>JAABVA010002662.1_pt1 | contig 17555 bp, 16 predicted proteins | sample 5560331 | NCBI WGS metagenome assembly JAABVA01 (sample SAMN12812661, study PRJNA571458) | rock metagenome | isolation source: Antarctica rocks | place: Antarctica: Victoria Land, Mt New Zealand sud | collected 2016-01-07 | reverse complement strand
CCACCTATCCGCATCCGGCCTCCACGCGTCCGCCACCCTCAGTATCGGCCAGAACCGCCCTTGGTTGCAGACTGCCCTATTTTCATCCCAAGGTGGTGCGCAGCATGCGTGGGGCGTTTCTTCCGCAAGCTGCTCAAGGGCTTGCACTACGTGCCCCGCGTGATCGTGACCGACAAGCTCAGGAGCTACACCGCGGCGAAGCGTGAGATCCTGCCCGGTGTCGAGCACCGGCAAAGCCGGTATCTCAATAACCGGGCCGAGGTGTCGCACCAGCCGACACGCCGACGAGAGCGGCAGATGCAGCGGTTCAAGTCAGCCCGCCATGCGCAACGCTTCCTTTCCGCCCATGGCCGCATCCATAACCACTTCCAGCTCCGCCGCCATCGCCTGACCGCCGCCGAACACCGCACCGCCCGCGATGACGCTCTCCGGATCTGGCGCGAGGTGATCGGCGTCGCGCCCGTCGCGTGAGACCCTGATCAGCCGCCAACCCTCGGCGGCACTTTAACCATCAACCTGACAACGCCCAGTCCAGGGATAGCTGTGGCGAAATGGGCGTCAATGGTTGCGGCGGTGGCCGCAGGGATGACCAGCGGCGCGGTCTATCGTCGTTTCAGCGGAACCGGAGCGTTTGCCAGGCTGCGTCCGCAGCGCTTGAGCGCACGGCAGCATCGATGAATCGCATGCCACGCAGTCCGGCATCGATCCCGGGCACGAGCAGGCACGCTGGATCCGGCGCTCTGCCTTCCATGCGCGCGACGATCTGTTCGGCGAGGTCGCGATAGAGCTGAGCAAAGGCTTCGAGGTAACCCTCGGGATGGCCAGACGGGATGCGGCTCGCGTGGGCTGCCGCCGGCGATCCGCCAGCGCCAGCGCGGCGGATCAATCTGGGGGCCTCGCCGAATGGGCTGTGGATCAGCGCGTTGGGCTGCTCCTGCGCCCATTCTAGCCCACCGAGCGAGCCGTAGACGCGCAGTCGCAGGGCATTCTCGTTGCCTGGCGCGACTTGCGAGGACCACAAGCTGCCGCGGGCGCCGCCGGTGAAGCGCAGCAGCATGTGCGCGTTGTCGTCCAGCGCGCGGCCCGGCACGAACCGCGTAAGCTCCGCCGCGAGGCTCTCCACCTGCAACCCGGTGACGAACTCAGCAAGATTGAACGCATGCGTGCCGATGTCGCCGACGCAGCCAGCGGCGCCGCTGCGGGCCGGGTCGGTGCGCCACTCCGCCTGTTTCTGCCCGGTGGCTTCGAGCCGTGTGGTTAGCCACTCCTGCGGGTATTCGACCTGTACGACCCGGACCTCGCCAATCGCGCCCTCGGCAACCATGGCGCGCGCCTGCCGGACCAGCGGGTAGCCGGTGTAGTTGTGGGTGAGGGCGAAGATCGCGCTGCTGCTCCGCACGGCCTCGGCCAGGTCCAGCGCGTCCTCCAGGCGATGGGTCATCGGTTTGTCGCAGATGACGTGGATGTTGCGTGCCAGGAATGCCTTGGCCGGACCGTGGTGCATGTGGTTCGGCGTGACGATCGCGACGGCCTCGATCCCGTCCGGCCGTGCCGCCTCGGCCGCGGCCATCGCTGTGTAGTCCGCATAGCTGCGGTCCGGCGCGATATGGAGCACGGCGGCGCTGGCGTGCGCCCGTTCCGAGTCGGAAGAGAGCGACCCCGCCACGAGCTCGTAGCGGTCGTCTAGTCGCGCGGCGATGCGATGGACGCCGCCGATGAACGCACCCTGCCCGCCGCCGACCATGCCGAGACGGATGCGGCCGTGGGCCGCCATCAGCCGATCCCCAGCAGCTTGCGGTTGGTGACCGCGTCGACGCCACTTGCGGCAAAGTCGTCGAAGGCGCGGGAGGCGACCGCGATAATGTGGCGCGCGATGAAGGGTGCGCCTTCGGCGGCGCCCTGCTCGCTGTCCTTGATGCAGCATTCCCATTCGAGCACGGCCCAGCCGTCGAACCCGTACTGCGTCAGCTTGCTGAAGATCACGCCGAAATCGACCTGCCCGTCGCCCAGCGAACGGAACCGGCCGGCGCGGTCGACCCAGGGCTGGTAGCCGGAATAGACGCCCTGCCGCCCGGTCGGGCGGAACTCCGCGTCCTTGACGTGAAACATGCGGATGCGGTCGTGGTAGAGGTCGATGTATTCGAGATAGTCGAGCTGCTGCAGCACGAAATGGCTGGGATCGTAGAGGATGTTGCAGCGGTTGTGGTTGTTGACGCGCTCCAAGAACATCTCGAATGTGACGCCGTCGTGCAGGTCCTCGCCCGGGTGGATCTCGTAGCAGACGTCGACGCCGGCCTCGTCGAAGGCGTTCAGGATGGGTGTCCAGCGCTTGGCCAGTTCGTCGAACGCGGCCTCGAAGAGGCCCGCCGGGCGCTGCGGCCAGGGGTAAAGGTAGGGCCAGGCGAGCGCACCGGAGAAGGTGGCGTGGGCGCTCAGGCCGAGATTGGCCGAGGCGCGCGCCGCGAGGTGCATCTGCTCGACCGCCCAGCGCTGGCGGGCGGGCGGGTCGCCGCGAACCTCGGGGGCGGCGAACCCATCGAATGCGAGGTCGTAGGCCGGGTGGACGGCGACGAGCTGGCCTTGCAGATGGGTCGAGAGTTCGGTCAGTTCGACACCTGCGTCATGCAGGATGCCGCGCACCTCGTCGCAATAAGTTCGGCTTTCGGCGGCGCGGGCGAGGTCGAACAAGCGGGCGTCCCAGCTCGGAATTTGCACGCCCTTGTAGCCATGGCCGGCCGCCCATTTGGCCAGGGCGGGCAGGCTGTCGTATGGGGCTGCGTCGCCGACGAACTGGGCCAGGAAGATGGCCGGTCCCTTGATGGTCTTCATGTGTCTACCTCCCCGGTATCGATTGGTTCAGAGCGCCGCCCAGGCAAGACTGCATCGGAAGATGGTTGCCCTCTCGGGTCCGGCCTTCGTTCGTTGCGGCTTTAGGTTCAGGCGACCTTGCCTGCCGACGATGTTTTGAAGAAGCGCGCGTTGAGGGTGTCGAACGCTTTCTGGAAGACGTCCTGATGGACGGTGGGAATCAGCTCCAGGTCGTCGTTGGCGGAGGCGACCCAGTCCGCCGTCCAGACGGCGAAGGTCGAGCCAGTCTTGGTGATGGGGTAGAGCCGGGCGGCGGCACGGTAATTCAGCCAAGGCATCTGGCTTTCGGTAATCCGGTAGGCGAAGGCGTGGGTCCGGTCGCAGAGCATAGTCAGCTGCTCGTGCAGCTTGCCCGAGCCGAAGCGGAAGTCGCGCGTGCCGGAGACTTTGTCGGGTCGGGCGCCGTCGAGCATATGCATGTCGGTGATGTCCGGGTGCCAACCGTCCATGCCGTCGAAATCGCGCATGCGGGCCCAGACCGCCTCGATCGGACCGTTCAGGACGGCAGAAGAGAACACCTTGGCGGGGCGGTCGCCCTGCCATCGTGTCTGACCCTCCGGCACCTGCTGGCCGCGGACATGCTCGGCCAGACTGTCCAAACCGCCGGCGAAAACGTCGCGGGAGACGACGGCGACGTACTTCCCGGCGTCTTCCGGCACTTCGTCGAACGTGGCGGACCACTGGGCGAAGGTGCGGTCACCATCGGTAACAGGGATCAGCTCGAACTCCGAGAGGTAATTGCGGACCGGGAAGGCCGGCGTCTCGAAGTTATAAGCGAAGCGGTAGCGCGCATCGTCGAGCATGAGCAGGCGCTCGCGGACGTTCTTCTCGCCGAAATAGAAGGAGCGGACGCAGCCGACCACGTCGGGGTCGAGCCCGGCCTCGATACTGCTGCGGGAGAGCGCCGGGCTCCAGACCGGAAGGGCATTGAAGTCGCGCACCACGGTCCAGACGGTCTCGATCGGCGCGTCGATGATCCGGCTTGCATAGGCGCTGGCCATGTCGTGTTCCCCGGTTAGCGGCGGATTTGCTTGAAGCGTCTGGTCTGTTCGGTCAGCGCCGTCTCGACGGGCAGCCGCTCCATGCTGGAGGCGCCGTAGAACCCGTGGATCGATCTGCAGCGCGACAGGACGTAGGTGGCGTCCTCGGGCTGGGCAATCGGGCCGCCATGGCAGAGCAGAATGATGTCGGGAGCGACCGCGCGGGCCGCGTCGGCGATCGCGTCGATCCGGGGGATGCAGTCGTCCAGGGTGAGGGCGGTGCCGGCGCCGATCGTGCCGCCGGTGGTCAGGCCCATATGGGCGACGATGATGTCGGCGCCGGCCTCGGCCATCTGCCGGGCCTCGTCGGGGTTGAACACGTAGGGGGTGGTCAGCAGGTCCTTGGCGCGGGCTCGGCGGATCAGCTCCACCTCGAGCGCGTAGCCCATGCCGGTCTCCTCCAGGTTGGCTCGGAACAGGCCGTCGATCAGGCCGACGGTCGGGAAATTCTGCACGCCGGAGAAGCCGAGTGCCGCGAGCCCGTCGAGAAAGGGGTCGAACAGGCAGAATGGGTCGGTGCCGTTGACGCCGGCCAGGACCGGGGTGTGGCGGACGACGGGCAGCACCTCGCGGGCCATCTCCATGACGATGTCGTTGGCGTTGCCGTACGCTAGCATGCCGGCCAGCGAGCCCCGTCCGGCCATGCGGTAGCGGCCGGAGTTGTAGATGACGATCAGGTCGATGCCGCCGTCCTCCTCGCACTTGGCGGAAAGACCGGTGCCGGCGCCCCCGCCGATGATCGGCTCGTTGCGGGCGATCATGTCGCGGAAACGGTGCAGCAGGGTCGTGCGGGGGATGTAGGGCATGGGTCAGGCAGCCGGCATGACGTCGCGGAACTGGGCCACAAGGGCCTCGGCAAAGCCGGGATCGTTCACGTTCTCTGGCTGCCGGATCAGGCGTCTTTGGTCGGTTTGCCGCACGGTTGCCTCCAGCGCTTGGAATAGGGCGGCGTCGGCGGCCGGGTCGTGGAAGGGCTGGCCGGGCGCGTCGATGGCGGAGACGCCGCCTTCGGGCAGCAGGAAACGGACGGGACCCTCGCAGCGGTTGAGACGCTCGCCGATCCAGACGCCGATCCGGGCACATTCCTCCGCCGTGGTGCGCATCAGCGTCACCTGGGGGTTGTGGACGTATAGCTTGCGGTCCCGGTACTGCGCGGGAACGGTCTCCATGGCGCCGAAATTGACCATGTCCAGCGCGCCGCAGGAGCCGACATAGGGCAGGCCGGAGCGGGCGATGGCGCCGAAGCGGTCCTCGGTGCAGGGAAACACGCCGCCTATGAGCAGGTCGCAGACCTCGGTCGTGGTGATGTCGAGGGCGCCGGCGAGCAGGCCGGATTCGGCGAGTTTCTCCATCGACTGGCCACCGGTGCCGGTGGCATGGAACACGAGGCAGTCGTAATCGGCGCGTAGCAGGGCAACGGCCTGGTTCACGCAGGTCGTGGTGACACCGAACATCGTCAGGCCGATCGCCGGCCTGTCGTCCCGCGCGGCCGGAGCCGGGGTACGCGCCATGCCGGCGATGGCGTGGGCTGCGTTGGCCAGAATGACCCGGGAAATGCGGTTGAGCCCGGCAATATCGGTCACCGAATACATCATCGCGATGTCGCTGGGACCGACATAGGGCGCGACATTGCTGGAGGCGACGGTGGACACCATCAGCTTCGGTGTGCCGATGGGGAGCGCGCGCATGGCGGGGGTGATCAGCGCGGTGCCGCCGGAGCCGCCGAGGCCGATCAGCCCGGCTACGTCATGTTGCTCGAGGATGTAGTTGCGAAACGCCGTGGCCATCGCAGCGACGGCGCTGCCGCGGTCGCCGGTGAACACGGCCTGCGTGCCGCCGGGGTGATGGGCGGCGACGTCGTTCGCCGCGATGTCGGACGCGGCGGACGTGATGCTGGTGGAGAGATCGACGAGAACCGCAGGCAGACCCTGTTCGGCGATGAGCTGGCGCACATAGGCCAGCTCGGCCCCCTTGGTATCGACCGTACCGGCGACATAGACGCGTCCTTGGGCCAGCGTTCCCTCCTGCATCTTCGTATTTGGTTGGGCACATCAAACCCCAATGGAGTGCGAAGGGAAAGGGACGATTCCCTTGACGTTGCTTCCGATTCCGACAAATCTCCGATGCAATGCATGCCGCAAGGGCAGCGACGGGGGCGTCCATCATGACCGAGGGATTGGCAGCGTCATTTCATTCCGGTTTCACGAGGCGGCGTCTGCTGCAAACCTCGGCGGCGCTCGGGGCCGGCACGCTGGCTCGCCCGAACCTGGCGCTGGCGCAGCAGAGCCGGCTCGCCGGAAAGTCCATACACATGCAGATCCTCGGCATCGCCGGCTGGCTACCGAGCAAGCTCGGCGTGGACATGTCGCCCGAATTCAGCAAATACGCGAAAAGTAAATACGGCTACGACGTCAGTTTTTCGTTCGCCGACGCGCCATTCGGCACGTTGTTCCAGAAGGCCGCCACATCGCTGGCCACGCGCAGCCAGGAATACAACATCATCATCAGCGACAGTCAGTGGCTGGGTGCGCTGGCGACGCCGAAATGGATCGTGCAGGTCAACGACATTATTGCGAAAAACCCGGAGCTGAACATCGAGTGGTGGTCGCCCTCGATCCGCGAGAGCTACCAGGTCTTCCCGGACCGCAGCGCCAGTCTATGGGGTTTCCCGCAGGTCGGCGATGTCTACGGGATCTTCATCCGCAAGGATATCTTGGAAGGACCGGGCGAGGCGGAGGCGTTCAAGGCAAAGTTCGGCCGTCTCTTGCCGACCAGCTGGGACGATTTCGAGAAGATGGACTTCGACCAATGGACGGACTTGATCGGTTTCTTCAACCGGCCGGAGAAGGGCTACCACGGGATGGCCGCCCAATATTCGCGTGAATACGATGCGGCAAGCTGTCCCACGTTCTCGGTCATGCGCTCGACCGGCGGCGACGTGTGGGACCCGAAGACCGGGCAGGTGCAGGGCATCCTGGACACGCCGTCCAACGCCAAGGCGATGGAAATGTACAAGTCCTGGCTGCAGTATCAGCCGCCGGGTGCGACCAACTACTTCATCGCCGAAGTCATTGACGCGTTCACGCAGGGCAAGGTGTTCGCGGCCTGGCAATGGGTGGCGACCGGGGCGACAATGATCCCGGCCAGCTTGAAGGACAAGGTGATCGTGGTGCCGCCGCCCTCGTTCAAGCGGCCGGACGGCAAGCTATACCGGGACTATATCATGGGCGGCCAGCCCTGGGTGATCAACGCGTTCAACGATCCGGACCACATGCAGGTGGCGATCGATTTCATGAAATGGTGGTATCTGCCGGAGACGCAGCACGACTACCTGACGCGTGGTGGGATGCCATGTGACAAGGCGACGTGCTCACGGGCGGACTTCGACGAGATCAATCCCTGGAACAAGACGTATAAGTATATGCTCTTGCGTAGCTCGGACTTCTGGCACGATCCGAAATACTCCGAAATGCTGTCGGCGCAGCAGCAGGCGTTCACCGGCTACTATACCGGGCAGATCAGCGATCCGCTGCACGCCCTGCAATGGACGGCCTGCATGCAGCAGAAAGTGCTCTTCGACGAGGGCACGGCAACGAAAGAGACCGGCGGCGCCTGCAGCGGTATCCGGTTGTAGGGCGGATGGCGGACGTCGCGGTATCCTCGCGCCGCGGCCCGGTCCAGTCGCGGCCGAATCGGCTGTTGGCGTTTATTGGCCGAAAGGAAGTGTTGCCGACGGTGCTGATCGCACCGGTGCTGCTGTTCTTCATCATCTGGAACACGCTCCCGACGCTGTGGCTGCTGGGGCTGAGCTTCTACCGGTTCTCGCTCACCAGCGGGCGGCCGCCGATTTTCTCGGGCTGGTATAACTACAATAGCATCCTGAACGACGCGGCGACCTGGCTGGCTTTGAGCCGGACCTTCATCTTCGTGGTGCTTGCGGTGGGGATCGAGACGGTCGCCGGGTTCGTCCTGGGCCTGCTGTTCTGGCGGAGCGACAAGCTGCCCATGCGCCGTCTGGCGCTGACTTTGTTGTTCGCGCCGATGGTCGTAACGCCGGTGGCCGCCGGCACGTTCTGGCGGCTGATCTACGACCCGACCTTCGGGGTGCTGAACTGGATCATACAGAGCCTGGGCTTCAGCCCGGTGCGGTTCCTGAGCGATGCCAGCGCGGCGTTCGGGGCGGTGCTCGCGGTGGACGTCTGGATGTGGACACCGTTCATGGTGCTGATGACGCTGGCCGCGCTGGCCTCGGTACCGCGGGCGGAGCTGGAGGCGGCGGAGATCGACCGGCTCTCACCCTGGGATCGCTTCCGCCTGGTCATTCTATACCACGGCAAGTTCATCCTGATGCTGGGCCTGCTCCTGCGGACGATCGATGCGTTCAAGACGATGGACCTGATTTTCGACATGACATTCGGCGGCCCCGGCACAGCGACCGAGCTGATCGCCATCACGCTGTTCCGCCGCGCCTTCGAGGCGTTCAACATGGGCAGTTCCTCGGCGCTCGCGGTGATCCTGCTGCTGATCTCGATCGCCTTCACCGCGACCTTCCTCTACGTGCTGTATCTGCGCGAACGCAAGGCAGCCGTCGCATGAGCGACCGACTTCGCCAGGGCTTGTATCACGCGCTGCTGTGGCTGATCGCCCTGCTGTTCTTCGCACCGGTGTTCTGGATCGCGCTGTCGTCGTTCAAGACGGCCGCGCAGATCCTGGCGGTCCCGCCCGAGTTGGTGTTCCGTCCGACCCTGGAGAACTATGCCAAGCTGTTCGCCCAGCCGGCGTTCCAGCAGCATTTCATCAACAGCGTGGTGCTGTCGGTGCTGGCGGTGGTGATCGCCGTGGCGGTCTCGTTCCTGGCGGCCTTCGCCTTCTCGCGCTTCAAGCCGGCCGCGACCAGCTTTTTGATGTTCCTGCTGCTGTCGATCCGCATGCTGCCGGGCTCGGCCGCGATCCTGCCGGTTTACCTGATGTACGTGGCGTTCGGCTGGAAAGACAGCTTCATCGCCATGACGCTGTTCTACGCGATGTTCTCGATCCCGTTTTCGGTCTGGATCCTGAAGGGGTTCATCGACGGGGTTTCGCCGCGGTTCGACGAGACCGGGCTGGTGAACGGGGCGTCCTGGTTCAGCATCATCACCCGGCTGACCTTGCCGCAAGCGTTTCCGGGCGTGATCGCGGCGTTGATCTTCAACTTCATCTTCGTCTGGAACGAGTTCCTGTTCAATTACATCATCGGCGGCATCAGCACGTCCAACATTCCGGTCATGCTGGCGACCGGGCTTTCCAATGGCGGTGGGATCGACTGGACGTTCCTGTCGTCGCTGACCACGCTGTATATTCTGCCGCCGATCCTGATCGTTTATTTCTTCCAACGATTTCTGCTGGTGGGCATGACCTTCGGCACCGTCCGCGGCGAGGTCTGAACCGTGGAAAGCCGGCTGCTGGCCCGCGCCGAGACCACGCTGATCCTGCTGATGCTGCTGGGCTTCGTGCTGATTACCCAGCAATGGAGCTTTGGCCTGTATCAGATCGGGTTGCTGACGGTGATCGGCGCGACGATCCTGAACATCGCGGTCACCAACGTCCCGCGTGCTTCCCGCGGCTGGGCAATCGTGCGAGCCCTGGTGGTCATTCTGGCCGTCACCGCCGCCGTTTTCGGCCTGGGCATCCTGCTAGTTCCCTATCTGGCGATGCTGGGACAATAACCGCGTGAGCCGGATCCGCTTCGATGGGCTGAGCAAGGCTTACCGGGGCACGCCGGCGTTGTCCGGCATCGACCTGGATGTCGACCCGCTCAGCTTCACGGTGTTCTGCGGTCCGCCAGGGAGCGGCAAGTCCGTGCTGATGCGGATCCTGATCGGGTTGGAGGCGCCGGATACCGGCAGTGTGCTGGTGAATGGCGCTGATATCACCGGCCTGCCCGCCGCCGCCCGCTCGATCGGCTACGTGCCGCAATCCTTCGCGCTGTTCCCGCATATGAGCGTGTTCGACAACGTGGCCTATCCGATGACGCTGCAACGCGTCCCGCGCGGCGAGATCGCGGCCAGGGTCGATCAGGTTGCGACGATGCTGCGGATCGGCAAGCTGTTGCAGAAGCGGCCCAGCGAGCTTTCCGGGGGCGAGAAGCAGCGCGCGGCGATCGCCCGGGGCGTCCTGAAAAACGCGGATACGTTCATCCTGGACGACCCGCTGGTCGGTCTGGACTTCAAGCTGCGCGAGAGCCTGATGGACGACCTGAAGGACCTGCGCGCGGAACTGGGCGCGACCTTCCTCTACATCACGTCCGACTCGCTGGAGGCGCTGACGATGGCCGAGCGCCTGGTGGTGATGGATGCCGGACGGGTGCTGCAATCGGGGCCGGTCGAGCAGGTGTATTACCATCCGGAGTTTCTGCGGTCGGCGGAGCTGGTCGGGTTCCCGCGCTGCAACGTGGTGCCGGGCCGGGTCGAGGGCGGAATGTGCACGACGGCGCTGCAGCGCTTCGCCGTGCTGGCGGACCCGGGCGCGGACGAGGTGGCGGTGATGATCCGCCCAGAAAGCATCCTGCACGACACGACCGGCGCCCAGGGCGCCGGCGAGGTGCGGCTAGTGGAAAACCTGGGTGCGGAGAGCGTGGTCTATTTCGACGCCGGCGGCGCAACGCTGGTGACCACGGCGCCCAGCCGGATCGTGGCCGGGCTGGACATCGGCGCGCCGTTCCCGTTCGGCCTGCGGCCCGACACGATCCTGCTTTACGACCGCCACTCGGGCACGCTGGTGGGGCGCGGACGGGAGGCGGGACGTGCCTGACATTCGGCTGGAGGGGCTCACGCGGCGGTTCGGGTCGATGACCGCCGTCGACGACATCAACATGACCTTCCCGGAAGGCACCGTCACGTGCCTGCTCGGCCCGTCCGGCTGTGGCAAGACGACGTTGATGCGGATGATCGCGGGGCTGGAGACGCCCTCGTCCGGGCGCGTGTGGTTCGGATCGCGCAATGTGACCCGGCTGCCGCCGCGTCGGCGGGATGTCGGCATGGTGTTCCAGTATCCGGTGATGTACCGGCCGCTCAGCGTGCAGGAGAATATTGCGCTGGCGCTACGCAGCGAGGGCAAGCTGTCGGCTACCGAGCGGCGCACCCGGCTCGCCGAGGTGATGGACGTGCTGGCGCTGACCGAGCACCGTGACGAGCATATCGGCGACCTGGACAGCGGCACCCGGCAGAAGGTGGCGGTCGGACGGGCGATCGCGCGGAGCTGCGACGTCATCCTGTTCGACGAGCCGACCACGAATGTCGAGGTGAACGCCAAGCTGCAGTTGATTCGGGCGTTTAAGCAGTTCCGCCAGCGCTTTCGCCAGACGATCATCTACGTCACCCACGACCAGACCGAGGCGATGACGCTCGCCGACCAAATCGCGCTCATGCAGGACGGGCGGATCTCCCAGTGCTCGGCGCCGCGGGTGTTGTATGAACAGCCGGACACTGAGTTCGGCGGTTGGTTTCTGGGAAGTCCGGGAATGAATTTCCTGTCGCCGAGCGGGGAGCGGGACGGCATGTTGTTGTTCGACGTGCTGCCGAAACCGGTCGCTCGTCCGGCGGGCGCGACCGGCGAACTGCGCCTGGGCATCCGGCCGGAGTATGTGCAGGTTCTGGGAGCCCAGATGAGCGGGGCGGTTCGGGCCCGTGTGCTGCGCTGCTCGATCACCATCGGCGGCCAGGTGCTGCTGACCCTGGCAGTGGGAACGACGCGGCTGAAGGCGAAGCTGCCGGCGGACCGCTCGCATGCTATCGGGGACGACGTCGCGATCGAGTGTCCGTTGCAGCACGCGGTGTTCTTCCAAGGCGGCGCCCGTCTGCCCGACACACCGCGGGCGCTTGGCGGGGCAGTGCTGCACGCGTGAACGGAGCGAGGCACCATGAAGAAGCTGATCAATGCGCCACGGCAGGTAGTTCCGGAGATGCTGGAGGGGCTGGTCGCCCTCTCCCCCGGCCTGGCCCTGCTCGAGGGCGAAACGGTCGTGATCCGCACGGATGCGCCGCTGCGCGATAAGGTGGCGCTGATCTCGGGCGGCGGGAGCGGGCATGAGCCGGCGCACGCCGGCTATGTCGGGCCGGGATTGCTGACCGCGGCGGTCGCGGGCGACGTGTTCACGTCACCGGGGACGGATGCGGTGCTGGCCGCAATACGGGCGGTCGCGGGGCCACCGGGCGTGCTGCTGATCGTGAAGAACTACACGGGCGATCGGCTAAATTTCGGGCTGGCCGCGGAGATCGCGCGGGCCGAACGCATTCCGGTCGAGATGGTCGTGGTGGACGACGACGTTGCGCTCGCCGCGGGGGGAAGTCATGCCGGACGACGTGGTTTGGCCGGGACGGTGCTGGTGCACAAGATCGCCGGCGCCGCCGCTGAGCGCGGGATGCGCCTCACGGAGGTGAAACGCGCGGCAGAGGGCGCGATTGCCGATCTGGGCACGATGGGGGTGGCGCTGACGCCTTGCACCGTGCCTGCCGCCGGGCAGCCCGGCTTTTTGCTGAGCGTGGAGGAGATCGAACTCGGGCTCGGGATCCATGGTGAGGCGGGGGTCCGGCGAGCGCGGATCGTTCCGGCCGACGCGCTGGTCGATGAGATGCTGGGGCGGATCGTCGCCGATCGCGGCATTTCGGCCGGGGAGAGCGTGGCGCTGCTGGTGAACGGGCTGGGCGGAACGCCGGTGATGGAGCTGTCGATCGTCGCCCGGGGCGCGGTGGCCTGGTTGCAACGGCAGGGGATCATCGTCGCTCGCGCTTGGGCCGGGTCGTTCCTGACAGCACTGGAGATGGCCGGGTGCTCCGTGTCGCTGCTGCGGGTGGATGCGGAGCGAGTGGCGCTGCTGGACGAAGAGGCGAAGGCGCCCGCCTGGCCGGGATCGCCTCATGCTCCCGCGACGTTGGGGCGGCCGAGAGTGTCGGTGCGTGGGGCGAAGCGTGCGGCTTCTGCCGGAAAGCCTGGGCCGCTGGGGCCCGTGCTGCATGCGGTCTGCGCTGCTCTGCAGCGGGAGGAACGTCGGCTGACCGAGCTCGACCAGGCGGTCGGGGACGGGGATTTGGGGATCAGCCTGGCGCGGGGTGCCGAGGCGGTGGAACGGGACATGGCCGGCTATGACCTGACGAACCCGGCCGCGACGCTGCTCGGACTATCTGCGACGCTGATGCAGTCGCTCGGCGGCACCTCCGGACCGCTGTACGCGGCTTTCCTGCTGCGGGCAGCAGGAGCGCTGGAAAGCGCTCGGACGGTCGATGCAGACGCCTGGGCCGCCGCGTTCCGGGCGGGGATCGACGCGGTGTCGGACCTGGGTGGCGCCGCGCCGGGCGATCGAACGATGCTGGACGCGTTGCATCCGGCCTGCGCGGCGTTGCAGGACGCTCTTACCGCCGGGGAGAAGCCGCTTGAGGCGCTCTCTCGCGCAGTGACCGCAGCGCGTGCGGGAGCGGCGCAGACCGCAACCGTGATCCCCCGCAAGGGCCGCTCGAGCTATCTGGGCGAGCGCGCCCTGGGCCACCCCGACCCTGGAGCGGCGGCGGTTGTGGTGTGGTTGGAGGCCATCAGCGAGGCTTTGGGCTGAGAGGATGTGCAGGCAGCATGGTTACGTTCGTAACGGTTCCGAACCGGACAAGCAGCAGATCGGCGTCCAAGGGCGCTCCAGAGCAGCTGCACGTGCCGATAGAGCGTTCGGCCGGCCTCGGTCGGGGTGACGCCTCGCTTGCTGCGGACAGGAGTTGCGGCGATCTGCTCGCTGACCGCCGGCTGGGCGATGTGAGCAGGTCAGCGGCCTGGGTGAGGCTGCCGACGTCGCCGACCTTAGCGAAGTAGCGCAGTCGCTTGTACTTCATCGCCACCCTGTCCCGAGCATCAACATGACGGTACGGCCGTGCCGGTCATAAGCAAAGGCTTTTCGGGCAGAGCGAACTCGGGGTCAGGACCGGCATTGTGCTTGAACGGCATGGAAGGAAAGTAGCCGCAACACCCGCTGCAGACCATCAAACCGGATCCGCGCACCAACACCCCTCATGGCACCGTCAACTTGTACGGCCTTAATCGAACTGCTGCCCGCGGCGCGCGCTGGGCGCTGACGCTTATGCCAAGCGGGCAGCGCCGGTGACTTCGGCCCAGGTCTGGAAAGCCTGGGCCCGGTCAGTTCGATACTGGGTGGCGAGAAGGCGGTGGCGACGAAGGGGGAAAAGGTTGTGGATCCCGTCATGGGCGGAGAGGAAGCGCTGAACGTGCCCAGCTGACTTGAAGCGCTTTTTCTGCTGCTCTCGCCGTCGGGTGGGCTGGTGCGAGTTCTCAGCGCGATTGTTCAATCCTTTGTGCTGCCGGTGCTCGACGCCGGGCATGATGTCCCTCTTTGCCGCGCAGTAACTCCGCAGTCTATCCGTGATCATGACACGGGGCGGGCGCATCTGCTTCTTCAGCAGCTTGCGTAGCAGGCGGAGCGCGGCCTCCTCATTACGCCGGCTCTGCACGAGACTGTCGAGCACCACGCCATTCTGGTCCACAGCGCGCCAGAGCCAGTGTTTCACGCCCTCAATCGTTACCACGACCTCGTCAAAGTGCCACTTGTCGCCGGCACTCGGCAGCCGGCGACGGATCTGGTTCGCAAAGCCCTGGCCGAACTTGAGCGCCCGCTGCCGTACCGTCTCATGGCTGACCACCACGCCACGGGCAGCGAGGATCTCGTCCACATTGCGCAGGCTGAGCGGGAAGCGAAAGTAGAGCTAGACCGCGTAGCTGATGATCTCGGCCGGGAAGCGATAGCCGGCGTAGCTCGGGCAAATTGGCCTCGTCATACGGCTCGCCTAACCGCCGCGTCCGGCTGGCGCAAGCAGGCCAGCTGCCAAGTTGACGATGCCCCACCAAGTGGTCACGCACGGCCGCGTCGTAGTCCGCGGTCATCGGCTGCGGCTCGCGGCCGATCACCTCAACCCACTTGGCATAGGCTGCGCGCGTCAACTCGCGGACGGCCACAGCATCGTCCGGCGCGGCGCGGCGCATCATGCGCGACGCGCGGTGGCGAGCAGGCCGGCAGCGGCCATGAACAGGCTGCCGAACACCCGGTTCGGCAGCCGTGCCCATCGCGCTCTGGACCGCAGGAGGCCAAGACGGCTTCCGGCAAGCGCATAGAGCGCCGCGACGATCCACTCGGTGGCGAGGAACGTCGCCCCGATGCCGACGAGTTGCGGCAGGGCGGGCAAGGTCGGATCGACAAGCTGGGGGAAGACGGCGGTGAAGATCAGGATCGCCTTGGGGTTGCCAGCGGCGAGCAGAAGCTCCTGCCTAGCCAGTCGCGAAAAGCCGGACGGTCCTGCTGTCCCTGGCCCGGCTGCCGCCAGCAAAGGCGGCGCACGCCAGGTCTGGATGCCCAGCCAGGCAAGGTAGGCGACGCCACCCCATTTCACCAAGGCAAACGCCGTCTCCGAGGCGGCCAGCAACGCCCCAAGCCCGACCAAGGTGAGGCCGATCAGGGCGACGAAGGCCGCGATCCGCCCCGCAACCGCCAAGACGGCCGGCCCGGCCCCGTAGCGCAGGCCGTTGCTGGCCGCCAGTAGGTTGTTCGGGCCAGGCACCAAGGAGAGAAGAAACAACGCAGGAAGTGCGACGAGCCAGGCGTGGGTGGTCATAGCTTCCAGCCAATCGAGGTTGCCCCGTTCCCTTACACCGGCTGCCCGTGCGATTTCCACCGCTCTACGACTTTCGCCTCGCTTGGAGAGATCCAGCGGCACGTCGGCGTGACCCAAATGTATGAGCCTTGGCTCCCGTGGGGTGTATAAATTCTAATTCCAGGTTTGTGTCCCGCACCGACCGATTGTGGAACGCGGGTGGTCAGGTTTGTGCGCTCAGCTATTACTGAGAATGGTGCAGGCCGTGTGAAAACGAGCTTTCGGTCGGAAAGTAGCGATGGTTTGGTGACCAAGGCACCGCCGGATCTTATGCGATTTCTCGGTTTGCTTGTTGGGACAGGTCAATTGGCCGGAGCCGTCAGGCTCGGATCGCCTCCATCAGCGGCTTGACGCCCATGATCGCGATCACCCGCTTCATGTTGTAGGCCAGCACCTGCAGGCTCATCTCCGTTCGGACCCGTTTCAGCCGCTTGGTCAGAAAGTGCGTCGCACCCATCCAGGCCTTGATCGTGCCGAACGGGTGCTCTGCAGTCTGACGCCGTAGCCGCATCGCGTCCAGCAAGTCCTCATGCTCCCAGCGCCTGACCCGGCGCTCTTTTCCTGGGGTGCATTTCGCCTTGAGAGCGCACGCCTGGCACTTGGTCGTCCAGTAGTGTCGAAGTATCTTGTCTCCGCCCTCGTCGCTGTTGAACCACCATTTCAGGATCTCGCCGGCCGGGCAGCGGTAGGCATCCTGGTCGGGCAGGTAGACAAAGTCCTGCTTACCGAAGCGTCCGTCGGACTTGGCCCCGGAGGTCAGCGGCTTGGGCACATAGGGCACGATACCGCTCTGTTTGCAGGCGTAGATTTCCCAACCGGAGAAATAGCCCCGGTCGGCCAATACGGTTAGGCTGGTGCACCCTATCGCCTCCTGCGCGAGCTGCGACATCACTGCCAACTGCGCTTTGTCGCTGCCCACGTTGGTGAGCTCGTGAGTGACGATCAGGTGGTGCTTGATGTCGACCGCGATCTGCACGTTGTAGCCGACGACGCCGGTACCCCGCCCGACCGAGGTCATCGCGCGGGCGTCTGGGTCGGTCAGCGAGATCTGTCCGTCGGGCGCGGCTTTGACGGCTGCCTCCATCTCGCGCAGGTGCTGCATCTGTTCGCGCAAGCGGACGAGCCGCTCTTTCAGGCGCTCGACTTTGGCGGGTGCCACGTCCGGGTCTTGCCGATCGGCGGTGTCCAGAGCTGCCATATAGCGGGAAACGGAGGCTTCCACCTGCTCCATGCGGCGCTTGACCGCAGCTTCGGTGTAGTTTTTGTCGCGCGTGTTCACAGCCTTAAACTTGCTTCCGTCGATGGCAACCATCGCGTCGGCAAACAGGTCAAGCTTGCGGCACAGCATGACGAATTGGCGGCATGCGGCGCGGATCGCCGGGCCGTTGTCGCGACGGAAGTCGGCGACGGCCTTGAAGTCAGGGGTGAGCCGACCCGTCAGCCAAACCAACTCGATGTTGCACTGTGCCTCGCGTTCGAGGCGGCGGCTGGACGGAATGCGATTGAGATAGCCATATACGTAGAGCTTCAGCATCACCGCCGGATGGTAGGCAGGCCGCCCCGTCTTTGCCGGCACGGCCCGCCCGAAGCCCGGCTGGGCCAAGTCAAGCTCGTCGACAAACGCGTCGACAACGCGGACCGGGTTGTTCTCATCGACGTAGTCGTCGACGCATTCCGGCAGGAGGAAGCTCTGTGACCGGTTCCACCCTTCAACGTAGCGTGCCATGGGACTGTTCGAACCCCGCAAACCATAACAGGGCGATTCTGACAGGTTCTGCCGCCGTTGTGTACCCGTTTCGGAACCGATTTCACACAATCTCGGTGGAATGCAGACCTAGCTGACCGATCACGTCGACTACCGCTCTGCGTTCCAGTCGGTCACTCAGGTCACCGGGACGACGCCTCCCAAAGCCGACACTGGGGATGACGCCCTGATGGCCGGATCGATGAGATTGCAGGAGTAGGAGAG
>JAABVA010002660.1_pt1 | contig 17561 bp, 20 predicted proteins | sample 5560331 | NCBI WGS metagenome assembly JAABVA01 (sample SAMN12812661, study PRJNA571458) | rock metagenome | isolation source: Antarctica rocks | place: Antarctica: Victoria Land, Mt New Zealand sud | collected 2016-01-07 | reverse complement strand
GCCCTACTTTGCAACCCGACCCGACCCTGTCCAGGGTCGGGTCGGGCTATTCTTGGCAGCCCGGACTAGGTCAGAATTAGAGTACACTCTATCTTCTTAGTAAGCCTGCAACGTATGAAAGATTGCTTTCATCTTTTGCAATTTTCCTGATGTTATCAGATCCCCTTTCTTATGTAGCCTCACTTATAACGCTCATGTATCAGTAATCTCTAAGCCCATAACCCCTACCCTTGAGTCAAGTCCCAAGAGCCCACTTACTAATCAGTCTCAGAATCCTTAAAACCCGGACAGGGCTTCTGGGTCGGGTTGGGCTTCCATGTTGAAGCCCGACCCGGACCCTCGGGCTGACAATTGGAGCCCGACCCGACCCGACCCGAAAGCCCTGTCCGGGTCGGGCCGGGTTAACCCGACCCGACGGCCACCCTATACATTGTTTATGTTGACCAATGAACTTGATAAGATACACTATCTCAACACAATGATAAGACAATTGTATCATAAGAACTGAGACAATTGTTGTTATTAAGAGAAAAATGCATACATAATGCTTCTTATCTCATAAGCTTCACTATCACAACATAATGCTCATATTGTTGACATATATTGGCAAGAAATTAAGGTCTTTTCTTTCATAAAGGCATTATGTCATCATTGTCATAAGCTGGTAACCGAAATCTAAAAGCACTGTCGCTCTACTATAAGTGTAAAAAACACCTCCTCCAGCTCAAACTGAATTTTTGGAATAACTCCACCAAAACCGCGTCAAATAAGCCCAAAATCTAGCCAGTAACTCACCTCATTGTGCGCTATAACTTGATATAGAACATGATGTCGGGGTCCTCTTGGCCAGTTGTGGGCACACAACCCTCATCTTTACCAGAGCACGCCACCCAATTGAAACATGAAGCAACTCAACTTCAGGCCTTTGTGAACCCAAAGATCAAGGATGACAAGCCTAAGAAGGTTCTTCAATGGTCTTACATTGAACCCTTTGTCAGATCTGTTCAGAACTTCGCGGAAAGAGTTCTGAATCAACCCGGAACAGCCCAAATTGCAGCGGACCTGGAAGCCCTATGATGAACCATGAATACCGTGCAACACAATACTACAGTCACAAAAAACAGCAGCCCACCCACAAGAAACGGCCCAACCTTCCCTCCAGCGCCACGGACCCCTGCCCCAGGAAACCATCCTGCACCGAATCTCCCTTTGACATCGACCTAGATACCGAAGCCCTCGTCCTCTTGTGCCCTTGAGTCCAGTCGTCACTCTCTATCGGAAATGCGACCGTCCCAAGCGCATGAGGTTCCCTAGTTACTTCGACGCCGACATCCTTGGCTTGCCACCCCACGTCCAGACAATCTCTTATAGGTTGTTCAGTTAAATAGGGTAGAATGGATTTGCAGTAGATTTGCTGTTGTGTTGTAACTTGTAGATCGAGGACGACAACAGGAACAACAGCAATATACAGCACTTCTTGTAGTCTAGAAAGGAAGCAGACAGTCAGGTTCAGCCGCACTCAGAAGACCTCCAAAATGGACTTGTGTTAGCCGGGCTTATAACCTGTCAGAGTATGAATGGATTGCTGTCAAATGTGGTGCGAAATGAACGTGACTATCATACAAGAGGACTGACCAAGTTTAGTCATCTATTAGGCATCGTGGACTTGAGCTTATGCCAAAACAGGAAAGCCTGCAACATCACTGATAGCACTCATGAGCGTGAAGAACATCATTCACAGATGATGTGTGTTAATTGAGACCAACTTAACTACTATGCTTCTATATGGTGCTTCAAATATAGAGATCTGATAGATGAATACTCAAGACCAGCACATCAAGCGACCTGATTGTCTAGAAAGCCTTATCGGGAGCTGGAGCTGTTGGGACGTCTACTCAAGAAATGAATGAGTCTTCTGGTCATAACGCCGCCTTGAAGACTTTGGTCGAGATGATGATCTCAGGACTCTTGATGAGGCCGCTGTGGGTGGCTTGTTATGTTTTGGTCTACTGGGAGCTACAACAGCCCTGTGGCCAGCGCCAACAGGAGGATTGATGGCATCAAAGTCTCTTTCTCTAGCCATCAAATACTGGAGAATCTCAACAATTTCCGATAGTTCTTTTCTAAGATAGCTCTCTGTGACCTGGGCTTTGAGCTTAGTGTCCCGCTTTAGTTGTGAGAACTTGGCATTGTAGTGAGTGGTTAGAGCCAAGTTCTCAGAACCCACCTCCTCTTTCAGATGTTCCAAATCAGAACACATTCCCATCTTCAATTGCTTCTCCATGAAGTCCAGTCGTGCACGAACCCAATCTGTAAGAGTACTGTTGTTCTGATACATCTGATTATGAAGTTGTTGTAATTGTTGTGTGTGCTGCTCATGGCATTTCTGCATACACTGCTGAACAGATTCTTTGATTAACTCTACCCAATTGTCATTGTTGTACACTGATTCTTGCCCTCTAATGAGCCGGTTGACAGGTGCAGCACGCCTAGCAAAATGATCTAGTTAGTATTTGAAGTTTCAAGAAGAGTTGAACCTACGAGCTGTTATTTGGATTTTGCCACTGTGGAAGCGCAGCCATTTCTGTGATTTGTCTTATAAATAAGAGTAGTGAAGGTGAGAGATGGTTTAAGAGAGAGAATGAAGGCATTCAGTTTAGTACCAATAGATAGTAGAATATCTTTTACATATGAGCAAAAGAGTAACAATATGAACAACTTTATCTGAAGGCCACCCGTAGTGCTAAAATCAGAATGCCTTTTTGTGGCTTATGTTGTTTTGCTTATTCACATTCATGACTTTAACAGATCAAGTTTGATAGGCTGAATGATGCCTAATCGTATTTGAATGAGTGACGGTCTGATGACCCATAAACTTCTTAACTCTGGTTTTTAAACAGAGATAGAAGGCTTGTGAGAACATTTCTTGTCTGAGTTGAGTCCCTATCACACTTTCCCTTGAAACTTTCATGCAGGCCTCAAGTTCCCAAGCTAAGTACAGGTAGAACCAGTAAATAGAGCAAATGTACAGTCTTTCATCAGAATGGAGAGGTATCTTCACTTTTGATGAAACCCACGCTTTCTGGTGCTGTACTCTCAGCTGCTTGACATCCACTTCCTAGATCAAAGTCATTATGTGACTCAAAGGTGCGCCTACTCGGCGTGCTTGTCGACTGCTGACCTCTCATATGCTGTTCGTAGAGGTCGTGGCACAACTTGGTTATGCGTCCATAACAACAATCGAGGTCCCTGCCCAACCGCTGCAGTCCCTTTGCTAATACATCATTCCTCTCATACTCCTCGGCCAGCTTCCTGTAGAGTATGTTGACCGTGATGATGTATTTTCTGAGGTCTGCTTGACAGGCTTTATGTTCTCTGCGTTCAAGATCAAGCGCCATTCGAGTCTGAATCCAAAGGCTGTTGAGATGGTAGACTTCATTGTTGTCCTCGTGCTGTGGTGCAGCTGATTGAATCAGTTCATTGTTGGATTCTTCCGCCTATAATTTCAGTCAGACAGCTGATATACAGAATAGTCGAATTCTGAGGAGCACATTCCTGTGATGAGGTGGCAGCCCTAATGGACATCTGGTAGGTCAATCTTTCCATGAACTATACAATATCAAAGTTCATCAAAGAATTGCGAGTCTGTTGGGTAAGGTACGCTCTGGACACTCTCATTTATATCAAGTGCATTTTCAATGGCAGTACACAAAACATTAGACCAGCATTAAAACATGAGCCCTATAGACACTCAAATTTGCTCTCGCATGGCTCTTGATGTCTTGGTAACCTTGTCTGACAGTCATCCTGAAAGTAGCATGATAGCTCTAAACTTGGCTTTCTTTGCAACCAGTTCAATGGTTCTCCGCCGTCACCTAGAGCTTACAAGATGACTGAATCCTTTAGCTCTTCTACAGACCTACACATGACAGACAATGTGTCAGTGTGTTGAACCAGTGGGCTTATTATTGCTTCTTGCTCATTGTGTGTCATGTAGTCTTCTTTCACTCTCACATCAATGACATATGTGTTTGACATAACTTCTGAAAGAGAGTTGGGCCTAGGGTCCCACGGATTACCCGCGCGGGTAGGGTTATTACTAACTCTATGAGCACTAAGCCAAATCGGGTCATAGGGCATCATTTTTTAGGGCTAAAGCATGCGACAATAAATTACATAAAATTACCATATTAGCCCTAACCCCCATGACTAATACATCACCAAGCCTAAATGGTGTAATTTAATTTTCTTGTTCTTACTCTTCTACATCTTCGCCGGGTCAGCGGCGAGTCAGAGTAAACTCTTATGAAACTTGAGTCCCGACCCCCTTGAAATGTTTCCCGCTGCCGTTCCGGATATCATGATTGGCTGCCTAACGTCCAGGCTCGTTTCGTTACCTTGTGGTTTCGGAACCATACGGAGGTTTTCGGGTGGATGCGGGGGTTTGATAGGGCAAACAGTTTGCTAGTGCAAAAAAGTTTTTCCTTGCCGTACGGAGGCGTTATTTATAGGGCGTCATTTCCATTCGGTACCTAGGTAGACACTTATGATTACCTAAGGGGAAGTAGCTGGTTCCGGAAAATCATGCCTGTAGTCATGTCATAATATCTTTACATGTGATACCATGTCCATAGTAACATTGTGATAATAGCCTCCCAAGGTCAGCACATGTCTTGTTCAGCAAGGTTTTCAGAGAAAAGATCATGCTTGTATCTGAAAATGATGTTGGTATTATAAGCATGCTGATACTGACATGAATCTGAATGAAAAACACTGCTGATAACAAAAGCATGTTTGATACTGACTCTGTGTGAGATGACAGCAGGGTTTCAAATCTACCTTATATACTATTTTCATAAAAGAACACATTTCTATTATTCTATATACACATGACTGCTCTCGCCCTCGCCCTCACCCTTGCTGTCGCCCCCACCCTCACTGTCGCCCTTGCTTGCCCTCACCCTCACCCTCACCCTCACCCTCACTGTCGCCCCCACCCTCACTGTCGCCCCCACCCTCACTGTCGCCCTTGCTTGCCCTCGCTCTCACCCTCGCCCTCGCCCTTGCCCTTGCCTCGCTGTCACCCTCACCCACACCCTCGCCCACACCCTCGCCCACACCCTCACCCACATCCATGCCCTCACCCGCGCCCTCGCCCACATTCATGCCCTCGCCCACATTCATGCCCTCGCCCACATTCATGCCCTCGCCCACGCCCTCGCCCACAGTAGGATGTGCAAAGCTTGCTTGAATTCAGGTGAGCAGTGACCTTGTGCCAGCTATATATTCTATAAGTGAGAAGTCATGACGACACCACTATGATGTTGTCAACTAGCTAGGGAAGCGACGAGGTATCTAAGGTAGTCAAATGAAAAAAGCCTCCCTGCTGATGACATGCTGAAAAAGAAGCTTGATCCTGATGACATGTTGAAGAAGAACTCTCCTTTTCAACAACATACTGAAAATGAAGCTTTCTATCAAGAACATGCTGAAAATAAAGCTTTCTGTTAAGACTATGTTGAAAACAAAGCTTCCTGTTAAGGACATGCTCAAATACCAGCATATCTTTGTCAATTGACATGACATTGACTATTTGACACACCTCTGAAGCAACATGCTGTGATTATCATGTTGCCTATGAGCTTGGGATGACAGCAACATCCAATTTCAGAAGAACATATGTTTATTCTAAAATTTCATTGATATTGTGTTACTAATCTAGCATCATAAGGGCACACTATTGATAGTAACATTCATATAACGTCACATCAGCATGATTTCTTAGAACCGGCGGCTTCCCCTAAGGTACGAAGTCATTCCGTTAGCTGCACCTCCTATGTTTGACAACTTGTACGTATCTTGACGGTACAACTTGTATCATGTGGCAGGCGCCCACCATCCTAAGGTAGCTTCAGCGCACATTTGCCATCATGAGACGAAGAGATGAGACGACCTTGCCGGCAAAGAGTGGTGTTGAGGGTTATCTATTATTGTCTCGCTATAAGCAGGAGTTCAATATACAGAGATTACCATGTCTTGTTCAGCATTGCATATTACGTACCAAGTCTTATAAAAAGATCATGGTGTGTCAATTACAAGCGCCAGCGTTTCAGGGTGGTGTGGTTCCAAACTTGTGGGGTGGTGGCTGAGCCTTAACGGTACATCAGCCATTTTGAGCTCGCGTATGATTACCTCAAGGTAAAGTACCTCAAAACATCTTGTCAGCGAGGCCTGACGTCCGGCAGAGCCATAACTGGGCTTCATATATCAGAGAAGGTCTACTCAATTGAAAACACAGTTCTGAAAGCATTCGTTCTTTACTACTTTACAGTGAAATTGCACATATTTCTGTCCCTACCCTCAAGCTTAGATGTTACTGTTGCACATTTGGTGATAGTTATTACTCATCCACGGAAGGATAGCCCATCACAACTGGTTGATTCTCGATGACCCATAATTCACATCGGCTCGGTCTAGACTACGACAAGGATTGGTCGCAGAAAGGAGACCGAACAATCTCCCCCCCCATTTCAACATACCATGTCTCACTCTCACCAACAAGGGTAGCATTAAGTCACCAGGCACCTGACCGAAGATGTTGTTGGAGGCGTTTGTGGAGGAGAATAGAAAAGGAAGAGCGGTCAGAATAGTAAGACTTCTTACTTGTTCTTTGGGTATGCACCAACACTAACGTATTTCAATGTCAAGTAAATTACCAACAGGCTCTCATTGGACCGAGTAATGAAGGATCACAAACAGTCAGCATCAATCAATGCACTAGCCGGAGAATGTTCGACCTAATCAGTGAACTTGCTTTTGGCGATGTGAAGAATCAGTCAATAATAGCAGTGCAGCTGAATATGGTTTGCTGTGCTTTCTGAGTAGCTTCCAACTCATACATTGGCCTGGTGCGCCATCTCATCGCTTTCGCTTCGTACACCACCACGTCTTGTTGTATATCGAAATAACTTCCAAGTTTTCGGTTGAAGAAGAGCACAATATTTCTTTGCTGTTGTCGGTGTATAATTGTTCAGAGATCATTAGCATATTATGCAATCTTTAGAATTATATCTATATGGCAGCCAAGGGAAAGGGTCATGTATAACCCAAGAAAGGCTAACCAGTATAAGCTCGATGCATCAACTCCTAACAGCTATAGCCACCTAGCCTGGACTGCAGCATAGTTGCATTGAGAGGCAACGAAGAGCGGCCACCTCAGGGGAGATTTGGCTTCTCTATGTAAGATGCGGAGGCACCTGTGAGACACGAATGCATGATGGTAAAAGAGTTGACGGGGCAGTGAAAGCTTTGGTCAGTGCATTAGGAATCTGCCTGCCATACGTTGCTGCTGATCGTCTAAGGTCTGTCAGAGCTTCCATCTTCGCTTGTGTATCATTGTGATACAGATTTGTTGCACTTCAAGAACCAGAATGGCCAAGCGTAGTAGGTTTCAGTGCTGTACGTCTTGTCGTCACCGTCAACATTGGATAAAGCCACACAACTGACCATAGCCCATATTTGGCTTTGCCAGTGGTACTCTTATCTAATGACAAATCACTTATGATACAAATACACAACAACTTATTCTGTCTGTCTGTCTGCTTAGGTACGTTCTTGTTGAGTTACTCACCAATGAATTAGGCCCAACAGTGAGTTCATTGATGCCGTGTTCTAAGTTCTGAGAACTGCTGTCAGGGAACCTCTCCTGATCTCATTTTTCTCCCTTCACAATGTCATTTCTCATCCTCCTTCTCAGCGCTGCCAAACCCCAATCTTAAAGAGAATTCACAGTAACGGAGAGAATGGTGATAGATGATGAGCTGCGCGGCAACTCACGCTACCTTAGGTACCTAGGATAGGAAGACGCACAACCTTACCTTAACTACCCTGAGCATTGTTACCTGCTGACGTCACTGCCGCTTCCTTCGACGCATGGGGCAGTAGTATTGACTGCTACTCGTAAGCACACCCCACTTTTTGGTTATAATCACATCATCTGCTACAAAACTGACTGACTCTGAACTTATTTATAGACTCTATTACTCAAGGTAGCCAGCAGGGTCTTGTTGATGGATTGAAGTGATCAGTAACCTTATTTGCAGTGGTACCAGATTTACACAGTCAATGGAGGGCTGTTCTACTACGACTCGCTGACTCTCTTTCTCGGGTATAGCAAGATTGATGTAGAAGTCACATGCGGGGAAAGATTCTTTGACTACCTAGTTCCGGAAACCATCTCAAAACTGTCATTGCATAAATAGTTTCTATATATCATGAGGTATCTTCTCATGCGAACCTCACATCATTTGACAATGAGCATTCATGCTAAACTGATATCTCTTGTCTGTATTATCAACATTTACTTTCTTGCTATGTCAGGTGCTGCTGCAGACCTTAGCAATTATGATGTTTCATTGTCAAACGGTAAGTGGTGTGCTATGTTACATACCTACCACTGAGAATAATTTCATATCAGGCAACAGTACTCTTCCAGGCCCCAGCAAAGAACTTATTCTCAAACATGTCACCTTGGTTCATGGAACACAGAATTATACATGTATATCTAATTTGACACGCTCCAGAGCAATTCCCAATGGCGCAAACGCAATAATTCTGAGCGGTATACCATTCCTCAACTCCTTGGGCTACCCAGACGTTTTCAACAACATACCACACCTTCTAGTCTCACTATCTCCGATGTTTGTTGAGGTCCTAGTTGACGTCAATAGCATTGGTCGACTTCACTTTGATACACCCTCGACTGCGAGTTTTGACATACCAGGATTTGGCACTTTTCAGGGGACCGTGACTGACACTGTAAGCGCTCCATGGAGCGCAAGCGTTGGGCAAACCGGGGATCGCGCCACGGATTGGGTCGCTCTCACCACAACAGCAAATAACTCTACGCTAAAACAGGTTTACTGTGTTCAAACAGCAGGTGGAAAGCCGCCAGAAAACTGTGCCGGCGAACCGAACCAGATAGCAGTTGTGTATGCAGCACAATGCTGGATCTATGGTATACCTGAAGTGGCATGAAACAGAGAATACGAAAGTAGATCATATGTAGTACTGGTTGCCGCGAGTGCTTGACTCAAGACTATTGTAGCCCTGAGAATCTTTGTACATTAATTTTAAGTGTGATGAGACACCAACTACTTGATAATAAGTAGTTTTTCTTTATCTTCTTTCAAAGCATCACTGTAATCAACTTTTGAAAACTTTAGGTCCAGGGACTGGACGTTGGATTCCTGCTTCAGGGCAGCCGTAGGTGTTCTTTTGTTAAGCTCCCATTACCTTTCTCAGGCAACGGTTCTGTAGGCACTTCAGTGACTTAATGAGTGAGGCAGCTGGTGGGGCACCATCATCTTGCAGGCCCCCCACCTGGAAATCCGATCCATATAGCATGGCTAAGCGACTCGCTAAGGCACATGGCCGGGTAAGCCATGTGGCTAAATGGGCTATTCGCCTAATAGGCGGAGGCGGCGGCGGCGAGGTAAGCTGTGGTCAGGTGATAATCCTGACAACTTTGATATATTTGCAAATGCTGGCATGCAGCTGTTCTTTTGACTATGGTCAGACTGGTTTATGCGATAATTATATTCTTTCTCTTCCTGCACAAGACCACAGCAAGGACAAAGATATGAGCCACAGCAGTTTATGACTGAAGATGCAGCAGATCTGCTTGTTGCATTCTGATGCTTTTCTTGAGTGTTCCAGAAGTGTTCACAGCATGTGATACTGAACCACTGATGACCCCAAAACTAATATTAATAAATGATCTGGAAGTGTAGCAAAATCATGACCACAAAGATAAAGAGTCAGAAGACAGCTTGCGCTTACATGAAGGTTCAACTCTCTGAATTGTGTGTCATAGCAAGTACACCTGTAGGTTCTATCAACTACAGTAGAGGGAGATTAGCAGGGCCGAACAAGACTATGTGCTTCACAGTCAGGACTCTCACATTTGGAAAGAAATGAGCAGTTGTTTGAAGAGTGCCTTAAACAATGCATAATGGGTCTAGTCATAAGGTGATATCGTGATCCCCAGAATGAGAGACAGAGAATGGGCCATAGGAAACATGATCTCTTCTACACTATATATGTGCTTCAAGAGGTTTGGTATTGGCTTACTATTGATTGATTCCAAGGTCATCCATGAATCAAAACTGATTTCTGATCTGATTTCTGATTGTAAGACGGCACTAATGACACTGAAACACCTTTGGTCAACAGGTAGCATCTAGACCCATCAACTAAAGGTTAAATAAAGTCAGAAGTCTGCGTATTTAATACTGCTCGCGGAGGATCAAACTATTTGAAATGCAGGCCCTCCATCCACAAAGGTCTGTATAGCTGCCTTGCTTGTTTCCTTCTGCTGTCCCTTGTACTGGCAACAACAGCTTTGAGGAAGGTGCACTCTCCATGTTCAATGCTTCTAAGCTTCTATAGGGGTAGGGGCAACAAGTTTTTGCTTTGCAGCCACGACATCAAACCGTGGAAGATGCTCCAGGTCCGACAAGGTAGGCTAGCTTATACACCAGCTCTGTGATGGAAGTCAGGTAGCTTCTGGGAAAGATAATGGCTTAGAGATGCTTGCTTCTCTAAGCCATTATCGTAATGATAGAAGAGTTAAAGTTTGAAGAGGCACGCTGATGAGACAAGGCACATGCATGATCTGGTACAGTAAACTGGGGCCGTCAAAGGTAAACACATTGAATTCTCAAATGGGGGACATGACTAGGGTCTTGTCGCCGCAATCTATCTTGAATGTGAGAGCCCATGTGCCTCTATTCTTGGGTTCCAGGTCCTCATATTCTAGCAGTAGTACCTTAATCATACCTCAGATCGCTGGGTCCATATTGTCTTTCACAATTGGGTGAGGGTAGCCAAAAGCACACGTGAGATTTCAACAATCAAACTTCACAGTCAAATGGAGTAAGTGGATCATCCTGAGACCATGCAGGCTACTATGCTATATGGTCTCAAATATAGCTTCAAGAAGACAGATCTTTCCGGTAGGCATGATGCTTTATGAACTTTGTGGGTCACCTATATAACGATATGGATGTGTCTGATGGTGAATCTAATAAGTTCAGGGACAACACTGTCGACTGCAGCTCAATTCTCCTGAGATGTTAGTGCAGCGAATGATACATCAACTGAAGACATTTGGATCAGGGGCATTGTCAAGCTCCTGCATAAGATGAGGACCACCACCCAACTTGATGAGATAGCCTTTGTCCCCCTTGTGAGGATCTAGCATCAATTGCCTCTTGGTCACGTTGTGGTCTACTGTCGCCTGTGTGTTTTTTCCAACACGCCGTTGACCTCAAAGCTTCGTCATGCCTACCCCGATCATTTTGTGGTTCCAATTTATGGCGAGTATAACCCCAATTTCCGATTGACTGGGTGGCTTTCGTCAAGAGGGATGGCAAGAGTCGTGACCCTGTTGAGTGCAAGCGATGGTGGGAAGAGCTACAACATCATTATATTCTTCAGCCTATCCGAAACCTGAACCTACAGACCAGCCTACAAAGCGTCTGTTGCCTTCTTCATCGCGCATGCAACGTTGGACGCTATTCTTGCACTAGAGGGTGGCTGTGGTTCTGCATGACAGCGAGTTGAACGAGATCTGGAGGTTGATACAGTTGACATACGCGGTTCAGTTCAGATGAGGTGTTGAGTGTGGGTGGTGAAGGGTGACAAACAACTTGGTGGCAAGGCGAAGCACGGGACAATCAAACAAACCTATAGTCACAGACCATCACTGTAGACTCTCACAAGACCACGAAAGTTAGTTGGGTTCAACGTTCCAAACAAATCTCAACAGCTTCTACTCGATTCGCGCCGCTCGAGGTTTGGCTTTGAGTTGTTATCTTGTATGTTTATTTGCTGCAAGGTCCTCTTGGTAGCGAATGATCTTAAGTCCGCTAAAGTGTGAGAGATGCCCCTGGGTGGGACTGTGGCTAAACCTTTTTGTCTGGTAGTTGTCGTCACATATACTAATTCATTAGTAGGGCGGGGTGAAGGCACCCGGAACGCCTGGGCTGTTCAAACAGCACTATGCGCGCTACAACTAACTCAAGGTGTGCTGCATTTATTTGCATAATGATTGTGTGTCCCGATGGGTGAGCAGGAATGGGTGGAGAGCGGAGGCAGAGGATAGGTAGGATGGACTGAGTGGTAGTAACAATGCATGGTTCAGGCTGCCTCCTCACTCTATCATCACACTGTCAGGCCAATGTTAGACAGGGCTTCTCCTTTGCGTTGTCATCTGAATGCTTGCAATATCATGCTGAAGAAGTTAAGAACAAATTTAGCCAAGGGGTATAAGAAAGCCTTGACTCAGATATCTCGACGGATAAGAATAAAGAATGTGTTGACATAAAGCATAACTGTGGTATCGACCAAGGTTGTTTATGCTTTCATACTGGCTGAAGGCTTGAATGCACGCAAAAGAACTCTTGCGAAGAGACTCCATGTACATGAATGTTGCGCTGAGAGCTTCTGCATATGTACAGATATTCCCTCTATTTCCTTTTGGCAAGGTCCTCCGTGGCCGAGGCTGGACAGGTTGAGAGTGCTGTGGTTGTGGTATGTAGTCTGCTTAGTTGGACATGAGGTGGTCACTGGTCAGTTTGTCCCTTCGTGTGGCTGAGATGGGACATTCAAGAGCTTACTCATCATTACCTTTGACCACCTCAATTGTTGCTCTCCAAAGCTCCAATTGAGCTGCTCCTATACCTTGGCGTCTCTTCTTCCTGATTTGATCTTGCGTGTCAACTTCATTTTTATCTGAATCCAGCCTCTCTTTGCCAATTTCATCACCATACACCCACGTCGCCATTCCCTTGTCTGGCTTATATGGGAGCGATGAGAGTGTTATAACTCTCAACTTGAGAGGATGCTCTTTAAGCACAAAATTCACAACTCAATGTGACCACACACACAATACTTTCTTCTAATTCACTCTTTCACATGCTACAAGTTAACCACAACTGTCATGAGACCCGTTCCTTCGTGGAGACAATACTGGTACAAGAGTTGTACTTGATTGAATGGATGATGCAGTTTGAATTGAGAGGATTGACCTGATAGAGGGGCTCAATGTCTTGGTAAGCACGGAATATAAGGTACAGTGTTGATCGTTCGATAAGAATGGAGACAATGAGGTGCATTCATGGCCTCTGAAAGGTGGGTGATGGCATGTTCTTAAGTGAAATTACCTAAATTTTACCTTTCATCACAATAGATTTCCTACTGCTACCTACCTATTTTTAAGCTATCCAGGGATGATACGTTCCAACAGTATGAGAATTGCACTCTTTAGGTCTTCACTGGAAGCGGCATAATTGAGTGCGTCCACTGCGATTCTGACTTGCTCTTTAAGGTCACCGAATATGTAACGAGTCTGCAGCCAGAGCGAACCCAATGCTACGCACATACCCTTGTGAATTTGAAACTTGCTGTGGTCATCAACTATTTTCACCTGAACTCTTACTTCACCATCGCAAGATATTGTAGCGCAACACGCACATATGATAGCACCCTCATGCGATGCTTCGTTCAGAAGTCCCAACAATACATAGAGTAAACCGCAGAAGTCAAGATACTGTAGAGTATATTTGTGCAATAACGCGAATGTACACTGCCCACAATGCTCGCCGTTCACGAGTGATCGGCAGATTTGCATCGTTGAAAAGGGGAGTAGAGGTGGTGGGATTCGAGATTAATGAGACAAGGCCCCCTCCTCATATAATTCTGACGACTGACACCTGTAGTAATACTGTCTGCTACAACTCTGACTTCCTAGGCGGCTAAAGGCATGTGCACTTGTTAAGCCATCTCAGGGTTGCCAAGCTCTCCCCCTTTCATCTCCCGTATTTACCTTGGATACCTTTAGATAAATATAGAACCCTCGGAGGGAAATATGGCGGCGCCTAAGGTATTGTACCGTATATCTTAGGTACATACCAGGAGTGAGGTAAGTAGTTACGGTACCTACCTGCGGGGGATTCCCCAAGGTACCTTATCCTTCGTTTTCCGTACCAGGGTATTTTGACAACCGTTGATATAAGAAAGGTAGGTAAGGTAGGTACAGTACCTACCTTTACCTAAGGTACCTTAGGAAGTGTGAAAATTACAAACCTCGACTAAGGTACCGTAGCTGACGGACGGGATGGCCGAGGTATTCTTAGCATGAAAGTCACAAGGGAGGTCTCAGTATCCCCGATCCGATCTCAAGGTCAAATACCTTAGTCAACCTTAGGTAAAGGTCATGGCAAAGAAGGCAATCATTAAGCGAGGAAAGACTACCTAAGGTAGGTAAGGTAAGATAAGGTACTTACCTTATGAATGTAGGTACCTACCTGGTAAAGATAAGGTTTATTTCCCCACCTTACCCTACCTTACGAATTAGTATTGTACCTGACTTCTCATAAGGTAAGTACATACAGTTACCTCTACCTTAGGTACCTGCCTAGATTAGTGCGGTCTCCTAGCTAGAGCATCTGAGCATGGTCCAATCTTTGGTGTTCCCCAGGTCTATGCATTGCATCCAATCAGGAATATTTCTCAACAGTAGCCCTCCTCCACCACCTTGCTCTTCTCTGTCATCCTGAGTAATGTTGGCATAAGGGCATCGACACAATAGGAACTGAAAAGCACCCACTCGCCGTTCTCTTCCGGACAGGCAGGTTGTCGCTGCATCCATCAAATGTGTTGTGACCTGAATTTCTATATTTCGCTCTCCTAGCATCGTATAGCCTACCAACTTGGATCAATCGCAGAGGATTAGGACGGGTAGTTTAGAAAATATGTAAGTCAGTCATGGTAGCACTGTAACACATCACTGTACTGATAATACATAAACAGAATGACAAACGAGCAGAAGCGGCGACCTGAACCTAACAAACGAGGGAAGAACCACCATGCATCAAGCTTGCCAATGACTGAGTCAACTGGAGGGGCCACTCATGAAGTACAAACATCACCACCACCACCACCGCCGCATTCGCCGCGTTTGCGTCAGTCCACTCCGCAAATCATCGACACAAGCTAATGTTTTCTCTCAGATGGTGTCAAGCTCGCTCTTCCCAACAGAGCTGGTACTGAGGGCCTTATGTACCAGTCGGTTTTTATTGATAGCAGTCGCGGCTCGCAAAAGACACTGACTGACATTGAAGCTTGTCACTTAATGGAACAACTGGCAGACTACTTCGAAGATCCTGGTGCCAAAAGTTCCGAGGTGTGGGTTTGCTTCGGAAACTTTCTGTATCGACTCCAACGAATACCTAGCTAGTTAGGATAGTGCTGAATGGGATCAAGATGCATTGATGCTGAGTAGTTCATGACTGCAACATAATTGATGATTGAAATATTTGACCCATAGCGGCCAGGTCCTCATGCTATGAACCTTGACGTAGTATCTGCAAGGAGATCCTTCACTATCGCGGGGTGCACCTATCCCTAGGGCAACCCAAATCCGTCGCTATGGTTAAAGGCCCCTACCTTATTCGGGCTGGCTTACACATTTGCCTTCGCGGAGACGCCCAGCAGTGATATGCGGCTGAGTTGTCAGACCTTCAGCGTAACGGCTTACACGGATGCCTTGGCCTGGATAATTGGATCAAAACCCTAATGGCCCGCTTTAAGCTGTCCGAACAAGCAGCCCTGGAGGCCTTGCTTTCGCTCCGCTACACCCTCAACGACATACGAAACGACCACAGCCTCACGGCTTACGTGCAAACAGTGGTCCGAAACGGAAGGAATGCCGGCCTCCCCACATCAATCAACTGTCATTAGCCTGGAATAAGCTGGATGCGGAGCTACAACGAGATGTCGGACGCCCTAGAGCTGAGACGACAACGGTGGCTAGCTTTATCGAACAACTAGAGCACCCGAAAGGCGGTGGAAACGTCTTTCCAGCGAATAAGCCCGTTAGCACCAGCCTTCATATCCGGAGGACAGCAAGCTTACGGAAGTCAGTCTCACCGTCGATTTGACACCTCCACAAACCAGCCATACGGTGAACAGCCTCCTCGTCGTCCCAAACATCAGCCATAGCCACCAACACAGTCGAAATAACACCTCCGAAAGTACTCCGAATCGAGGCTACGATGCGCAACTACCAAATCGTACCTCCGCACCCGATTTCGCTGTGAATGAACGACAGCCCCGTCGCATCGAGTATTCGAATAATCGTGAAAACAAGCCGCAATCGGCCCGCCGGAACGAAGGCTTACCCCTTCCGCGTGCAGCCTATTTTGTTGAATCGAATGGCGGTGCACCGCATTACACTACGTCGGCGGAGGATAACCGTCAAAACCAAGCCCCCACACCACACTGCGGGCATCTTCTTCAACGACTCCGCCCAGCCTATTCGACACGGTGATCCGCCCTGTTCGTGTGTCCATTTGGAATGTCTCTTGGAAACGGCGAAAACCTTCGAAACCACACTCTTGACTGGCACAGAGTCGACACCCATTCGAGCTTCACCCAAAACGTCGGTCGCTACATCAATTACGTCGAACACGCCCTACAAAACGTCGTCGTCGTCCTTTGACCGCCCATTCACGGCTATACAGCAATTAAAGCGGCCTTGTTTTGACCTGATAACGACTAGAAAACGCCTCGCCGCCATATCGCCACCGAGTCATAACAACGTCCTACCGTCATACCGGTATCAAGCCATTCAGCCATGACGTCACGTTCGCCATAACCCCGCCCCGCAAGCACCACATCACCATCGCCGCGTCTTCGATCCTATAAGGCACAGGGCTATTCGGGCAAAGGCATAGTGATGAAGGCATCACCTTTTCATTTGTTTGTGGCACTTGTTAGGCTTATAGCGTTACCCTAGCTTACCTTGCCGCCGCCTACTACCTTAGGCGAATATCCTATAGTTGCGCCAGAGCTTACCAGGTATCCGGCCGTGAGCCTTAGTGAGTCGCTTAGCTAGTATTTAAAGTAGTCACAATCACTACACATATATATACTATTAGATTACATGAGCTCATAGCTACTATGATGTTATGGCTGGGTAAGTGAATCATAGCTTATAGATTCTATACCGGCCACGTCTGGAAGGAAAGGAGGGAGCCATAGCTGAAGGAGTATGCGAGTAAGTTTGTAACAAGAGTCATCATTCACTAACAGACATTATCTACAGAAGCTCAAGACCATGCAGAGTTCCAGAGTTGAGACATGTTTCAAATTGTGTTCATTCAATTAAACTAATTTTAGTCGAAGATTTTACATTTAATGGAAATAAGTTGCTAGTCCGCAGCAACTTAGTATCTTAGGTACTAATACAGTCAATTCTGATGAAAGCACTTGTACATCTAGGTTTCAAGATTACTCTTTCTTGATGGTGTCAAGTGGATCAGAAAAAATTCTTGCCTTTCGCATACAGGTATCCGCATACCCTTCATTCTGACCATTAGTGAAAATTTCATACCAATCACTTTTTGTACAGGCACTTGAAACCTCAGTTCTCAAAGCACTTAAAGTGTCTTGGTATGATATCTGAGAATTCAATTCAATGCTGTCAACATTGTTTC
>JAABVA010002659.1_pt1 | contig 17562 bp, 8 predicted proteins | sample 5560331 | NCBI WGS metagenome assembly JAABVA01 (sample SAMN12812661, study PRJNA571458) | rock metagenome | isolation source: Antarctica rocks | place: Antarctica: Victoria Land, Mt New Zealand sud | collected 2016-01-07 | reverse complement strand
AACTCAAGACCAACAAGTTCCATGGAGAGTGGAACTACACAGTCACGCCAGGCACCGCCACAGCCAAACCCGCCACAGCAAAATAGTTGATTGCTTCCGCTTCCTTACCGGGACGAGCGCTTCCAGACAGCGGTGGAGATGCGTGCGGCTCTCGCGGCAGCAAGGGCCGCTCGATAACCACCGCAGGCGCTTCGTGACCGGGAGTCAGCCCGCGTGCGTGACGGAGGTCGCGACACTGCTGCACAAGGGTCAGCGCAAGATGCTCGAGGACCGGCTGCACGTCGGATCATGGTGGTGGGTCCTCGCTGACGGGATGGGCGGACAGGGCGCCGGGGATCTTGCTGCCTCGGCCGCCGTCAAAGCAGCAGCGGCCGCCCTGAGTCGAACCAAGTTCGCGCCGAGAAACGAGGCTGAAGCGGATGCCCTCCTGGACGCCGTTGGGGATGAGGCGCAACAGGCCGTCGTCGACGCAGCCTTCAACAGCGAGGTGCTAACCGCGGGAAGCACCTTGCTGGTGCTTCTCCTGTCGTCCGAGCGACGCCTGCACGTTGGCTGGGTCGGCGATAGCCGTGCCTACGTCGTCGCGGGCGGGGAGGTTGTCCAGAAGACGCGAGATCACACGGCTGGGGCGCGCACTCAAGCGGCGGGGCCGAACTTTTCGGACGGCGGGCTGACCCGACACCTCGGTTATCGAGCGGCACGAGGATCCGAGATGGGACTTCTAGACACGACGTCCTGCGATCAGCCGGCCTCAGGACGGGTCGTCCTTTGCTCGGATGGTGTCTGGTCAGCGGTGCGTCCTGCCGAGTTCGACGCCATCGTCCGACGAGCCGGTACCGCTACCGGTGCCGCGTCGGACCTGCGAAAGGCCGTCTTGGCTGCGGGCGCTCCAGACAACTTCGCCGCTGTTGTCATCGACTTCGTGTCAGTTGATGGGCCGTCCTCGTCGAGTGCTCCGCCCGACTGACGCTGTGGCTGCTGCGTGAGCAGCGATCTACGCCGCTGCACTGCCGGACGATCTCGGCGGTGGAGACCGCTTCCAGGAGGCCATCCGGGTAGCTGTCTGCAACTGCCTTCCCCGGAGGTACGTGTCCCTCGTGTGTCTGCGAGAGGTAGCGCCTCGGTACCCGAGCGTCTAGCGTGCTTCCGTGGCGGCCACGTCGATCACGCAGGAACGCGGCGCGGTCGCCGCAGAACTCACGAAGTTCTTCTCGGCGCACGCGGCCGGGGTCACCGTCAACAGCGACGTCGACGGGGTCCTAAGTGCTGTCGCTATCAGCGAGGCACGCCGGTTGTGGGGGTTGGCGCCGCTACCCGTCATCGGGGTACTTCGACTGTCAGAAGCTGTGGTTGTCCGACCGCGGGGAGGAGCTGGTTCGTACAGCCCTCGCGCAGGTCCTATGGCTCGATGTTGACCTGCACTGGCCGGATCGGATACCGTCTGCGTCTCACAGCACTGGGTAGACACCCCTCCTCAAGGTGTGACGCTGTACAACCCCAACCTATTACCCTCGGTCACGGGGCGGTGCCACTCCGGGAAATACCCGTACCGCACTTTTGCCTTCCTCTGGTGGCTGCTCGAGCTCTGGCCGCGTGCGGGCACTTCCCGGCATAGGCACGAGCGGCTAGCGCAAGGCTTCGCCTGGATGCCTGACGGCGGCTACGACAGCATCCGGGGCGATCACCGGGACAATCTGTTGGAGTGGGCGACGCAATTGCACCCCGGCGGCCCACTTGCTGTTGTCGCGGTGAACTGGCGGGGCTCCCGGCGAGCGCCTGGTGCAACGGAACTTTGCTGGGACTAGCGCGCGAAGCGGAGCAGTACCTGGCCGCAACCGCCCCGGCCGCGTGGGCAACGGCTTGGCGCGCTCATCAGCTGCGCATGAGCGCGACGCCAGCGGGCGTGCCGGGAAGGACTGTCGAGGGGCAGACCCGGGTGCGCGCAGACCCAGCCAGTAGTGATGGACGCGCACTGATCCGGCACATCGTGGACCGAGTGACGTCGGTGCTGCGCGCAGGGCCAGTGGACCTCGACGTCATGCAGCCACGCCCGTGGGAAGGCAGGTGGTTCAGCGGCCCGAAACCCCCGCGAGATATCGCGTATGCAGTCGCCACCTGTGTGGCTGACTCGGTCGCTGTCAGAAGGAAGAGCCTGGCTGCGGCAGCATGCTCGTGGGGTGCGCACGAGCGGGCTTCTCGCCAGTTCGGGTGCGGTTCGGCTCGTCGCGGACGGGCTCCCGCCTGCGCCTCTGTCTCGCGACCTGGCCGCCATCGGGCATTGGTTCCTCCGGCCCGCGGACGACTACCGATCCGGCAGCGCCCTGGAGACGCCGCTGAGCGAGTACGGATGCCAGGGGCTCGAGGTCGACTTCTCGGGAGTCTGCTGGGGCAACGACCTGATCTGGTCAGGAGGCTGGGTAGCTCGAAAGATGTCGGCGCCGCGGTGGCAGGCGATCACCAGCCAGGAGGATCGGGCCTTCCGGCTCAACAGCTATCGCGTTCTGCTTACTCGAGCGCGGGCTGGCTCCGTCATCTACGTGCCGTGCGGCTCCGAGCACGACCCATCGCGCGACCCGGCAGACTTCGCCGGGATCGCCGCAGCGCTCGCATCCGCCGGTGCTGTCACACTGCCCTGACACTTCGTCTGCGTCGGCGCAGCTCGAGCCAGCGTGCCGACGACGAGCCCGCCTCGCCAGCGGCGTGCGCGCGGCGTCGGCGCACGGGCATCAGTCCGGCTCCACGGCCGGGAAGTTGCGCCGGGCGTAGGTGGCGACGGTGCGCAGGGTGGCCACATTGACGGCCGCCCCGACCGGACCTCCGGCGAGGGGGACGAGCTTGTGCAGGTTGATGACGCCCTTCTCGCCGAACTTCGTGACCAGCCGGAACCCGACCTTCTGGTTGATCTTTGTCAACGTCGCGCCGGGCAGCTTCTTGAGAGCGGACAGAGCGCTCTTCTGTGCCACCTGAACGCCGGCCTCACTGAGCACTGCTGCGCCGGACGAGCCAAGCAGGGTGAGCAGGACCAGGCTGCGCACCTCCTCGGTGTGGACGTCGTAGCCGCGCAGGTGGGCGACGGCGGCCGTGCAGCGTGCCGAGTAGGCGTAGAGGATGGTCAGGTCGGTGGGCACGGTGATCGGCAGCGTGATGAAGCCACCGAGCCCGGTGGCGAAGCCGCTGGCGGCGACGATCCGGCGGTGCGTGGCGATGAGTCGCTGCACGGCCTTCTCCCGGTCGCCGCCGCAGCTGCGCAGGTGTTCCTCGGCGACGTCGATGGCCGACGCCATCGGGCCGAGCCCGTCGACCCCCCAGTCGACGACCTTGCCGGCGACCTGCTGGGCGACTCCCGCGCTGGGCGTGGGGATCTTCACGGTGCTGCCTCCTCGAGGCTGTCGTCGACTTCCGGCTCGATGTCGAGGTCCTCGGTGAGCGTGCCGTCGTGGGGACGGGCCACGGCCCACCACGTCATCGCCCATTCGGTCAGCCGGGCCTGCCGGCTGCGGATCTCGTGCGGCGTCCACGTCGTCACCGTCGCCAGCTCGCGCTCCTGGAGGAGCTCGGCCTTGGCGTAGCAACGCGACTCGGTCGTCGCGTCCCCGCGCTTGGCCTCGAAGCACTTGTTCCCGTAGGAGGAGTTGTCGTAGGTGAGGCAGAGGTTGCCGAGCGCGTGCTGCAGTGCGGCGTGCTCCTCCTTCGTGAAAGCCCCCCACCAGCACTCGGCGTCGGCCTTCGGGTGCTGCGGCAGGACGTGCTCGGTGGTGCGCTGCTCCCCGCTGCTGCTGGTGAACTCGGACAGCGGCGGCAGCTCCTGGCCGTGCTGACGGAGCGACAGCTCGTACTCGTAGAGGAAGTACTTGTGGCCACGCCGGACGTACCAGTTCTCCTCGACGGTCGAAAGGCTCGCGAGCACCTCTGAGTCAGACGCGTAGCGCCAGATCAAGCCGGCCAGTTCCTGCAGCACCCAGTCACGCCGGTCCTCGCCGGGTGGCGTCCGGTAGAGGTCGTGGGCCAGCCGGAGCAGGCGCGACTCCCCGGCGTTGAGCCGGCGCTGCCTGATGACGAACACCCGCGCCGAGTACCGCTCGCACATCGCCACGAGCCGGGCGTAGAAGTCGCCGTCGGCAGGGTGGCGCAACCGGGCGGCGAAGAGCAGCGGCCGGTACGGCGCGGCGATGCCGCTGCGCTGCAGCGCCGCGCTGGCGCGACGGACCTCATCCTGACCGTCGTCGAAGCCGGCGAAGGCGGAGGCCTCCTCCACCATCTCCTTGAGGTAGAAGGAGCACTTGCGCAGGTCGGTGACGAAGCGGGTCAGGTCGCCGTGCAGCCGGTCCCACGCAGCGGCTTGATCGGCTCCGCCGCCGGCGGTCGGGACCAGACGGGTGGCTCCTGAGACGTACTGGCTGCGCTCGAACGCTGCTTTGACCGAGGCAATCTGCTGCCAGGTGCGCCTGTCCGGGTCGCGGGTAGCGAGCCAGTGAGCACGCAGCAGCTGGTCCTCGGCGTCGCGCCCCTGACCGGCCAGGTTAACGAAGATCGTCGCCCAGCTGGCGTTGATGAGCTCGCTGAGCTCATCGGCGCGACCGTCGCCGATGTTGCGGGCGAGATAGAGCAGGTAGTTCTTGGTCTTCTCCAGCTCGCTGAGCGGACGGCCTCGCTCGTTGAGAGTCTCGAAGATGACTCCCACCTCGGCTGAGGTGGCGACCTCGTGCACCAGGAAGCCGAGGCCTGCCGTAACCCGCGCCTGCAGGTCCTTCAGACGAGCGAACTCCACAGCCGGGTCGCCGTCGGCCAGGTCCCCGAGTCGCTCGTCGAAGAACGCCGCTGCGTCGCGCAGACGCCGCTGGCCGGCGGTCAACGTCTGGCCGTCGGCGTGGCCAGTGCCGAGCACGACGTCCACCCAGTACTCGTTCAGCCCGGCCCCGAGGCGCAGCCGGGGGCGCTTGGCGTTGTCGATCGACACCAGGCCGTACGTGGCGCGCAAGTTCGCCGCCATCGCGGCAGCGTGCTCGACTTCCGCCGAGAGTGCCTCGAGCCGGCGCCGGATGCGGTCGAGGAGCAGCAAGCAGGTCGTCAGCCGCTGCTGGCCGTCGACGACCTCGCAGTGCCGCAGCACCGTCCCGTCGTCGGCGCTCGAGGTGACTGGGACGTCGCCGGCGCGGATGTCGCGCAGGACGAGCGTGCCCGCGTAGTGGCTGCGGCCGCTGCCGAGCAGGTCGAGGTCGTCCCACAGGTCCTGGAGCTGCTTGCGCTCCCATGCGTACGGGCGCTGGTAGTCGGCGATGAGCATGAGCCGCTCGTTCATCACCGCGGGCAGGCGCAGCTGGGCGTTGTTCACGGTGCAGGCTCCTCGGGCACGGCCAGGACGACGGCGAAGGGGAAGATGAGCTCTCGGACATCGGCGAAGCAACGGATCAACTGCTCGAGCTCCCGGTCACGGATGGCGTCGAGCTCGTCAAGCCGGTCCTGCCAGGCTCGACGGTCTCGCCCGGTCTGCGCGCGCTCAGCTGGGTCGAGCGCGTCGAGGGAACGACCAACTGCTGACCGCGGGCGCGGACGAGATGCCCGGGTCCGGGCGCGGCCTGAGCAGACGGCGAGTGGGGCACACGACGAACCTACGCATCACGCCGGTGTTCAGGGGACGTTCTCGGTGCCAGACCCCCTTGCCCACCTTCACTACCGCGGAGCAAGATGTGCGCGGTTCGTGGCCGACGACGCGGTAGCCGCGACCCGCATCAGCGCCACGTATGCCGTCGGCGCCTCGTCGCGCCGACGAGTCAAGCGCCGCTGTCAGGTACAGCGGCACCGCGTCAGTTGTCGCCGCAGCGCCTGCTCTGCGCAGAACTCCTCGAAGCGTGCCTGCTCTCGCTGCGCCCCGACGACGCGCCTCGGGTTCAACGCACCTGCCAGCAGCCGGCGGCGCTCTGGTGCTGTCACAGGCCGACCTTGTCAGCGGCGTTGCGCGCCTGAACGTGTCCCCGCGCCGGATGTACCTGATGAGGTTGTCCAGGCTCGCACGCCGAGACTGCGCAGCAACGGCTTCGAGCGGGATGTCGAGGTCGGCTGCGGTGCTGATGAACCCGGCCCGCAGGCTTCTGCCTCCCCAGTGCCCCGGCAGTCCTGCCTCGCGAGTGCGCCGTCGGACGACCTGCGTGATCCCTTCTGGTGTTATCGCCTCCGCGCGGAGCCGTCCGGCACTGCCGACGTCCAAGAAGACCGGCAGCTGGGTCGACCAGTCAGCGCCGAGCTGCTGTCTGCACCGTGCACGCCAGGCCGACAGCGCGCGTACCGGGCACGTGCCGAGCCCGCTACCGTGCGGGATCGCGGCATCGCGGCCCCGCCCGGTCACGTCAGTCTTCGAGCGCCGGAGCCGTACGACGACACCGCCGGGTCTCACCCGCAGGTCGGCCCAGACCAGGCTTGCCAGGTCGATGCGCCGAAACGCGTCGGCGAAGCCGAGCAGGATCAGGGCTCGGTCGCGCAGGCACGCGTTGTCGGGCCCGTCGAGCACCTGCGCGGCACGGCTCATGGCTGCCGGGGACGGCACCCTCGTGGCTGTCAGCGAGTCGCACCGAGACAGCAGGGTCCGCCGGATCGCGTCGGTTCCCATCGGTTGCTGGCTCCGGCGCACCCAGCTGTCGACTCCGGTGAAGACCCACGGCGGGTCGAGGCCGGCGAGCTCCTGCCACCGCACAAGCGCAGCAGCTGCTGCGCGCACTGCCGCGGATGCCTGCGGGTACAGCTCGGGGCTGGGGCTGGGGCTGGGGCGTTGTGCGCGTCGCGCAGGAGCAGGTGCAGTCGGTCCGCGGTCCCGATGCTGTCTTCCCAGCGCAGCCGTCCCGCGTCGCCAGGGCTTAGCCCGACCGCGGCCAGGCGCAGCAGCGCGCAGTCCCGGGCAGCGGCCATGGACGGCAGGTCGAGGCGTCGGCAGGCAGCGCGTAGGTCCTCGATGTGCAGCGCGGAGATCGGGTCGACGGGCGCGGCGCGGCCACGCACGCGCGACAGCCCGGGCATCAGGACCGCCATGCCGGGGTCGGCGCCAGGCTGCGGGAACCCGCCTTCCACATGGCCCCGGTGATCGCGGCGAGCCACCCGCGCAGCGTGCTGAGCGCCGGTTCGGCCCGTCCCCGCTCTGTGTCAGGTAGGCCATGACAGTGACCGGCGCCGCCGGCAGTGCGACAACGCCGTTCCTGTCGCACCAGGTGCAGAAGTGATGCCGCCAGCGGCGCGCGTACGCGGCCGTGTGGAGTCGGTGACGGCGGTTGCGTACACCGAGGCTGTCCGCGCGAGCATGTCTTCCGGATCTCCGGTCCTCGACGCACCCGTGCCGGCCGTGAACTGCTCGACGCGCGCCGCGTGGAGCCGACGAGCGAGATCCGCAGCGGCCAGTCGTGCTGCGGCCCCGCTGTCGGGTGCGCCGGCGCTCCCGTCGCCGTCGACGGACAGGTTCGCCGGCCGCGCAGCCGCGACGTACGGCGCCAGCTGGCTTCGTAGCGCCGCCGCCGCCTGCGGAGCGAGGGAGACCACGGCCTCCGCGCCGTCTATGCCGACGACGACGTCGACGCGCCGCGCTGCGTGGGGTGCTCGTGTCACGGCCGGGCTCCTCGGCACGGAAAGAGCACCGTACGCCCGGCGCCGTCCGCACCGCGGGTGCAGACGACGTGGTGTCGCTGGTCGCGCGCGTGGCGGACGATGTCCGTCAGCCTATCGGCGGCCTCGCGCAGCACGTGGTCCGCGGCTCCGCCGGCCGAAGTCCTCTACCGCGTGGCGCGCATACAGGTCTCGCGCGGCCTGCACGATATTGGGTGTCGGCCGGTCGCTGGACCGCGCCCTTGCGCTGATGGAGCACCTGGCGTCGCCGCGGCTCGATGCGGCTGGCCGAGTTGCAGGTCGCTACTGGTCTCCCGTTGCCGACGATCCACCGGCTGCTCAAGTCCCTGGTCCACAACGGCTACGTGCGGCAGCAGCCGTCCCGCCAGTACGTCCTGGGACCCCGGCTGGTCCGGCTGGGCGAGACGGCTGCGCGGGCCTTGGCATGTGGGCGCTGCCGCACCTCACCGCCCTCGTGAGCGAGATCGGCGAGACGGTCAACCTCGCCGTGCTCGAAGACGATGCGGTCGTCTACGTCGCGCAGGCGCCCTCACCGCACGCGATGCGCATGTTCACCGAAGTCAGCCGGCGCGCACCCGCGCACGGCACCGGAGTGGGCAAGGCACTGCTGGCGCGGATGGCGCCGCCCGCCAGGGCGACAAGAACGGTCGCTTGCGGAGCGGTGGACGCAGGGGCCGGGCAGGCCCTGCTACGTAAGCCGGGCTGCCAGTCCCGTTGCACGCGCCGCTGGTCGCTTGCAAGCAGTGGTGACGGCGTCGGGCGACCCGATCAGGTGAACCTTGCTGATGGCGCGCGTGGTGGCCGTGTAGAGCGTGCCACGCGTGCCGAGCTGGGAGGTCGCCTGCGGGAGTACGACGGTCACGACGTCGAATTGGCTGCCCTGGCTGCGGTGCACCGTCGTCGCGTGAAGTCGCGACACCGCCCCCAGCCGGACCAGGGGCACCACGATCGGGTCGCCGCCGCGACCAAACGCCGCGGTCAGCCCGCGCGTCGTGTCGTCGTAGACGACGCCGGTGTCACCGTTGTACAGGCCGATCTCGTAGTCGTTGCTCGTCACGAGCAACGGCTCGCCGACGTAGTGACCGTCGGCTCGGAGTGCCGCGGGCTGCACTTCGGAGAGCCACCGCGTCATCAGGCGGCTCCAGTAGCTGACTCCGCGGGGTCCGCGGCGGTACGCGCAGAGCAGTCGGTGGGTGTCGAGTGCGGCGAGCGCGGCGGCTGCGTCGCCGGCCGCAGCCGCGGCGTGCAGTGCGGCGCCGGCTCGCTGGACCTCGCGTCTGACCTGGTCGGTCGCGGCGTCGGTGGGGAAGGCGTTGTCCGCGAGTGGGAGCAGCTCGACGTCGTGGACGGCCGGGTCCTGCAGGACGTCGAGCGCAGCCGGGCCGTCCCCGTTCTTGACTGCCGCGGCCAGCCGCGCAATCCCGCTGTCGGGCGAGAACCGGTGGTTCACTGTGAGCGTCGCGACGCCGTCGCGGATCCTCGCCCCGGGGCTGTCGCTGACTTGCGGGGCAGTGGCATCGGGGAGCAGCGCCTGCAGGGCTGACGCGCGGGCTGCCGTGCGCCCATAGGGGGTGGTGGTCTCGACGAGGTCGCCGAGGACGGCGCCCGCCTCGACCGAGGCGAGCTGGTCTGCGTCGCCGACGAGGATCAGCCGTGTGCTTGGGCGCAGCGCCTCGAGCAGCCGTGCCATCATCGTGAGCGATACCATGGACGTCTCGTCGACGACGATCACCTCAAAGGGCAGGCGGTTGCCGCGGTCGTGGCGGAAGCGGGTGCGGGCCTCCGGCCGCCAGCCGAGAAGCCGGTGCAGTGTCGTTGCCGGGAGGTCGCCGAGCCTGGCCCGGTCCTCCGGCGGGAGCGCGCTCGTGGAGGAGCGGACTGCCTCCTCGAGGCGTGCTGCTGCCTTGCCGGTGGGAGCGGCGAGCGCGATCCGCCAGTCGGGGTGCTGTTCGCGCAGCAGCGCCAGCAGCCGCGACACGGTCGTCGTCTTGCCCGTGCCGGGGCCGCCGGCGAGGACGCTGACGCGCGCGAGCGCGCAGACGGCAGCAGCGGCGCGCTGGTCGTCGTCCTTCGGCGCGAACAGGCGGTCGAGCCCGCTGCGCAGTACGTCGAGGTTGAGGTCGTCTGGCGCCGTGTCGCAGCGGGTGAGGAGCTCGTCCGCGACCAGTGACTCCTGGTCCCAGTACCGGGACAGCCACATCCTTGACCCGTGCAGCCGGAGCGGGCCGCCGACCAGCGGGCTGGCCGCGCACCGCGCGACCCATTCCTGCGGCCACGCGAGCGGCACGTCGGAGGCGGTCGCTTCGCCCTGTGCCTCCTCCAGGTCGACCTCGATGTCCACGCTCGTACTGGCCTCGGCTGTCGCGAGGTCGAGTACGACCGAGCCGTGCCGGGTTGAGCGCACGGTGAGGGCGAGGGCAAGGTGGACCGCCTCGTCGGTCTCGGCGCCTAGTGCTGCGACCCGCTGGGCGACGTGCACGTCCGCCGCCGACAGGACCCCGACCTGGTTGAACTGTTGCAGCAGGCCCGTCGCTCGCAGGGCGAGGGACGGCGCGCTCATCGGGGCCCGGCCAGCAGGTCGGAGGTCGCAGTGACCAATGCTGCTGGTGGTCGCCACGCGAACACGCCGGTGCTGTCCGGGCCGCCGGTCATCCCGCGAAGAAACAGGTACAGGACGCCGCCCAGGTGCACCGCCGGGTCGTAGCCACGCTGGCGCCAACGCAGGTAACGGTGCAGCGCGACGTCGTACAGCAGAGCCTGCAAGGGGTAGTGGGCGTCCACCATGGCCCGCTCCAAGGCCTCGGGCCGGTAGTCCCAGGTGCTCAGCGGGCGGCCGCGGCTGCCCAGGCGGTTCGTCTTGTAGTCCGCCACCAGGTACCGGTTGCCGATCCGCAGCACCGCGTCGATGCTTCCGGCCAGGTAGCCGCGCAGGGGTGCTGCGGCCAGGGGTGACAGTGCATCCGGGTAGGACGACAGGGGGCCGTCCGGCACGTGCTCGCGCCAAAGCGGCACGAGGTCCGCGAGCAGCACGTCTTCCGCCGGCTCGTCGCTGTTGGCGTCAGCCACCGTGGGGTTGTCGCCGCCGTCGAGCGGCAGCTCGAAGTCGAGCTCCCGAAGCTGGTTCGCGCTGCCGACCTGGGCGAGTGTCAGGTTGTCGGCGAGGTCACCGAGTGGTGTCGCTACGGCGGCGGCGAGCGCCTCGGTCAGCAGCGGCACGTCCAGGTCGCCGCCCCAGCGGTTGGCGCGTTGCCCGACGAGATCGGTCAGGGCCGCGCTGTCGGCTGGGTCGACCCGCTCGAGGACCTCGTGGACGAGCGTGCCGAACGAAGGTCCGCCTGGCAGGGTGTCCCACAGCGTTGGTGCGCCTCCGGTCGGACCGTCGGCGGCCGTGTCCTCGACCGGGTCGTCAGTCTCGTCGTCCTTCACCGGCACCTCTGGTTCGCTGGCCAGCCCGGGGCCTGCGTCATGCGCCGCGGCCGTGAGCGCGCTGTACGAGGTGCGTCGCCAGCGGGTGTCGAGGTCACGCCGGAACTCAGCTACCTGCAGCGTTGCCGACGGCGTCCCGATTGGTGCGAACTCGGCTGCGGATGGCGGCGCGACCTCCTCGACCTGCAGGCCGCCGCCACTGCCAGCGGCGCGCTGCTGGAACGTGGCGATGGCGTCGTCGTCTGATGGGACGGGGACTGACGCCGGCGGTACGCCGGACGGGTCGTCGTGCAGCAGCAGCCTGTGCAGCGGTGCGGTGGGGGTGTTGTGGCTGCCGGCCCACCACAGCACGAGCTGACCTTGCGCTCGGGTGAGGGCGACGTAGGTCAGGCGCAGCTCGTCGTCGACCTCGTCCTGCTTGTGCGCCTTGACGTGCTCCTGCCAGTCTGGGCTGCCGGGGCCGCCGACGTCCCGTACCCGCAGGTCCTGCGGGTCATGGAAAACGGCGGTCGGCGGTGCGTCCGGTGACCACCTGTCCCACCCGAACGGCACGAGCACGACCGGGAACTCCAGGCCCTTGCTGGTGTGGACGGTGATGACCTGAACTGCGTCAGCGTCCGAGTCGAGCCTGCGGCTGCGTTCCTGCGCCCCCTCGTCGCCGGAGTCTGCGCGGCGCCGGCCCACCCATCCCAGCAGTGCTGTCAGCCCGAGCTGGCCCTCGAGTGCTGCCTCGTGCAGGATCTCGGTGAGGTGCCGCAGGTCAGTGAGCAGGCGCTCGCCGCCGGTGTGGCTGAGCAGCCGGGGCTGCACCTGCTGGGCCACGCACACGGCCTCGAACAGCGCCGACACCCCTCGGTCCTCAAGCGTCCGGGTCCACCCCCGCAGCCGAAGCGCGAGCTCCTCGCTGTCCTCGCCCGCGAGCTCGAGGGCGTTGCGGCCGACGAACGCGCCCAACGCGAGCCTGCGGACCCGGGTGGTGCGGTGGGGCTGTTCGAGCGCTTCGAGCAGCAGCTGCCACTCGAGGGCGGCGGGTGTGGCGAACACGTTGGAGCGGCCGGTCAGCACGACAGGTACACCCACCTGCTGCAATGAGCACTGGATGATCTCTGCCTGCTTGTGGGTGCGTACCAGCACGGCGATGTCGCCAGGTCCGAGAACGTGTGGGTCCCCGCTCATGCGTGGGACGACCGACGTGCCGCTGGCCAACAGGGCTGTGACCTGTGCAGCCACGTCGGCCGCCACGGCGTCTCGGGCGTCCCCGGTTGATGCCAGCCCGGCCTGGGTGAGAGTCAGGTCGTCGCGGCACTGCACGCGCAGCCGTACGGCCTCAGGTGCAGTGAGTAGCCGCCCGGGGTGCGCTGCCCGGACCGGGTGGACCCGGATGCGGGGGTCGCCGAGCGCGGCGCCGCGGAAGACCGCGTCGAGACCGCGCAGCAGCTCGGCGTCGCTGCGCCAGTTGTCCGGGAGCGTGCTCTCGGACTGTGCGACCTCGGTTGCCTGCAGGTAGGCGTGGACGTCGGCGCCGCGGAACGCGTAGATGGCCTGCTTCGGGTCGCCGATCAGCACGAGCGGGCACCCGCCGTGGAACGCCTCGTACAGGATCGACCACTGAACAGGGTCGGTGTCCTGGAACTCATCGACAAGCACCTTGCGGTAGCGGCTGCGCAGGCGGGCTTTCGCTGCCGGTCCTGTGGTGGGGTCCAGCAGCGTGGCCTGCACCCGCATCAGCATGTCGTCGTAGCCGTGCAGCTGCTGGCTCCGCTTGCGCCGCTCGACCTCGTCACGGACCGCCGCGGCTATCCGCGCGCGCAGCCCGGGCAGCCCCTGTGCGGTCGTGTCCGGTTCGAGCCGCGTGGCCGGGTCCTGCGCGCCGACGGCGTACGCGAGAGCGCGGAAGTCCTTGACCTTCATGTCCGGTGCCGGCATACCGGGAGCCCCCCACTTGCGCAGGTACAGGTCGTCGGCGACCTCGGACACCAGGTCACGCATGTTCTCGACCAGCACCGCGTCCGGGTCGTCATCGCCGGCCGTGCCCAGAGCAAGCAGCACCTGCTGGCAGAACCCGTGGGTGGTGGTCACGGTCGCGGCGTCGAAAGACGCCAATGCGTCCTGAAGCCGCCGGTGCCGAAGCGCGAGCTCCGTCGAGTCGCAGGCGGCCAGGTACTGCAGCACCGCGTCGTCCGCGGGAGGCGCGTGCAGGCCGTCGCGCGCACTCACCAGACTGCGCAGCTCACGGGTGGACTCGCGGCTGAAGCTGACGACAAGCAACTCGTCCATTCGCGCCTCGCCCTCGGCGACGTAGCGCGCGACGAGCCCCGCGATGGTGAACGTCTTGCCCGTCCCGGCGCTCGCTTGGAGCACCGTCGTACCGATCGGCAGCGGCCCGGTCAGGTCGAACGGCTCCGGCTCCGGCTGCTGCATCTGGTCCTGGGTCATACGACCACCGTCGCCTCGTGGTCCAGCAGCGGCTGCCACAGCCGGCGGGCCAGCAGCCCGAAACGGTCGGGCTCCTCATCCGGCCAGCCGATACCACCCTCGCCGGGGCAGGGCAACTGCTGGGTGAGCACCGCCAGCGGTGCTTCGGCTCCGTACAGCAGGACGTGCTCGCCGTCGGAGGACTCGCCGGGGTACCGGTCGTGGTCCCACATTTTCGCGGCCTGTGTCCGCGCCAGGTCGATGCTGCGGCCGCGGGCTCGCCAGAAGGCGTACTCCGCGGCTGTCTTGACCGGCAGCGGCAGCGGGGCGGTGAGCCCGCTGCGGTACAGAGCGACGAGCTGTTCCAGCACGTGCCGTGCTTCCTGCTCGCCGAGGGGGCCCTGGACGCTGCGCGTCACGCTCCTACCGCCGCGTCCGACGGCGACCGCCGTCCAGGTGGTGCCGGGGTGCGCGGCTGCGAGTGCGACGAGCTGCACCCAGGCGTGCAGCCGGTGCCGTGCCGACAGGGTCGCGCAGGTGGTGGACAGCAACACGCTTCCGCGCGCGCCGGTGACGGTGCCGAGCACGCGGGTGCCGTCTGTGAGCATCACGTCGACGTCGTACGACTCCGGCTCATGCGCCCTTTCCAGCTCAGAGGCTGCGACTACCTGCTCCGCGCGCTGCTCCGCCGTCAACAGTGCGGCCTCGCCGAGCTGGCCAGGCGGCAGGCCGCCGCGGCGCAGCTCACGCCGGCGGCACTGCGCAGGCTCTATCCCGCGGAGGCGGTCCTGCAGCAGGCGCTCCGCGACGGCGAACCGTTCCAGGTCGCCAAGCTCGACTGGCAGCGTGTCCTGCGGCTCGTCCTGCGAGCGGGACACGGCGACGTCGAGCCGCTGGCGCAGGAACCCGCGGGCGGGGTGCTCGAGCAGTCGAAGCAGATCGACCAGGGACACGTCCGAACCGGCTGGCGAGCCGAGCGGCTGGGGAAGCACCGGCGGCGCCGCGGTCTGCGTGCCTGCGGCGGCGACAGCAGCGTCGTAGCCGATCGGGTCGAAGCTGAACGGACCGCTCGTGCCCAGCGCCCCGGCTGTGAAGTTGCGCCGGTCGAACGGTTGCAGCGGGTGGCGTGTTGTGACCGCATCCCGCACAAGGCAACCAGTCGCCGTCGCTGTTCGGTCGAGCGCGTCGAACAGCTCGCCCAGCGGGACGGCCGGCGGTACCTCGGCGCCTGTTCTGCTGTCGGCACCGGTGTACGTGATGACCAGGTTCTCACCGGCGGCGAAGATGGCGTCGAGCAGGAGCTGTCGATCCTCGCTGCCAGGGTCCCGCTCGCCGACCCACGGATCGCGAGCAAGGACATCGTCGCCGTCGCGGGTGCTCTGCCGCGGGAACGCGCCGTCGTCCAGGCCGAGCAGACACACGACCCGGTGGGGGACGGACCGCATCGGTACCAGCGTGCAGACAGTGAGGGTGCCAGTCCGGAAGCTGGCGCGTGTCGGCCGCCCCGCCAGCGTGGCCGCGAACAGGGCGCGCACGTCCCGCAGGCCCAGGGCCGCGGTGCTGCCTGCCGACTGCTCGCGCAGGTCGGCGAGCTCACTGCGCAGCTGCGCCTCCTGCCAGCCGGCGTCCGGTCCAGCCGCAGCCAGCGACAGCACGCACTGCTCGAGCAGGTCCGCCCACCCGACTGCCGTGTGCTGCTCGCCGAGCGCGGCGACCGACGCTGCGAGCCGATCGACCAGCTCGCAGAAGTTGCCGGCGAGTTCGATCGCTGCAGAGTCGACGTCGTCCAGTGCCGTGACGTCGTCAGCGGTGCCCTCCGTGACCACCCCGAGCAGGAGCCGGTCCAAACCCTCGCGCCAGGTCCCCTGCGCGAGGCCGTCAAGGTGCCAGGCCCTGCGGTGTGCAGCGTCGAACCCCCAGCGCACGCCTGCCGCCATCGTCCACTCATTCAGCCGCTCGAGGTCGTCGTTGGTGAAGCCGAACCGCTGCCGCACTGCAGGGCTGCCCGCGAAGTCGAGCACCTGCGAGGCGGTGACCCGCGCCGTGCCCAGCTCAAGCAGCAGGGAGAGCACCGACAGCAGCGGGTTCGTCTCCCGCAGTGCGCGGTCAGCCAGTCGCACACGCGGCCGCGCGGCGGGATGGTGGGTGTCGTCCTCGGCGCCGAGCGCGAACGTAGCGGCGATCAGCGGCGCGAACGTCTCCACGTCAGGGCACATGATGAGGATGTCGCGCGGCTCCAGGGTCCGGTCAGCCTTGAGCAGGCCGAGAATCACCTCCCGCAGCACCTCGACCTGTCGGGTGCGTCCATGGCAGGCGTGCACCTGAACGCTGCGGTCCTCCGGGTCGAGCGGCGACGGTGCGCCGACGGAGTCGTCGGCGAGCGACGCCTGTAAGTGGCTGAGAAGACTGTCATGCGCCCGCTGGCTCGGGTGGTGCTGGACCTGCGCGGCCGGGACTTTCGCTGACAGCAGCTGCTGCAGCTCGCGTATGTCGCGGGAGAGCGACGTCAGCAGCGGGTTGCGCAGGCGAGCGCCGGTGGTGTCCTCGGCGCGGCGTGTGGCGGGCGCTGCTGCGGCCACGGTGTCCCACAGGGCGGGGGACGCGTGATGCAGCCACAGGTGGACGTCGCGATGCTCGGCCACGGCGGCCAGGACCTGCAGCCGCGAGCGGGACAGGCGGCTCGGGCCGAAGACACTCAGCCGCTCGGGTAATCTCACGTCAACGGCGTCAGCGCGAATCCGGTCGCAGACCTCGTCCAGCAGCTCCGCCGTCGAGGGATGCGCAACCCGCTCACGCAGCCGACGCCAGAGCTCGGCCTGCCAGGCAACGTCGTCATCAAGGGCGCCGCCGTCCCCCCGTTCGTCCCTGCCTACCGCCCAAGCCTGCAGCATCTGCGGGCGGGACTGCGCGTAGCTGTCGATCAGCCTCGCGAGCTTGCTGGCGGTTCGCAGGCGTCTCCCCTTGTCGACGTCGCCGACGCGCAAGTGGCGCACGAGCGGTGCGCACCAGGGCTCTGTCGCGCCACAGGCGTCCAACTCGTCCAGCAGCGGCCACACCAGCCGCTCCGGCCGCCACGCCGCGATGGCGTCCGGTGACGCGACTCGCTCTAGCACCTCGTCGACAAGCGTCGTCAAGGCCGGAAATCTCACATTCGCGCACACGCCGTCGGCGGATTGACCACTGCCGAGAACGTGCGAGAGGCGCTGCGCGAGCCAACGTTCAACGCCCTTGGCGGGAACGGCGACAACTTCACCAGCTAATGGGTCGCTCGGAGCCGGACGCAGCACCTCCGCCAGCCCGGCGGCCAGCACAGAGCCCTCGGCGGCCCGGTGGACGACGAACACCATGCGCTTCCTCACTGGCTGACGGCGGCGTCACACTACGACAGCCGGGAGCACACCTCGCGTCGATTGCCAGGGTGCTTCAGCTCGATTGCAGTGTCGTTCCATCGCGCCCGTCCCGACATCGCCGTTCGCTTGGAAGCATGCCTCCTGCAGCGGACAGGTAGGTCGCCAAGATCGCCATGTCCGGCGACAGGGGTGGCAGGCTGTCGCTGTCATCACCTGGAGGTTGTGTGCTCACCCATGCCCAACTGCTCGAGCATTTGCAAGCCCTTCCGGACGCCAGCCCGACAGCGAAACAGGATCGCAAGAACAGCATCAGCAGCAAGGTCATCCGGTGCCGTCACGAGGGCCAGCTAGCCGTCGCCGTCGGGTCAGACTCAGGGGCCAAGGCGCAGATCGACGCCCTGCTCGACTTGCTCGACCTGCATCTGCAACTCCCCGGCCACGCGGACGCGGATCAGGTCACGCTGATCCTTGGCGGCTGCCCCGACGGTCCTGAGGCTCTCGATGCCATCGGCACCTTGGTGCAGAGCATGACAAGCGGCCCGAAGGTCCGAGTTCTCGTAGCGGACGACGAACACCGCTTGAAGCCAGTGGAGACCGAGCTGTCGGACTTCTCCACGGACGCCGAGTACTCCCGCTGGCTCAAATTGCTCATGGCAGTGGAGTCCAGAACTCCTGACATGGGCATCGGCTTGATGCGCCAATAGTGCTGCAGGGCAGTTCTTTTCGGTGTGTCGGTGCGAGCGTGACGCCCGCGGCGTGAGATCAT
>JAABVA010002658.1_pt1 | contig 17573 bp, 9 predicted proteins | sample 5560331 | NCBI WGS metagenome assembly JAABVA01 (sample SAMN12812661, study PRJNA571458) | rock metagenome | isolation source: Antarctica rocks | place: Antarctica: Victoria Land, Mt New Zealand sud | collected 2016-01-07 | reverse complement strand
GACGAGGAGCAACACGAGGACGAGGACGAGGACGAGGACGAGCCTGAGGACATGCATACGCACCCGAATAGACCGCGTGTACTTCGTAAAGTGTACGAGTATTCGCACCTTATCTGGCTGCGCTCGGGGGGGTACCTGAGTTATCAGGGTTGCACAATGCAGACTGCAGTATAAACTATTTGTATCTGCCTTGCGGCCGGTGTTGCTCCCGACCAAACGTTTCTATATTTGTTGTTCTATCTTCGTGGAACAGTGGCAGTAGAGGAAGAACAGGCTGCAATGTTCACCAACATGGAAGGGCTTCCCAAGGTCAAAGGTCAGGTCAGAGGTCAGAAATTGATTGGACATTATTGCCCGGGGAGAGAAAGAAAGCGACAGCACGGGCGGAGTTCGTGCAAGTACGGAGCTACTCCGTACTCGATACCAAATCTTGACCGGTCTTGTAAAAACATGCGGTTGGTGATGTGATGGTCTTGCAGAAGAAGCGCGCCACACTTCGCCGGGAGAGCGCCAAAAAGATACAAGTACTCTGTAAAGGTACAAAGACCTTACCTATGGGCTCAGTCGGTCGGTCGGTCCAAGGTGGAGCGGAACATGTTCGTAAGTCACTTTCTGTCTGTGTCCCGCCATGCTCTCTTATGGCTGCAGTCAGCTGTATCATTTAAACTGCTAACATCGCAGTTAGTCAGGTCAGGTCAGGTCAGGTCAGAGCCTAGGGCGCGGCAAGGCAAGGCAATTGACTGCCTCGCCAGCCTACCTTACCTGCCTTACGCCTTCCAGCTTGTCGGCTGTGGAAAGACCCCACCATCCATCAATGATAATTGGCTTTCCCGCTGCTGTCATGGAACAGCTGAAGCCTGGATTTAGACGCCAATGGAGGCGAAGTCCGAAGAGTTATCCACTTCATTCCGTATATACGAATATCATACAGATTTACATGGACGGAGTACATGTATTGCTTTTGCTATCCCTGACTAAAGGTACAGTACCTTAGGAAGCTACTAATCCTATCCTCTGAAGAGCGTAAGGTACGCTACGAAGGGTACCCGTGTACAATAATATCTCCTGATGGGGAGTGGCTGCGACCTACCTAGGTAGTCTCTGTCAGCCGCAAATAGACGCCAGTCCAGCCCAGCCCTCGACAAGCATGGAAGAGAGCCAGGGTCATAAAGCAATGATGTCTTCCAATTGTTCTTCCTTTTTTCTTCCTGTCTTCCCATTCTGTCGCAATCCTATAAAGAGAAAGATAATTACCTAATTGTTCTTATAATCCTCAAAGGCGTTGATGGTGATTGTCTTCCCCTCCTTGTGATCAATTGTAAGCCGAACTCTTTCACAGTCTTCTCTTTGCATGCCGCCTTACAGATTGCTTCGCGGTTTCTGTACTTCTTCCTGCTGCTGCTGCCGTTGTTGTACTTGTTGTTGTTGTTGCCGCATTGCCCTTTGGCGGTATGTTCTTCGCGGAAGCTGCTATCCAGCCAAAAGCGTCCTCGAGTCTCCCGGCTTTGTTGCCTTTCCATTCTTTTTGTCAAGCCATGGGCACACTTGGAATATTCATTGAGGACTCCCGCCTGCAGTGTCACCAAGTCTCAAAAACATCTTCTTGCGACAGGCTTCTTTACATACCCGTACAGATTGCTTCGTTTGGTGATTGGCGTGGTTTTCGCATCAAGCATACAATCTGCAGTGCTTGCATTACTTGTTATCCCGCAGCTACGGGGAATGTTAATCTAGAGCCAAGGCTGACCATTGACACTTCAGGATTCATTAATTGTACCAAATCAAGGCGGAATATAAACTCCGAGTCAGACGCCGTGATGGGAAGTCTCCCGGACCGGATCGAGGGCGCCTTTACCGGCATCAAAGAATTGATCCACGCCGCTTTACAACCACTTCCGACCCAGACCGGAGATGGTTCCTACATCGAAGAGAAGGTGCCGACCCACCTCTTCAAGGATCTGCACGACATGGGCTTCGACGGCATAGATACGTTGATAGCCACTCTCATGACTGACGTTTCCGGTAACCCTACTGATGACCGGACCTACTTGATGGAGAATGTAGTCAAAGTGATTCCCTCTACGAAATCGTGTTCAGCACCATGTGGAGTCGCTGATCTTGAAATATTGATAGCTGGCCAGTGGGCTACAGCCTACCTCCAAACTCGGCATTGACCTGACCAATACTTTTGTGAACAAGCTTTGGAAAGACCTGTTGCATCCACCTCTCTCGTACAGTGCATCATTCTTAATCCGTGACGAGCGGAAAGGTTTATATTTTTTAGGTCACTCGGCGAGAAGTACCGTTACAGGCATGCTGACGGCTCCCATAACGTACGTTCTAACCATTTATTGTCCATAAAGCGCAGGCTTGGATCTGATGAAGGACAGAACATCTTGTTGCCGAAGCTCGGAGCAGCAAACACGCCCTATGCTCGGACCGTTCGGCCACGAACATTGCAGCCCGCCACTCTTCCGGAACCTGAAGTCCTCTTTGACAGTATTATGGTTCGGAAAAAGTTCGAAGAACATCCAAACAAGATCTCGAGTGTGATGTTTTACCTGGCATCCATCATCATTCATGGTATGCTCGCAAACCCGTGCTATGCAGCGATCATCCTTCTGACAGCCCCATGTGTCAGATCTCTTTCGTACTGATCACAATGACTTTAACAATTCTATGACATCATCTTATCTAGATCTGGCTCCACTCTACGGCAGTAACCAGGACGAGCAGGATTTGATGCGGACCGGTCAAGATGGGAAGATCAAAGCGGATTGCTTCTCGGAGAAGCGCTTGCTTGGCTTCCCACCGGGCGTTGGTGTCCTCCTGATCATGTTCAATAGATTTCACAACCATGTTGTCGAGGAAATTGCGCGTATTAACGAGTCAGGACGCTTCACCAAACCAAAAGAGGGCCTTCCCGCTTCGGCGGCCAAGGACTCCGCCGACCCTTACGCCAAGTACGATAATGATCTCTTTCAGACTGGGCGCCTCATCACTTGCGGTCTATATATCAACTGCATCCTCAAAGACTATGTTAGGACCATCCTCAATCTCAACCGGACGAACAGTACGTGGGACCTTGATCCTCGTGTTCAGGAAGGTAAGAGTATCTTTGTCGAGGGCGCTCCCGAAGGGGTCGGTAACCAAGTATCTGCGGAGTTCAACTTGGTCTACCGATGGCACGCGGCGATCTCGCAACGTGACGACGAGTGGACACAGCAGGCGTACAGGGACATGTTTCCTGGCAGGAAGCCGAACGAGGTCAGCTTACCGGAATTGATGGCGGGCTTGCAAAAGTGGGAGAAGTCAATACCCTCTGACCCACAAGAGCGTCCCTTTGCCAATCTTGAACGTAAAAACGGCTCATTGAACGACGACGGCTTAGTCAGAATCATAACTGAGAGTGTAGACGACGTGGCCGGGGCATTCGGAGCGAACACGGTACCGGAAGTGCTTCGAGCCGTCGAAGTTCTGGGCATTAAGCAAGCGAGGTCATGGAACTTGGCAACTCTGAACGAGTTTCGTAGTTACTTCAACCTGAAAAAGCACGAGACGTTCACGGACATCAACCCAGATCCACAGGTGGCGGAGCAGCTGAAGCACTTATACGATCACCCCGACTTCGTGGAATTGTACCCTGGCCTCGTCGTGGAAGAACCAAAGAGGCCTGAAAAACCTGGGAGTGGCCTCTGCCCATCTTACACGGTATCAAGGGCGGTACTGTCGGACGCCGTGGCCTTGGTGCGTGGGGATAGGTATTATACTGTGGACTATACGCCGAAGAACCTCACCAATTGGGGCTACAACGAGGTCAACTACAATGTCGGTGTTGATCAGGGCCACGTGTTCTACAAGCTCTTCCTACGCGCATTTCCGAATCACTTCAAACCCAATTCGATCTATGCCCACTTCCCTCTTGTGATCCCACCGGAGAACGAGAAGATTCTCAAAGAGCTGGGGACTGCCGACCGGTACAGCTGGGACAAGCCGAGTTTCGTTCCGCCTCCCACTTTCATTACCTCCTACAGCGCGGCGAAATCAATACTGGACAATCAGATTGATTTCAAGGTTACATGGGGTGAAGCGATCAAGTTCCTGATGGAGCACAACGGTAAACCTTATGGCGCGGACTTCATGCTGGCTGGCGACAAGGAGGTTAATGCCAACTCACGGAAAATGATGAAGACTGCCCTCTACCGGGAGAAATGGCATCAAGATGTAAAATCGTTCTACGGAAACATCACCCTCAAGCTCCTCCGAGAGAAGTCCTACAAGCTAGCAGGGATAAATCAGGTCGATATTGTGCGCGACGTCGGAAACCTTGCACAGGCTCACTTTTGCGCCAATGTCTTCTCACTCCCTCTGAAATCGGAGGAACACCCGTTGGGCATCTACTCGGAATCTCAGCTCTATGGAATCATGGCTCTTGTGTTCACGTGCATCTTCTTTGATGCCGACCCAGCAAACAGCTTTCCGCTGCGACAGGCGGCTCGCAAATTGACGCAGCAGCTGGGCCAGCTCGTGACGGCCAACATTGAGAAAGTCAAAGTGACGGGATTGCTCACCAACCTCATTGAGAAATTACACCGTCCCTCTGCGCTGAGTGACTACGGCGTGCACATGATTCAAAAATTACTCGATTCGGGTCTCGACGCCAATGATATTGTCTGGTCGCAGATACTGCCTACCGCTGGCGGGATGGTGGCCAACCAGGCCCAGCTGTTTGCGCAAACATTAGACTACTACCTTTCTGATGAGGGCAAGGTGCATTTACCGGACATCAAAAAGCTTGCCGAAGCAGACACGCCTGAAGCTGACGAGAAGATACTCCATTAGTGCGGACCACCCCGTTCCTGACCATGAGCAAAAGATATTTACTGACTCTATCTACAGCTTCATGGAGGGGTCGAGGATGAAGGCGACCGTAATGCTCTACCGCGACGTTGCTACGTCGACGACTATCCGCGATGGCGACAAAGAGACCCATGTCGAGCCTGGACAGCGGTTGATGGTCGACCTGGCAAGTCCCTCCGCTCTCTCTCTGATGTAGTATGCCTCTAAACATATTATAGATCACCGCCTCCATGGATCCGAACGCCTTCCCAGAACCCGAGAAGGTAAATCTGGATCGACCCATGCACTCCTATATCCACTACGGGATGGGGCCCCATATCTGCCTCGGTTACGACATCAGCAAAGTAGCGATGACGGCAATGCTGAAGACGGTGGCGAGACTCGACAACCTCCGGCGAGCTCCAGGCTTGCAGGGTCAGATCAAGAAGATTCCCGGCCCGGGAGGATTTACATTGTACATGTTGGCGGATCAGTCGAGCTACTTCCCATTCCCGACGACGATGAAGGTCCAGTGGGACGGCGACTTACCCACACCGAAACAATAGCGAAGCCGTACGGGACATGGCCGGATGTCTGCTGGAGGGTTTGACTGATGCATTTACATCGAGAGGATCTGAAGCGTGCTTTTGCTTGTAACGTCCTGCCTGCATTGTTGTCACCACTAGGTTCGCTATATGCGTTGAACATACTAAGGGAGGCATAACTCCGCTGCTGCTATCGCGAGCTGTACTCTCTCTCCTACGCAAGATATAGTCTAAACCTGCTACCGCTGTGGAAACATTACCTTACTGTACCTGAGGTATTACCATGTAAGGCTGAAAGACCGCTGCACACTAGGCAGGCCCAGAATGGATACCTGATAGGTGTATCGCCTTGGGGGGTTTACGTAACGGGAGACTTGGTATGATGGATATCTTCAAAATAAGTTTGGCTGTTGAATGTAACATGATTGATTACTCAGCAAACACTGTCAGGTAAGGTATCTAAGTACTTTGTACGTATCGACCTGCAAGTGATTCACTTCAACGAAATCCGATCTTAACATTTAAGTTACCTCAGAACGTCCTGGCCGAACTGGCTCAAACTTGAACCATCATTCCTACTGACACCACCACCCCTTCCTTTCTAATCCAGAACTGCCCGTTCACCAGACAAGCTCGAAGACACTCACGGCACTACTTGGAAAGTAAGGCAGAGGACCTGCACCCTCCTGTCTCAATCTCCTACCTGGCTCCGGGGGTTGTCTTTCATCCACAAGCTCCAGGATCCCACGAATAGCTTATCGACACCGACGCACTCTCACTTTTCTGACGAATCTCCCTCTACTGCATACCGAAATCTAGGGGTTCTCATTCCGAAAGCTCCAAACAGCCAAAGGTAATACCCTGTGCCGTGACATTCACTAACCTACAGCGGCTTGAACCTCTTACAAGACCGACCTCCTCGAGGCTGTGCTTGTTCCTCTATCCTCCATCTCATCTACAAAGAGACTCACGGACATCATCGAAACTGTCAAGTCGTTTGTATACTTATCCGGTGCGGTAGTGGGGGTGGGGCTTTTCATGTGCGGGCTTGGTACTTTCGACCTTCGCCATGGGGAGAATCAAGAAGGCAGCTGGCCCAAAGCAAGAAGCAACAGTGGTGAGCATATTCCAAGTTCTCGCACGCCTGGAACGGCCACGTCAGCTAACGAAGCTACTCTCGCAGTCTCCCGCCCTTTCACATTTTGTCAGCACCGCCGCTAAGACGCCCTTGTTCCAACTCCCTTCACGATTACGGTCATTCCCTCGCGCGTGGCCGTTTCCGCGAGGTGACCTCTATCACTGGATACCCTTACTCAACCGCTTCGATACTGTTTTGGAACAGTTCAATTTAGCGTATGGCTTACATACCGGACCCCAGACGCAACCCTTCGAGCGACGTCTCTTGATGAAAGGCATCGCGGATGATGATAAGGACTCTAAGACGTCCGTCACTTCAGATGATGAACTTGAGACTATGGGATTCAGCCCGGAAGGCGACAGAGAGCTGGTCGAAGTGATACTGGACTTTTCAAGAGTGCTGATGGAAAACTGCGGAAATCGAAGCTTGTATAGCAGCAGTGAACGACTGAATGACCTGCTTAATACTACATCCACTTCGCTTCTTTCCTGCACGCTTCGACTAGCGACTCGGCTCGCACAGCGATACCATGCTTCCCGCCAGCGAGGGACCAGTGGTATGCAGCACGTCAACAACGCCCTTCTCGCAAGCCTCTACAACATCAATCTCGATAAAATACAAAAGCTTGCTCTTCCGTTCGTGAAGTCGAACCCCCCAGCATCTGTTGGTGCCGTTACGGTAGCAACCCCTGCCACTTCACACTCCACAAAGGCCAAGGAGAGAGCATATTCGAGTCATTCTCGTCGACCAAGCTCTTCTGCATCCAGTCAAGCTGGTGATATGGTATCCATGGCCAAAGATTCGACAAGTCCGAAAGGCATATCGAACGGTACGGCTGGCGACGACGTTGGGCGGCCGATGCCAGAGACGGCTTGGCATAATCTAGGGAGTGTCTGGCTTACTTACTATCTGAACGAACCGGTCTCCAATGTCGATCCGCGAAATGATGCGCAAGAAGGAGGAACGGTAGCATTCTCTTCGACTCCGACAACCCCAACACCGGCCAGACGGACCTCAGGATTTGGCTCGCACCAAACATCACGTCCAAGCCGGCTGTCGAACTCCGAAGAGTCTTCAAACCTTCAGACAACATCAGCGCCCACGAAGCCCGAAGCAGCTCCATGGAGCGGTATCAAGACTCTCGAAATCCCTTACACCAGAATATCTTCGACGCCACTACACGAAATCATGAGATCAGCATTGCCAGACGTTCCCCAAGAATATCATTATGACTTGTTGAGTAGAATTCGAATTGCCTACTCGATCAGCAGCTCTGTCCAGACGCGCCGAGAGATGCTTGTTATTCGGCTACTGGCTATCACGAATCTGGCCTATGTCTATCCAGAGGCAATATTCCAGCAGAAAGTGCTTCAACAGGACTCCGATGAACCGCGGCGTCTGCAACTCACCTATCAGCTTGCAGAGCTCGTACATCCACCAGGAAATGGGAATTCTGGCATTCCAAGGCCGCTTCAGACACTTGCTTTAGGTACACTGGAAGCTCTGGCAAAGCAAAAGATGAAGGCGCCTGATGTCTGTGCCGCTCTCAGCATCAACGTCAATCATGGAGTACTCTTTTACCTTACTCGGAAAGCTGTCGCGGAGATGGCGGTTGAAACCGGTGAAGCGGAGGACATTGAAGAGGATGAATGGAGGGAAGCTTTGTTCTCATTGCTAAGTACCCTTCCCACTTCGACAGCTCGAGCTGGCGAGTCGATGGTCGCTGCGGGACTGGTTCAAATCCTGGTAGAGGTTCTCACCTTACGAACAAACAAGGCCGAGCGTAACCATACTAAGGTCATCAACCTCTTCGATAGTGTCGTCTATCAGGTGCGCGATGCCTTTCAGATTTTAGCGAATGCTAGAGGACTCGATATTCTTGCCGACCTAACCGCCTACGAGGTAGAATCTGCCCTACAGCGCGCAGAAAAGGGCGATGGCATGCCTTCGGAGTACAGGACTCATGTCATTGACTATCAAATTCCTTACTTCCAGCAGCAAACCCTTCGCTGGTTGTTCAAATTCATCTACCATATGATGCAGCATAACGGTGCAAATTTTGATCGACTTCTCCGGAACCTGATTGACTCTCCACAGCTCCTAAGCGCTTTGCGTGTTGTTCTCAGCCACGCGAAGATCTTTGGCGCGAATGTCTGGAGTGGTGCCGTCAACATCTTGAGCAGTTTCATACACAACGAGCCCACAAGCTATGCTGTGATTGCTGAAGCTGGTCTCAGCAAAGGCCTTTTAGAAGCTGTTACAGCGAAACCAGTTCACTTACCGGACAAGTCGGCCAATGATGTGGAACCGAGCCAAAATGAGCATACCAAGATGACTTCAGACGCTGAATCCCGGAGACCGGTTCATGATCAGGATACTGATGCACTACTGAGTCAGTATAGTCGCTCAGTCACGGACGATCACATCAAAGAAAGATTCAAAGCTTTACCATCCAGGACTTGGCCGCTGGCGCAAGGAGTATTGCCTGCTACTGATGCTATTGCGACCATTCCAACGGCATTCGGTGCTATCTGCCTAAACTCGGCAGGGATGGAATTATTTCAGGCATCTGACGCTCTCGATAGCTTTTTCGAGATCTTCGAGAGCCCGGAACACGTCAAGTGCATGGCGTCAGAGGGAGATCTTCCAACAGTACTGGGCAGGACATTTGACGAACTGATACGACACCATCCTCCACTCAAAGTACCTGTCCTAAGCTCTGTCATGATCATGATTGCCAGAGTATGCATCTTGTGCACGTCAAAGGATAAAGTTGGTTATGGGGCGAAGCTATGGCTCGAAGGGGAAGACGGTCAGCTTCCCGTTGCTGGAGGCAATGAAACACTCACAGGCGAGAGGAATGGGCTTTCCGGTCCGCAGTCAATTGAGTCCGAGGAGCGCCGTGCCAGCAATCTCGAAGATGTAACCATGGAGGTGGATGCTGCGGCCGGTGCAAGCTCCTCCGTTGCAGTGACAGATGCGACACAGGCGATCGCACTTCAAAGAATTCTCGATGAAGACTCTGAGAAGGATGGACCAAATATATCCACCTATATCATGGTCGCGTTGAGGTTTCTATACGGCTTCTTCGAAAATCCTTCCCATTGCTCCGCCTTCGTCGAGGCTGGGGGCGTACATAGCGTTCTCGATCTCGCCACTCTCCCCACTCTTCCGTACGATTTTAATAACCGGACTGCCAGTCAAGAGTTATCTAGAGTGGTTCATATGATGGCTGAGCAAAAAGCACATCTCGTCCTACCTCCTCTCGTTAGGCGAACCCAGGCTGCTGTTGATCAACTTGAACCATTGGCCTCCCTTGAGGACGGGTTGACCCTTTTTGCAGAAGTGAGTGAATTTGGCAGATCTGACACCTCTCTGCAAAATCGTCAGGTGCGCGAGCTTGGACAACCGGAAGGGACATCTCTCGTCAAAGGGCTTGTTGCTGTACACACGCTTTGTAGCATCCTCTGCGAGACGTTTTCGCAGCCAGTCTTCAACCACCGCTCGACTCATACGCCATTCAATCAGGTCAATCTAGCTGACATGTACGCTGCGCTCGTAAAGTCTCTTGGCCGCCTGCACTGTGCGTGCGTCTGGAAGGAGATTGAATTGCAGAAAAGAGTCCCCGACTCCTGGAGAGACGCCACTAGGCTCAAGGGCTATGGTCTTGGCGGCCAAGAGGCTGACGAGATACTTGGTTTGCTGAATCATGTTCATGTTGACTCGGAGCCGACCGAGGCACCAAACGTCATGGCCGAAATTGATGGCTCTGGTGAAGGTGCTTCCGCCCAAGATCCTCCAAAATCTGTTACGGAAAATTCAAACTCTTCTAAAGACGGAAAGTCAAACGGCGTCCTAGATCGGCGTACCGCAGCGTTCAAGAATGTCCAGACCTTACGTTATCTGCTAAGTCAAGTACCCTCATCTATCACGCCTTTTTTCCAAGGCCTCGGGAAGATTCTTATTGCCAAGCGAAGATCCGACAGCTATCAAAGACAGAATGCGTACATGGTGGCCGACGCGCTCGCGGAAGCATCAATAAGTCAACTCCGTTTTCAAGCAGCAGCGTATTCTGTCTCGGTTCAGGATCGATATTCCTATTGGATCGTCGCGCTAACTTCGTTATCACAGTTTCTGGTCGAGCGTACGTCAGATCTATCCCCAGCTATACTGGCCGTGACTGACAGAGTGGCAAGTAGGTCCTTTAGAACGTCCGCATGCCCAATGCCTGACCCTTGTCCTACAATCGTTCAAGAATCAGGGCGGTCTAGATGCTCTACAAGACATCTTGATGGTTTTCTTCGACGAAGTCAAATCATTGGGTCCCACTGTCCACGATGCACCTTCAAAGGATGTCTCGGCCCGACTCGCTGCAGCATATGGCGGTATCAAGATAATACTCACGCTGTATTCCCAGATAACTAATCCAAAGTATATCATCGAAGCAAGTCAAACGGCGGTCATGTCCGACCGTGATCGCGAGAAAGCTGATTACTTCTCGCCTGCCCAGTTTCTTGTGGAGTTACGGATGGCCGTTTTACCCGTCGTCCGGACCATTTGGGAGTCAGATTTTGTCGAGAGTGCTTCAAGTTCGATTGCGAAATGTTTGATAGAGATCCTCCGGACCGTTCTCGAAGGCGACCATGAGCATGGCGCTTTCAAGCGCTCTGACAAAGTCCCTGCCCGTACGAAGGCCACTCCGAAAGCTCTTATAACTTCCAGTGAGCTGGTATCCAAGTTGGCGGACAAGGGTTATTCTGAAGAATTAGCTCGAGAAGCTCTGTATCGGTGTAACAACAATCTTTCTGCAGCAGAAGAATACTGCAACGGACATCGCGATCATGCGCTTCGAAACCCGATACCGAGCTCCGCGAATCACACTATCCCCCCTCGACCTTGGAGCTCTCGCGCCAGAAGGGACTCTGAGGCCACACTACCTGATGCTGTAAACGGTGCCGAGTCGACCCAAGAAACCGCAGCACGGCCGCCAACTACAGAGCGCGACAATGATGCCGGGTCTCATGCGCACAGCGACTTGCAAGAAGCTTCAAGCGAGGACGTCCCAACAGAATCAAGTCCTCCGCCACCAGCGCCAGGGGTACCGGAAGAGACCAATGATGCGGGAGGAGATGAGCTTCTGCCGATGAGCATTGACAACCTCCTCAATCTGACTCAGATCCCGGCAGTTGATGATCGTTCGGCTAACAGCACTACGTCTCCAAATCTTGTGTCTCCGCCGTCACGTTCCACAGACGAGGCAACAACGTCCAAATTGTCAGACATCGTGACAATTGACGACTTGGATACCGAGCGCTCGGAGATCAGACTGTGTCTAATCGATCGCTGTCTTGATGTACTGAATGTACACAGCGATGTTACCTTTGAGCTTGCAGATCTCATCACTGCCGCAGTAGCTAGGGCAACAGATCCGGCCAGCATGCGGCGGGAGATTGGGGAAACACTCGTGCAGTCGCTCATCTCATTGCAGTCGGATGAAGACTTTCGACCAGAAGGCAAGAAGATTGCTGCATACGCGAATCTCCTTGCCTTGGTTCTTCAAGACCGGGATTTCTACGAAGCAGCCATAGACGAGCTGAAAGACAACTTTGCCACTTTACTTGAGTTCATCAAGGTCTTTCCTGATCAAGCGGTGGAAGAATCGTCGCCTTGGATTGGGCAGATACTTCTCATCATTGAGAAAATGCTGGGGGAAGATGCCCAGCCGCAGCAAATCAAGTGGACCCCTCCCAGCAGTGAAGAAACAAGTTCCACCACGCCAATTGCAGAATTGGAAGACCCAGTCATAACGCTATTCAATAAAACCCGACTCTTCGACGCTATCGTCGAGGTCTTGCCACGCATTGGCAAAGATGAATCCCTAGCGCTTTCCGTGGTCCGAGTCTTAGTCATTTTGACACGCCACCGAGAACTTGCTGTGCGACTCGGTGGAAAGCGTAACATGCAGAGGTTTTTTGTTATGGTGAAGCAGCTTGCAGGAGTGACAAACGAGAGACTCCAGGGCGCCTTTATGTTGGTTCTTCGTCACGTCATCGAGGACGAGGATACGATAAGACAGATAATGCGGAGCGAGATCGTAGCGAGTTTCAAGGCGAGACCAACGAGACAGACAGACACCACGGGCTATGTACGACAGTTGTATCACTTGGTTCTGCGAGAACCGCAGATATTCATTGAGGTTACGAATGAGAAGCTCAAGCTCCAGCGATTTGACTCCAACCAACGGCCCCAATTTCTCACCCTCAAGGCGGATGCCGAGTCTGAGTCGCTATCTAGCGGAGCTCCACTGGATGCCGCGACGGATGCAGAGGCTCCTTCCGCAACACCTCTTCAATCGCACGAGGGAGACTTGAAGCCTCCACCCGAGCAGCAAGGTGCTGCAACCCACGAGGGAACAAAGTCTCTCGAACTCAAAACACCAGTGGTCGAGCATCCTGACGGAGTGATCCACTACCTACTTTGCGAGCTACTCTCATATAAAGATGTTGAGGATAAAGACCCTTCATCTAACGTCAAAGATATTTCGAAAACTCCGAAACCCTCGGCACAGGTAGATGTGGAAATGACCAATGGATATGCAACCCCAATGCCAAATCCTCCTACTCCCACGGGGCCTGCGGAGAACAAGGACGTTAAGAAGGACGAGTTCAAAGCCGATCAACATCCTGTGTACATCTATCGATGCTTCCTTCTGCAATGCCTTACGGAACTGTTGTCGAGCTACAATCGTACAAAGATAGAGTTCATCAACTTCTCTCGCAAAGCCGACCCTCAAGCCGTGACGCCGTCTAAACCTCGATCTGGTGTTCTCAACTACCTCCTAAATGCTGTTATTCCACTCGGTACTCTAGAGCATGAAGAATCTCTATCTTCCCGCAAAAAGAACGCCACCTCGACCTGGGCAATGTCAGCCATCGTTGCGCTGTGTTCGAAAACCGGCGAACAAGGGGATGAGAAGTCTCGCATTGTAGGCGACAGTCCGGATGAGCCTGATCTTCTCTTCGTGCGGAAATTTGTCTTGGAACATGCCTTGAAGGCTTACAAAGACGCCAATGCGGCGACGGAAGCTTTGGATGTCAAATATGCCCGCATGCTTTGCATCGCTGACCTGTTCAATCAAATGTTGACATCCAGGTCCTACCAGTCCGGTACATCTACCAACATTGAGGTCGTCAACTCGGTACCGCAAAAAGAAATTGCTAAGATCATGTATGAGAAGAACTTCATCGGTGCCTTAACGAGCTCGATAGCGGATATCGATCTAAACTTCCCAGGCTCTAAGAGAGTAGTAAAATACATCCTACGTCCTTTGAAGCAACTTACACGGGCTGCAATTACACTCAGTGAGACCTCGAGCATAACAGCCACTTCAGGACACACAGATGAAGACGACATCTCCACCGCTTCTTCAGTATCAGACATGGATGACGAGCGGGAAGAAACCCCAGATCTCTTCCGTAACTCTACCCTCGGCATGTTCGAGCCTGGCCGGGAGGAGGACTCGAGTTCAGATTCATCAGAAGGCGATGAAGAAATGTACGATGATGAATACGGTGAGGAGATGGACTATGAAGAAGAACTACCTGGCGATAGTGGCGACGTCATTAGCGACGAAGACGAGGAGATTGACGGCGCTGGTCACATGGAAGGCTTGCCAGGTGACGTTGGGATGGACGTTGAAGTCGTCATCGATGAGGACGATGACGATGGTCCAACTGAGGAAGACGACGAAGACGGCGATGACTCTGAGGACATGGACGACGGGGACGAAATTGAGATTATCGATGATATTCAAGCTGATGAAGAGGATCAGAGCCTAGCGGAAGGTGAAGAAGATGAGTGGCAGAGCGAGGTAGATGAAGGAGACGGTTACGAAGTCGCAGATGACGCGGAACATGACCTGAGCCAGGATCCCGACGGTCTTGACATTGTCCACGCTATCGAAGGTGAAGCTCAGAGTGTGTTGGAGCGTATGGGCCGAGCGGAGCTCGAAATGGAGTTGGGAGATGGAGAGTACATGGATGACATTGTGCATGATGAAGAAGGTACGTCGCATGTTTTTGTATCTTGGCTGCTGCCTATACCGCTGACGACTGTCATTAGAAGATGAGGAGGACGAGGAAGATACCGAAGAGCAAGACCTCATGTATGAGCCTGATTTCGAAGTCAACTTTGACACTTACTTTGATCCTGGGGAGGAGGAACACGGTATGCCCAACATGCCGTGGGACTGGGACACTGATGAACCTCCGCCACCTATGCCACGGGGCCATCATCACCACCACCATCATCGTCTGCCTAGCCCTTGGACAATCTTCCCTGGTGGACCGCCTGATCGAGGCATTGGCGGTGAGTGGTTCGAGATTGGTGCTCAAGATCTTTGCTGACATCCCTGTAGTCCCTACGTATCGATCGCATCGACCTGCAGGTCCCGCTCGTGGCACAGATGACGGGACGAATCCGCTTTTACAACGAGTCAGCAGAAATGGTGTTGGATCGAGCGTTGGAAGAGGTGTTCGTTCGGGAGCCGGCGCTTACTTAGCTTTGAGTGATTGGGTCCACGCCATGGAACCTGGACATCCTAGTCGAGGTCTTTTCCCAGGTGACAGCCCTGTCTCATTCATGAACAACATCATCTCAGCTATCGGGCAGGGAGGACCCTTTGGACCTCTCGGTCAGCGCCATGGTCTACACCTACATGTTGCGGGTGGTTCTCGTGATCTCCTCCCACGAGAACTTCAAGCCATGCTCGGCCTACGACGTTCGCAGCCTGATACTTCACGGCCATCACGCGACGATCCAGCTCAGGCTATACAGTTCACACCGATGGGAACCACGATCAGGTGGCAAGAGGAAGCACGCCTTTTGTATGGAAGCAATTATGTGGAGAAGACACAACGGCTCGTCAACTCCCTTTTGCGGGTTCTTGTACCTCCTGCTATTGAGGAAGAAAAGATTCGGAAGGAAAAGGCGGCAGAGGAGTTGCGCAAACAGAAAGAAGAGCGGGAGAAGAAACTCGAGGAGGAGCGTACCGCCAAGGAGATAGCTGAGAAGGAAGCCCAGGAGAAGTTAGAGAAAGAACAGCGAGAGGCAGTTGAGACGGTTGAAGCAGCTTCTCGGACCGAAGCCGAAGAACAAGCACGTGCTGCTGCAGATGGCGAGGAGCACGTTCAAGAAGAGGCTATGGAAGGTGTGGAGCGTACGCAACCGGGATCCCCTCACGCTCCCACATCTGAGGTAGCCGAAGCCCCTGCTGCTGAAGCTGGTGTGGTCGAAGAGCCAGCTGAGCCAGCGGCTCGTGTCCACACAACAATCCGCGGTCGTGAGCTCGATATCACTGGGATGGACATTGACCCCGAGTATCTCGAGGCGTTGCCAGAAGAATTGCGCGAAGAGGTCCTTACGAATCAACTCGCAGAGCAGCGGTCTCAAGCAGCTGCGGCGGGCGAAGAACCCACCGATATCAGCCGAGAGTTTCTCGAGGCGTTGCCACCGGATATCCGTGAAGAAATACTTCAGCGTGAAGCCCAGGAACGACGTCGTCGCGAACGAGAAGAACATCGTCGGAGAGCTGCAGCTAACGCCGGGACTCCTGCGGGGCGTGGTGAGGAGATGGATCCAGCAAGCTTCCTGGCATCGCTCGATCCTACTCTACGACAGGTTGTACTAATGGAACAAGATGATGAAGTACTTGCGTATCTGCCGCAAGCTATAGCCGCCGAGGCTCGTGCACTCGGAGGTGACCGCCGCTTGCATCAGTTCATGGACATGCCTCGGATCAACCGTAACCGTGGTCTTGACCGCGGGGATAGAGGAGCGCAACAGGCAAACAAGAAACCACAGCGGAAACAGATTGTTCAGATGCTCGACAAGGCTGGAGTAGCCACACTACTTCGACTCATGTTCATCCCGCAGCAGGGCAGTGCCCGTCAATGTCTCAACAGCATTTTACATGATGTGTGCGAGAACCGACAGAATAGAGCAGAGGTGGTCAGCTTGTTACTATCGATACTGCAAGACGGAAGTGCGGACGTCAACGCAGTTGATCGTAGCTTTCAACAGCTATCACTTCGCGCTAAGCAGCCAGGGGCTCAGAAAACCCCCCAGCCGAAGCGTACTTTGTCGGGCTTGACACCGCCGCAAGCGGACACTGAAATGACTCCACTGATGGTGGTACAGCAATGCTTGAGTGCGCTCGTCTTCCTCACTCAGTACAACCCACGCATCACCTCTTTCTTCCTGACCGAGCATGAGACCTCAGGCGGTCTCAAAGGCAAGACAAGTCGGAAAGGTAAAGGTAAAGAGAGCAAGGCTCAGAAGTATGCTCTGAACGCTTTGCTGAGCTTGCTCGACCGGAGAATCATCATGGAGAGCTCCAGTTGCATGGAACTACTGTCAACCCTCCTCAACACCGTCACGCACCCATTGACCATGCTACTGAAGAAGGACAAAGAGAAGGTTGACGGGTCATCAGAGACAGGAAATACAGCCGCTGTTCCAGCCACAGAAGTTGCCACGACAGAACAGACAGTGGATAATGGTACCCTTGGCTCGGTCGAGGTCGATGTCCAAAACGAGGACACGAACATGGCTGAAGGTGCTCCACCAGCTGCGGCCACAGCTACAGATCAAATTCAAGCCGTGGAGCCTGTGAATGAGCAACCAGCGGGCGGCCCTGAGCCATCATCGTCAGTGGCGAAACCAGAGAATGCCACAGATGCGACGGAGGAAGACAAGACCAAGAAGCAACGTACTCTTCTACCACCGGTGGTGCCGGACTACAATCTGCGCTTGGTAATCAATATCCTCGCTGCTCGTGAGTGCAGTGCCAAAACATTTAGGGATACAGTATCGACCATCAACAATCTCTCGGCTATACCTGAAGCAAAGGCAGTATTTGGGAAGGAGCTAATCAAACAAGCTCAAGAGCTGGCCGAGTCAATACTAAACGATTTGGACGACCTCGTTGCTCAGATCAAGGAAGCTGGAGCCGCGTCTGATATCCAGGGAATGGCTTTGGCCAGATTCTCCTT
>JAABVA010002657.1_pt1 | contig 17576 bp, 21 predicted proteins | sample 5560331 | NCBI WGS metagenome assembly JAABVA01 (sample SAMN12812661, study PRJNA571458) | rock metagenome | isolation source: Antarctica rocks | place: Antarctica: Victoria Land, Mt New Zealand sud | collected 2016-01-07 | reverse complement strand
GTTCATGGGGTATAAGAACCTCTGAATGATCTCTTTCTTTCCTTTCTTCTTCGTGCAACGTCTTGTATCTAAAATCTAGTTATTAGAATTCCATCCTGGTTCCATCCAGCCCTCAGTCCGTGACAACTGTCTAGTCTTGATTCTGCTCGATTCATGTATATAAAAGTCAAGCTTTTGTTCTTTTCTTTCACTCTTTGTCTTTCATCTTATACATTATCTGATGTATTGTCTTGTATCTAAATTCTATCAAAGTAATAATAATATAAGTCTTTTATATTAATAGTATTTTTAGTCTAGCTCAGTCTTTGACATTATGAAAGATCTACACTTTCTGCAACGTTTTCATACATTGAAATCTCGTCTAGTTACTCTTTTGCTCAAATGAAGTCATCTCACAATTTCTCAATCAATGATAAGCGTGCTGTCAAACAGTTCACTTAAAGTGTGATCGAAAATTCAGTTGAGATTTTTCGCGTAATGCGAAAGCTTTAAAATCAAGTTCAACAACATGATGTTATCATCTCATTCTCATTCATTGTTTTCAATTCTTCAGTTTATATAAAGTTGAATTCTTAGTTTCTTGTGATGATAGCTCAGATCATCACACAAATCTTGAACAATCAATCTTTTCTTATCATTCACTTCTCTGCAAACTCTGTTGCTGTCTTCATTACTTCTAGATTCAAAAAGCTTCTTGACATATTTGAATATGAGAAAGACAAAGATTGATTGAATGCATGAAAGCAGAGTCTGATACAACGTATGAACGTAAATGATGATCATTATCTCTCTCATTGAGTCAAGATAATCTATGTCGAGTCACGACTCATCATAGATTAGAAGATTCACAATTTAATGAGTCAATATCGAGTCAATGATCTTTGTATCATTTTCATCTTTGCAGATTAATGACATAAGTTGCATCATTGCTGTGACAATTCTTTTGAGACAGAAGATGCTCATCTATATTTTCGCAAAATTCTGAAGCAAGACATGAATAGCTTTGTTGACTACTACAATCTTTTTTATCAAAAGAAAGAATGTTCTTTAATGAAAGATTTCTCATTGATTGATTGTTTGAAGCGTAATGTCAATTATTTCACTCAAGTCATCATTATCTTCTGACATTCTAGATGAAATTCAATCATTCATCTTTCATCAATGAATTCAAGCATTCTTTGACATCGATGAAGAGCTTCAGCAGCTTAAGCATCATCAATCTCACTTCATCTTCATCATTGTTTTATTCATCAAAGTCAAGAACATCTTTGCATTGACTAGTAACTCTTTAAGTTCAAAAATCATCACTTTTGTGACTGTTATTTTGACAGTATCTTCATTTCTTTCTTTCTCATTCTTGATAAATTAATGAATTTAAACTTCATCATTATCATCATTCAAGATAAGACTTTGATCATTTTTGAGATCAAGAAAATTTGCAACAAGTGAAAGCTGTACTATTACTGCAAGTTGCAACATTCAAGCAAAATTGTTAAAGAATACTCAAACAAGAAACTTTTCACTTTGCATATCATGAACATTTACAACAGTGATGTTATCAATATAGATGAAGAAATCTCATTGTTCATAAGAAAAGTTTAGTCTTTGAGCTAAGTTACGCTCAGAAATCTGTATACATATCATCTTGTTTACTAGTCTCAATCTTTTCATTCTTACTTCAATCATATAGAAAGTTTTCTGTTAAATCTGTCTTAAAACTCTTTGAATTCAATTTGACATTCAAAGATAGTCACATGATAGTATTCTGTATTCTACGTCAAGCTCAATCTAGAGTTCTTGCTCTCGCTCTGATTGATAGTGAAGTCTTTGCTTATATTTTTATGAATAAATTCTTTGCACAACAACATCATCTTCTCTTGCATTAATTAATTCACTCTCGCAGACTTCAAGAATTTGATGATCAAGTCGCTTTAATCGATGATATTACTTATGTCATTGAAATCACAATGATTCTTGAGGAACACATTGAAAGACTATTCTTCTATGTCATTGAATTAAGTCAGTATTTCATCGTTATAAGTTTATTATGACTTCATCATCACGTCATTGATGTCAATTTTGAACACAATATTCTCATCTTGTCTTTCTTCTTCTGTCTTAATTATTGTTGCTCATTTCTCGTCAAGATCTATGATTTTAATCAACAAGAAGAAAATTTCTCGTTCAAAGTTAACAAAGTAGCTTTCTCTCAATCTTGTTCTCAATTCACTCACAAGAAGTAACTCAGTTCATGAATCATTCACAAGAAGCAATTCAGTCTACAGATTGCTCACAAGAAGTAATTCAGCACTCAATTCGCTTGTAAGAAGTAATTTAGTCTCTCATTTGCTTAAAAGAAGCAACTCAGTTTTCAGTTCGCTTGCAAGAAGCAATCTAGTTTCTCATTCACTTGAAAGAAGTAACTCAGTTTTCAGTTCGCTCACAAGAAGCAATTCAGTTCTCAATTCACTTACAAGAAGTAACTCAGTTTCTCATCTGCTCACAAGAAGTAATATAATCTCTCGTTCACTTATGAAAAGTCAACTAATACTCAGCTCGTTCAGAAGAAACAAATCTCATTCAATCTTGTTTCTCGTCTGAAACAAGAAGCTTCTAGTTGTATTCTTCAAGTCATTCAAAAAAAATACTCATCAAAAATCAAGTGTCAAAATTCTTTTTTCTTTAGAACTTCTGTTGTTCTTCAAGCAGATCAATTCAATTGATCTTTTATACAACTTGACATAGTTAAGTTGAAAGCTTGAAGCTTTGATCATGCTGCTTGTGTCAAAGACATTGAAGTGTTTAGCGTCATTCTAAAGAAAATTGATGTCTTCTTGAATCTTAAGTCAATCTCGTCTTCTAGTTCAGACTCTGATGAGTCAAAATCGCATCATATGACTTTGACTGTTCATTTAAAGAACAGTTCAACTCTTGCTCAATTCTCATCTCATTCTCAAAACAGTATGTATGATAAGAATCATCATTTGAATCTTCATCAAATGAAAAAGAAATTTCGTTTGACTGCATTCACGACACAAGAAGATCTTGAAGTCTATCAATAAAGTAAGAACGTCGATTTAATCACAATTTTATCATTTAAATATTTTAAGTTTCTAGACATCTTTTTTAAGAAGAACATCAATATCTTGTCTTTGCATCAAGCTCATGATCATGTCATACATCTTAAAGAAGATGCTCAATTCTCAGTCTTCGCTTTGTACAACATGATTCGTGACAAAATTCTAGAACTTCGTCGTTATCTGAATGAGAATCTGAGCAAAGATTTCATTCAAGTCAGTCACTCTCAGATGATCATCTTTGTTCTCTTCATTAAGAAACTTGAAGAAGAACTTCACTTCTGCGTAAACTATTGATATTTGAACGCTATCACAGTCAAGAATTGATATTCTCTGTCTTTGATCTCAGAAATGCTGAATCATCTAAGCTGAGCTAAAATCTTTATCAAGCTGAATATTATTTCTGCATTCAATCGACTTCAAATCAAAGAAGAAGATGAAGTTCTTATCGTTTTTCGCACTCGATTTGAATTATTCAAGTATCTAGTCATGCTTTTCAATTTATGTAATGAGTCTGTCTCATTTCAGAAGTATATTAACAATACTCTTTGCAAACATCTAAATAAGTTCTGTACAGCTTATCTGAATGACATCTTGATTTATTTCAACAATGACCTCGAGCATGAAATTCATGTCAAGCTCATTCTGCAAAAGCTGCGAGAAGCAGATCTTCAGATGAATATAATCAAATGCAAGTTTCACATCACTCAAGTCTTGTATCTAGAATTGATAATCATCATCGAAGAAATCAAGATGAATTCTTCTAAAATAAACATCATTGTCAACTGACTCATCTTGATCAATGTTAAAGACATTCAAAGTTTTCTAGATTTCGCGAACTTCTATAAAAGATTCATTTATGACTATAGTAGAATAGCTATTTCGCTCACTCATTTCATCAGAAAAGATGTACTCTTTGTCTGATCTTAAAAATGTCAGATTGCATTCAACATTCTTAAGAAAGTCTTCACTTTTAAGATTATTCTTCATCATTATAATTCAGATCACAAGATTGTGATAGAAATCAATGCTTTGAACTATGTGTTCAAAAACATTTTCTTTCAGTACAATGAAAATGAGATTCTTCATTCAATTGCTTACTTTTCGAAGAAGCATAACTCAGTTAAGTGTAACTACGAGATCTACGATAAAGAACTTATGATCATTGTTTGCGCTTTCAGAAAATGATAATCAGAGCTTGAAAACTTTATCTATTCTGTTGAGATGATCACGAATCACAAAAATCTTGAGTATTTCATGTCAATTAAGCAGTTGAGTCATCATTAAGCTCATTGAAGTGAGTTTCTGTCTAGATTCAACTATCACATCACTTATCATCTTGACAAGATCAATGATAAGTTGAATGCTTTAACACGTTGCTCAGAAGATCTTTTTAAAGAGAAAAATACATTCAATTCTTGATATTAATATCAACATCAGACAATTCTGAAAACTTATGTTTTAAATCTTAATATTGTTGAGAATCTTGCTCTTGACATCTTCAACATCAAAGTCATGAAGCTTCAGTCACAAATCATTGCTTTAAATTCAGTTCAGTTACATCTGTTTTTAATTATCTCAGCACTTTTGCAAATTCTAGCTCTCATGAATCTAGAAATCGAAGAATTCGACGTTGAAAATATTAAGTCTCAGCTAAATCAAGACATTCTGAATCTTGATGAAGATTCTGCTGACACTCTCACTCAGACATTGTGAAAGTAAGTTGAAATCAATGACAAATTCACAGTTCAGATAATTGAAGCACTTTGCAATGAAGCACAACATCACAACAAGATTTCTCTAGTTGAGTGTGAAGAACATGAGAATCATCTGTACTTTCAAGAAAGAAAGTACGTGTTCAACTCAGATAAACTATGTCTTCGTATCATTCAGCTCGCTCATAATAATGTCATCAATGATCATTCAGAAAGAGCAAAAAGTTATGAACTGATCAGTTGAGTTTATTGATGATCAAACATTTATAAGTATGTTCAATACTTCGTATGAAACTGTCACGTGTGCACAAATTTCAAGCTCTTTAGACAATGAACTTAAGAATGATTGTGTTTTCTTTCAGTTCTTGAACGTTGTTGATGTGATGTCTTCATGAACTATGTAGATTCTTTATTGCTCAATATCTTTATGAGTATCACATATAAATATGTTTTAGTCTTTGTTGATCATTTTATCAAAATGAAACATTTAATTCTCATCACTTTTATGAAAGTTGATGAAGTTATCAACTACTTCTATGCTCATGTTTGAAAACATCATGATTTACTCAAGTTCTTTGTGTCTGATTGAAACATACAATTCATCTTTGATGTCTGAAAGCATATGTGTAAAATGCTGAAGATAGACGTTAAGTTATCAACGACGTATCACTCTGAAATCGATGATCAAATTGAGAAAGTCAATGCTGTCATGAAGCATTATTTTCAAGTCTTTATCAACTACATGCAGAATGACTGAGCTAAGTGACTTTTCGAAGTTGAATTTATCGTCAATAATGCATCATCATTAATCACTTTAACATCATTCTTCTTGATCAATTCAAGTCAAAACTCACGTTTAAACTTCAAGTTTTTAAATCTCTGCTTGAGAATCTTACGTCTCAAGCTTGAAACAAGTTAATCAATGTTGAAAAGTTCATTAAGAAGATGAAGAAACTAACTGAGCATCTACGTGATGAGATGCTTATAGCTCAAATCATCTACGAATTCAATGTCAATCTCTTTCATCATTCTTCTTCTAAATACTTCGTCGAAGATAAAGTCTGACTGAATGCTTGCAATCTCAGCATCGCTCATCTTGCTGTCAAGTTAAATGATCATAATGTAGATTTCTTCAAGATCAAGCATATCTTCAAGAATAATTTTCTGATCATTGAGTTAGATTTTTCAGCATTCATGAAGATTCATTCAATCTTTCATGTCACTCTTCTGAATCATATCACAAGTGACTTTCTTTCGAATCAACGTCAGAAATCTTAAGAACTTGTTATCATTAAGAATGACGAAAGATTCTGATATTTAAACAGCATATTAAACTTCAAGCATAATAAATGCTATAATTCATCTTTGCTCAAGTATTACATTAATTGAGAAGATCACTTTTCTACTTGAAAGTCTTTTCATCTTCTGAATAATTGTGAGCAAGCGCTTAATGAATATCATCTCGTCAACTCTGTCATCGAAGAATCACATGTACTGTCATGTGTGATATCTCAATGTCAATGTCAAGAACTTTAAATTCAATCTTCATCATCTCAACTCAGCTCAGATCTGACTCAGACATCTTGTTTAAATCTGATTCAAATGTGACTCAAATGTATTCTAGTTTCATTTGTGCATCATCACATTAAACTGCATTTCATCTCTTTTTTACTCAGATTTGACTCAGATCTTGTTTAGATCTGACTCAGACATCTTGTTTAAATTTGACTCAGATGTAATTCAAATGTATTTCAATTTCTGTGCATCATCACGTTAAAATGCGTCTCATTTCGTCTTGCTTTTCAGACATCTTGCTCAGATTTGACTCAAATGTGACTCAAATTTATTTTAGTCTCATCTGTGCTTCATCACATTAAAATGCATTCATATCAATTCTTGTCTTGTTTTAATCTTCATCTTTAATTCTTTCTCATTTCATCTTGTTTCTTCTTAACATTTTGCAGAAGCTCAGTTTTGAAGAAAAGAGTTACTGTCATGATGTCAGATTATTAACTCAATTTAAAACATAAATTGTCAATGTTTTAAATAATCTTGATTCATTGAATCTGTTTTGCAATTCAATAAATCAAGTCATTAATTTAGTCATCATTATTTTAATTTAGTCTCAGTAATTCTGTTTCAATTATCTCAATCATGTGCATGAATCTTTGCAATCTTAAGTCATAAAACTACTGTCTAGTCTTGATTCTGCTCAATTCATGTATATAAAAGTCGAGCTTTTGTTCTTTTCTTTCACTCTTTGTCTTTCATCTTATACATTATTTGATGTATTGTCTTGTATTTAAATTCTATCAAAGTAATAATAATATCAGTCTTTTATATTGTTAGTATTTCTAGTCTAGCTCAGTCTTTGACATAATAACTCAACTTGACGTGATCAGTCTAGTTGTATATCAGAACTCAGATCTATGAAAGTCAAAGCTCTTCAAAGAATAAAGAACAGACATGAGAATTATTCTTTGACGTTATCATCAATCTTTCAGATGAGAATCTGAGTCTATGAGAATTTCTATCGTTGATTCTCAGAGTCTCTGAGTCTATCAAGAATTTAAGTCACATATAACTCTTGATGTTTCATCAATGATAAGAGTTTAAATTACATACAATCTTCAAGAAATCTTGCATGAGTTGCATGTAATCTCGCTTATCTTATCAATGATGCTTGAGCTTAGTCTTCTGAGTATATAGAGAAAAGTTTGCTTCTGTATTTTGTAGTTTAGTGTTAACTTTCTATACAAATAAATATTACTAAGCTAGTATCAAATTTGATCATATTATTTATGCGCATATTCTCTAGTGTGACTGTGCATTTCTCGAGCTACTCACAGTTTTAACACTTTACTCTATTGCAGAGACAGTAGTTCATACGATCAAAAAAAAAATTCGTTGACTTGAACAGCAATTCTTCGAATATGACACTCAATCTTCGTAATGAATCTCAATTTCTTCTCATTCTTAAGACTTCTGCATCTCTGACTCAAGCAATCATCATCACTGACGTCGTAAATGTATTCTTTGAGCATCATGATCAAGATACAACTTCTCTTGATGTCATGATCTCATCTTTCAAAAGTAATATTTGCATGTCTTTCAAGAGCATTATCTCATTTACTTTTATCATTTTCACAGAGCTTGCATTCACTTTGCTTGATCAAATTTCTTGCAACAATAGAGAGAAGTTTCAATTGAACTTAATGAAAAGTCTTGTGCAACGTTAAGCAATCATCATCAACATCATGATTTCATCAATTTGATCATTTTCTGATTTTGCAAGCGTTAGTTTGAAGAATCTATTAAAGACTTGTTATCATGCAACATTGAATGAAAACATCAGAAGTATTCACGTCGATGTAGAAAGAAAAGAGAGACAATGCATGTTGCTTCAGACAAGAATGAAAGTTGTTAAACATGAATTTTCGTTCATCATTCTTGATGAAATTCAAAGCATTATTGACGATGTAAAGATCTTGCAAAGACAACAAGATTATTTGAAGATGTGCATTTAACACAAGACGTTATTCATTGAAAACATCATTCTCTTAAAAGATCTGAATCAAACATCTTGCACATCAAACTCTGATTACTTTTTAACATAATGAAGTCGTGCATCTGATCATCTTGAATCGAAGTTTTGCAAAAGAATCATCACTAAAGTCATAAAGAATTCTTTTATTAATGATGATTCTTCTAAGAAGAGAGCAATCATCTTTAAGATCACTTCTTTGAATAAGTTCTTAAAAGAGAAGAAGTTTGAATTCATCATCAACAAGAATTTGAAGTTGTTTCTCAGAAAACTAAAGTTGAATTTCATCAAGATAAACTACATCAAAGACGACGACAAGCTTGATTATGTCACGAAATATGTAAAGATCACGACGATGCACTATCTTCAACAGATCGAGAAGACTGTTGAGAAGAAAGATCATAAAATCACATGAACGAAGTTTCTTGAGACTCTTCAGCAATGCTTGCTTGACGCGAAGTCACTTCAGAATCGAGCAAACAATCTATGAAATATTATTATAAAAAGAAGTGATCAAACATGTGTATCATTCTTTCTGAAACTCAACAAGACACATTTTCAAAATCATGTTGAGATCATGAAATCTGAGAAAGTGCTATTGTTCAAATTTCTGAGTAAGCTACTTCTTTTAAACAAGATCAAGTTAATCATATTAACTTTCGCTCAACGAAGCAAGATGTTCTGTCAAGAATTGACAAAGTACATCGACATGCAGCATGCTTTGAACTATGCTCAGCAGAATTGACAGTTGAAAACAAACTCATTTCTTGAAAATTAATCATACAAGAAGAGTTTGCAAAGTTTTTTGCAAAGAATTAATAGTCAAGAAAAAGAAGAATACTTTAATGATCAACAAGAGTAATGAAAATCAGAACTGAGAGAAACAATCTTTTGAAAGAAAAAATATTGCAAAGTCAGTGAAGAGACGTGCATCAGATGCAAATTTAAAGATCACGCAGAATTGAATTGTTCAAACTCATGATTCATCTTTTCAGAAGTTTTCTTCTCAAAAGCTTCTTCTGCTTCTAACAACATTCTCATTGTCAATGTCTTGAAAAAAGATTTAACTCAATAAATTTCTCTCATTTATCAATCACTCAAGAAAAGAAAGCAACTGAAGAGTATGAAATTCAATGAGTCAACTCAATCAGTCAACTGCTTGTTGAACTGAACGCGTTGACAATGTCAAAGAACTCGAACTCAGTCACAACATCATTCATTCTTATAGTCAAGATTAAGTCAAAACATCTTGATCTTCTTGAAACTTGAATCATGATGAACATTGAGTGTATGCTAAACGTGATTCATCACAATCTCATGAAATGTTTAAATAAGATCAAGAATATTCATTCTTGAAAGTTCGCGAAAATTTTCTTCAATGATAATTCAATGCAACTACACAAAACAATACTGCTTGATTTGAACATTCAGAACTTCAATGAAAGCAATCTATGCATCTTGAAAATCTTTATCATTGTTGAATACATTTCAGAGAATTTCATGTTAAATCTTTCATTCTTTGAGAAGCACAATTTCATTCACGAGTTTGCTCATCAACACTTACGCTGAAGAATCTTGTGTACTCAGAATAAAAGAAATAGACTATCTCATTGAAAAACAGTTTCAAAATCATTTTACATGATGTTCAATGAAGCAAAACTTGCGTCAAGTCTTTTTGCATGCAATATTCATCAGTCTAGCTTCGTGAAAAAAGTCATTCTCAAGTTTTTTCATTGATGTAATCATCAGAGAGAACGAGAAGTCTCAAGCGCTCAATTGACTCAGAATCTCAAGCAACAGAGCATCATAATACACATTCAATTGCTTCTAAATGCTCTGTACGACTTTTTAAATTTCTCAGTGACAGAAGAAAACTTTCAACTCACACAGATTGAAAATATGATAATTGATCAATTCTTAAATGTTTTAAAAGAATTTATGAATTTCGCGAATTTCTTCACTCAAAAAGTCAAAGTTCTTTCGACTCATGAGTTTCACGATCATGCTATTTGCATCAAGAAGAGTCGTATTGCTCTTTGAGACTTTTTGTACAATCTTTTCGCAGTTGAACTCATTGCACAAAAAGCATATATTGAGAAACAGCTTCAAGCAAACATGATACAATACTTCATCTTTTCAGTCGAGATGTTCATGCTCTTTACATCTAAAAAAGATGAAACGCTGCAATCGTGCGTTAATTATCAAAAGCTCAATGCAATCATTCTCAAGAATAGATGTCTTCTTTCATTGATTAATGAAGCTCTTGATCATCTTGCAGATGTCAAGTGATTTATCAAGCTTGATATCAAGAACGCGTTCAACAAACTTTGCATATGAGAAGAAGATGAATGAAAGATAACATTTCATATGAGATTTAACTTATACAAGTATCTCGTGATGCTCTTTGATCTCATCAATGCATCGACTTTCTTTCAGATCTATATGAATCAGACTCTGTTCAAATTTCTTGACATCATTTATCTCATTTATCTGAATGACATTCTGATATTCAACAAAATTCGCAAGAAACATGTTCATCATGTACAACAAATTCTTGACAAACTGCAGATTTTAAAGCTCTACATCAAGCTCTTCAAATGCAAATTCTTCAAGAAAGAGCTATTCTTTCTAAAATATAAAGTAGAAAAAAGAGAAATTTCAATGAAGAAGAATTGAGTGCAAATCATTCAAGATTGATCACAATAGAGAATAATGAAAGAGATTCAAATGTTTCTCAACTGTGTCAACTTTTATTGTTGATTCATAAAGAATTATTCAAGAATAGCATCATTCTTGATTGATAATCTCAAAAGAAATCTCTTTTTTAACACAAAGAAAAGATGAATTCTTAAAGAATAAATGAAGTGAATTGAATTCATCAACAGTGCTCAAAATGCTTTTCAGAAGCTGAAAGTCATCTTTGCTCAAAATGTTGTTCTTCAGCACTTCAATTTTGTGAAAGTCATAAGATTGAAGATGAACATCTTTGAATTTACAAAGAAAGTGATAATATCTCAACAAACAGATATCACACCCGAAAATTTACATTGACACTCAGTAATCATCTGATCAAGAAAGTGACAATCGATTGAATGAAACTATGATGCACATGATCAGAAAATGCTGACAATTGTCGAAAGCATGAATCATTAAAGACATTATTTAAAAGAAACTTGACATGAAATAAAGATAATCAACGATCATGCAAATCTTCAACACTTCATGACAACAATCAAGCTTTTTTGCAGACAGATGAAGTGAGTCAATAAACTTACTGTGTACAACTTTAAGATCTTCTATCAAAAGACAGTGAGCAACTTTGTTGATGACTTGTCAAGAAAACTCAACTATGAGAAAAATATTGACGCAGATGAGAAAAAGTTCACTCATGATCTAACATACATGAGAAAACTCTTAAAGAATTTCTTGAGTCAGTCAGCATCAACACTCGTCATCTTCACTTGACAGTTCAAGACTCTGAGCATCAAGAATCATGAAAAGATAATTATCAGATTATTCGAAAAGATCATTAACTTATCAGCATTCGCGAAAAGAATCAGAGAAGTTTCTCAGACTTTGAAGAAACTCTCGACTGCGAACAAAAAGTCTCAATAATGATTTCAAAACATTATTATTTCTCGTTAGAAGAACATCTGCTTTCATGAAAACATTGAGTCAATGTTTACTACTGTAGTTGAGACTAGAAGAGACGTCTGTTCTTACAAAAACATTGAGTCAACATTTATCACTATTGCTGAGACTGAGAAAAACGTCATTCAGATGAGATGAAAACACAGAAGAGCAAATTCTTCTGTTGAAGAGAGTGAATGTTTGATCATGAATCAGAGCGAGAGTTCAACTATGTGTCATCTCGCTGATAAAAGCAAATGTTTAATCATGAATCAAAGCAGAGTTTCAACTATGCATCGTTCTGTCGAGAAAAGCGAATGTTTGATCATGAATCAGAGCAAAGTTTCAACTATGTGTCATTCTGCTGAAGAGAATGAATGTTTGATCATGAGTCAGAGCGAAAGTTCAACTATGTGTCATCTCGCTGATGAAAGCAAATGTTTGATCATGAGTCAGAGCAAAGTTTTGACTATGCATCATTCTGTTGAGAAGAGCGAATGTTTGATCATGAATCAGAGCAGAGTTTCAATCATGTATCATTCTGCTGAAGAGAGCGAATGTTTGATCATGAGTTAAAGCAGAGTTTTGACTATGCGTCGTTTTATCGAGAAGAATGAATGTTTGATCATGAGTCAGAGCAGAGATTCAATCATGTGTTGTTCTGCTGAGAAAAGCGAATGTTTGATCACAAATCAGAGCAGAGATTCAACTATGCATCATTTTGCTGAAAAAAAGAAAGCTTTAATCACGAGAGAGAAAGTGAATGCATCAGAGAATCATTTTGTTGCAATTCAGAATGATTTAAATGAGACAGATGATGCAGTCTTGAAGTTTATGAAAATTCATAAATGCTTCAATTCGTTGATACAAAATAATGTTCTGATTTCAAGCTTTGTTGACTTTGCAAACTATCTTTTCAAGAATTTGACTCAACTAATCTGCAAACAGCAGAAAATGAATCATCTCGTCATCACAGTATAAAAATTAATGAAAAAGAGAAATTCAAGCACACATGATATTGAGATTGACTTCAGCGTCTTCATGATCAACTGATCAAAAGAAATCACAGATGATATCATGATATTTCAAGAATTTATTTATGTCTTTGCATAAAATGAATTTAGAGCAGAAATTATGAAACAACATCATGACAGCTTTCTTGCAGAATATCTCAACTTTCAATGATGTTTAAAGCTTGTTCAATGAATCTTCAACTGATTGTTTGCAAATAAGAACATTAAGAAATACTGCAGAATCTATAAATCATGTCAACAACATAAGACACTACGTCACAGAATTTGAGAACTTCTGAATAGTTTGTTCATTTCTTGAAAAGTATGAAGAAGCATTATCATGAACTTCATCATCGATCTTTCTGACAGCACAAGCGTCTCAGATATCTTCTACAACAGCATTATGATTGTAGTTGATCATCTTTTCAAGATGACGCACTACATTTTTATTCAAAAGACAATGATTAATTTTGATTTAATCGATCTCTTTCTTGACAGAGTAGTTCAATATCATGAGACTTCTGATGATATAGTTTCTGACAGAGATTTCGTATTTACATCACACTTTTGAACGTCGCTGTGCTATCATCTTCTGATCAAGCAAAAACTTAGCACTGCGTTTCATTCTTGCATTGATAATCAAATCGAAAGACAGAATCAAATTCTCAAGACTTATCTTCAAGCGTATTGCAATGATGTTCAAAATGATTGAATTCATCTTCTTATCATGATCGAGTTCTTCTACAATAACAACGTTTACATCACAACATCAATAACATCATTCTTTGCAATCACAGAAAGACATTCAAGAATGAAGTTCAACATCAAGAATCATTCAAAGAAATTAAAGTCAATCACGAACTATGCAATGAGAATGAAAAGATTGCATGAGAATCTTCGCTACAAACTTGCAGAGACAAACGTTGACTATGCAACTTAGCATGATAAAAGACACTCTGTTAAGATGTATCTTGTTAATCAGTTAATGTGATTGAATGTCAAGAACATTTAAATCAAGAAGTCTTTCAAGAAACTTGAAGTCAGAAAATACAAATTGTATAGAATTCTGAAGCATCTGAGCAGACAAGTCTATCGTCTGAAACTGTTTTCAAAGACGTGCATACACTCGATATTCAATGTCAGCTTGCTGAAATCTTTCTGCTCGAGAGAAAGAAAATTGAATGAGTCGCTCATGAAAGATCTTGAGCTAGAGAAAGAGATACATGATAGCTGAAAGATCGACAACATACTGAATAGTTGCATACAGAATGATCAGTTGCAATATCTGCTTAGTTGAAAGAACTTTGAAGCTTCAGAAAATATTTGAAAATCATTAAACTGTCTTAATAACTGCAAGACTTTATTGAGATTTTTTTATCACAAACATTTCATCAAGTTTGAAAGTAAATCATTAACGTCATTATGAAAGATCACAAGTATGCATAAAACGAAGTAAAAAGATTGATAACTATTTCATTATCACTAGAAAAGAAAAAAGAAAAGAAAAACAAGACTTTCTCACTCAATCATTCTCGTCAATACTCGACTCAACAGTCTAAAAAAGTTGTTAGCAGATGCAGAAATTGATACATGAATAATTCATGAGTTTCATATGATATGTGTATCATTCAACTCTCACTTTCTCGAAAATTCAAAAATTGATGAAAGTAAACTTTTGCAACTATTAATCAGATAGCACAAACATGCACAAGCTATTGTATTGACAGAATGAATGAAATAAGAAGCTCATATCAAAGTTTACTGCATTCTTCATCTCTTCGATAATAAATTGCGTGATCAACGTTAAAGACGAGAAAAGAGAAGAAGTCATCGATAGAAATGAATCAGATGAGAGCGAGACATTCTTCATCTTTTCAATGATAAACTGCGTGATCGATGTTGAAGATGAGAAAAGAGAAAAAATCATTGACAGAAATGAATCAGGCAAGAATAAAGACAAAGAGACACAAGAGAGCGAAAAGAACAAGAATGAAGATGACATCACAAAAGAGCATGTTTCAGTTGCAACAAAAACATTCTGATCTTTCAAATGCATCGTAAGAAAAGTCAGAGCACTCTGAGTCTGAGCAATCAAGACGAGTCAAAGATTGTCATAATTTTCAATCTGCTTTCACAAATCTTCAATGATCTTGTTCTGTCTTGCAATTTGACACAGCAAATCATTAATTTAAGTCTTTTATGTCATCATTTGCTTTTGCATCTCTCTGCAATTGATAGTCGCGTCTTCAACATTCTTCTTCATTTCACTGATATCATCTTTGTTTATCTTGATATCAAGAACGAGAAAACACAGCTTCTTCTTAATATATTCTTCAAATTCAAGAAACATTTGATTCTGAGTTGAATCAAGAGAGAGATCACGAGAGATGATCATTATCTTCTTGATCACAGACTCAGAATCAGATGCAATAAAGAATGAAGCAAAGCTTGTGCAAGATCGAGAAGAAAGAAGACTTAAGCAAAGTGATGAAGAGACAGAACTGATGAAATTGAACTTAAGATCAAACGTAATCTTGATATGAGAAGAGTTTGAGTGAGACAGAAAAGTGCTTAAGTCAGGCGAAGAGAGAGCAAAGCTGACAGAAATGAGCATCAAATCGTTCTTGAGTGCTCTAAAAAGCATCAATTAATCATTAAATTTTCACATCTTGAAGCTACTGAAAATTGTACTTACGACTCATACTTGCAATTTGCTTCGATAACGATGCATAGTGTGCATTTCTTGAAATTCTTTTCAATAGAAAACTTTATTTTTACGCAGTTTACATTTCTTTTCATGCACTTTTTACATTTATTCAAGAATTGTATCACAACTTCTTTGCTGTACACATTCAGAGCTGTTTTGTGATGCTGAGTTAATGACGTGAGATTTCTCATATAAAGAGAAAGAGAGACAGATTTCTGATCAGAGATGACGTGAAGATGAGAGAATTGAACGCAAGCAGCAGACACAGCGAGCGCGCTGACGTGAGACGAAGAATCAATAGCAAAGAAAGCAAGCAGATGTGATGCAAGCACATTTCATGTTTTAAGAAAGAGATACGACAAAGAACTGTGTCACTCACTTTTCTTAAACTTCTTCATCTTCATTTAAGATATCATCAGCTCATCATCATTAAATCAAGAAGCTGATTCATACTCATTATGATCATGATATTCAAAGAAATTGTACAAAACTACTTTACAGAATGAATAAAAGATTGAGTAAAATAACAAAGTGAAGACTGAATGTGAAAATAAAAGTTGAAGAAGAAAAAAAGCTGAAGATCACGCAGAAGATAAAAGAGATGAGTCAACAAAAATTCATTACTTCATAATAAATAAACATAAACATCAATGATCATCGCTTTCACGCTAGTCACAACAAACAACAGAAGCATTATTCTTTTGTTCATTGTTTACTTCTACTATCTAATACTATCTTCTGCTTGTTGTCTGCTTCTACTATTGAATATCATTCATAGAACAAAAAACTTTGAATCGAGCAAATCTCAATTCTCGCTACAATTGTCATCATGAAAATTCAAGTCTAATTGACATGCATGCGCTAATGAAAGAAAGCATCAAGATCATGATAACACATTGCATAACTACATAAAACGTCTGCAAAGCAACAGTTGAAACATAATGAAACAATGAGATAATTGTCAGAATTCAGACTTACAAGATTCAGAGAATAGACATGAATGCTACTGCTGATCATTTAGAGATTTTACATGAGTTGCAGAGAATGCTCAGTCTACGTCTCAAGAATCAAAGATTAAAGAATATGCTATCATCAGAATCTAGATCAGACATGAATGCTACTGCTGATCATTTAAAGATCTTACATGAGTTGCAGAGAATATTTAGTCTACGTTTACGAGAATCAGAAGTTAAAGAATATGCTATCATCAAAATTTAAATCTATGAGAATCAAGAGAATAAACATGAATGCTACTGTTGATTCTTTAGAGACTTGATGCTTGCAACTCAGAGAATAAAACAATGCTCAGATGTTATCAAAAGAGTCTTAAGAACACAATTATGCACAACGAATTCTGATGTCATGCGTTGCATGACGTCATCGCTTTTCTGCTTGCAATCGTTCATAATTCAACAACGAGAACGTTGTTATTAAGAGAAAGAATAATTGTCAGAACTCAGATTTATGAGAGTCAGAACTCTTCATAGAATAGAGAACAGACATGAGAACTATTCTTCGACATTATCATTGATTTCTCAGATGAGAATCTGAGTCTATGAGAATCTCTATCATCGATTCTCAGAGTCTCTGAGTCTACAGCACCCCGCATTAAGTCACGGTCGCGCGCTTTTCAACCAATACACCCCTCACCTGCATCAACCATTGAACCATCAAATTCAGCTGGGGAACTTCAATATTTGGGCTAGTTATTTAGTAGTATATGACTTATAATTCCCCGATCAATATTTAGTATGCCAGCCCTTCGCTATAATTAGAGCTTCACATCTGCGTGGCATACTGGAAATTAGCCCCTCTATTACCTTCTCCCGTATGTTCCCCCAGGCCTTCTGTAAAATCTGGAACAGTTGGGTTTCAGCTTCCTCGCCTTTA
>JAABVA010002656.1_pt1 | contig 17579 bp, 16 predicted proteins | sample 5560331 | NCBI WGS metagenome assembly JAABVA01 (sample SAMN12812661, study PRJNA571458) | rock metagenome | isolation source: Antarctica rocks | place: Antarctica: Victoria Land, Mt New Zealand sud | collected 2016-01-07 | reverse complement strand
CCGAACCACCGCGCCCGGCCAACCCGGTGCGGGGCAGCCGGTGCGGCTGTCGCACGTCTTCGACCCCGACCGGCTCCTGGACCTGCCGCATCAGTGCCGCTGGGACGCCGTCGCCGGCTGCCACGACGTGCGCGAGGCCCTGACCCGAGCACGGGCCATGGTCGCCGCCAAACCCCTGCACGGGGAACGCCACTCCAGCTTCTTCGAAGGCGCCAGCGAAACCGTCCTGCGCTGCCTGCTGCACGCCGCCGCCCTCGAACACCTCTCGATGCGCCAGGTCCTGTCCTGGGCCCGGGACTTCAACGACGAGCTGCCCTACGAGATCCTGCGCACCCACCCCGGCGCCGCACCCGGCTGGCTGGAGGACCTGCGCAAGTTCGCCCGCGCCGGCGCCCCGGAGACCGTCTCCTCGACCGCGATGAGCCTCGGCCTGATCCTGAAATCGCTGGCCGACGAACGCGTCCTCGACCTGCTCTGCCCGGGCGCCGATGAAGGAGTGGACGTCGAGAAGTTCGTCCGCGACGGCACCGACACCCTCTACCTCATCAGCGAAGGCGGCGACGGGATCTCCACCGCCCCCTTGGTCACCGCGTTCGCCTCCGCCGTCGTCTCCGCCGCCCGCCGACACTCACAGGCCCGGCCCGGCGGGCGGCTCGACCCGCCGCTGACCCTCGTCCTGGACGAAGCCGCCAACGTCGCACCGCTGCCCGACCTGCCCATGCTGATGGCGGACGGAGGGGGCCGCGGAATGTCCACTTGGGCGTTCGTCCAGTCCTTCGCCCAACTCCGGGCCCGGTGGGGCCGCGACGGCGCCGACTCCATCTGGGGCGCCTCCTCCGCCAAGCTCCTGCTCGGCGGCTGCACCGAAGCCGACGACCTCGAACGTATCTCCCGCGTCGTCGGCGACCGGTGGGCCCGGCGCCAGTCCCACACCAGCAGGTCCGGGCTCCTGCCCCGAACCGACGACTCCACCTCCACCTCCCGCGAACGGGAACGGATCCTGCCCGTCCAGGACCTGGCCCGCCTCCCCACCGGGACCGCGCTGCTGCTCTACCGCTCCCTCCCACCCGCACTGATCACCCTGCCCGCCTGGTGGCAACGACCCGACGCCGCACGCTTCACCGCCAGCAAGGCCAGCACCGCCAGCGCTACCCCGGCGGTCACGACCAAACGCCGTGAGGCAACCGCATGAACGAGATCCCCGTCCAAGCTTCCCTCGGCGGCCCGGCCCACCCGGCAGAGGAACCCGTCGCGGTCGAGCCGCTCGACCCCGTCATGCTCGCCGAGGTCCTCGAGGCCCTCGCGCTGCGCCAGGAAGCCGTCGAACGCGCCGTCGACACCCTCTCCCGCCGGCTCGGAACCACACCCAGAGAAGGCCCGTGGGCGTGGCGCACCCTCACCCCGGGCCGTCGACGCGAGCTGCTCACCCAGCTGCGAGAGTGGGTCGACTGGCTCATCACCCGATACGAGCTGCGCGCAGAAGCGCAGACGATCCCGCCCTGCTGGTACCGGCACCCGGTCGCCGTCGAAGAGCTCACCGCGCTCATGGTCGCCTGGCACGCCGCCTACTCCCAGGACGAGAGCGCCCCATCCGACGCCCTGATCAACTGGCACGACCGCTGGCTCTGGCCGGCCCTGCACCGGCTGAACGTCCAGCTGCGGGTCTGGCCGAAATGCACCGGCGGCACCCACGAACCCGCTCGACCCGGCCCCCCGCTGACCGGCGAGACGGACTTCACGAGATTCCTCGACCAGCCCACCACCGGGACGAACACCGGCCACGAAGGAGACCGCGAGCTCAGCGAGGGGGTCGTGGGCGAGCTGCTCGCCAGCCACCAGGCGCAGGCGCTGCTCCCCGGCGACGCCCACAGCCCGATCCGCTACCAGGGGCGGTGGTACGGCGTGCCCGACGGCGCCGGAACCGACTCCTGGACGCTCTTGGACGACGAACGCAACAGCCAGCTCGACGCCATGAGCCGCCGCCTGGGCCAGGCCCGAACCGACTGCGGGCCGGGATGATCAACGCCGAGTTCGTCGAGAAGGCCCTCCTCGGCGCGATCCTCAACGAGCCCACCCGCCGGCAAGACGTTCCGTGGCTCGAGGTCGACGACTTCACCAACCCCCTCTGCCGGGCGCTCTGGCAACACCTCCAGACCGGCGCGGCACCCGACCTCACGCCGCCCGTCGACTACGTCACCCTTTCCGAAGCCCTCCGAGGGGAGGCCGACCTGCACCCCCGGCTGACCGCACCCTCACAGATCGCCGAGCTGCAGATCCAGGCACCCACCAGGGCGAACCCCGCCGAATACGGCCAGATCATCGTCGAGGTCGCCATCAGAACCCAGCTCACCGCCCTCGGACTCAAGATCGGCACGACCGCCAGCCAGAACGTACAGCCAAACCTCGCGCAGCTGTACACGGCCGTCGAGGCGATCGCCGACCTCCGGCAACGGTGGGAGCACACCCAGCCTCCCCCGCCCTCATTCTCGGTGCCCGCTTCTGAAGGCAGCCACCGCTCGCTTGGATCGCAGCCCGTCGACCGAGGGGAATACAGCCTGGACAGTGAGCCGTCTCGCGATCTGGCCGCTGCCGAGACGGCCGTCGTGAAGTCCGCGGTCCACGACTCGCCGAAAGGAAGCCGCTCCCTGCTACTGGCACAACTGCGCCCAGAAGACTTCAGCCAACCCAAAAACGCCACCACCTTCCAAGCAGTCCAGCATGTCGCCTCCACGGGCCGTCACGTCGATGAGATCACCGTCGCGTGGGAGCTGACACGCGACATAAACAACCAGGGGCCGGGCCTCGACCTCAACGAGCTCAGACGGAATGCCCTCGGGCGGCAGATCGAACCCGGTGATATTCGCACAGTCAAGAACGCCTCCCTGCAACACTCCGTGACCATCGCAGGCACACAACTCGCCAAAGCCGCTGAAAACCTCGCAGCAGACCTACCCGCAGCCAGCGAACGAGCCGGCCGGTCAATGGGAATGGCGACAGAGGCCTACCTACGCCAGACTAGACTTGATCGCCTCAGCAACCATCGGGACCGGCAATCCCCCGAACTCCCGGACAAGCCGAATTGTGTACGTTCAGCCAGCCGCATGGCCATGCAGTGCCACGACCTCTATTCATGCTCAGCCAGCATGTCGTGCGCCGCGTTTCCCGTGTGCGCCCGCAAGAGGACACAAGCTGGTGGCCATCCTGCGGCTCGGTGGGACCTCGTCTGGCTTGTGCTCCGAGGGTTCCGTTTTGAGGTGCCCCAATGGGAATCTTCACCGGGCGGGTCCTACGGGACACTCGATCACCCGTACGCACCCTGAACTGTACCGTTCCCGCAAGAGGGGTTCGGCTTATGAGACGCGTCCCCACCGTCGAGGGACGTTTCATGTCATCGGTGCGGGCGGTATCCGCGTCGTCATGCGAGCCTACAGATCGATCGTGACTGCTTCGAGCTCGTCGATCTCGCGCAGGAGTGTGCCGCGGAGTTGCTCGTCGCAGAACGCGGCGCGGACCCGGCGCGGGCTATCGCGGCGAGTTCGGCGGCGCCGAGCCCGAACTGCTCGTGACAGATCTCCAAGGACGTGGGGATGCACGAGTCGAGTCACAGACCACTGCTCTGCGAATTGATCACCGGCCGACGGCGCCGTCGATCCGTTCACGGATCATGTCGCCGTGGCCGGCGTGGCGCCCAGTCTCCTCGATCATGTGGACGAGGGTCCAACGCATGGTGGCTGTTGATCCGCGACGTCGGGGCCGCGGGCTTGGCTGCTCGAGGTCGGTGCACCCCCTGATGACCTTGTTCGCTTCCCCCACGGCGCGGCGGTAGTCGGCCAGAGCGTCGTCCAGGCTCAAATCGGGGTCCGCTCGCATCGTTGCGTCGAGGTCGGCACGAAGATGGCACGACTGCGCTCGCCTGCGGGGCGCCGGTTCAACCATCCCCTCACCTTGTGGGGCTTGAGGTCCATGTCGTCGAGGATCCGCCACAGCTGTGAGACCGACACCGAGATGCCATAACGATGGCACTCCTCGGCCACTCGCTCAACTCAGGCTAGGATGTCCGTTCGGCCGGCCGGGCTCCCTTGTGGCAGCCAGATGGGAAGGACCTCTGTAGACATCAGGGCGTCCATCACCATGTGAGCGGCTCCACGCATCCCGGACTGCGCGCTGCGGGGAGACCGGCTGACCTGGAGCGAGCGCGTGGCCAGTGGGAGTGACCGTCGCAGGATGGTCTGCCGGATTTCCGCCAAGTATGCGTCGTCCGACTGCGCGACACCTCCACCGATGAGGATGACGGAAGGGTTGAAGAGGTTGACGATACCCGCGAGCGCCAGGCCGACGAGGCGAGCGGACTGGGCCAGTAAGTCAATGCCTATGGGATCGCCATGGGCGGCCGCTTCGCTCACGGTGTTGGCATCCACTCGCCCGTCTCGCTCCAACGCAGAGGCTAAATAGGCGCTGCGTCCGTCTTCGGCAGCGCGAGTGCCGTCCCGCGCAAGCGCCGCACCTCCGGCGAGCGCCTCTAGGCACCCGTATTTCCCGCACCGGCACAGCACGGTCTGCGATTCGCCGGCGTTGACGTGGCCAATGTCGCCGGCGCACCCCTGAGCCCCTCGATGGAGCGACCCTTTGGTGACCAGTCCTGCACCGATGCCAGTGCCTACCTTGACGTAGATGAAGTCGCTCTCGCCGTGGGCAAGCCCTGCGCGCAGCTCCCCCAAAGCCATGATGTTGACGTCGTTGTCCACCCAGACCGGCGCGCCGAATCGACTCCCGAGCAACGACCGGACGTCGAAGTTGTCCCATCCGGGCATGATTGGCGGCGCAATGGGCCGCCCAGTGGCGAACTCGACGGGTCCAGGCAGACCGATCCCGATGCCCCAGATCCGGGTCCCATCGCCGGGAAGACCGGACAGCAGCTCGTCCCACAGATCGGCGACCCGGCTCAGAATCGGCTGCGGACCATCGGTGACGTCCGCCGTCTCCTCGCGCTGGACGAGGAGCATTCCGGCCAAGTCGCTGACCGCTACCCCGATGCTCGTGGCCCCCAGCTCCGCCACGAGAACACGCCCGGCTTCGGCGCGTAGACGGATTCCACGGGGTGCCCGTCCACCTGTGGATCGCTGGAAATAGTCATCGGTGAGCACTCCTGCTTCGGTCAGCTCGGCTACACGCTGGGTGACGACATTACGTCCCAGCCCGGTGGCCCTCCTGAGCTCCGGCTTGGTCGTGACTTGCCCCAGCCGGACCACCTCGAGAACTCGCACCAGGGCCTCGACGTGGTTCTGTCCAGTGCCGACGGTCGTCTTAGCGCCCACTCCCGATGCCCCTTTCGTGGGTTTCAGCGTATCAACTGGCGATTTCGATTGACTTCTGCACGTCCTGTGCTTAAGTTAACCCAGTTCAGCACATTGGCTGGGCACGGTCTACGGCGACGGAGGATCTCAAGGATGAGGCTTGGTTACCACACCATCACGTGGGGCGGGTTGGTCGGCGATCCGACCGGCGTGACGAGCGTGAAGGACCTCTTCTACCGGGTCGACGCGCCGATGGATCTGGCCGTCCGCGAGATCGCGGACCTCGGCTACGAGGGTGTCGAGATGTTCGACGGCAACGTCGCCGACTACTCCGAGCGTCCGACGGAGCTCCAGGACATGCTCAGAAAGTCCGGGGTGCAGCTGATCGGGGTCTACACCGGCGCCAACTTCATCTACAAGGACATCCTCGACGACGAGTTGTACCGGGTCAGGCGGGCCGCTGGTCTCGCGCGGCAGTTCGGCGCCGCAGCCCTCGTGATCGGCGGTGGTGCGCGGCGCGCCGCCGGCACGACGGACGCCGACTACACGGCGCTCGCTGCAGCGCTGGACCGGGTTTGTGACATCGCCGAGGAGCACGGACTCGCCGCCTGCTACCACCCGCACCTGAGCACCATCGTCGAGAGTCCCGACGAGCTCGACCGGCTGATGCCGCACACCCGCATCGGGTTCTGCCCCGACACGGCGCACCTGCAGGCGGGCGGCGGCGATCCCGCGGCCCTGATCCGCCGGTACCCCGACCGGATTCGCCATGTGCACCTGAAGGACCTGGACAAGGCGACCACCACCTTCTTGCCCCTCGGCCAGGGCGACGTCGACTTCCCTGACGTCCTCGCGGCTCTCGGCGAGGTCGGCTACGACGGCTGGCTCGTGGTCGAGCTCGACTCCTACGATGGCCCTCCCCGCGAGGCCGCCGCCACCAGCAAGAAGTACCTCGAATCCGTGCTCGCCACTGCCGGCGGCATCACCACCTCAGGAGAAGACCGATGAAAACGTCCATGTACCGCCTCGCGGCGCTAGCCACCGCGGTGGCCCTGGTGTCGTCGGGCTGCAGCTCGGCAGCCTCGACCAACACGAACGCCGACCCAGGCGTCACTTCGAAGGTAGAAGCGGCGCTGGCCAAGATCAAAGGTACCGTGCTGAGCAAGGGTCCCAATGGCGAGGAGCCGTCCCCCGCCGCGGCGGCTGCGCTGAGCCCAGACGAGGTCACCAAGGTCAAGGGCCTCAAGGCAAAGGCTGCCATCGTCATGCACTACGGCGGCAACGACTGGGCGAACGCACAGGTCGCTGGGCTGAAGGACGAGTTCGGCAAACTCGGCATCGACGTCGTCGCCGTGACAGACGCGAACTTCAAGCCAGACAAGCAGGTCTCGGACCTCGAGACCGTCCTTAACCTCAAGCCGGACATTATCGTCTCGATCCCGACCGACCCGGTCGCCACGGCCTCCGCGTACAAGAAGGCCGCCGCGAGCGGCGCCAAGCTCGTCTTTATGGACAACGTGCCCCAGGGGATGAAGGCCGGCACGGACTACGTGTCCACCGTCTCCGCCGACAACTACGGCAACGGCGTGACGTCGGCCCACCTCATGGCCAAGGCCCTCGGCGGCAAGGGCGAGATCGGCCTGATATTCCACGAGGCCGACTTCTTCGTGACCAAGCAGCGCTACCAGGGCTTCAAGGACACAATGACCAAGGAATACCCCGACATCAAGCTCGTCGAGGAGAAGGGCATCGCCGGCCCCGACTTCGCCGGCGACGCTCAGGCCGCGGCCAACGCCATGCTAAGCAAGCACCCGACGCTGTCCGGCATCTGGGGCGTCTGGGACGTCCCTGCCGAGGGCATCATGGCCGCGGCCCGCGCCGCCGGCCGGACGGACCTGAAGATCGCCACCGAGGACCTCGGCAAGAACGTCGCGATCGCGCTGGCCAAGAACGAGCTCGTCGTCGGCCTCGGCGCCCAGATGCCCTTCGACCAAGGCGTCACCGAGGCTCAACTGGGTGCCGGCGCGCTGCTGGGCAAAAAAGCGCCCCCATATGTCGCCCTGAGCTCCCTGCCGGTCGACCACTCCAACGTCCTGGAGGCCTGGAAGCAGGTCTACCACGCGGACGCTCCCGCCGACCTGCAGAGTTCGTACAAGAAGTAGCGCCGCTGATGGCACGTGACGGGGGCGGCCCAACGCCCCGGTCGCCCCCGTCTCAGCAAAGGAGTAGGGCATGAGCGAACAGGGTGTGCTGACCGCCACGACAGCGGTCGAGATGCGCGGCATTGACAAGGCGTTCGACGGTGTCGCCGTCCTCAAGGACGTTGACTTTGAAGTACGCCGAGGCGAGGTTCTCGCACTCGCAGGCGGCAACGGAGCCGGCAAGTCCACGCTGATGAAGATCCTCCAAGGGGTCTACAAGGCCGATCGGGGAGAAATCCTCATCAACGGTGCGCCGGTGGACATCAGCTCCATTCATGTCGCGCGGGCCGCGGGCATCGGGATGGTCTTCCAAGAGTTCAGCCTCGTTCCGAGCATGACCGTCGCGCAGAACATCTACCTCGCGGCCGAGCCAATGGGACGTTTCGGCCTCATCGACGACCGGCAGGCCGTGACGAAGGCACGCGAAGTCTTCAAGGATATGGCGGTGTCAGTCGACCCCCGGGCGACCGTCGCCCGACTGGGCACCGCCTACTGGCAGCTGACCGAGATCGCCAAGGCCCTGGCCCAGGACGCTCGTGTGCTCATCATGGACGAACCCACTGCGAGCCTGGCCCGGCACGAGACGGAGGCGTTGTTCGACCTCATCGCCCGGATTAAGGCACGAGGGATCTCGATCATCTACATCTCCCACCGGATGGACGAGATCTACCGCATCGCGGACCGGATTACCATCCTGCGCGACGGACGACGACTCCTCACCGAGCCGCTCACCGCGGTGACCCCCGAACAGATCGTCGAGGGCATAGTCGGCAAGAAGATCGAGGGCCAGCTGTCCTACCGCGAACGTGAGAGCAACCAGGGTGACCCCCTGCTCGAGGTCGAGGGGCTGACCGGTGGGCCACTAGTCCGCGACGTCTCCTTCAGGGTCCGCTCCGGCGAGATCGTCGGCCTCGCCGGCCTCATGGGCAGCGGACGCACCGAATTGGCCCGGATGCTGTTTGGGATCGATCGGGCCGTCGAGGGAACGGTGCGGCTGCGGGGGGCCGAAGTGACGATGGAGTCGCCGCGCGCAGCGATCGGGCACGGGCTGGCGCTGGTCCCGGAAGACCGGCGCGAGCAGGGCCTGGTGCTCGACCACTCGGTGCGCGAAAACCTCCTGCTCCCGTTGCTGGGCCGACTGAAGAAGGGTCTGCTGCTGGACGGAAAGGCAGCGAAAGCGTTGTCGTCACGGCTCATTCAGCGCTTCGCCATCAAAGCTGTCAACCCGGGACGACCAATCCGGCTGTTGTCCGGAGGCAACCAACAGAAGGTCGTCATCGCCAAGTGGCTGGGTACCGAGCCGGACGTCCTCATCCTCGACGAGCCCACGGCTGGCGTCGACATCGGCACCAAGTCGGAGATCCTCGACATGGTCCGCGCGCTGGCCGACGACGGCAAGGCCGTCATCGTCATCTCATCGGAATACCCCGAGCTTCTCGCGGTCAGCGACCGCATCCTCATCCTTCGCGACGGCACCATCGTCCGCGACCTCCAACGCAGCGAGATCGCTGACGAGGAGTCCCTGCAGCTCGCCGTCCAAGGAGTTGAGCCATGAGCACGATCACCCCCATGACCCCGACCGAGTCGGTGTCCGACGACAACGGACTCCGAAGCCGCCTCGCCGACCTCGACTGGCGCCGCTACGTCATCTACATCGGATTCGTCGTCGTCTTCGCCGTCTTCGCCTTCACTCTCAGGGACGAGGGTTTCCTCTCCGCAAACAACCTGCTCAACATCTTCCGGCAGACGGCCACGATCACGGTCATCGCCGTCGGCATGACCTACGTGATCGCCTGTGCCGAGATCGACCTCTCGGTCGGCTCGGTGGCCGGACTGTCGAGCGTGGTCACGGCGATGGCGCTGTCCCACTTCGGCCTCATCGTCGGTGTCATCGCCGGCCTGGCTGTCGGAGCAGCGGTCGGCGCAGTCAACGGTGCGCTCGTGAGCCTGCTCGGGATTCCCTCATTCCTCGTCACGCTGGGCATGCTCGGCATCGCTGCCGGTGTCGCCCAATGGATCACCGCCTCGGCACCGCAACCAATCCTCAACAACCTCTTCAACAACACCTTCGGAGGCGGCAACTTCGGTCCGATTCCGGGGCTCCTCGGGTGGAGCGCCATCTTCGTCATCATCGGGGCGATCGTGCTGGCCAAGACGCGGTTCGGTCGACAGGTCCTGGCGACCGGCGGCAACCGGACCGCGGCGCAGTTCACCGGGGTCAACACCCGTCGGATCAAGTTCCAGGTGCTCCTGCTGTCCGGAACCGTCGCCTCCGTGGCCGGCATGCTCTACGCGGGACGGCTGCAGTCCGGCCGCTTCCAGTGGGGCGCCGGAGACGAGCTGTCCGCAATCGCCGCGGTCATCCTCGGCGGCACCAGCCTGTTCGGCGGTGCCGGGTCGGTGGTCGGCACTCTGTTCGGTGCACTGCTCATCGGCCTGATCAACAACGGGCTGATCCTCGCGGGTCTCGACAGCAGCCAGCAACAGGTGGTCCGAGGCGCCATCATCATCCTCGCCGTCGCGCTGGCCAGGAAGAAGTGATGCCTACGGCGAGCCCCTTGCGGGCAGGCATCATCGGCGCAGGGTTCATCGGCGGAGTGCACGCATACGCCGTCCGGGCCAGTGGCGGTGTCGTGAGCCAGATCGCCGACTCCACGCCGGAGTCCGCTCGCCGGGCCGCCCAGCGGCTCGGCGCCCTGTCCGCGGCCGAGTCGCCGGCCGCATTGATCGCCTCCGACTCGGTCGACGTGGTACACATCTGCACCCCCAACGACACGCACCATGACCTGGCCATGGCCGCGATGCAGGCAGGTAAGGCCGTCATCTGTGAGAAACCCCTGGCCACGTCCCGGGAGCAGGCCGTCGAGCTCGCAGTGACGGCGCGGGACACGGGAAGCGTGACGTCCGTGCCGTTCATCTACCGGTTCTACCCGGCCGTCCGCGAGGCTCGGCACCGCATCGCCTCAGGTGAGGCTGGCAGCCTGTGGATGCTCCACGGCTCCTACCTTCAGGACTGGCTCTCCGGCTCCCAGGAGACCAACTGGCGTGTGGACCCGGCCAAGGGAGGCGGGTCCCGCGCGTTCGGCGACATCGGCGTTCACTGGTGCGACCTAATGGAGTTCACTACCGGCCACCGCATCACCCGGCTCGTGGCGCGGCTGTCCACGGCATACCAGAGCCGGGCGGGCGACACGGGAGAGGCCATCGTCGGCACCGAGGACGGTGCCGTCATCCTGTTCGAGACCGATCGGGGAGCGGCGGGCTCACTGGTGGTCAGCCAGGTGTCATTGGGACGCAAGAACCGTCTCTGGTTCTCGTTCGACGGGACCGGCGCCGCGTTCGTCTTCGACCAAGAGCAGCCGGACTCCCTCTGGATCGGCGGCCGCTCGGCCAATCGCATCGTGCCGCGCGGGCCCGACACCTTCGATGCTGACGGGGGTGGCGGCTATGCCCGGCTCCCGGCAGGGCACCCCCAGGGCTACCAGGACTCTTTCTCCGCCTTCGTCGCGGACGCGTACGCCGCGATCGGGGGTGACTGCCCGGAGGGGTTGCCCACCTTCGACGACGGCCTGCGGGCAGCGGTGATCACCGACGCAGTCCTAACTTCGGCCGCCAAGGACGCCTGGGTGGAGGTGGCCGCATGAAGCTCGGATTTCTCACGGCCTGCTTGCCGAATCGATCCCTGGGCGACATCGCGGCGTGGGCGGACGAGAACGGTTTCGAGGCACTGGAGGTGGCCGCTTGGCCGGCTCTGGGCGACCGTCCCTTCACCGCCAGCCACATCACCGCCGAGTCATTCGACGACGGAGACGCCGAACGGATCACCGCGCTCTTCAACAAGCACCGCCTCACGCTCTCGTCGCTGGCGTTCTACGACAACAACCTGCATCCGGACCCAGACGAGCGCCAGGCCATCAACGACCACGTCCTGGCGTGCATCGACGCGGCCGCCCTCATGGGCGTGCCTACCGTCGGGACGTTCATCGGGCGCCACCCCAGGCAGACGGTGGCTGAGAACCTGCGCGCGGCGGAGCGCATCTTCCCGAGACTGGTCGACCACGCAGGCGAGCAGGGGGTCAAGCTGGTCATCGAGAATTGCGTGATGGAAGGGTGGCACCCCGACGGCTATCCCGGCAACCTCGCCTACTCGCCTGAGCTATGGGAGTGGATGTTCGGGCTCGGCCTCTACCTCAACTACGACCCATCCCATCTGCTGTGGATGGGTATCGACCCCGCGGAGGCTGTGCGTCCGTACGTCGACCGAGTCGCTCACGCTCAAGCGAAGGACATCGAGCTGTTTCCCAAAAAACGAAACCGCTTCGGGTGGCCCGGGATCGCCGACAAGGGCGACGACCCGTGGAACGTCGGCTGGTGGCGCTACCGCGTCCCAGGACGCGGCCAGGTCGACTGGAACGGCGTCGTCGACACGCTCTACGAGGGGGGCTTCGACGGTGTGCTCTCGGTTGAGCATGAAGACCCCGTGTGGGGAGGCACTGAACCGAAGATCGAGAACGGTCTGCTGATAGCACACCGCACCCTGCGCCCGCTGATCCTGGCCGACGCTGCGCAACGGAAGAGCCCATGACGCCCCCCGAAAGCACGAAGAAAGAGCGCCGTATGCACGACGACCCCACCGCGACGCACGAGGGCTGGTTCTTCGATGAACACCAGCGTGCCACGATCGCAGCGGCGATGGCCCGGATCATCCCGACCGACGACACCCCCGGTGCGACGGAGGCGGGCTGCATCGACTTCCTCGATCGCTACCTGTCCGGCATCGGCTACATCTACGCCAAACCGGACGGCAGCGGGTTCGAAGCCCTGACCGGGCGTCAGGCAGAGGCTTGGCAGCAACGGATCGACCGAGCTCGATTCAAGTACGTCGCCGGAGTCGCGCAGGTCGACGCTCGGTCCCAGGACCGACACGGATCAGACTTCATGGCGCTCGAAGCCGAAGCACAGGACGAGATACTGCACTCGCTCGAGACGCCCCTCACAGCGGAGAGCGCACCCGCCATCGCCTACGGCAAGCCGGAGGAGCCCGCGCTCCAACAGACCAGCACCGAGTCGGACCTGGACTTCTTCCCGCTTCTGGTAGCGCACACCCGACAGGGCTTCCTCGCAGACCCCATCTACGGCGGCAACCGCGACCAGATCGGCTGGAAGACGATCGGCTTCCCCGGCCCCGCCAGTCTCGCGGAGGTGCACCAGGGCCGTTACAGCACGCTCGAGTACTTCGCCGACAACCCCGTCCACCGCGGGCAGGGGGTCCGTCAATGACACCCAGCAGCAAGCCGGGAAAGGTGGACGCCGTCATCATCGGCGCCGGAGCCTCGGGCGCCGCCGCGGCCAAGGTCCTCACCGAGGGCGGAATGCGCGTGGTCGCCCTCGAGAAGGGACCATGGCGAACCAAGGAAACGTTTGGCGGTGACGAGCTCGCCAACGTCAACAGGTACAACCTGTGGCCAGACCCGCTGCTCAACCCTCGCACCTTCCGCACCTCAGCGAAGGAGGACGCGAAGGAGGACCTGTTCTGTCCGGTCCCCCAGATGGTCGGTGGCGGGACCGTCCACTGGCAGGGCTGGTTGCCCCGGTTCACGGAGAACGACTTCCGCCTCAGAACCGTGGCCGGCGAGCTCGAGGGGACAACTTTGGCCGACTGGCCCATCACCTACGCCGAACTCGAAACCTACTACGACAAGGTCGAGTGGGCCTTCGGAGTGTCAGGACAAGCCGGCGCCAACCTCTTCGAGTCGTTCCGCACCCGCAGATACCCGTGCCCACCCATGCCCCAGTCCCGGTACGCCGAGAAGTTCCACCTCGGCTGCGAGAAGCTGGGATGGAACTCGTTCCCGACACCCCAAGCCGCCCTGTCGCAACCCTTCAACGGACGGCCTGCGACCGTGGTGAGCGCCTTCGCCCAGCAACACGGCGACCCGACCGGAACCCGGTCAAGCGCGCTCAACGTCTTCATTCCGGACGCCATGTCGACCGGACGCTACGAACTGCGCCCCGACAGCTCGGTCCAGGAACTCGTGGTCGACGCGCGCGGGCGCATCACGGGCGCGGTGTACCAGGGCGCGGAGGGGCGGACCATCGAGCAGGAGGCCGACGTGTTCATCCTGGCCTGCGGTGCGGTCGAGACGGCTCGGCTGCTACTCCTGTCGACGTGCAGTCGATTCCCGAACGGTCTGGCCAACGGCAGCGACCTCGTCGGCCGCAATGTGACCTTCCACGAGTACAGCGCTTCGGTCGGCACCTTCGACGACCCGATCAACGCCTGGGCAGGAGGCGGCTACGTCAGCGCCAGCAGCTTTCAGTTCTACGAGCACGACCCCTCCCGGGGATTCGTCAGCGGCGGTCACATCGCGGCCGCGGGAGTCGGCATACCGCTTCCCATCAACTGGGGACTACCGGGACGGCCGACATGGGGAGCCGAGGCCAAGCAGGTGGACCGCGACTTTTTCAATCACAGCATGGCCGTCGCGATGGTCCTGCACGACATGCCGCAACACGACAACCGCGTCGACCTCGACGACTCAATCGTCGACGCGTGGGGCATTCCAGTTGCCCGAATCACGTTGTCGCCCCACGAGAACGACCTCAAGCAGGGGCGATTCCTCGTGGACCGGTGCGGCGAGATCCTCGAAGCCGCTGGCGCCGACCAGGTCGACCGTGTCTACGCGAAGCGGGTCACCGGAAACTGTTCACACCAGCACGGCACGACACGAATGGGCAACGATCCGGCAACCTCGGTCCTCGACCGCAACTGCCGTGCCCACGAGGTGGACAACCTCTTCGTGGTGGACGGGTCCGCGTTCCCAACCGCCACCGGAGCAAACCCGACACTGACCATCATGGCCAACGCGTGGCGGGTCGCGGATCAGATCCTGTCAAACCGGGATCGATAAGCGCGCGTCCCTTGGCCGCCCGCTGGTCGAAAACTGCGTCATGGAAGGCTGGCACCCCGACGGGGACCCGGGCAACCTCAAGCCCCACGTGAACAAGGTCGCCCCCAATGGGCAAGCCAAGGACATCCAGGTCTTCCCGGAGTCACGCAACAGGTACGGCTACCCCAGAAAGGCGTCAATCGCCCCGATCCGAGGGACGTCGGCTGGTGGCGCTACCGCGTCCCCGGTCCGGGCGTCATCGACTTCCGTCGCGTCGTCGACACGGCTGTGTCGGTGGCGTGGTGGTAGCGCGGGTCGCGCATGGGCGCGGTGTCGGTGACGACCACACAGGGCACGGCCCCGTTCCAGAACGGCGCATGGTCGCTGCGATCGAGGTTAGACCCGACCAGGTACAAGGCCCCCAGCAGCTGGAACCCGGGACCGGCGTAGCGACGGTCGCCACGGTAAGGCTGTCGAGGCCGGCGGAGGGGACGCCAGCGATCCATACGCGGACTAGTCATCCGTCACCCCTGTCGGGGTGGCCCGTTCCGGGCTGAAAATGGGGTTCCGGTCGCCCGTCGACGTCGTCGCTCCATAGTTCGTGCCAGGCCGTGGGCTAGTCGGGCGCTGGGAGCCGCGCCTATGGGCCCTTCAGTTGCGTACCTCGGTCGCTGTGAAAGATCGTCAGCCCTTCAGCATTGCGTGCTCCAGCGCGACGATGGCCTTGACCGGGCCACGGCGTGAGGCGATGCGCCGGTACTTCGCGCCGAGGTAGAGGCGACGGTTGGTGGCGTACCGGGCCAACACGACGGACTTCTTGCCCGAGGCCCGGGTGATCGGGCTTTGCCCGGAGTAGTTTTTGCGCGCCTTGGCGTTGGCGAACCGTGCTTTGTCATCGCCGAACTCGCCGAGAGTGCGCGAGGCCAGAACGACACCGAAGCCCGGCTGGCTGAGGTAGATCTCAGCGTCCGGGTGACGGCCGAAATGCTCGGCCATCACCTCCTGCAATCGTGCAATCTGAGCGTTGAGTGCGGTGATGCTGCTGACCTTGCCCGGCGACGACGGGGGGGCGCTGTGCCCAAGCCTGGGCTGAGGTCCCAGAAGCGCCCTGAGGCGACGAACGTCCTTGACGACAGGGTTTCTCGCCCCTTGTCGCTGAGGCCCTTAGGAGACCGCTCAGAGGCTCTGAGGGTGCTCTTAGACAGACACAAGGTCAACCGGAGTAGCACCACGGGCCGGCCGCTCGCTGGGAGTGCTGACCAGATTGGCCGACGGGTGCCTTCCGCATCTGAACCGTCTGTTGTCAACGGTATTCAGCCGTGCGGGGGTGGTTCTGGATCAACGAGCCGAGCAAGGTCTTCGTCGCCCGAGGAGGCATCGCCGAGCTGACCACGACGATCCTCACGGCCGACGAGGTCCGAGACCTGGTCGAACGGATGCTTCGCAGCTCGGGGCGACGCGTGGACCTCTCGTCCCCGTTCGTCGACGCGACGCTGCAGGATGGCTCGCGCCTGCACGTCGTCATCCCCGACATCACCAAGGATCACTGGCACGTCAACATCCGCAAGTTCGTCGTCAAGGCCGACCACCTGGACGACTTGGTGCGGCTCGGGACCGTGACCCGGCAGGCGGCGAAGTTCCTCGAGGCCTGCGTCGTCGCCGGGCTGAACACCCTAGCCGTGACCTGCAGCGATAGCGCTGGTGGGTGGTGGCTGTCATTGGCCGAAGACGGATCCGCTGCGGACTCTGTGCGGACTTGCGGACCGCTCGTCGAGTCTCGCGATTTGCCCGAGGTCGACACTGGAGGCGGGATCTCTTCAATGGTGCCCGCGAAGAATGGGTTCGTGAACTGCTCCGGAGTCGCGCGGGGAGCAGGCGCGGCGCAGCCCGAGCCGGTCCACGAACTGGAGAAGCTCACCGGTGGTGTCCGCGGTCAGGTGCGACCAGCGGCCACGCACGACTCGGGCGCCGTTCGGGACGTCAGCCCGTATCAGCATGTCGTCGACGTACACGGCCTCGGTCGCTACCCCTCTTTCGCCAGGCAGGGCGGGCGGGCCGGGTCCGCCACTGACGCTCAGGGCTGGTATCCGTGTCGGCGCCGCGCCTGCCGGCCACCATCTGTCAGCTGGTGCGGTCGCCCGGGGAGGTAGCCTTCGTGCGGGTCCGGCCGCTCGTCGGTTCGACCGCCGGGTCTCCCGGATATGTGAGTGAGTCCCCGGGCGCGCGAATCAGCGACTGTCGAGTGCGAGGACCGTCTGGGCGAGGACGTCGATTCCGGTCGTGATGTCGGACAACCTCGTCGTCTCCTCCGGGCAGTGGCTGCGGCCGTCAACCGACGGCACGAAGATCATCGCGGCGGGAATCCGTCGCGCTACGTGTACGGCGTCATGGGTCGCACCGCTGGGGATGGGGAGCCAGGATCGCCCTAGCGACTCCGCCGCTTCGACGATGGCCGCCTGGAGCGAGTCATTGAGCGGCTGGGCCTGGTTGTCATGGACCCAATCGAGGTCGACCTCGACCCCGAGTGCGGCGGCGCTGTCGGCGACCTCTTGCCTGCTCGCCCTGGCCGGCACCGACCCGGACCGGGCTGAGATCCGGGCACGTCTGTGGCGGTTCTACGACCAAGCCGCGTCCAGCTCCCCCGAAGTTCACCGTCTCGCCGCCACCATCGAGGCGTGGTGGCCGGCTATCGAGGCCGCCATCACCACCGGCCACTTCAACGCCCGATCCCGGGGGTCCCCCCGCTTGCGGGGGAGGGGTACAACCGCCTCGCAAACACCAAGGCCGCAACGCCTTCGGCATCCGCAACGTCGACAACCACCGCCGCCGCATACGGTGGGCATGCACACGTCAACACGGACGAGCCTCAGCTGCGATCAACGAGGTGCCCGCTTAAGTTCGATGAGCCACTTTCGGCGAGCGGCGTCAAGGCGCCGGCTCAGGGGGCCGCCCGACTCGTTACCGCACGTCGTTGCTGCACGTCGTTGCTGCAGGTCGCAAGCCAGGCGGCTCGATAAGGAGCTCGCTCAAGAGCTGATACGGGGCTCTTCACAATCCGGGGTGTAGCCGGGGTCTGAAGCCGCCGGTCTCCAGGAGTGATCTTGCGATGTAGTTGGTGAGGTTGCGGAAGCCGAGGGCTGAGCCTCGGAGGTGTTCGAGTCGGCCGTTGATGGCTTCGGTCGGTCCGTTGCTGG
>JAABVA010002654.1_pt1 | contig 17583 bp, 13 predicted proteins | sample 5560331 | NCBI WGS metagenome assembly JAABVA01 (sample SAMN12812661, study PRJNA571458) | rock metagenome | isolation source: Antarctica rocks | place: Antarctica: Victoria Land, Mt New Zealand sud | collected 2016-01-07 | reverse complement strand
TCTCCGGGTGGTCCGGGTGGTCCAGCGAGGGAAATGCGTGGAGGTGTCCATAACCCGTCGCCCGGCCCGGCCCGGCCCCCCGAGCGACCCCGGGACCGTCCCCTGCAGCCTCCGGCACCAGGTGGCACCGCTGCCACCGCTGCCACCGCTGCCACCGCGGCCACCGCCGCCCCCTCGTCCGCACCGACGACCCCGGCTGAGCCTCCCGTGTCCGGGCCGACCGACCCGTCGCTCACCGGGACGTGGCTCACCGGGACGTGGCCGCCGGCCCGCTTGGCGCGGTGGGCGGGGACGGCCCTGCTCGCTGGCGGGGTCGTCGGCGCGATCGTCGGGACCCTGACGCTGCTGTTCCCGGCCTGACCGGCACGTCCTCGGCCCGGCCCGGACGCGGGGCACACCGTGCGCCGCGTAGCGTGCGGATCGTGACGCCCGCCGACGCCACCACCCTCGTCGCCCTGGGGCCCGCGTGGCTCGATCCGCAGTACATCATCGAGTCGTTGGGGCCCTGGGCCCTCGTCGGCGTGACCCTGATCCTCTTCGCCGAGTGCGGTCTGCTCGTCGGTTTCTTCCTCCCCGGCGACTCGTTGCTGTTCATCACCGGTCTCGCCGTCACGACCGGTCTGATCGGGACGCCGCTGTGGCTCGCCTGCATCGTGCTCAGCGTCGCCGCGTTCCTCGGCAACGTGTGCGGCTACTGGATCGGACGGCGCGCCGGACCGGCGATCTTCGACCGACCGAACTCGCGGCTGTTCAAGAGCGAGAACGTGCAGCGAACCCAGGCGTTCTTCGACAAGTACGGCATCCGCGCAATCGTGCTCGGGCGCTTCGTCCCCATCGTGCGCACCTTCATCACCGTGATGGCCGGCGTGGGACGCATGGAGGTGCGGCGGTTCATGACGTTCTCCGCAATCGGCGCCGTGGCCTGGGCCGCCGGAGTGACCGTCCTGGGCGCGCTGCTGGGCCGGCTCACCTTCGTGCGCGATCACATCGAGGCGATGCTGCTGCTCGTTGTGCTCATCTCGCTCGTGCCCGTCATCATCGAGGTCATCAGGTCGCGGCGGAAGAGGAAGCTCGGCGCGTCGACCACGCGCCGCGACGCGGGCTGAGCACTCGCGGTCTCACCACGCCCGGTCGAGATCCGCGTGCGCCCGCACCCAGGCGTGCATCGCGATCCCGGCGGCGACACCCGCGTTGATCGACCGCGTCGAGCCGAACTGGGCGATCGACACGGTCAGGTCCGCCGCTGCAGCGGCCCCGGGCGTCAGGCCCGGGCCCTCCTGACCGAACAACAGCACGCAGCGGCGAGGCAGGGCCAGCGTCTCCAGCCGCGCCGCTCCCGGGCCGTTGTCGACCCCGACGACCACGAGGTCCGCTGCCTGTGCCCAGTTCGCCAGCGCCTCGGCGTCGCGGTGGTGATGCACGTGCTGGTAGCGGTCGGTGACCATCGCGCCGCGCCGGTTCCAGCGTCGGCGCCCGACGATGTGCACCGCGGCGGCGGCGAACGCGTTCGCGGTGCGTACCACGGTGCCGATGTTGGCGTCGTGGCGCAGGTTCTCGACGGCGACGTGGAACGGGTGGCGGCGGGCGTCGAGGTCGACAACGACGGCCTCCCGCCGCCAGTACCGGTAGGCGTCGACGACGTTGCGCCGGTCGCCCCCGGCGAGCAGCTCGGGGTCGAAGCGCGGGTCGTCAGGCCACGGGCCCGGCCACGGGCCGACGCCGACCTCCCGCTCGACGCCCCACTCGGTGGGTCCGGGCTCGGGGGGACCCGGCTCGGGGGGACCGGTCACCCGAGCCCGAGGTCGGCGAGCCCGAGCAGCGCGCGATAGGGCAGACCGCGTGCCCGGATGGCCTCGGCCGCCCCGGTGTCGCGGTCGACGACGGTCACGACCCCGGCGACGACCGCACCCGCCTCGACCAGGGCGTCCGTCGCGGTGAGGACGCTGCCGCCGGTGGTCGACGTGTCCTCCACCGCGAGCACGCGGCGCCCGGCGACGTCCGGGCCCTCGATCCGGCGCTGCATCCCGTGCGTCTTCGCCACCGACCGCACGACGAACGCGTCCACCGAGGCACCGGGGGCGTGCAGGACCGCGGTGGCCACCGGGTCGGCCCCCATGGTCAGCCCGCCGACGGCGTCATAGTCCCAGTCCGCGGTGGCCGCCCGCACCAGCGATCCCACCAGCGGAGCGGCCTCGTGGTGCAGCGTCGCGCGCCGCAGGTCGACGTAGTGGTCGGCCTCGGCCCCCGAGGAGAGGGTCACGCGGCCGCGGACCACCGCGAGCTCACGGACCAGCGCGGCGAGGCGAGCGAACGCGTCGGCGTCGAGGTCGGGGCCGCCGCCGACCGCCGCGGCGCTCACCCGCGTCCCGACGCGGTGCGCGCGGCGACCCGGCGCACGAGACCGCGGGGCATTGTCCTGGCCACACCGACGATCGCCTTGTAGAGGGGCCCGGGCACGGACACCACCTTCCTCCTCGCGAGGTCGGCCAGGGCGACGTCGACCACGTGGTCAGCGTCCAGCCACGCGAAGCTCGGACCGGAGCGCCCCTGCCCGAGACGCTGGTGGAACTCGGTTCGGGTGAATCCCGGGCAGAGCGCCATCACGTGGACCCCGGTGCCCACGAGAGTCAGGGCGAGCCCGCGCGATAACGTCGTGACGTAGGCCTTGCCCGCCCCGTAGACCGATCCGCGCCCCGGCAGGAACCCGGCCACGCTGGAGACGTTGACGACGCCGCCGCGCCCGCGCGCGATCATCCCCGGCAGGACGGCGCGGGTGAGAGCCAGGACCGTGGCCACGTTGACCTCGAGGTTGGCGTCGAGGTCGGCGGGGTCGGTGTCGACGAACTCGCCGGCCGTCGCGTACCCGGCGTTGTTGATGAGCAGCTCGACGGGCGCCTCGTCCCCGGTGGGCTCGGCGAGCCGCCGCTCCACCGCCCGCCGTGCCGTCGGGTCGGCCAGGTCGGCGGGCCGGACGTCGGCGCGGACGCCGTGGCCCTGTGCGAGCCGCGCCGCCAGGGCCTGCAACCGCTCGGCGTCGCGCGCGACGAGAACGAGGTCGTGTCCATCCGCCGCGAGACGTTCGGCGAAGATGGCCCCGATGCCCGAACTTGCCCCGGTGACCAGCGCCGTGCCGGGGGACGGGACGGAGCGGGAGGGCCGGATGCGCCCGACGCCGCGCCGCCTCGCCACCACCGCCCGCACCAGCGGGTCGGGGACGCGGGAGCCGAGCGCGACGATGGCCTTGGAGGCGAGCCCCGGGATCGACGTCACGCGCGCGGCGGCCAGGTCGCGCAGGGCCGCGTCGACGATCTGATGGGGTTGCCGAGGCAGCGCTGCGGGCACCGGGAGCTCGTCGGCGCCGAGGCAAGGCTGGAACTCGGTGCTCGTCACCCCGGGGCACAGCACCATCACGCGGACCCCGCTCCCGGCGAGCGCCGTGCCGAGCGACTCCGACAGCGACGTCACGTAGGCCTTGCCGGCGTTGTACGGGACGGCGCCCCCGGGCCTGGCGACGAACCCGTGGACGCTGGACACGTTGACCACCACCCCGCGGCCACGGGCCAGCATCCCGGGCAGTGCCGCCCGGGTGAGCGCGAGCACCGACCGCACGGTGAGGTCGAAGTCGGCCCTCAGGGCGGCCGGGTCGGTGGCGACGAACTCGCCGCACGTCGCGTCCCCCGCGTCGTTGACCAACACTTCGACCGGTGCGGCGTCGCCCGGCTCGGCGAGGCGCCGGGCGACGGCGTCGCGCGCGTCGGGATCGGTCAGGTCGGCGGCGAGGACCTCGACGCGGAGCTCTCGTGCGCTGCCGTGGCGTAACGCGTCGGCGAGGGCGTCCAGACGCGCGCGGTCGCGGGCGACGAGGACGAGGTCGTGCCCGTCGGCGGCGAGCCGTTCGGCGAAGGCCCGCCCGATGCCCGAGCTCGCCCCGGTGACCAGGGCCGTCCCGAGTGCACCGGAATCGACGGTCACCGCGGGCGCACGGTCATCGGCGGCGTGGCGCGCTGCGCACGTCCGAGCCGGGCTCGTCGTGCTCCAGGTCGTAGGGGATGTCGCCCGGGCGGTCGCGGTGCGTCGGGTCCGGCCGGATCTCCGCGGTGTCGTCATCGCGATCGGCCGCGAGGTCGCCGGGCGCATCGTCGCCGGGCGCATCGTCACCGGGCGCATCGTCACCGGGCGCATCGTCACCGGGCGCATCGTCGCCGGGCGCATCGTCGTCCGTCCGGTCCGCGTCGATCACCTCGGCGGTGTCGCCCTCGCCGTCGACGGCCTTCTCCAGTGCCACCGAGACCTCGACGAGAGCCTGGAGGACCCGCTGCATCCGCTCGGGGTCCGCACCGGCCGCGGTACTGGCCAGGACCCAGGTGTCCTCAGCCCACACCAGCGGCACGTCGTCCCCGACCAGGTCCGCGGTGCGCGCCACCTCGTCGGTCAGCAGGTGACGGCCGTCGCGCGCGCCGGTGACGAAGGCGTACCGGTCGCCGATCTGCCCGAGCGAATCGAGCCCCGCGTCGTCGGGCAGGGGTGCCGAGGGGAGCCGGAGCTCGAGCGCGACCGGGACGGTAGCGACGCCGCGGACGGCGGCCACCACGCCGGTGACCCGACCGCCCTGCTCGTGGTCGAAGACGTGGGCGAGGCGGCGCCCGCCGGGTCCGGGTACCGCGCCGGTTGCGAGGTCGATCGCGCGACCGTGGCCGCCCTGGTGCACCGTGCCGTAGCGCCAGCGACTCGGCAGCACCGGATCGGCGTCGACGAACTCCCAGCTCTTCTGCTCCGCCCAGCGTCGGCGCTCCCGGCTATGCGAGGAGGCGGACCGCGCGGGCGAACGCTCCGAGAGCAGCAGCAGCGCGCCGCCCCCCGCGGCGACGAGCGCCACGACGAACCAGAACCAGGTGGGCGGCACGAACGCAGAGTACGACGCCACCCCGACAACTCCGCGGACCTCGACGACGACACGGCGAGACGGCGTCGTCGATGACCGCCGATCACTATCCTGGGACGGTGAGCGCCACCCTCGTTGCCCGCGACGTCTCCGCCGCGCACGGCGCCCGCGTCCTGTTCTCCGGGCTCGACCTGGTCGTCGCGCCCGGCGACGTCGTCGGGCTGGTGGGGGTCAACGGGGCCGGGAAGTCGACGCTGCTGCAGCTGCTGGCCGGTCTGCGGGACGCGGACTCGGGCGCGATCGGCCTCACCCCACCGACGGCCACCGTCGGCCACCTGCCGCAGGAGACCGCGCGTCGTCCCGGCGAGACGGTGCGCGGCTTCCTCGCGCGGCGCACGGGGGTCGCCGGCGCGCAGGCGGAGATGGACGCGGCCGCCGACGCGCTGTCGGCGGGGACGACCGGTGCCCCCGAATCAGAGGGGGGTGACCGCTACGCGGGCGCCCTCGAGCGCTGGCTCGACCTCGGCGGCGCCGACCTCGACGAGCGGGTGGAGCAGGTCGCCGCCGACCTCGGGCTCGAGGTCGACCTCGACGCCACCATGGCCTCGCTCTCGGGCGGGCAGGCCGCTCGGGCCAACCTCGCCTCCCTGCTGCTATCCCGCTACGACGTGTTCCTGCTCGACGAGCCCACCAACGACCTCGACCTCGCCGGCCTCGACCGGCTCGAGCGCTTCGTCACCGGCCTGCGGGCGGCGACCGTCGTGGTCAGCCACGACCGCGAGTTCCTCGCCCGCACCGTCACCTCCGTCCTCGAGCTCGACCTGGTCCAGCAGCAGGTTCGCCACTACGGCGGCGGCTACGAGGCCTATCTCGCCGAGCGCGCCGTGGTCCGGCGGCACGCCCGCGAGGCCTACGAGGAGTACTCGGAGCGCCGGTCCGAGCTCACCTCCCGAATGCGCGAGCAGCGCAACTGGATGGAGAACGGCGTCCGCAACGCCCGGCGGAAGACCGGGAAGAACTCCGACAACGACAAGGTCGGGCGCAAGTTCCGTGCGGAGGCCACCGAGAAGCAGGCCTCGAAGGTGTCCCAGACCGAGCGGCGGATCGAGCGGCTCGAGGTGGTGGAGGAGCCGCGCAAGGAGTGGGAGCTGCAGATGTCGATCGCGGCCGCCCCCCGCTCGGGGACCGTCGTGGCGTCACTGCGCGACGCCACCGTCGTGCGGGACGGGTTCGGGGCGGACGGGTTCCGGCTGGGCCCGGTGACGCTGCAACTCGACTACGCCGACCGGGTCGCCGTCACCGGACCCAACGGGTCCGGGAAGTCGACGCTGCTGGCACTGCTGCTCGGCCGGCTCGCCCCGACGAGCGGGGCGGCGACCCTCGGGTCCGGCGTGGTCGTCGGGGAGGTCGAGCAGGCTCGGCGCCTGCTCGGGGGGCCAGACACGGAGCGCAGCGGAGCTGGACCATCAGGGCCAGACACGGAGCGCAGCGGAGCTGGACCATCGCTACCGCCGCTGCTCGACGTCCTCTCGCGCGAGCCGGAGCTGGACCGGTGGTCGACGGCCGAGGTCCGGACGCTGCTCGCCAAGTTCGGCCTCGGGTCCGACCACGTGCATCGCGGAGCGGACACCCTCTCCCCCGGGGAGCGGACCCGCGCCGCCCTCGCCCTGCTGCAGGCCCGTGGGGTCAACCTGCTCGTGCTCGACGAGCCGACCAACCACCTCGACCTGCCCGCGATCGAGCAGCTGGAGGCGGCCCTGTCGACCTACGAGGGCACGTTGCTGCTGGTCACCCACGACCGCCGGATGCTGCAGACGGTGACGACGACGCGGCACTGGCGCGTGGAGGGCGGCCGGGTGCGCGACGGGCCCTGAGCCCGGCCCGCTCCCACCCCGCCCACCGGCCCCTCAGGCGGCGGCCCGCTCGACGACCAGGGCGCCCGTGCCGGCGTCGGCGGCCTTGTCCAGGTCGACCTCGACGGTGTCGCCCTCCCGGACGGCGCCGGAGAGCAGCTCCCGGGCGAGCTGGTCGCCGATGGCCGACTGCACGAGCCGGCGCAGGGGCCGCGCCCCGTAGACGGGGTCGAAGCCCTGCAGCGCCAGCCACTCCTTGGCGGCGTCGGTGACCTCGAGGGCCAGCCGGCGCCCGGCGAGGCGTCCGGCGAGCCGACGGATCTGGATGTCGACGATCGAGGTGAGCTCGGTGGTCGAGAGCGCGTGGAAGACCACGACGTCATCGAGCCGGTTGAGGAACTCCGGCTTGAACGACCGCCGCACCGCCGCCATGACCTTGTCGCGTCGGCCGGCGTCGTCGAGGGCGGGGTCGGTCAGCGCCGTCGACCCCAGGTTCGACGTGAGCACGAGGATCGTGTTGCGGAAGTCGACCGTGCGGCCCTGCCCGTCGGTGAGACGGCCGTCGTCGAGCACCTGCAGCAGCACGTCGAACACGTCGGGGTGCGCCTTCTCGACCTCGTCGAGCAGCACCACCGAGTAGGGACGCCGCCGGACGGCCTCGGTGAGCTGCCCGCCCTGGTCGTACCCGACGTAGCCGGGGGGCGCCCCCACGAGCCGGGCGACGGAGTGCTTCTCGCCGTACTCGCTCATGTCGATGCGGATCATCGCCCGCTCGTCGTCGAACAGGAACTCCGCGAGTGCCTTCGCGAGCTCGGTCTTGCCGACGCCGGTGGGCCCCAGGAAGAGGAACGAGCCGGTGGGCCGGTCGGGGTCGGCGACGCCGGCGCGGGTGCGCCGCACGGCGTCGGACACCGCGCGGACGGCCTCGGCCTGCCCGACGACGCGGGCGCCGAGCCCGTCCTCCATCCGCAGGAGCTTCGCGGTCTCGCCCTCGAGAAGGCGTCCGGCAGGGATGCCGGTCCAGGCCGAGACCACGTCGGCGACGTCGTCGGGCCCGACCTCCTCCTTGAGCATGACCGGCACGGCGCCGGCCCCGCCGGCACCGGTGGTGGTGTCCGGTCCCTCCGCGACCTCGAGCTCCTTCTCCAGCTCGGGGATGCGGCCGTAGCGCAGCTCGGCGACGCGGCCGTAGTCGCCGTCGCGCTCGGCGCGGTCGGACTCCCCGCGCAGCGCCTCGAGCTTCTCCTTGAGCTCGCGGACCGCCTCGATCGAGTCCTTCTCGGCCTGCCACCGCGCGGTGAGCGCGTCGAGGCCCTCACGACGCTCGGCGAGCTCGGCGCGCAGCGCGGAGAGCCGGTCGGCCGAGGCGGGGTCGGACTCCTTCGCGAGCGCCATCTCCTCGATCTCGAGGCGGCGCACGGCGCGCTCCACCTCGTCGATCTCCACGGGCCGCGAGTCGATCTCCATGCGCAGGCGCGACCCCGCCTCGTCGACGAGGTCGATGGCCTTGTCGGGCAGGAAGCGCGCGGTGATGTACCGGTCGGAGAGCGTGGCGGCGGCGACGAGCGCGGCGTCGGTGATCCGGACGCCGTGGTGGACCTCGTAGCGCTCCTTGAGCCCGCGCAGGATGCCGACGGTGTTCTCGACCGTCGGCTCGCCCACGAAGACCTGCTGGAAGCGCCGCTCCAGGGCCGGGTCGTTCTCGATGTGCTTGCGGTACTCGTCGAGCGTGGTCGCGCCGACCATGCGCAGCTCACCCCGGGCGAGCATCGGCTTGATCATGTTTCCGGCGTCCATGGCGGACTCCCCGGTCGCGCCGGCGCCGACGATGGTGTGCAGCTCGTCGATGAACGTGATGACCCGGCCCGCCGAATCGGTGATCTCGCCGAGGACGGCCTTGAGTCGCTCCTCGAACTCGCCGCGGTACTTCGCGCCCGCCACCATCGAGGAGAGGTCGAGCGCGACGACGCGCTTGTCGCGCAGGGACTCGGGGACGTCGCTGGCGACGATGCGCTGGGCCAGGCCCTCGACGATGGCGGTCTTGCCGACGCCGGGCTCGCCGATGAGCACCGGATTGTTCTTGGTGCGCCGGGAGAGGACCTGGACCACGCGGCGGATCTCGGCGTCGCGACCCACCACCGGGTCGAGGGCCCCGGAGCGCGCACGCTCGGTGAGGTCCTGGCCGTACTTCTCGAGGGCCTGGAAGGTGCCCTCGGGATCGGCCGAGGTGATGCGAGCGGAGCCGCGGACCTTGGCGAACGCCTCCTGCAGCGCCTCTGGCGTCGCGCCGTGGCGGCGCAGCAGGTCCGCGGCCGCACCGCCCGCGGCGGCGAGGCCGACCAGCAGGTGCTCGGTGGACACGTACTCGTCGCCCATGTCCGCGGCGAGCTGCTGGGCATGGGCGAGGACCCGGGCGGCGTCCCGGTCGAACTGCGGGGCGGCGACGTTGGCGCCGGTGGCGCTGGGCAGGCCGGCGACCGCGCGCTCGGCCTCGGCCCGCACCGCGCTGGGGTCCGCACCGACCGCGGTCAGCAGGGGCGCCGTGACGCCGTCGGTCTGGTCCACCAGCGCCACCAGCAGGTGCCCGGGCGCAACGTGCGGGTTCCCCGCGACGGTCGCGGCGCGCACCGCGGCCGAGACGGCCTGCTGCGTGCGGGTGGTGGGGGTGAAGTCGGCCATGCCCGTCTCCTGGTGCTCGTGCGTCCGGGCTCGCCCCGGTCGATCAGTGCAACGTCGGCAAACATGAGCGTACTCCGCTCAACTTTCGGTGTCGTCCGGGTCGTGGTGCGGTCGGACCCGCGGCCGCCACACGACGACGGACTGCGTCCGTCGCATCGGTACCAGGTCCGCATGACCGCCGGTCGACGAGGGCGCCCCGGCCGCGGTGCCCGCCTCGTCGGCCTCGCGGACCGCCTGCAGGCGCGCCCTCGCCCGGGCGAGCTCCTCGGTCACGTCGGCGAGACGGTCCGCGAGGGCGTCCACCTCTCGCTCCAGCTCGATGATGCGCTTGATGCCCGCGAGGTTGACGCCCTCCTCCTGGGAGAGCCGCTGCACCTCCCGGAGCAGGGCGATGTCGCGCACGGAATACCGACGCCCGCCACCGCGCGAACGACCCGGGCTGACCAGGCCGATGCGATCGTAGGAGCGCAGCGTCTGCGCGTGCATGCCCGAGAACTCCGCGGCGATGGAGATGACGAAGACGGGCGTGTCCTCGTCGGCCCACGGCGGCAGGCCCGGCCCCGCTCCGCCCCGCGGTCGGTCACCGGATCCCCCGCCGCGGGTCACGACGCGGCCTCCCTCCGGGCCGAACGGGCAGCGCGCGCCTCGAGCTCGGCCCGCGGGTCTTGGTCGCCCGTGGCCTCGGCGTAGGCGGCAAGCGCCTCGGCGGCCCGGGCGCTCAGTCGCGAGGGGACGGCGAGCTCGAGGGTGACCAGCAGGTCGCCGGTCCGGCCGTCCTTGCGCCGCACCCCGCGAGCGCGCACCCGCAGCGTGCGCCCGCTGGCGCTCCCGGGTGGCACCTTGAGCGAGACCCGGCCGCTCATGGTGGGGACGGTGACCGTGGTGCCGTTGACCAGTTCCGGGAAGGTGACGGGCACGGTGAGGGTGAGGTCGTCGGCGTTGCGCGACGAGCGGCCGAACAGGTCGTCGGCGTTGACGTGCACGACGACGAAGAGGTCGCCCTCGGGACCCCCGTACGGCCCGGGCTGGCCCTGTCCGGGGAGCCGGATGCGCTTGCCGTCCTCGATGCCGGCCGGGATGCGCACGGTGAGCGTGCGCTCGCGGGTGGTCACGCCGTCGCCCCCGCAGTCCTGGCACGGCTCGTCGACGACAGTGCCACTGCCGCGGCACTCGCGGCACGGCTCGCTGAACGCGAACGCGCCCTGGCTGCGCGAGACCAGGCCAGCTCCCCCGCAGACGAGGCAGGTCTGCGTGCTGGTGCCCGGACGGGCCCCGCTCCCCGCGCAGGTGGCGCAGCGGGTCGGCGACGAGAGCCGGATGGGCAGGGTGGCCCCGTTGACGGCCTCGTCGAAGTCGATGCGGACCTCGGTCTCGACGTCGGCGCCGCGCTGGTCGCGGCGGGCGCCGGGCGAGCCCACGCCCCCCACTCCGCCGACGCCGCCCATCCCGCCCGCGCCGCCCATCCCGCCGGGCGCACCGGAGCCGAACAGACCGCCGAGCAGATCACCGAGACCGCCCCCGCCCGTGGGCCCGGCACCGCGACCGCCGAACAGGTCACCGACGTCGAACCCGCCCGACGTCCCCGCCCCGCTGCCCCGTCCGGCTCCGGCGCCGAACATCCCGCGGCCGCTCCCGGCGAACAACGCGCGCGCCTCGTCGTACTGCTTGCGCTTCTCCGGATCGGAGAGCACGGCGTAGGCCTCGCCCGCGGACTTGAAGCGGGTCTCGGCCTTGGCGTCCCCGGGGTGCGCGTCCGGGTGGTTCTCCCGGGCGATCTTGCGGTACGCCCGCTTGATCGCGTCGGGGGTGGCGTCCTTGGCGACGCCCAGTTCCCGGTAGAAGTCCTTCTCCACCCAGTCGCGGGTGCTCATCGAGGGTTCCTCCTGGCGGGGTGGGCGTGGTCGTCGACGGTCGTTCGGTGTCCTCGGACCGCCGCGGTCAGACCGCGTCGGCGTTCGTGGCGCTCGGCGACGCCGCCGCGGCGGCCGGGGGCGCGGATGCCGCGTCCGGATCGGCGTCGGTGACGGCGACCATCGCGGGCCGCAGCACGCGCTCGCCGAACCGGTAGCCCCGGCGCATCACCGTGCTCACGGTCGGAGCGGTGACCTCGGCCGAGGTCTCGTGGGCCACGGCCTCGTGCACCGACGGGTCGAACGGGTCGCCCTCGTTCCCGAACGGGGAGAGCCCGATGCGGGTGAGCGTCTCGGCGAGCCGATCGGCGATGCCCTTTATCGGTCCCGTGAGGTCGCCGTGGGCGGCCGCGCGGTCGACGTCGTCGAGCACGAGCATCAGCTCGCCCGCCACCTGCGCCTTCGCGCCGGCCACGGTGCCCTCGCGGTCCCGGTCGACGCGCCGGCGGTAGTTGGCGTACTCCGCGGACACGCGCTGCAGGTCGGAGGTGCGCTCCTCGAGCTCCGTGCGCACGCGCTCGAGCTCCGCCGGATCGCCCCCGGCGAGGGCGCCCGCCGGGTCCCCCCCGTCGTCGTGCTCGACCGGCTCCGCCTCGGGCGGGGGATCGTCGGGCACCTGACCCGACGCGAGGAGGTCCTCGGGGACGACACCCGCACCGGCCGTCGCGGAGCCGTTCGTCCCGGAGCCCGGGACGTCGGTGCCCGAGGTGGGCGTCCCGCCGATCGCCGAGTCCGGAGCGGAGCCTGCGTTCTCCACTGCGCCCTCCTCCTCGCGAGCCTGCTCGTTCCCGGTCACTGCTTCTTGTCGTCGTCGACGATCTCGGCGTCGACCACGTCGTCCGGTCCGGCGGAGGTGGCACCGGAGGCACCCGCGTCACCCGCGGCGCCGTCGGCGGACTGCTGGGCGTACATCGCCTGGCCCAGGGCCTGCGACTCCTGGGCGAGCTTCTCCGTCGAGGCCTTGATCGCCCCATCGTCGTCGCCCTTGAGAGCCTCCTGGACCTCGCTGATCGAGGCCTGCACCTTCTCCTTCACGTCGGAGGGCAGTTTCTCGTCGTTGTCGGCGATGAACTTCTCGGTCTGGTGCACCAGGGACTCGGCCTGGTTGCGGCTCTCGGCGGCCTCGCGACGCTTGCGGTCCTCGTCGGCGTGCGCCTCGGCGTCGGCCATCATCCGGTCGATCTCGTCCTTCGAGAGCGCCGATCCGCCGGAGATGGTCATGGCCTGCGACTTGCCGGTGCCCTTGTCGACGGCGGACACGTTGACGATGCCGTTGGCGTCGATGTCGAAGCTGACCTCGATCTGTGGCAGGCCCTGCGGGGCGGGCGGCAGACCGGTGAGCTCGAACATGCCGAGCTTCTTGTTGTAGGCCGCGATCTCGCGCTCACCCTGGAAGACCTGGATCTGCACCGACGGCTGGTTGTTCTCCGCCGTGGTGAAGACCTCGGACTTCTTGGTCGGAATGGTCGTGTTGCGCTCGATCAGCTTGGTCATCACGCCGCCCTTGGTCTCGATGCCGAGGGAGAGCGGGGTGACGTCGAGCAGCAGGACGTCCTTGACGTCGCCGCGCAGCACGCCGGCCTGCAGGGTCGCGCCGACGGCGACGACCTCGTCGGGGTTGACGCCCTTGTTGGGGTCGCGCCCGCCGGTGAGCTCCTTGACCAGCTCGGTCACCGCGGGCATCCGCGTCGAGCCGCCGACCATGACCACGTGGCTGATCTCGCCGACCGAGATGCCCGCATCCTTGACGACCTGCTTGAACGGCTGCCGGCAGCGGTCGAGCAGGTCGGTGGTGATGCGCTGGAACTCCGAGCGCGAGAGCGTCTCGTCGAGGAACAGCGGGTTCTTGTCCCCGTCCACGGTGATGTAGGGGAGGTTGATGCTGGAAGTGGTCGAGCTCGACAGCTCGATCTTCGCCTTCTCCGCCGCCTCACGCAGACGCTGCATCGCCATCTTGTCCTTGGACAGGTCGATGCCCTGCGAGCCTTTGAACTTCTCGACGAGCCACTTGATGATCCGCTCGTCCCAGTCGTCACCACCGAGCTCGTTGTCGCCGTTGGTGGCCTTGACCTCGACCACGCCGTCGCCGATCTCGAGCAGCGAGACGTCGAACGTGCCGCCGCCGAGGTCGAACACGAGGATCGTCTGCTCGGCCGCGCCCTTGTCCAGCCCGTAGGCGAGCGCGGCCGCGGTCGGCTCGTTGACGATGCGCAGGACGTTGAGCCCGGCGATCTGGCCGGCCTCCTTGGTGGCCTGGCGCTGGGCGTCCTCGAAGTAGGCCGGGACGGTGATCACGGCGTCGGTGATCTCCTCCCCCAGGTAGGACTCGGCGTCGCGCTTGAGCTTCTGCAACACCCGGGCGCTGATCTCCTGCGCGGTGTAGGACTTGCCGTCGATCTCGGTGCTCCAGCTGCTGCCCATGTGGCGCTTGACCGACCGGATGGTGCGATCGACGTTGGTCACGGCCTGGTTCTTGGCCGACTGGCCCACCAGGACGTCGCCGTTGCGGGCGAACGCGACCACCGAGGGGGTGGTGCGGCTGCCCTCCGAGTTGGCGATGACCGCCGGCTCGCCGCCCTCCAGGACGGCGACCACCGAGTTGGTCGTTCCGAGGTCAATGCCGACCGCTCGCGTCATGCTGACGTCTCCTCTCGAGACCCTGTGCTCTCGTGTCTGGACTGTGAGCCCGCTGCGCTCAAGTCTGTACCGCATCGGCGACCTCGTCAATTCGAGGTTGAGCCCGATCCGCTCATGCCCGGTGCAACGGGCGGCAGCGACGTCTTGTTCCCGCTGCGGCGGACGGGACCCGCGGACCCGCATGATCGACTGCGTCCCGGGTCATGTCGGGGCACCCGCGGTGCCGGGACGAGTCGCGAGCGGAACGAGCCCGCCCTCGTCGAAGGACACCGCCCGGACGCCGAGGGGCACGCCCGTCTGCTGAGCCTCCATCAGCCGCCCGTCGCCGAGATAGAGCGCGACGTGGTGGATGGTGTCGGGGTCGGAGGTGTCATAGGCGTAGAACAGCAGGTCACCGGGCTGCGCTCGCGCCACCGGGATGTGGGCGCCCGCGCGGTACTGTTCCCGCGACGTCCGCGGTAGGAGCACCCCCGCCTCCTCGAAGGCACGCAGGACGAGGCCGGAGCAGTCGTAGCTCCCCGGGCCGGTGGCCCCCCAGACGTAGGGCTTGCCCGACTCGGCGACCGCGGCGTCGACCGCCGTCCGCGCCACCCCCGGGGGGAGGGTGGCCTTCGACCCGCCGGCCCGCGATGCGCAGTCCTGGACCGCGCCGCGCACCCCCGCGAGGTCGGTGACCAGCGACACGGCGAGGGGCTCCCACCGCGCGTAGGCCGCCGGGAACGCCGAGCGCTGCACCGTCTGTGCCGCTCGGGTGACCGGCATCGTGTCCCACCCGGGCACCGCGAGCAGTCGGGCGAGGAAGGTCCGGGTCGCGTAGACCGGGTCGCGGACCTGGTCCGGACGGCCCCACCCCTGGCTGGGGCGCTGCTGGAAGAGGCCCAGGGAGTCCCGGTCGGCGGCCACGTCCATCCCGGCGAGGCCCATCCTCGACTCCTGCATCGCGGTCGCCAGCGCTACCACCCAGGCACGCGGGGGCGCCGCCATGTCCCGCGCGACGCCGATGATGGTCGCCGCCGACCGCTGCTGGGTCGGATCGAGGTGGGCCACGGTCGTCGGCCCGCCCGCGCCGACGGCCCCCTCCGGGTCGCCGTCCGGGGCGCTCGCGCCGGCCCCGCCGCCCGCGTCGCACGAGGTCGACGACGCCCCGCCCCCGCCGGTGAACTGCCCGACCACCAGCAGCCCCGCCCCGAGCCCGACCACCACGACCAGGGCGAGGGCGGCCACCGGCAGGAGCAGGCGCAGCACGCGCAGGCGTGGGGGCAGCAGCGGGGAACGTGCCATCGGACGCCGGTCAGGAGGCCCGGTCGTAGCCGGAGACCCGCCACTGCCCCGGGCCGACCTGCACGAGCAGCAGCTCGAGGCGCACCGCATCGGTGGGCACCTGCACCCGGACCGCGTCCGGACGCACGTCGACGGCGACCGCGGGCCCGGTGACGCGGGTGCCGGGCACGTTGGCCGGGTCGACCGACGACAGCGTCGGGAGGTACTCCTCGGTGGTCCACGGGCGCAGCCCCGCGCTCCACGCGGCGCCGGACACCCCGGGCGGGTGCGTCGCCCACGCCGTGGTCCATGCGATGGCGGCGACCACCGCCGCCGGCGGGGCGTCGGCGAGCGGGAGCCGCTGCGGTCGGAGCTCGTCGACCCCGGCCGAGGGACGCGCGCTCGGGACGGTCGCCGGCGCCGCCGCGCGGGAGGCCGCCGGGACCGACGACGACGGTGCGCTCCCGCCGCCCGCGAGGGCGGAGAGGCCGATCGCCAGGGCGACGAGGACGGCGACGACCGCCGCGAGGCGGGCGGGCGAGTGCAGCGGCCACGCCCACAGCGCCCGGTAGGCGCCGGAGCGTCCCCGTCTAGTCCGGATCGGCACGCGGCCTCCCCGATCCTCGCCCGGACCCGGACCCGGACCCGGACCTGGACGGCGACCCCGACGCCGCCACCGGACGAGCGGGACCGGGCCGGTAGATGCGGTAGACCGGTGCGCCGTCGACGATGTCGGCGCGCACGGGTCGCAGGCCACCACCACTCCCACCCGGACCCCCACCGGTGGTGCGCCGGTAGAGCGCGCGGTCGGCCTCGGCCGTGAGGGCCCGGGCCGGTGCCGGCCGGGACACCACCGCGGTGTCGCTCGCCCCCGCCTCGAGCTGGCGGGAACCCGCGGCCCGCCCGGGGGCGGGGGACTCCTCCGGCCGCAGGCCCCGGAGGGACGACGACGGCGAGGGGTCGGAGCCACGGAGTCGGGCGAGCGTCCGGCCGAACACCCCGCCCCCGCTCGCGGCAGGGAGCAGGCCCCCGAGCTGGTCGCGCGTGAGCGTGACCATCGCCGAGAGCCGGCGGAACGGCCGGGCCACCGCCCAGAGCACGATGGTGACCACCCCGGTGACCAGCAGCGCGAGCCAGGTGTCGACGCCGGAGCCGGGCCGGAAGAGCGCCACCACCAGCAGGGAGTGCAGCCCGGCCAGGGCGCCGACGAGCAGGGTGTTCACCAGCGCCGTGCCGCCGATGCGCAGCATCGACCCCAGCACCTCGGGCTTGAGCAGCGCCACCACGGCGAGCGCCGGCGCCGTCATGACCATCAACCGGATCACCAGCATCGACACCAGCACCAGCAGCTTGCTCATGAGCTGGAACAGCGCGATCGCGCCGGCCTGGATCAGTGCGAGGACCCCGGCCCCGACCCGTGAGCCGGAGCGCCCCTGCAGGTAGCTGTAGCGGTCCCCGACCTGGCCCGCAATCTCGGAGAACCGGGCCCGTTTCGCGTCGGCCTGCGCCTGTCCGTCCTGCCCGGTCGCGACCTCTCCCTTGGTGAACGTCTGCGCCCGCAGCAGCTCGCGGCCGAGGTCACGGGCCTGCGGGACGTCGGCTGACCCGAACTCGCCCCGCAGCCACGTCGTGTAGACGATCTGGTCGGTGAGCACGGTCGGCAGCGCGCTCGCCTCGCTGCCCCCGACCGGGGCCAGGAAGCCCTGCTGCATCGCGGTCACCCCGTCGAGCAGCACGCCGTCGAGGAGCCGCGACCACTGCACGGGTGCCGCGTACGCCGCCGCGGCGATCGCGAGCGCGAGGACGGCGACGCCCGCGCGCCGGGTCTGGCGGGAGAGGTCGCCGCGCATCGCGAGCAGCAGCAGTACCGCGGCGAGGACCGCGAGCGCGACGCCCGCCCACGTCGTGAACACCGCCTCGTACATGGCCCGCGTGCCGGTCGCGATGACGCCGTCGAGGGGCGCGAGCAGTCCGCTCCCCCGCGCGATGAGGTGGTGGGCCCAGTTGACGCCGCCGACGATCACCTTCGCCACGTTGAACACCTGGTTGCCCAGCCACGTGTCGGTGGCCGCGGAGGGGTCGCGGGCCCCGCCGGGTCCGCAGCCGAGGTCGTAGGTCCACCAGACCTGCCCGGCGTACCCGACCTCGTCGTAGGCGCTCCCCGGCGTCCCGACGCCGATCGGGGCGGGGTCGAGCGATCCGACCAGTCCGGTGCCGGGACGGTCCGGGTCGGGCGGGGCCTTGCAGTCGAACGCCTGCGCGGACGCCGGGGCCCCCACCATTGCGAGGGCCCCGACGAGCGCGACCGAGACCACCAGCGCGCGGACCCGCCCGGAGCGTCGCCGCCACCACGACCGGGGCG
>JAABVA010002653.1_pt1 | contig 17583 bp, 25 predicted proteins | sample 5560331 | NCBI WGS metagenome assembly JAABVA01 (sample SAMN12812661, study PRJNA571458) | rock metagenome | isolation source: Antarctica rocks | place: Antarctica: Victoria Land, Mt New Zealand sud | collected 2016-01-07 | reverse complement strand
AGCACCCGACGGCGGGCACGGTGCGCACCATCGGGTGCCCGGTGCGGCTCACCGCCACCCCGCCGCAGGTGCGTACCGCCCCGCCGCTGCTGGGCCAGCACACCGACGACGTGCTCGCCGAGCTCGGCGTCGACCAGGAGCGGCTGGCTGCGCTCCGAGCGTCCGGCGCCGTCGCATGAGGGGCACCGCATGACGGGCACGGCGTGACCACCACGTGCCCGGCCGCGGTGACGGTGACGGTGGCGGGCAGCGTCGCGACGGTGGTGGTCGGCGACGGCCGGCGCCGCAACGCCCTCGACACCGCCGGCTGGGACGCGCTGCGCCACAGCGTTGCCGGGCTCCCGAACGAACTGCAGGCCGTGGTCGTGCACGGTGCGGGGCCACGTTCTGCGCAGCTCGGCCAACCCATCGGCGATGGTCGCCGCAGCGACGAGCACCGTGCTGCGAGGAAGCCCTGCGCTTAGCGTTCAACTGAAGCAGCGAGATTGTCCAGCGAGGCGACGATCCCGCCTCCCGACCTGCAGCGTTGATCCCGTTGGGCAGTCGGCCCTGCTGTCGACACGTGATCGGGCATCGACGGGGTGACCTCGCATGGCGTCGACCGCGTCGGAGTCGGTCAGCGCGGCGAATACCCGGTCCGGCGAGGCGCTGATGACTCGGACGGCGGGGTCAGTCCGACTCCTCGCGGGCGCGCCCGTAGCACTCGTAGATCACGCGCGAGCCGAACGTCCTGGTCTCGATCAGGTCTAGCCGAACGTCTTCGGTGACCGGCGGCAGGAAGGGCGTGCCACCACCGACGACGACCGGATTGCGGAACATGCGCAACTCGTCGACGAGGCCGAGCTGGATTGCTGCCGCGGCCAGGCCGGCGCCGCCGATCGAGACGTCCTTGTCGGTCGCGTCGAGCGCCGCAGCGACCTCCTCGGCCACCGACGCCTCGGCGAGCCGGGCGTTGCCCTGAACGCTGTCGAGCGTGCGGCTGAAGACGACCTTCGGGATAGCGCGCCAGACGTCGGCGAACGCGGCCCCGAGCTTGTTGTCGCGCAGCGACGGATCCGTCTCCCACACCAGCATGGTCTCGTAAAGCCTGCGGCCCAAAAGATAGCCGCCGAGCTCGCTTGTCTGCGCGAGGCTGAAACGAAACCGCTCCTCGTTAGGGGCCGCCCACCCGAACGCGCCCTCGCGGTCGGCGATAAAGCCATCCACCGAGACGCTCATCGAGTAGATCAGCATGACTGCAATCTCATCGCACTGGAGCGACCGCCCATGTTCGCGGTGCGGTTCACCATTGAGCTCGACATCCGCCTCTCCTTCCCTTTGTAGGCTGCTCTGCCACAGTGAGTGACGCATCGCGAGACGAAAACTCGTCGTCGTGGGCGGTCCAAGCGAGCGTGCCGCCGCGGGCCCGAGCGGCCGCCCGGGCCCGCGGGAAGCACAGCGGCCGGCCGGCGAAACTGACCGAGGCGCAGGTCCGGGCGTTGCGGGCTGGTGGTGAGTCGATCTCCGAGGTCGTCGCCGGCTTCGGGGTCTCCCTGGCCACGGTCTACCGAGCCCTGCGCGAGGACACCCAGGCACAAGCGAGCTGACACGTCAGGCAGTGCCGGCCACCTGCGGTTCCGGGTCGCCGAGCTCGTTGAGCAGGGCTTGCAGGCGACCGCGGGTGGCCTCGTGGCGCTCGACCTCGCGGGCCCAGCCGCGTTCGGTCGCGTCGGCGATGAGCTGCTCCTCGACGCCCAGGCCGGCGCGCAGGCGTGGGGCGTAGGCGCTGGTGGTGAGGAACTTCGAGCAGCTCAAGACAAGGTCGCACTCGCACGGTCCCTCATCAGGCAGTGGCCGAGCTTGAGCTCGGCCTTGAGGAAGTTGGTCTGCAACCAGTGGACCGCATCAGGATCCAGCTGGTACTCGCGTAGGGCCTGGGCGGCGGGTCCGGCGAGTGTCAGGTCGGCGTGTGGTCCCACATCCACGCCCGGTACTGCTGCAACGCCAACTCATGCATCCCGCCCTCCCACATCGCGGTCGCGTGGGTGTGCCGCAACGCGTGCGGAGTCTTCTCCGGCGACCGGATCCCCGACCGGTCCAACCGGCGGGCGAACCCACGGGCCAGTGCCTGGTAGCTGAGCGGCTCACAGCGGGTCTTGCCGGCGCTGCCGACGAGGAACCACGAACGGGCTCACCGCCTCGACCGGTCGCTCGAGCAGCACGTACCGGCTGACCGCGTCCAGCGTCCGCGGCTCGTGCAGGTCCACGACCCGCTCCCGGCGAGCCTTCGCCCGGGCGCCCCGAAGGTGGCGTCGCGTGGCCTCCCGACCAGCACCATCGCCTGGCGCAAGCACTCCCTCGATGTCGCACAAAACGATCCATTTTGGAGCGGCGTGCTTGTGGGACATACTGCACGTTGGCCCACGCACGATGTATGGTGGGTGGCATGACTAGCCCGGTCTATTTTCGCCTCCGTCTCGACGGGAAGCGGCGTCCCACCCTTCCTCAGTCGCTACTGGATGCAGCTGGCGTGGGGCCCGGGCAAGATCTGGTGGCGCACGTTGAAGGCCCGGGCCGCATCGTGCTCGAGGATGCGGCCACCGTCCTGGCTGGACTGCAAGCGACGGTCCGCGCTGGTAAAACCTCTCACGGCTCCACCGGCTCCCTTGCTGCCGAGCTGCTCGCGGACCGGCTCGCCGATTCGAGTCTTGATAGGTGAGCTATCCCGTTAAAGCCCGTCGACTTCCCGAGGGGCTGATGGTCCTTGACGCGTCGCTTCTCCTTGCGTTGCTCGACGGTGAAGCCGCAGCCCAACGGTTCACTTCGGTACTCGCGCGGGGAGTCGTGCCCGCCGTCACGGCCGGAGAGGCGTTCTACAAGCTGCACACCGCCGCCGGAGTCGACCCAACCCGAGTTGGAGACGGACTTCTCGCTCTCGGAGTCGAATTGGTCGATCTACCGGTGGCCGCGGCACGCCACTTCCCCGCGCTGAAAGCTCTGGACACGGTCCGCCGCGACCAACAAAGGAACAGCGGCGAACGGCCGGTGCAGACGCTGTCCCTCGGAGACCTCTGCTGCCTGGGCTACGCCGCTGCAGCCGGATTGCCGGTACTCACTGGTGTTCGACACTGGATCACCCTGCAGCCACTGGGGCTAGGGGTCGATGTCTACAACTTCCGTGACCCAACCAACACGCCCTGAGCAATGCGCCCGAGATGCAGCCCAACTGCGGGAGGGAGGAACCTCACAGCGCCTTTTGCGGCGGACCACCACCACCATTGTCCGTGACACCTATTCTCCGACGCGGGCATGGCCCCACCGTGGCGCTGGTGGTGGACTGGCCCGCGCCCGCATACCCGGAGACGGCGCCCGCCTCGGATACCTGTGGATGCTCGTCGGCGACGACAACGGCATCAAACCCGACCGTATGGTACTGCGATGGCTCGCAGCCCACGGAACCCACGTCTTCGCGCGAGAGACAGCTCGCCGCGGCCTGCAGTCGTTGTCAAAGTCAGCGCTCCGGCGGAGGGTCCGGCCGCTCTCCATTGGCCACTGCCTCGATCCAGTCGATCCCTGCGTCTGAGAGATAGAAACCGGCGGGTCCGCTCTCACCCACCCACCAGGCACCCGAAGGCACCGGGCCACCCACTCGCGCGAGGTCGTCTAGGACCAGCGTGCTGAGTGCATCGCCATTGTTGGCGACGAGCCAGTCACGGGATTCTTGCTGGAGAAGAGGCCAACAGATTTCAAGGCTCATGCCCCCACACTCCTTGCCGTAACGACCTAGAGCAACCGTTCTGGCTGCCACTCATCGGCAGAGTTCTGAAGGTCCGGCTGCCCGATGCTCCCAAGGCATGGCCCAGAAGGAGCAACGGAACCGAATCCATAGGTAGTGGCTGCCTCGTGCTCAGCGCTGCAGTGAATCCCCGTCGTGTGGGGTACCCAGGTTCGGCTCGTTCAGGCTTCGGTCGTGTTACGACCTGGAAGATGCGCCGGTCTCAGCTCGTCAGCAGGGTGGATGCGACGGGCAGTCCTACACCGCCAGCATACGCATTGTGAGGAGTTCGACCGCGTCCGTAGCGCATCACCGATAGTGCCCGACGACCCAATCCGGGCCGGCAGGGAGTCTTGCACGGGTTCGAGGGGGTGCCCGCCGTTGTAGTTGTCTCGAAGCCGTTCGAGCTTGCCCACAGCAGTGCATCTGCTCCGCCCGCGACTTCAAAAATCTCAGCGAGGCGGATCCGGTGCTCGGAGGCAGCAAGCTGCAGCTCTCGGTTTACGCCCACGCGGCGCGGGCGGTGCACGGCCCGGACGCCGAAGTCGTAGCGGCGTACTGGTTCGTCCGACGCGACAAGGGCCGTGTGTTTGTGCCGCTCACCGCGGCTGTCGAAACCCGATACGCCGCCACGTTGGAGGTTTTGGTGAACAGCATCCGGGACGGGCTGTTCCCGCCGCGGCCCCCCGCACCAGACTTCGCCTGGGTGCAGTGCCCCTACTGCAACCCCGACGGCATCGGCGATGGCGAGGCACGCCGGCACTGGGAGCAGATCAAACACGACCCGCGGCTGAGCACACTGGTAGCGCTCATCGAACCGGACACCGACGGGGCAGCGGACACCGTGTCGGTAGGAGGTGCGCCGTGAACCCCGTCCTGGGCGATGCCGCCGCCCGTGAACGGATCTCTGAGAGCACCTCGGAAACCCTGTTCGTGGAGGCCGGGGCAGGGTCGGGTCACTACGCAATGGTGTGACAACAGGCGACTTCGCGGCTGCAGCGCCGATCGATGAGCAGATGGAGGACCGGGAACGACGCCGCCTGCTCTACGTCGCCACCGCCCGGGCCTGTGACCACCTCGTCGTCTCTCTGCACCGCGGGCTCGACTCCCCCACCCAGACCAGCGCAAGGCTGCTGGCCACGACAGGCGAGGCCACCCTCGGTGCGCAGGCGTGGACACCACCCGACACACCACCACAGCTGCCCGCAGTGAAACAGGCTGTGCCGGCCACTGCCCCGGAGTACACCGCCTGGCTGCAGGAGCTGACCCGGGTGCGCCTGGCCAGCGCCCACCCGTCCACGCAGTCCCCCTCCGGGTTGGAGGGCTACGAACCCACGGCCGCCCTCACCAACGACACCCCCGGGGGCAGCGCCAAGGGCTCGGTGAACGTCGACCTACCACCGTGGTCCAAGGGTCGCGACGGCACCGCCGTCGGCCGCGCCGTACACGGGGTGCTCCAGTCGGTGAACCTCACCACCGGTGCCGGCATGGACGCCGCAGTCGCCGCCCAATGCACCGCGGAAGGAGTGCAACACCACCACACAGTGGTGACCGGGTTGGTGCGCTCCGCGCTCAGATCAGACACGTTGCAGCGTGCTGCCGCCCGGTCGCACTGGCGCGAGACATACGCGGCCAACACCCAAGCCGACGGCACCATCATCGAAGGCTTCATCGACCTGCTCTACCGCGAGAACGACGCCCTCGTCATCGTCGACTACAAAACCGATGCAGTACTCGCGGCCGCCACCCCTGCACGCGCTACGTACTACCAACCCCAGCTGCACGCCTACATCAAGATGCTCCACGCCCCCACCGGTGCCGCCGACATCCGTGCTGTCCTGCTATTCCTGCACCCCGAACGCACCGCTGTCCGCGTCCCGCTACCGCCCCTCCCACCACCTCCCGACACCCCGCCGTGAGCGTCAGCCGAACCCAGCCCCACCCCACCAGCAAGAGGACGATAGTCGCTACGACGGAGACCGAGCAGACCGAGCAGTCTCCTACCGGAGACAGCGAAAGCGAGCAATCTTTCGACGATCACCTGCTAGCCCCGGCTACGCCAGGACCGGCCAGCATTCGCACATCGCCCTGAGACCACGGTTGGCGCTCCTACTGACAAGGTGTGACGTTGTGTGGTGGACTTCGGTCAACCACTGCGTCCGGTCCCCGAATTACATGAGGCCGACGCTCCGCGCCTTGAGAGAGTAGAGGACGAATGCTCGGATTTTTGGATTCCAACCGCGAGGAGCGCTTCTTCTGCGCGATCCTGCTGCACGTGCTGCTGACACCAGGCGAGTCCCAGGAGGGCGTACTCGGTCTCATCAACGAGAAGTCCGGGTTACGACTCATACCGTCCGATCTCGAATGTTATGTCGAGGTCGCTGCACTGCGGGATGCGTGGCGCTTGTTGGGAGATCCGGGTAAATGGACAGCAGAACTCTACGAGGCGCGCCGCGACGTACTGCATAAACTGCTCAAAACGGTCTGTGGCTACTCTGGGAACCTTTCGGACTTCGACGACGTGCTGCGGCAGCACGCGTTCTTCTGGAGCAGCAATAGCATGCAAAAACTGGTCAGCCCAGGTCGTTGGCCAATTGATCAGCTTGAGTCCGGGACAACTTTCGGTGATCCCACTCAGCTGCGAAGACTGAAGTGGGCCTTCAACAGCAAACCGGACTTGCTTCTCTTGAGTGGACAACACGGGGTGCTGATCGAGGCCAAAGCTGCCTCCGGCTTCGGTAAAAACGCTCACTCCGGGTACGACCAGCAGGACGTGCAGGAGTTGATCGCCGACCTGTTCCCCATTGTCACGCGAGGGCTGGTCACTGGTCCACTACGTTGCATCACCCTTACAAATAAATCGGCTGACGGCTCGCTGCGGTGGAAAGACATCGCCGGCGTCGTTGCTCGCGGGGACATCGGTGACTTCGCCTACGACGCGATGCAGCGCGCGTCAGACGTGTGGTCGTAGTTGTTCACACGCTGCGCGATCGGAGCCCCGTGCGGGTCCGAAGCAACGCGTTCGACCACCAGCTTGGCCTCGACGTCGAGATGAGCACTGCCGCCCCGTCGGTCATCGCTTGTGGCCGCACCCAATTGATCGATTGACGCGTACCACAAAGACCGGGTGCGAGCGGCGCGCGGAGCCGCCAGTGCGTCCAACACACTGGACAGCATCTCGAGCGTCCCCGCCGCCTCATCCACAGCACCTTTAGCGATATGCCTGGTCGAACTTCTTCCAGGTTCGAGCGAGGGTGGGCCAACAACAGATATTGGGGTCACGATAGCCGCCTGAGCTGGCAGCATTGCAATGTCACAAACCAAACCGTCTGGCGAGCTCGTGTCCGCCGACGGCGTTTGTCTGGACGCTGGTCACGCGTACAGACATGACGTGCCCGTGCCTCCCCCGCCTACCGCGGTCACAGCCACTCCGCAACCCGTTGGCACCGCCGGCGCATCGGAGGGGTGTACGCGCAGGCATACCCCGGCACCCATCGTCTGAAGACCAGCGTCTTCCACGACTGTCCCCCATTGCTGGGCGATGGCGGCTGCGCGGGGCCCGCGACCCGGTGTTCGGTTGTACAACAAATTCAGTGCGGCCGGACGGCGGGCATATAGGTCTCCATCCTTTCGCCCGATTCTTGCCAGGTGCGGCGATCAGACCAGTCGGCGTCCCCGAGTGGTAGCGCGTAGTAGGAGATCGAGGTGTTGTAGCTCCAGCGCCCGGTGCCTGCGCCGAAGCGGTGGAGGAGGGAGCCTTGTCTGCCGAGGGCGCCGAGGCTGCGTGCGAGGTACTTGCTCGCGGTGTATGTCGAGGCCTTGTGGGCAGCGAGGTCCATCTGGTAATGGGTGTGGTCATATTTGGCGAGCAGTACGTTCCAGTCGTCCGGGTTGGCGAGGGCGTAGGCGGATTCGATGAGCCCGTACTCGACCCAGGGTTTTTGCCGGGCGGTGACCGCTGTGGTCACGGCTTGGGGAATTTCGATGTCCAAGCCGAGCCCCAGGCTGTCGCCGACGACGCCGGCGGGTTCGGCGATGTAGGCCCAGGTGTAGGGACCATGCGTGGGGTGATCTTTGGTCCGGGAGCAGGTGAAGGTGTACTCCGCGGTCTCACTGTCACACTTTTCAGGCTTGATCCACTCGTCGGCGTGGAAGGGGCAGACTTGGCCCTTCGGCTTGGACATGGTGTGCTCCTCGAACGGGTGGTGGGTAGGCGCGGCGTCAGTGTTGCGCCTTTTCCGGTGAGCCGCGCTGTGGAGGGCGGCGGAACAACTCGGCTGGCCTGCCCCGCGTTCCCGAGCTGAGCTGCCCGGTCGGTTCGAGGTCGCTCTCCACGGCGCGGCGGAAGGTGTCGCGTTGTAGCCGGTGACCGGCTACGGCCTCGTGGACCAGGCGCAACTCGCGGAGCGTGAACGTGTCCGGTAGCAGCCGGTCCGGGTCGGGTGTGCTGGCGTAGCGGTCGCGGAGATGGTCGATGGCCCGGTCGACGATGTCGTTGTGGTCATAGGGCAGCCGTCCGGGGGTACTGGTCGGGGCCAGTCTGAGGCTCTCGCCCTCCTGCAGTGCGGTGGCGAGGAGCTCGAACGGCACGACGGCGACGTGCGCGACCGAGAGTACCCAGCCACGCTCGTCCCGGCCTGGGGCGTCGAAGACGTGCAGCTGGTGCGGGTGCTCGACGCCGACACCAGCCTTCTCGCGCAACGAGCGGTCAACGGCGTCGCGCAGGCGTTCACCGTCGTGCAGGAAAGCCCCGGGTAGCGCCCACACCCCGTGCTGGTGGCTGGTGCCCCGGCGTATCTGCAGCACGGACAGGCCAGGTGTGCGGTCGGTGCGGGGCTCGAGGGTCAGAACCGCTGTGTCGACCGCGACGGAGGGACGCGGGTAGTCGGCCAGAGCGTGGTCGCTGCTGTCCCGGTAGAGCGCCGCCCCCGTGCCATCGAGGCCGCCACCTGTTTTACGCATCGTTGCGCATACCCTCGAAGAGGGCTACGTTGGAACTCATAAGCGCAGAGTAGCGCAAAAGCAGGGTAGTTGAGGGAGGTGGCAGCGATGGAGCTTTTTGTTGCTGAGGCCCAGGTGGGCCGTGGGGTGTACGACGGTGGTGTCACGTCGTTTCCGGTGTGGACGTCGGCGCCGGGCGTGCGGGGAATGCAGACCGGTGCGGGCGTGCACGTCGGGGTGGCTGAACGTGCCGGGTCACCGGTCGTCGGCGAGTTGGTGGTGACCAACGAGGGAGCCCGCACGGTGTTGCTGCTCGAGGGTGAGTTGCTCGAGGGCGGTTGGCAGCACCGCACCCTGGTCCGCGACCTGCTCCTCGCGCCGCACACCTCGCGTGCGGTGACCGTGGCCTGTGTCGAGCAGGGCCGCTGGTCCGGATCTCCCGAGCACAGCCACGGTGCCCGGCGGACCTCACCCAGTGTCCGCTGCGCCCTCGGCCAGGACGAGGACACGCGCCAATCGGCGGTGTGGTCACGGGTCGGGAGATATGAGGCCGCACTCGGCTCGTCCCCGACCGGTTCCTTGCTCGATCACCTCGACGGGCTCACCAACGGTGTCGGCCGGCACGGTGGGGCACTGCTGCCGGGGCAGCGGGGGGTGATCCTCGGCGTCGGCGGACAACCGTTGGTGCTGGAAATGTTCGGTTCACGGGCGGCGCTGGCCGCGCACCTGCCGGCCCTGCTGGCCGCGGTGTTCCTGGACGCGGCCCTCATCCCCCCGTCGCAGGTCGGTCAGGTTCCCGGCCGCCGGGCCCGTCGGATGGCCGCCCACCTGGCCGGTGTGCCGCTGGCAGGAAGTGCCGGTGATCGCGGTGCCGGTGATGTTGGGGTCGGCACCAACCTGACCGCGCACACCACCCATGCCGTCGTGACCGGGATCGCCACACCCACCGGCGGACTCGCCCACCTGAGTGCCCTCAACACCGCCCACCCACTGCTGGTGGCGGCATGAGCACCCCCGCCCTGAGCACCGCGCAGCTCGACCGGGCGGTGGGCGTGCTGTTGGGCACCGCCGCCGGTGACGCCCTCGGCGCCGGCTACGAGTTCGGCCCCCCACTGCCCGCCACGACCCCGGTCGCGATGAACGGCGGCGGCACCTTCGACTGGGCACCAGGTGAATGGACCGACGACACCTCCATGGCCTGGGTCATCGCCGCGGAGGCAGCGACCGGCACCGACCTGCGCACCCCCCAAGCCCAAGACCGCATCGCCCGGGCGTGGGCGAGCTGGGCGCAGACCGCCCCGGATGTCGGCACCCAAACCCGTGCGGTCCTCACCGCCGCCCGGAAAGCCGCCCAGAAAGCGGGGAACGACCAGGTCACCGCCGCTCAGCTCCGCGCCGCCTCCCACGCCCAGCACGAGCACACCGGGCGCTCCGCCGGCAACGGCTCCCTGATGCGCACCGCACCCATCGCCCTGGCCTACCTGCACGATGAACACGCCCTCATCGAAGCCGCCACCGCGCTGAGCGCACTGACCCACCACGACCCCGAAGCCGCCGAGGCCTGCGTGCTGTGGTCACTGGCCATTCGCCACGCCGTGCTCACCGGTGACCTGGACGCACGAACCGGGCTACCCCACCTCGCCGAGCCCCGGCGGGCGGTGTGGGGCATGCGCCTCGACGACGCCGAAGCCCAGGAACCGGCGGCGTTCGACCGGAACGGGTGGGTGGTGCAGGCCTTGCAGGCGGCGTGGTCGGCGATCACCCACACCCCGGTGCCGGCCGATGACCCCGCCCATGGTTGTTTCCGCGCCCAACACTTGCAGCAGTCTCTGGAGGCGGCGGTGCGCGGCGGGCGCGACACCGACACCGTGGCCGCGATCGCCGGCGGACTGCTCGGCGCCACCTACGGGGCCACCGCCGTCCCCGCAGCGTGGCGGCGCATCCTGCACGGCTGGCCCGGCGCAAACGCCCGTGACCTGACCGCGCTGGGCACCGCCATCGCCACCGGAGGGGCCGCCCCCTTCGACGGGGACTACACCCGCTACAGCGAGACCGACACCCTTGCCCAACACCCCTACGACGAGCAGCTGTGGATCGGTGGTGTCGGGGCCCTACGCACCCTGCCGGCCGGGGTGGATGCGGTGGTGTCACTGTGCCGCACCAGTGTGGACGACGTCCCTACCGGCGGGGTCGAGCAGGTGGAGATCCGGCTGATCGACAAGGCTGGGGAGGAGGAGAACCCAAACCTCGGCTTCGTCCTGCACGACACCGTGGCACTCCTCGAGCACCTGCGTCAGCAAGGACGCACCGTCCTGCTGCACTGCGTCCAAGCCCAAAGCCGCACGCCCACCGTCGCCGCCCTCTACGGAGCACGCCGCAACAACGTCACCACCACCCAAGCCCTCCACGACATCCAGCACGTGCTGCCCCGGGCATCCCCGAACCAAACATTCCTCGCGGCACTGCACGCCGCCGAGGCGGTGGGCCGTCCCCGATCGAACTAACTTCTTTTCAGATTGTGATGACTGGCAGCCAGGACAGGAGCACGGCGTGATAGTTGAGCAGGGTTCATCGATGACAGCGCGTCTGACTTTGGGGGCCGGTGATCTCAGCCCCCGGTATGACGATGCCCTGATCTACGCGGCCGCCCACCATCGCCGCCAGATGCGGAAGGGTTGCCAGGTGCCCTATTTGGCGCACCTGATGAGTGTCAGTGCTCTGGTGCTCGAACACGGGGGAAGCGAGGTTACCGCCATCGGTGGCTTGCTGCATGACGCCGTGGAGGATGCGCCCCGCGGCCAGGGACCCCGGGTGCTCGCCGAGATTGAGGGGAAGTTCGGCGCGGAGGTCGCGGGGATCGTCCGCGCCTGCAGCGATGGACTCGACGAGGCAGGCAACCGGTCGGGGACCTGGGTGGAACGCAAGCAGCCCTACCCGCAGGCCCTCCCACACAAGACGCTGGACGCGCTACGGGTGACCGCCGCCGACAAGACACATAATGCTGGGTGCATCGCGGACGATGTCCGCACCTACGGCCCAGAGTTCTGGGATGTGTTCAACGCCTGCCGCCACCAGATCCTCTGGTACTACGGCAGCGTTCTGCACCACTTCGAGCAGGCGTTGCCCGCCAGCACCATCACCGCCTCCCTTCGGGATGCAATAGGCAGGTTAGCCAACGCTGCCGGTAGCGACTTACCTTCGGGGGGTGCCGACCTGCCCCGCTGTAGGTGCACAGACTAGGGCGCTGCGCATCACCGACGTACTGGAAGCCAGCGTCGTGCGGCGCCCTCGCAGCCGCCGTACGACAACCACGAACGAGGATGGTGTGGGATGACAGAGAACGAAACAAGCGGGGAGTCGTCAGCCGGTTCCGGAGACAACTTTCAGGCCGCCCTGGATAAGCGCCTGATCGCCCAACTCCACGACGACGCGCGTACCGCTGCCGAGGGCAAACCCGTCGTGCGGCACTACATCCAGCGGCAAGCCCCTGAGTCGCAGTCATGAGTGAGCGAGTGACCCTCTGGGACAGCGATCGACTTCACATTTGGGCGGAATTCACCCGGCGTGGGCAGCTCGAAATCGCGGGGCAAGACCTTGGACCACCATCGGCGATGGGCGGTGAGTACGAGTATTTCCTTACCGTCGAACCAGGTGACATTCCGCGAGTCGTCGCCGCGTTGGGCGGTGCAGAAGGTGACGATGTGCTGCCGCTGCTCCAGGCCAACGGTGAGATGATCTATCACGCGGGCGAGCAGACATGGTTGAAATCGTTGGGAATCGAGCCAGGATTCTTCAGTTACTCCAGCATGGACTGACGACATTGAGGACCCCGCGGTGGGGACGCCACCCCTCGGCACGCGGCCTCACCAGCGGGGCGCGGCGCTAGCTCAGCACGGTCCGGATGCGGTGGAGGTGTTCGGTGGCGGTGCGTTGTTTGCGGCCGATGCTCACCGGGTGCTCGAAGAGTTGGTCTTGGGCCTCAGCGACCGAGACGCTTGAGCCACGCCGACTACGATGACCAGCTCGAACGGAAGGATGCCCGCATGACCAGCCCAGAGACGACCGGTTCCGACGGACGAAGCCGCACAATCCTTGCCCACGTGGACGAGCTCGTGGCGGAGGAGCATCAGCTGCGGTCGGGTGAACCCGTCACGGCGGAGCAACGCAGCCGGCTGGGCCAGATCGAACGGGATCTGGACCAATGCTGGGACCTGCTGCGGCAGCGACGCGCCCGCCTGTCAGCCGGTCAAAACCCCGACCTCGCCCAACCCCGACCGATCGCCGAGGTGGAGTCCTACCTCGAATGATCAGCCGCGCAGCGCCTGCTCCAGGTCTACCCGCAGGTCCTCCAAGTCCTCCAGACCCACCGAGAGCCGCACGACGCCGTCGGTGAGCCCGATTTCCGCCCTTCCCTCGGGACCCAGCCTGCGGTGTGTGGTGGTCGCCGGATGCGTGACCATGGACTTGGCGTCGCCGAGGTTGTTGGAGATGTCGACCACCTGCAAGCGGTCGAGCACCTTGAACGCCTTCGCCTTGCCGCCGTCGAGCTCGAAGGTGATGACGGTGCCGCCACCGGACATCTGCCGACGGGCGAGCGCGGACTGCGGATGTGAGTCCAGGAACGGGTAGCGCACCCAATTCACCCCTGCCTGCTGCTCGAGCCAGCCGGCCAGCGTCAGTGTGGAGTCCACGGCATGGCGCACCCGCATACCCATGGTCTCCAGGCCCTTGGTGAGCACCCAGGCATTGAACGGGGACATCGCCGGGCCGGTGTGTCGCATCAGGGTCTTCACCGGACCGTCGATGAAATCCTTGCGGCCGAGGATCGCCCCACCGAGTACGCGGCCTTGGCCGTCGATGTGCTTGGTGGCGGAGTAGACGACGATGTCCGCGCCCTGCTCCGTGGTCCGCTGCAGCACCGGAGTGGCGAACACGTTGTCCACCACCACTTGTGCTCCCGCCGCGTGGGCCAGCTCCACGACGGCAGCCACGTCGACGATCTCCTGCATGGGATTCGACGGGCTCTCGAAGAAGACGGCCTGAGTGGGCGTGGACAGCGCGCGTTCCCACGCGGCCAGGTCGTCGCCGTCGACGAACTCCGCGGTTACCCCCCACCGGGGCAGGATCTCGTTGAGGATGACGAAGCAGGAGCCGAACAGGCTGCGCGCGGCAACCACGCGGTCACCCGACTTGAGCAGTGCCGCCAGCGCGGTGAACACCGCGGACATGCCACTCGCCGTCGCGAAGCAGGCCTCGGCGCCCTCGATGAGCGCCAAGCGGTCCTGGAACACGGCCACGGTGGGATTGCCGTAGCGGGAGTAGACGAAGCGGTCCACCTCACCGGCGAAGGCGGCCTCGGCGTCGGACGCGCTGTCGTAGACGAAGCCGGAGGTCAGGAACAGCGCCTCGGACATCTCCTGGAACTCTGAGCGAGCGAGCCCGCCCCGCACCGCCTGGGTGTCCGGTCGCCAGCTGTTGCTACCGGTCACGACTGCTTCCACGGGAGGCCGGCGGCGCGCCAGCCGGTGCCGCCCCGGTGACCGGCGCTGTCCAAGGGGCCCTCGAAACCCTCCGCGACGTTGTACGCGGGGCCTGCGCCCTCGGCCGTGACGGCGAGCGCAGCCGAGGCGGAGCGCTGACCGGACCGGCAGAGGAACACCACCTTTCGTCCCTGCGCCGCGGCCGCAACCTGCGCACCGAACGCGGAGTTGCGCCGCCCCGCGACGTCCACCCACTCGATGCACACCAGCTCGGACGGCGCTGCCGTGAGATCTGGGACACCGACGAAGCGCCACTCCGCATCGGTGCGGACGTCAACGAGCACGGCGCCGTCGTCGAGGACCATCTGCCACGCTTCCCGCGGTGTGACGTCGCCTGCGTAACCCTCGGTCATCGCAAGGCTCCCCGTTCGTCGACCGCCCCGTCGAGCACCACCGCTTGGGCGACGACGACCTGGCCCTCGGACGTGACCGTCGCGGCCGGCGCACCGTGCAGCCGGTAGCCCTCGGCCAGTGCCGCGCTGATGCGCTCGCAGAATGCATGGTCGTCGGGACCGGTCAGCAGCTTGTAACTGAGCTTTCCCTCGCTCATCTGCGCCCTTCTGTCGGCTGTGCTGAAGTAGCGGCGCCGATGCTACGACGTGGCCTGCGCGGCACTAGTGGTCCGCCCGGATGCCGGCGTAAAGATGCCATCCGGTATGGCGCCCGCAGCGAGGACGGTGCGCGACAGCATCTTGCCGATCTCACTGAGCCGCGCCGACCCGGCATCGCCCAGCGCCACCCACGGAGCCAGCGCCATCCGGTCGGTCGCTGCTTCAACCTCGGCGCGCAGTGCGGTACCGGACGCCGTCAGCGTCCCGTCCGTGCCGAGCAGTTCCCGGGCGCGCAGGCGCTCCTCGGCCGCGGCCCACTCCTGCTCGGACCATCCCCGCGTCTGCTGGGCGGCCGCTGCGGTGAAACCGCGACCGGTGGCGGTGTGGGTGAGCAGCGCCTCGATCCCGCTGAGCCCGGAGGCGAGCAGCGCCGCGATGTGCCCGTCGCCGCGGTGCTCGCGCAACAGGCTGATCGCGTGCCACAGCACCAGCAGGGGCTCGCTCGGCCAGTCGAGGTCGGCATGTCCGGCGTAGAGCGTGCGCCCCTCCCCCGTGCAGGCCAACGCCGCAGTGCGGGCGAGCTCGGCCGCCTCAGCCACCTCAGCCGACCCGGCGAGGTCGTCGCCGAGCAGCCTGCGCAACGCCGCATCCACGGACTGAAAGCGCGCCTGCACAATCGCTTCCGGGCTCGCGAGCGACCACGCTCGGGGAATGTGCCGGGCCACAAGCTCCAAGTTGAAGTTGTAGAAGGTGGCCGCCACCACGCCGGGGCCCACTGCACCCATCGCAGCTGCGCGGCCGGCGAAATAGCACATCCGTCCGGGGCGCAGACCGACCTCGACGAGGTGCTGCTCGGTCTCGGGCACGAAGTAGGTCATCGAGTGGATGATGTCCGTCGCGCGCGCGCAACGTCCTGCGGTTGAGGGGTCCATGCGTGTCACTCTAACGATTCGCGGCCCTAATCGGTCTTCGTCTCCGGCCTGCGCAGCAGGTGGGGGTGCAGCCGATGCAGACCGCGCACCCGGACCGGTCGCATGGACTTGATGCGGAACTCGGAGAAGTCCCGGAGCTCCTCGGCCACCTCGTTGTCCACCAGGATGGTGTCCGGCTTGGCGACCGACGTGAGCCGGGCCGCGATGTTGACCACCGAGCCGAAGGCGTCGCCGAAGCGCACGAGCACCTCGCCGACCGCGAGCCCGACACGGATACCGGGCAGCAGCTCGTCCGCCATGACCCGTTCCTGCAGCTGCAGTGCGATGAGGGCGGCATCGGCGGGCTGCTGGACGGCGCACATCACCTCATCACCCACCGTCTTCACCACCCAGCCGTGCCCCTCGGCGATGATGTCCATCGCGGTGGACTCGAAACGCTCGATCAGCTTGTCCAGCTCGTCGATACCCAGCTGTCGGGTCAGGCTGGTGTACCCGACGATGTCCGCGAACCCCACCACCAACCGCTGCCGGGACACCTGTTCGCCGGGACCGAACAGTGCGCGCCCCGCGTTGGCCGCCAGGTGTCGACGCCACACGTAGGACTGCAGGGCCTCGATGGTGGGTAGCAGCCCTTTGGCTACGCCGCTGACCTCGTTGCGCACCGCATCGACGTCGAGCGGTTCGCCCTCCGGGGTCTCTGCGCTGACCTCGGCCACCCGGGTACCGATGAAGTTGGTCATCAAGCCGACCTGCCACTCCGCCAGCCGCGACAGCGACTGTCCCAGTGCGCGGGTGACCGACACCTCCATATCGGGCGTGATCACTCCCTCGTCGACCAGCCGGCCGATGGTGCGCAACGCCTGAACGTCCCCGCGGGTGTACATGACCGCGTCGGTGTCCTCGCCCTGCGCGAAACCCATCGCAACCCACAGCCGGGTCGCCCGCTCCAGCGGTACACCCGCCTCATCGGCGGCCTGGTAGCGGTCGAAACGGCGACGCCCACCGAGCAACGTGCGCTCGAGATCCTCTTGAATCCCGAGCCGCAACTGCTCGCCCTCGTCGCTGTTGTCGGGCTCAGGGTTGTCGGGCTCAGAGTTGTCGGGCTCGGCGTTGTCGGGCTCGGCGTTGTCGGAATCGGCCGTCACTGCACCGTATGCACGATCAGCACGTCGCAGACCGCCTTGCGCGCCGCGTCGGAGGGCACCGAGCCGAGCAACCGCCCCGTGAGGCTGTTCAATCCGCGGTTGCCGATGACCAGCACATCCGCGTTGACCTCGTCGACGAGCGCAAGCAGCGTGTCCACCGGGGCTCCGCTCACGGCCTTGGTCACAACATCCTCGGCGCCCGCAGCCTTCGCCCGGTCGTGGGCTGTGCGCAGGGTCTCCTCGGCAGGCGCCGAACCCATCACCTGGTAGGACTCCTCACGCAGCTCATCAGAGGCGCGCTTTACCTCGCGCGGGGTGGCCGGGAAGTACGCGCAGGCGACGAACAGGGTAGCCCCGGCAGCCGCGGCGAGCCCGGCCGCCCGATCTACGGCAATCAACGATGAGGCCGATCCGTCGGTCCCGACGAGAACGGTGCGATAGGCGGTCAAGGAGAACCTCCGACGGAGTGCCATGCCGAGCGTGCTCGCCCGGTCTACGCGAAACCGTAGCGGTTCTTCGACCGTTTCGGGAGCGGGGATCAGCCCGCCACCGGCGCTGACGGCCGCTCGGGCACTGTGATCTTTGTCGCCATAGCGCGACCGGACAACTGTCTCCTGCGCGCGACGACGACCGCCGCGAACAGCAACATGATGCCCGCCAGACACTCGCCACTGCCGACAAACTGCTGCACCGGGCTCCACTTGTGCAGCTCCCGATCGC
>JAABVA010002651.1_pt1 | contig 17591 bp, 17 predicted proteins | sample 5560331 | NCBI WGS metagenome assembly JAABVA01 (sample SAMN12812661, study PRJNA571458) | rock metagenome | isolation source: Antarctica rocks | place: Antarctica: Victoria Land, Mt New Zealand sud | collected 2016-01-07 | reverse complement strand
GCCGTCCACCTGCAGGCCGGCGGCGAGTGCCGCCTCGACGACGCCGGTGTCGCTGACCGTGTCCTCGAGCCGGCCGGTGCGCCGCGGGTCGAGCACGTCGGTGGGTCCGGTCGGCAGGTGGCCGATGGTGCCCGCACCGGCGGTGGGGGTGTGCACCGCGCCGTTGATGGTGAGTGAGACGCCGACGGTCTCGCGGGCATAGAATTACAGGGTGCTGGTCGCCCTGTTCTTCGGCGGGACGAGCAGCAACTCCGCGGCGGCCATCGCCTCGACGTGCGGAGCCACCGACACCGGGAGCCCGAGGGCGCCGCTGAGGGTCTCGCCGACCGGTGCCGAGCTCCAACTCAGCCTGTGGTGGTCCACACGGCCCCGCGGGTCGACCCAGCCACCGATCGCGACGCCTGCCCACAGCACCCGGCGTCCCACCCACCGCTGCAGGAAGCGGTGGGTGCTGTCGCCGATCGACGCCAGGACGGACGGGGCGTCGCCGGCCGAGCTGGACCGATTCGTCGGGACCTGAATTGCCCCAGGATGCGGCCGGTCAGGTCGTGCGTCGTGATTGAGGTGACCCTGAACCCGATGTGGACGCCGACGTTGAGAAACGCGCTGCGGTTGATCTCGACAGGCAGGCGGGGACGTCCGAGCGCACCCGAGGGACTCAGATCGGCGCGTTCACGCAGCAGACCGGACTCGAGCAGGCCCACGACCTGACGGTTCACGGTCGCGCTGCTCAGGCCGGACGCCGCCACCACCTGGTCCCGGAAGACGGGACCCTGCAGGCGGGCCACGCGCAGGACGGCGGCAGCGGGATGGTCCGAGAGTCGCAAGCTGGGCGGGGCGACGTGCGGGCGGCGCCTGGGCAGGCGCGGAGGGGACAGCGGGGTGTCGAGAATGGCGGTCATGCGGTCCTCACAGGGAGCGACCGACGCCGGCCGGGGCGCGAGGAGATCGCGGGCGGTGCGACGTCAGTGTGGGGGAATGCGGGCAGCAGGAGTCAGCGACAGTGCGGACAGCTGGGCATTCGACAGAGCAACCTGGCGCGCGGCAGACGACAGCCGATGGCGACGGTCACGTAAGTGACACGCACCGGCGCGGCCGAGCTCGAGGACATCGTCAAAAGTTAACAGCCCGCACTGGCGCGGCGAAACCGGTGCGCACTACGGCTCGTTGTCCAGTTGCCCGAGACGAGTGGTGAGTTCGAGGTTCTCGCGGTAGTCGACCGGGCAGCTGATCACGGAGACGCCGTCGTCCTGCAGGGCTTGGCGCAGCGTCGGCAGGAGTTGGTCGGCGGATTCGATCCGGTAACCCTTGGCGCCGAAGCTGCGCGCGTACTGCACGGTGTCGGGGTTGGTGAACGCCACGTTGCTGTGCGCGCCGACCTCGAGGTCCATCTTCCACTCGGTCAGCCCGTAGCCGTTGTCCTCCCAGATCAGTACCACGAGCGGGATGTTCTCCCGAACCGCGGTTTCGATCTCCTGCGAATGCATGAGGAAGGCCCCGTCGCCGACCACGGCGAGCACCTTGACCTCCGGTTCGGCCAGTGCCACGCCGAGCGCGCCGGGCAGCGCGAAACCCATGGTGGACAGACCGTTGGAGACGAGGCAGGTGTTCGGCGCGTACGTCGGATACAGCCGGGCCATCCACATCTTCACCGCGCCGGTGTCCACCAGAACGACGTCGTCGCGGCCGAGCGCGGTGCGGGTGTCGGCGACTACCCGCTGCGGGGACAGCGGGTAGCGATCGTCGGCCCTGCCGCCGTCGAGCTCGGCGCGCAGCAACTCCGACGACGGCGTGCTGGGACGGTGCTCGGGCCGGTAGCCCGCCGCCGCCGCCGCGAGCGCATCGAGCGAGGAGCTGATATCGCCCTCGATGCCGACGTCGATGGAGTAGTGCGCGTCGACCTCGGCCGGGAACCGGTGGATGTGGATGATCTGCTTGTCGCCCTGCGGATTGATCCGCACCGGGTCGAACTCCTGCAGCTCGTAGCCCACCGCGATGATCAGGTCGGCGTCTTCCAAGCCGAAGTTGACGTAGTCGCGGCCCATGAACCCGATCGTGCCGATCGCGCAGGAGTGGTCATCGGCGAGCACACCCTTGCCGTGGAACGTGGTCGCCACCGGGATGCCGAACGCCTCGGCGAAACGGGCCAGTGCCGGCCCGGCATCGGCGCGGGCGGCGCCGTGCCCGGCGAGCACGATGGGGCTGCGCGCCCGGCGCAACACCTCCGTCGCCCGCTTCACCTGATCCGGCGACGGTGCCTCCGGCCGCACGACATTGCGGGGCAGCGGCCGCAGCGCCGGGTCGGCTTCGGCGGAGTCGACGTCCTCAGGTACCGCGAGGTACACCGCTCCCGGCCGCTCGGTCTCGGCGACCTTGAAGGCCTTGCGCAACATTTCCGGAATCGCGTCCGGGCTGGGTACGTTCGCCGACCACTGCGTGATCGGCGCGAACATGCTGACCAGGTCCACGAACTGGTGCGATTCCTTGTAGTTGCGGTGCTGTCCGACCTGGGCCGACAGCGCCACCAGGGGGGTGCTGTTGGTCGTCGCGTCCGCGACGCCGAGCTGCAGGTTGATCGCACCCGGCCCGAGCGTCGCCGACACCACACCCGCCCTACCGGTGACCCGGCCGTACATCTCGGCCATGAACGACGCAGCTTGCTCGTGCCGGGTCAGCACATAGCGGATGTTCGAGCGGTCGAGCGCCATCGTCACCCGGATGTTCTCCTCACCCGGGATGCCGAAGACGACCCGGACGCCCTCGTTCTCCAGGCACTGCACCAGCAGTTCCGCCGCTGTCGCCTGCGGTCGGTTGTCATCGGCCATGCTGAGCTCCTCAGTACCAGTGCGGGTTCGGTTGCGGCGGTTCCGTGGAGGTTACGGCTTCGGCGACCATCGCACGTGCCGGCTGGACGGCCGGGGGCCGGGGGTCGGGGGTCGGGGGAAGCGAATCGCCGCTGGTGTTGTTGACGCACAGCATGAGCATGAAGGTCGAAATCTGGTCTGACGTCGTCTGCCCGTGGTGCTACATCGGCAAGCGCCGCTTTGAGGCAGCCCTGGCACGCTTTACCCACCGCGACGAGGTGGAGGTGGTCTGGCGCAGCTTCGAGCTAGACCCGTCAGCGCCGCCGAGCCCCGCCGAGCAGGGGGCATACGCCCAGCGGCTCGCGAGCAAGTACGGGTGCTCGGACGCCGAGGCCCAGGCCATGCTCGACAACATGATGGCGACGGCGGCGCAGGAGGGCCTGGACTTCCGCTTCGACCTCGCTCGGCCCGGCAACACCTTCGACGCGCACCGCTTGCTGCACCTCGCCCTGGAGCACGGTCAACAGGACGCGCTCAAGGAACGGCTCGACCGGGCAACGTTCACCGAAGGTTCGCCCGCCTCGGACCATGCCGCGCTGCGGGCGCTGGCCGTGGAGGTCGGGCTGCCCGAGGCCGCTGTGGACGCCGTACTCACGTCGGACCGGTACGCCGACGCGGTGCACGCCGACGAGGCGCAGGCCAGGGCATACGGCATCAGCGGCGTTCCGTTCTTCGTCGTCGACGGCAAGTACGGCATCTCCGGAGCCCAACCCGCCGACGTCGTCGTGCAGGCACTCGAGCAGGCCTGGTCTGAGCGCTCGCCGCTGACCCTGGTGACGCCGGGCGGCGATGCGCCGGGTTGCGAGGGCGACACCTGCGCCGTGTGATGCCGCGCCGGTAGGGGAGCGCAGCCGCGCCTTGCGATCAGCCGGATCGAAACCATGGTGGCGCCCGATCCCGGCCGATTCACTGGTGCAGGTTTGCACCCGTATCGATCAGAGAATCCGTCATGTCCGTGCGCTTTCATTGGTTTCTACCCCCTACGGTGACTCGCGAGAGCTCATCGCGGGTGGCCACGGGAGTTCGATGACGGGTGATCGACCGGCGACGCTGAGGTACCTCAACCAGATCGGCGCCGCGGCGGAGGCCAACGGTTTCGAGTCGGTCCTGACGCCGACGGGCGCCTGGTGCGAGGACGCCTGGCTGACGACGGCGATGATGGTGGTTACCACCGAGACGCTGAAGTTCCTGGTCGCCCTGCGTCGCGGCCTGATCAGCCCGACGCTGGCCGCGCAGATGGCCGCGACGTTCCAGTGGCACTCGCAGGGGCGACTCCTGCTCAACGTGGTTACCGGCGGGGAATCCCGCGAGCAACGCGGCTACGGCGACTTTCTCGACAAGGAGCAGCGCTACGCCCGGTGTGGCGAGTTCCTCGAGGTCCACCGGCGGCTGTGGGACGGGACCGGTCCGGTGCCCTTCTCCGGCGCCCACCTGTCGGTGCAGGACGCGGAGCTGGGGCGAGCCCCCCGTGGACGTGGGCGCCAAACTCGCGTGGATTCGGGACCTCGCGCAGGTGCAGGGTCGGATGCTCGACTACGGGATCAGGCTGCACGTGATCAGCCGGGACACCACCGAACAGGCGTGGGCCGAGGCCGACCGGCTGTTGGCCGGACTCGACCCGGCGACGGTGCAGCGCGCGCAGGCGAGCCTCGCGCAATCGGAGTCCGAGGGGCAGCGCCGCATGCGTGAGCTGCACGCCGGCGGGGCCGCTTACGGCCGGGGAGACGCCCGTTCGCTCGAGGTCTCGGCGAACCTGTGGGCCGGCGTCGGTCTGGTGCGCGGCGGAGCCGGGACCGCGCTGGTCGGTTCGCACGAGGAGGTGGCCGAGCGGATCGCCGAGTACGCCGCCCTGGGCATCGACCACTTCGTGCTGTCGGGGGATCCGCACCTGGAAGAGGCCTACCACTTCGGCGAGGGCGTGCGCCCGGTGCTCGAGCGTCGCGGACTCGCGCGGCGGGACGCGGCAGCAGCTGCGCACTCGTCAGCAAGCCCGTTCCTGGCGTCGACCGGGACGTCGTAAGGGGCGGCTCGACGCGGCCGGACGGTGCTCAGGCGTAGATGGCCAGCCAGATCGCGATGTAGTGGCACAGCGCGGCCAACACCGTGGCGGCATGGAACACCTCGTGGAAGCCGAAGGTGCTCGGCCACGGGTTGGGCCAGCGGGTGCCGTAGGTGATGCCGCCGAGGCTGTACAGCAGCCCGCCGACCAGCAACAGCACCAGCGCAGCCACGCCGGCGCGCTGCAGCAGGTCGGGCAGCACGAAGGCGGCGACCCAGCCCAACGCCAGGTACAGCGGCACGCCCAGCCAGCGGGGCGCGTGCGGCCACACCATCTTGAGCAGCACACCGAGGGCGGCCCCGATCCAGACCACCGTGAGCACGATGTTCCCGGTGTCCTCGGGCATGCAGAGCAGCGCAAAAGGGGTATAGCTGCCCGCGATGAACACAAAGATCATCGAATGGTCCAGCCGCTTCATCCACCTCCGGGCGCGGGCGGTCTGCCATTTCCGTCGGTGATACAGCGCGCTGACCCCGAACAGCCCACACACCGTGATGCCGTACACGGCGGTGCCGAGCGCCGCTCTGGCCGAGACGGTGCTTGCCGCCAGGGTGACGAGCACGACGGCGGCCACCGCGGCGGCGAGGAAGGACCAGAAGTGGATCCAGCCGCGCATCCGCGGGGTGACGAGCGAGGGAGCCGGGGTCAGGGTGGTCAAAGCGGTCATCCCTCACAACGTGCGGCCTGTTTCATCGCCGGTCGCGACGGGCTTAACGATACGCAACGCCCAGGCGTAGGGTCGCCCCTCGTGGAGGCGGCGGTGTGAAGAACCTGATCTACGGCGTGTACGAGCGTCGGCTGCTACACCAGCTCGAGGGAGTAGAACGACCGCGCCACGTCGGGGTGATGTGCGACGGCAACCGGCGCTGGGCCAGGGAGGCCGGCTTCGACGACGTCAACCACGGCCACCGCGTGGGCGCGCAGAAGATCGCCGAGATGCTCGGCTGGTGCGAGGCCGCCGGTGTCGAGGTGGTCACCCTCTACCTGCTCGCGACGGACAACCTGCGCCGCGATCCGGACGAGCTCGATCCGCTGCTGGAGATCATCACCGACGTCGTCGACGAGCTCTCCGGACCGGAGACGGACTGGCAGCTGCGGATCGTCGGTGCGCTCGAGCTGTTACCCGCGGCGACCGCCCACCGGCTGCGCGAGGCGGCGGCCCGCACCGAGGGACGTCCGGGTGCCTGCATCAATATCGCGGTCGGCTACGGCGGACGGCAGGAGATCGTGGACGGGGTTAAGGCGCTGCTGGCCGAGCGGTCCGCGGCGGGCGTACCCGCGGCCGAGCTCGCCGAATACGTCACGGTGGAGAGCATCGGCCGGTACCTGTACACCTCCGGTCAGCCCGACCCGGACCTGGTGATCCGGACCTCGGGCGAGCAGCGGCTGTCGGGCTTCCTGCTGTGGCAGAGCGCTTACTCCGAGTTCTACTTCTGCGAGGCCTACTGGCCGGAATTCCGCCGGGTGGACTTCCTGCGCGCCTTGCGCGACTACGGAGCGCGGCACCGCCGCTTCGGGGGTTGAGCATCACAGCTTTCTGAGGCGCACCCGGTTGATCGAGTGGTCCCGGTCCTTGCGCAGCACCAGGGTGGCCCGCGGCCGGGTGGGCAGGATGTTGGCCACCAGGTTCGGCTCGTTGATGGACAGCCAGATTCGCCTGCCCTCCGCCCGGGCGTGCTCGTCGTCCAGCGAGGCGTAGTGGTGAAAGTGGGATGCGGTGCGCGCGAAGGCGGTGGTGCGCAGCGCGAGGAAGCGCTCCACGTACCAGCTCTGCAGATCCTCCAGCGCTGCGTCGACGTAGATGGAGAAGTCGAACAGATCCGAGACCATCAGCCGCGGGCCGGGCTGCAGCACGTTGAGACCCTCCACGATGAGGATGTCCGGCTTGCACACCACCTGCTCGGCTCCCGGCACGACGTCGTAGATCTCGTGGGAGTACACCGGGGCCGACGCACGCTCCACCCCAGACTTCACGCTCGTCACGAAGCGCAGCAGGCTGCGGCGGTCGTAGCTCTCCGGAAAACCCTTGCGATCGAGGATTCCGCGGCGTTCCAGCTCGGCGGTGGGATACAGGAAGCCGTCGGTGGTCATCAGGTCGACCTGGGGATGGTCGGGCCACCGGGCCAGCAGCGCCTGCAGCAGTCGCGCCGTGGTCGACTTTCCCGCGGCCACGCTGCCGGCTACCCCGATGATGAACGGGACCCGAGTGTTCGCCGGCGCCTCGCCGAGGAACGTGGTGGTGGCGTTGTGCAGCTGCTGGCGCGCCGCCACCTGCAGGTTGATCAGCCGAGCCAACGGCAGGTAGACCTCGGCCACCTCGTCGAGGTCGACTTGCTCTCCGAGGCCCCGCAGCGCGTTGAGCTCCTCAGCGTTCAGGGGCAACGGAGTGGACAGGCGTAGCTCCCGCCACTGCGCGCGGTCGAGCTCCACGTAGGGGCTGGGCTCCGGGGAGTTACGCGTGCTGGTTCGCGCCACGGTCGGAAACGGTACGGGTAAGCCCACCCCGATAGGGTCACCGGTCGTGGATGCGACAACTCTGGTTCGCGAGTACGTGTTGCTCGGACTGCGTTTCGACCGTCTCGAAGCCGGCTTCGTCGACGCCTACACCGGGGATCCCGCGCTGCGCAGACAGACGGAGAACGAGCCACGTCCGGATCCCCGCGAGCTGGCCGCGCGCGCCGTCACCCTGCGGGCCGAGTTGCCCGCCGCCGGTCTCGCTCCCGAGCGCGAGCGATTCCTCGACGTGCACCTGCGGGCGCTGGAGTGCTCGGGCCGAAAGTTCGCCGGTGCGGAGATCGGCTTCGTCGACGAGGTCGATGCCTACTTCGACGTCCGCATTACGCCGGGCGACCAGGACGGCTACCTGGCCGCCCACCGGGCCCTCGCCGCCGAGTTACCCGGCGACGGACCCCTGTCCGCCCGGCTGAACGCCACGCGGGCCCTCGAGGAGATCTCGCCGGAGCGATTGGCGAGCTGTGTGCAGGCCTTCTCCTCGGCGCTGCGCGACCGGGTGCGCGCCGAGTTCGCCCTGCCCGAGAACGAGACCGTGTACTACGAGGTGGTGGGGGACAAGCCCTGGTCCGGCTTCAACTACTACCTCGGCGACTACCAGTCCAAGGTGGCCATTAACTCCGACCTCAAGCAGCGGATGTCGCAGTTGCCGCATCTAGTTGCGCACGAGTCCTACCCCGGCCACCACACCGAACACTGCCGCAAGGAGGCGGGCATCGTGGCTGCGGGCCAAGCGGAGCAGACGCTCTTTCTGGTGAACACGCCGCAGTGTCTGATGGCCGAGGGGCTGGCCGACCTGGGCCTGGACGCGGTAGTCGGGCCGGGGTGGGGGCTGTGGGCGCAGGAGATCTTCGCCGACCTGGGGCTGCGGTTCGACGGGGCGCGGGCCGAGCGGCTGCAGCGGGCCTCGGCCCAGCTCCTGGGCGTGCGCCAGGACGCGGCGTTGATGCTGCACTCCGACGGCGTCGACCTCGTTGACGTGGTGCAGTTCCTGCAGCGGTGGTTGCTGGTACCGGCCGCCCGAGCGCGGCAGATGCTGCGCTTCCTGTCCGATCCGCTCTGGCGGGCATACACCACCACCTACGTGGAGGGCTACCGGCTGCTCCACGGGTGGCTGGATGCGCGGCCGCCCGGGGAAACGATGGGTACGCGCTACCGGCGCCTGCTCGACGAGCCCCTGGTGCCGTCCTCGATCCGGGCCAAGTTGGTCGGCTGAAGCGGCTCGACGATTAGCTGATGAGTTGGGAGACGCGGCCCTTGCTGACATCCATGACGGCGGCGGTGTCCGCGACGGAGAGGCCGGCGTTGCGCAACTCGCGGGCCACCCGACGTGATTCGGCGGCGGCCTGCTGTTGCTTTTCGATCGCCTCAGCGGTCATCTGCCGGGCGTGTTCTGGCTCCCGGATCGACGACTCCTACCACCACCATGGAGGTTGGCCTGGCTCTCTCCATCGCTGCTTGGTGCGTATCCCACCAGGGCGGCGCCGTTGACGTCGACAGCGAGCGCAACGTGGCGTCGCCGCCGACTGAGCCACGGCGGATCCGCAGACAGGCCACTCTCAATGAGCCGCACGCTCTCCGGCACCGGATCTATGACCACCACCGCCGCAGCGTAGAGCCAGGGGCTCACTGCGACGATCCCTTTTCTCCTGCTGCTCGAGAGGAGGCGCCCCAGGAAGCTCCCTCGGTCAGGTGCTCAGCCGGTGTGCGTATCGCCCACGACGGTGCAGGGCGAACATCGGCTGCGATCGGGAAGTCACCGGTCGAGCGTGTCTCGGCGCGGGTGATGGCGGGCGCGCTAGCGTGGGCGGTGTCGGGTGGTGGGGAAGCCATCCGTCCGGGAGGTTCCAGTCGTGGATGACATCGCGAGGGGGCCGGCACCCGGTTCTCGTCGCCGTCGCAGCTGACGGAGACCAGGATCGGACCGGCCGAGCTGACCGCCAGCGTGGGTGCCGCGCTGGTAAGGGAGCCACTTGTGTCTGCTGTACGCACGTACGTCTTGGACACCTCGGTACTGCTTTCCGACCCCTGGGCGCTGACCCGCTTCGCTGAACACAACGTGGTGCTGCCACTGGTCGTCATCAGTGAGCTGGAAGGCAAGCGGCATCACCCCGAACTCGGCTGGTTTGCCAGGGAAGCGTTGCGGCTGCTCGACGACCTCCGGCTGGACCACGGGCGACTGGACCAGGCCATCCCGATCGGTGAGCTCGGCGGCAGCCTGCACGTCGAGCTCAACCACACCGATCCGGCCGTGCTGCCCGGGGGTTTTCGCACCGATTCCAACGACTCCCGAATCCTGGCCTGCGCACTCAACCTCGCCGCGGACGGATTGGACGTGGTGCTGGTCAGCAAGGACACCCCGCTGCGGGTGCGGGCCGGCGCGGTCGGACTGCCCGCCGACGAGTACCGCGCGCAGGACGTGGTCGCCTCCGGCTGGACCGGGATGGCCGAGGTCCAGGTTGGACAGTCCGATGTGGACTCGCTGTTCGCCGAGGGTGTGGTCGATCTGGATGCCACCAGGGACCTGCCGTGCAATACCGGCGTGCGCCTGCTCGCCGGGACGCGGAGTGCACTCGGCCGGGTCACCGCCGACAAGCGGGTGATGCTGGTGCGGGGCGAGCGGGAGGCCTTCGGGCTGCACGGCCGCTCGGCCGAGCAGCGCATCGCCCTGGACCTGCTGCTGGATGAGAGCGTGGGCATCGTCTCCCTCGGCGGTCGCGCGGGCACCGGCAAGTCGGCGCTGGCACTGTGCGCTGGCCTGGAGTCGGTGCTGGAGCGCCGCGAGCACCGCAAGGTGGTGGTGTTCCGCCCCCTCTACGCGGTGGGTGGTCAGGACCTGGGCTATCTGCCGGGTACCGAGAACGAGAAGATGGGGCCCTGGGCGCAGGCGGTGTTCGACACCCTGGAAGGGCTGGCCAGTCCGGCGACCATCGAAGAGGTGCTCGCGCGGGGCATGCTGGAAGTGCTGCCGCTGACCCACATCCGCGGCCGCTCGCTGCACGACTCCTTCGTCATCGTGGACGAGGCGCAGTCGCTGGAGCGCAATGTGCTGCTGACCGTGCTGTCCCGGCTGGGCTCCGGTTCCCGGGTGGTGCTGACCCACGACGTGGCGCAGCGCGACAACCTGCGAGTCGGCAGGCACGACGGGGTGGCGGCGGTGATTGAGAAGCTCAAGGGGCATCCGCTGTTCGCGCACATCACCCTGACCCGTAGTGAGCGCTCGCCGATCGCGGCGCTGGTGACGGAGATGCTCGAGGAGTTCGTGCCCGGCGCTGGGTAACCCGCGCATTCAGCGGGCTCAATGCACTTTTTCGTCGCTCGCGACGACATTGAGCCCGCTGAATGCGGATGGGGGCGGTGGCTTACCAACGGCGGTTGGCCAGCACCGGCAGTGCCTTGCGAGCCGCCGCCACCTCGTCCAGGTCGACGTCGACGACCAGCAACCCCGCAGCGGCCCCGAGAGTGTCCAGCACCGTGCCCGTCGGGGCGACCACCAGGCTGTGCCCCACCCCAGTGGGCGCCTTCCCCGCTGCTTCGCCGACCGAGGCCGGGTCCGCCTGGCCGCAGGCCGCGATGAAGCTGGTCGAGTCCAGCGCCCGGGCACGGGCCAGCAACTCCCATTGCTCCACCTTGCCCGCACCCGCGCCCCAGGACGCCGGCACCACTATCACCTCCGCCCCCCGCGAAGCCAGCTCCTGGTAGAGCCCGGGAAACCGGATGTCGTAGCAGGTGCTCAGCCCCACACCCGTCCCGTCGACCTGCACCACCACGGGATCGTCGCCGGCAGCCACCGTGCGCGACTCGGTGAACCCGAAGGCATCGAACATGTGCACCTTGTCGTAGTGCGCGTCCAGGTCTGGCCCGACGGCGAGCAGGGTGTTGTGCACCCGTCCGTCGTCGGCAGGGGTGAACATCCCGGCGACCACCGTCAATCCGGCGGCAGTGGCGGCGGCGCGCACCGCATCGGCCCAAGGGCCGTCCAGCGGCTCGGCCACCGGCCCGAGTGGCACCCCGAAGCGGCACATCGTGGCCTCGGGAAACACCACCATCGACGCTGCGGCGTCCGCGGCGCGGCGGACGTGCTCCTGCACCAACCGCAGGTTCTCCGCGGGGTCGGTGGTACTCAAGATCTGGGCCAGCGCGAGCCGCATGGTCAGTCCTGCGCCCGCGCCATGGCCAGCACGTCCAGGGCGTCATCCAGCTGCTTCTCGCTGAGCCGGTCCGGAACGTGCCCACGCTCCAGGACGACCTCGCGGATCGTCTTGCGCTCCTTTAACGCCTGCTTGGCCACGGCGGCGGCCTCCTCGTAGCCGATCGCCGAGTTCAGCGGGGTGACGATGGAGGGGGAGGACTCCGCCAGTTCCCTGCAGCGGTCCTCGTCCGCTTCCGTGCCCTCGATGCACCGGTCGGCCAGCAGCCGGGAAGCGTTGGCCAGCAAGCGAATCGATTCCAGGACGTTGCGGGCCATGACAGGGATCTGCACGTTGAGCTCGAACGAGCCCGATGCTCCGGCCCAGGCGATAGCAGCGTCGTTGCCGATCACCTGCGAGCACACCTGCAGGGTGGCCTCGGGGATCACCGGGTTGACCTTGCCCGGCATGATCGAGCTGCCCGGCTGCAGGTCGGGCAGGCGCAGCTCACCCAGTCCGGTCCGCGGACCCGAGCCCATCCACCGCAGGTCGTTGCAGATCTTGGTCAGCGACACCGCGAGCACCCGCAGCGCCCCCGAGGCCTCCACGAGCCCGTCGCGGGCCGACTGCGCCTCCACGTGGTCGCTTGCCTCGCTCAGCGCGTCGATCCCGGTGGCGTCACGCAACGCGGCGACCACGGCTGCCCCGAAGCCCGCGGGCGCGTTGAGCCCGGTGCCGACGGCCGTGCCACCGATGGCAAGCTCACCCAGCCGCGGCAGGCAGGCCTGCACCCGCTCGATGCCGGCGGCGATCTGGCGGGCGTAACCACCGAACTCCTGGCCCAGGGTGATGGGCACGGCATCCATCAGGTGGGTGCGGCCGGACTTCACCACCGCCCGCCACTGCTGCTGCTTGCCGACCAGGCTGGCGTGCAGGTGTTCCAACGCGGGGATCAGCTCGGTGACCGTCGCCTCGGTGGCGGCCAGGTGGGTGGCCGTGGGAAAGGTGTCGTTCGATGACTGCGAGGCATTGACGTGGTCGTTGGGGTGCACCTGCACTCCGGAGTGGCCGGCGATCGTGGCGATCACCTCGTTGGTGTTCATGTTGGAGCTGGTGCCCGAGCCCGTCTGGAAGACGTCGATGGGGAACTGGTCGTCGTGCTGGCCGGCCGCAATCTCATCGGCGGCCGCCGCGATGGCCTTCGCCTCTTCGTCGTCGATGATGCCGAGTTGGGCGTTGACCCGCGCGCAGGCGCCCTTGAGCAGTCCGAGAGCCCGGATCTGCGCCCGCTCCAGGCCCCGCCCGCTGATCGGGAAGTTCTCCACCGCCCGCTGGGTCTGGGCACGCCAGAGGGCGTCGACCGGTACCCGGACCTCGCCCATCGTGTCGTGTTCGATCCGGTACTCGCCCTGTTTGTCGTCAGTCATGGTGGTGACCTTGCCACCGCACCAGGTGTCATGCACGTCACCCGCATTGCCTACTGTGAGGCGGTACCCGTATCCAGGCGAGGAGTGCCCGTGACCGAGACAACGTGCGACCTGTTGGTCGTCGGTGCTGGACCGACTGGTCTCTACGCCGCCTACTACGCGGGTTTCCGCGGACTCTCGGTGGCCATTGTGGACACACTGCCGGAGCCGGGCGGGCAGGTGACCGCGATGTATCCGGAGAAGCTCATCTTCGACGTCGGCGGGTTCCCGGCGATCAAGGGCCGCGACCTGGTGGCCGGGCTGGTGGAGCAGGCCGGGCAGTACGGCCCGACGTATCTGCTCGGCTGCCAGGCGGTGGATCTCAAGGAAACCGACGACGGGTTCGCGGTGACCTTGACCGGCGAGGGCACGGTGCACGCCAGGGCGGTCCTCATCACCGGTGGCCTGGGCACCTTCACCCCGCGGCCGCTGCCCGCCGGGCAGGAGTGGGCGGGCCGGGGGGTGGTCAACTTCGTGCCCGCGCTCCAGGCGCACGAGGGCCAGGACGTTGTGGTGGTCGGCGGCGGTGACTCGGCGTTCGACTGGGCGCAGGCGCTGCACCCGGTGGCCAAGAGCGTGATCCTGGTGCACCGCAGGGCGAAGTTCCGCGCCCATGCGGGCAGTGTGGACGCGGTCCGTGAGCTGGGCATCGAGTTGGTGACCGACGCTCAGGTCAAGGAGCTGCGCGCGGGCGCCGACGGCGAGCTCGCCGAGGTCGTCGTCGAGGTCGACGGCGCCGAGCGCACCCTGCCGGCCCAAGCGGTCATCGCCGCCCTAGGCTTTACCGCGGACCTGGGTCCGCTGACGGAGTGGGACCTGACCATCGAGCGCCGCCAGATCACCGTGGATTCCACGATGAGCACCGGCCGCCCACGGGTGTACGGAGCCGGCGACATCGTCAGCTACCCCGGCAAGGTCAGCCTGATCGCCACCGGGTTCGGGGAGGCCGCGACGGCGGTGAACAATATCGCCGTCGAACTCGATCCCGCAGCGCACCTGTTCCCCGGACACAGCTCCGGCGGCGTCTAGTACCACCGGCGACTGCCGGTCCGGCTCAGGGCAGCGGCCCGTGCTGTCCGTCGTCGACCAGGCTGTCGAAGTCGACGCTGGAGTACTCCCGCAGCTTGGTCAGCCGGTGGTAGCCGTCGATCATCCGAACCGTGCCGGACTTCGAGCGCATCACGATGGACTGCGTGGTGCAGCCACCGCCCTGGTAGCGCACCCCGCGCAGCAGGTCGCCGTCGGTGATGCCGGTGGCGCAGAAGAACACGTTGTCTCCGGAGACCAGGTCCTCGGTGCCGAGCACGCGCTCGAGATCGTGCCCGGCGTCGAGCGCCTTGCGTCGCTCGGCGTCGTCGCGCGGCGCCAGCCGGCCCTGGATGGCCCCGCCCATACAGCGCATGGCCGCCGCGGCGATGATGCCCTCGGGGGTTCCGCCGGTGCCGAGCAGGATGTCGACGCCGGATTCGGGGCGCGCGGCGGCAATGGCACCGGCGACGTCGCCGTCGGTGATCATCCGGATACGGGCACCCGCTGCCCGGACGTCCAGGATCAACTGCTCGTGGCGCGGCCGGTCGAGGATGCACACCGTCACATCGGAGACATCCGCACCCTTGGCCTTGGCGACGCTGCGAATGTTTTCGGCCACGGGCGCGGTGATGTCGATCGCCTCGGCGGCCTCGGGGCCCACGGCGATCTTCTCCATGTAGAACACCGCGGACGGGTCGAACATCGCGCCACGATCGGCCACCGCGAGCACCGCGATGGCGTTCGGCATGCCCTTGGCCATCAGGGTGGTGCCGTCGATCGGGTCCACGGCCACGTCGCAGCCGGGCCCGTCGCCGTTGCCGACCTCCTCGCCGTTGAACAGCATCGGCGCCTGGTCCTTCTCGCCCTCGCCGATCACCACGACGCCGCGCATCGACACCGAACCGATGAGCTTGCGCATGGCGTCCACCGCGGCGCCGTCACCCCCGTTCTTGTCGCCGCGGCCCACCCAGCGCCCACCGGCCATCGCCCCCGCCTCGGTCACCCGCACGAGCTCCATCGCCAGGTTGCGGTCGGGCGCTTCGCGGCGGCGGGTGGTGGGCGGCAACTGCTCGGGCGGGTTGGTCACTGAGGGCCTCCTGGTCAGCATTCGGCGGACGTGCGCTCCCTGATTCTCGCAGAGATTATCCCTGCCGGATGCACCCCGGCTCCTGCTCGGTCGGGCCGCCAACGCGGAATGGGAGGATGGGCCTCGTGCCGCCCGACAAACCACGCCATCTGCACACCTCCAGGGACATGATCCTGTCAATCATCCCGTTGGTCCTGGTGGTGCTGGCGCTCGCCGGGCTGGCCAGGGCGTGCAGCTTCAGCCCTGGTGGTCCGACGGCCAGCGCACCGCCGAGCGTGGACGTCAGCGCTGCACTGTCCGCCGACGCGCGCACGGTGAGCTTTCCGCTACGGCTGCCGGTGCTGCCTGCCGGCTGGGTGTCCAACTCGGGCAACCGGCACACCGTCCGCGGCGCGCAGGGCGGGGTGGCGATCGACACCGGATGGATCACCCCGGCGGGCCGCTACCTGAAGCTGGCGCAGACCAACGCGAGTGAGAACGTCCTGGTGGCGGATGAGGCGGGCGGCCGACGCAGGGCCTCGGGAACGACTGCGGCCGGCGGTCGCGACTGGGTGGTCTACGCCGAACAGGACGCGGAACCGGTGTGGGTCGCCGACCTGGGGGAGGTGCGGCTGCTCGTCACCGGTAGCGGCCGGAACGAGGACTTCCGTACGTTGGCCGCGGCGGTCGCGCAGGGTTCCCCCTTGCCGCGCTGATCACTATGGGCGGCGTGCTCAGTCGCGGGGTCGCGGAGCCTTCGCCAGCGCGTTCTCCACCCTGGTGCGGGCGCCCGCCAGGTGCTCCTCGCACCGCGCCGCGAGTGCCTCGCCGCGTTCCCACAGGGCCAGCGAGTCATCGAGGTCCAGGCTGCCCTGTTCCAGCACCCGCACCACGTCCACCAGCTCGTCGCGCGCCTGCTCGTAGCCCAGCTCGCCTGGCGGCGTGTCCCCGGCCGGTGTGGTCACTGTGTTCCTTCCGATGTCGTTCCGTCCGATGGCACCGTCGATTCCGAGGTGACCGTCGCGTGCAGGGCGCCGTCGGCCACCCGCACGCGCAGCTGTGTTCCCGGCGGAGCGTCCGACCAGGCCCGCAGCACGTGCGCGCCCCCGGTGTCGACGCGCTGCACCACCGCGTATCCCCTGGCCAGCGTAGCGGCGGGACCGAGAGTGATCAGCCGGGCCCGCAGGTGCTCGGTGGCCGTCTCGGCACGCTCCAGGTGCCGGCGCATGTCGCGACGGGCGCTCGCCCGCAGCCGGACGATCTCCTCGATGCGCACGTCGATGGCCCGCAGTGGATCGGCGAGCACCGGACGGCTGCGCAGCTGCGTCAGCGTCCGCGACTCCCGGACCACCCACGCCTGCAGGGCGGCACGGCCACGCGTCCGCAGCTCGGCCACCCGAGCGCTCTCCGCGGCCGCGTCGGGAACGAGTCGTTTCGCGGCGTCGGTGGGCGTCGCGGCCCGCACGTCGGCCACCAGGTCGCATAGCGGGTTATCGGGCTCGTGCCCGATGGCGCTGATCACCGGGGTCCGGCAGGCGGAGACCGCCCGGCACAGGGCCTCGTCGGAGAAGGGCAGCAGGTCTTCGACGCTGCCGCCGCCGCGGGCCAGGACGATCACTTCCACGGCCGGGTCGCGGTCCAGCTCGGCGAGGGCAGCGAGGATCTGGGGAACCGCGGTCGGCCCCTGGACGACGGTGTTGCGCACCGCGAAACGCACCGCCGGCCACCGGGTGGTGGCGACACTGAGTACGTCCCGCTCGGCGGCGCTGGCCCGGCCGGTGATCAGGCCCACGGTGTGCGGCAGGAACGGCAGCCGCCGTTTCAGCCGGTCGTCGAACAGTCCTTCGGCGCCCAGCAGCCGGCGGAGGCGTTCGATCCGCGCGAGCAGCTCACCGATGCCCACCGGACGGATCTCATCCACCCGCAGGGAGAACGTGCCGCGACCAGCGTAGAAGGTGGGGGCGCCGTGCACGATGACCCGACTGCCTTCGGTGAGCGGGATCGGACTGGCCTGCAGCAGCCGGGGCGAGCAGGTCAGGGTGAGCGAGACGTCGGCGGCCGGATCGCGCAGCACCAGGAACGCGGTCGCGGTGTTCGGCCGGGCATTGATCTGGGTGAGCTGGCCCTCGACCCACACGTCGCCCAGGCGCTGGATCCACTGGGCCACCTTCATCGAAACGGTGCGCACCGGCCAGGGATGTTCGGGGCTGCTCGCGCCGCTGGCAGCAGTGCTCACGACGAAGGGGAGCTCACTGCGAGCGGACGGTGGTGATCCGGTTGGAGAGCATGGTCAGAAACGGTGCCCGGGCCGCACCGGTCTGCTCGTAGCTGAGCAGGGCGTCCAGTTCGACGAGCGAAAGACTCCGCAGCCGAGCGCGCAGCTGGGGCAGCGTCATCGTCTCGTAGCCAGCCACGGGTGCGGGGCCGGCTACGGCCCTCGGCTGCTCCACCGTGCGTGCCCGGCTG
>JAABVA010002647.1_pt1 | contig 17600 bp, 12 predicted proteins | sample 5560331 | NCBI WGS metagenome assembly JAABVA01 (sample SAMN12812661, study PRJNA571458) | rock metagenome | isolation source: Antarctica rocks | place: Antarctica: Victoria Land, Mt New Zealand sud | collected 2016-01-07 | reverse complement strand
GCGGGGGGGCGCCGCGCCCCCCGGATCGACCGGGCCTTCCATCGCGTCCGTGCTATCGACGATCAGCTCACCCCCCCGTTGTCCCGGGTCTCGATCGTCCTCGGCGCCCATCAGTCGACACCCTCGCCAGTCGGGTAGGACTCGACGTTGTCCGCATAGAAATCGAACGTCAACTCGCCGACTTCTTTGTTCGTGGTCACGCCCAGGACCTTCTTGATTCGCTCGACATCCGCTATCGGCTTACTGTACTGTATGCTCGCAGAACGTGGACCCGGCGATTTCGGGCGAGGGAGATCTACCGTGAACACCCTTTCCGTCCGCGGGACCTGGGTCAAGGGCACGGCCCGCGCCGCCGCGATGGACGTCGTGGCCGGCCCGTCCTCATCTTTGGACTCGCTAGCGAGTCTATTGAGGAAGTCTATAACCGGGCGCATGACTGCGACCATGTCGAGGTGTAGGGCGCGATAGACATCCGAGTCAGCGGCGATCCCGGTCTTGGTGGTATTCCACGGCAAGCGCGCCGCGTCATCGCTCTCGCAGAAAGCGTAGCCGCGGAAGCGGGCGAATTCGCCGTGGTAGAGCGGGATGGTCCGCTCGCCGTTCTCCCCCCATCCCGTGAGGCTCGACTTGTCCGCGCGCAACACGAGCCGTCCGTTGCAGTACACGTTCCATCCCGCTTCTTCCCGCGACGACGTGCCGACACCCGCATAAATCTTGACGTCGACCGGGGCCTGATGGTCTTTCTCATACCGTGCCTCGCGGTAGGCCGGCGCGAGGGTGCCGGATTGGAGGATCGTCGGTGGGTCGATGTCGAGCGGGATGGTATTGAGCGTGATCGTGAGGCCCCGCGCGATCGCCTGTTCGTTCTTGTGTCGCAAATCTTCAGTCAGCCGGCTGCGCCAGGCGTCGAGCCCGAATGCCTCGGCGACGTAATCGAACAAATGGGTGATCTCGATCGTCGTCCCCGTGTCGACGGCGGGTATCCGTGTGGCGTACGTTTCGGCGTCCTGGAGCGCGAACGTCCACTCAGCGTTCCTGGTCCACTCAGCGACGTCGATGTCGAGCGAGAAGCCGGTGTCTTGCGTCTTCGACTCGACGTTGAAGTGCCGCCCCATCTTGAATAACGCGCGTTTCATCCCAACCCCGAATTGGCCGATCGACCCGGGCGTCGGCCCGCGTTTGGGCGGCCGTCCGAGCCGGAACGCGTACTGGCGCGCCACGTCGAGCGGGATGCCCCCGCAATCGTCCGCTATGCGGAATCGCCCGGGGTTGAGGACGATGCGGACGGTGAGCCCCTCGAAATCCCTATCCCCGCCAGTCCCGCGCAGGCGCGTCGCGCCGTCGACGGAATTGTCCACCAGATCGGCGATGGTGGAGCCCAGGTCGATGTCTTTCACCAGCGTATCGATGAAAAACTCTTTCGTCGGCATGACGTCGACGGTTTCGGGGGGCGGGGGCGGGACTCGATCGGCGATCTGGTGCGACCGGGAGGCTTCCGAGTCTTGGTGGTCGGTCACTATGTCCTCCTGATGCGGCATGGGCGCTAGCGGGCGGCGAGGGCCTCCGTGATCGGTCGGGCCACGGCGCACGCGAGATGCGGTGGGACGGCGTTGCCCACTTGCCGAAACCCGTGCCAGTTCGTCGCGTTGAAAGCGAACCAGTCGGGGATGGAGTGGAGCCGCGCCGCCTCGCGCACCGTAATACACCGCGGGTGGATCGGGTGGATCGGCCGCGGCGCCGTATACGACCCGTGCTCGCCGTCCGAGCCGGCGCGCAAGGTCGGGGCGACCCCGGCCTTGGCCAGGCGATAGTACCGACTGGTAGGCTCGTAGGACCCGGGCGACGTCTCCATGAAGCGATCGACCATTGCTTGAGTATGGACCGTGAATAGGCAGCCCGTCAAGCCGTCGCGCCGCAACCCCGCGGTCGGCAGGGCGGGCGCGCCGTCGACCTTTCGCGGGGCGCGCAGTCTCGCGGCGTAGGCGCTCGGCTCCGCGAGGTCCCCCCTGTACGTCCCTCCCTCGAGCCATCCCGATGTCGGCAGGACGCCATCGAGGTCGCCGATGGCATCCCACACCGTAACGGGCGTCACACCGGCGTCCGGTGTCGGTTCCCGAGGGACGGCCGCGTCGCTGGCGTACCCGATGATGAAGGCGCGCCTCCGCCGCTGTGGCACGCCGAAGTCACGCGCGTCCAGGATGCGGATCGGCTCGACGACGTGGTAGTCCGCCCGCCCCACGGCCTCCACGAACGCCGCGACGGTCGCCCCGTGGTTTGCCCCGAGCAGGCCCGCCACGTTCTCGACGACGAAATACGCGGGCCGCAGTTCCGAGACGAGGCGCGCGAAATGACCGAGCAGCTCGTTGCGCGGGTCGTCGGGCTTGTGCCGACCGCCGACCGAGAATCCCTGGCAGGGCGGGCCGCCGAAGAGGACGTCCACCCGCTGCGTCCCCAAGCCGGCCCGCTCGCGGATCTGTGCCCCCGTGATGGACCCGACGTCGGCCTGTATCGCCGCCGTGCCCGGGAAGTTCGCCGCGTACGCGACCATGTGGATCGGGTCGCGGTCGACGGCGGCCGCGACATGGATGCCCGCCCGCTCGAACCCGAGGGACATGCCCCCCGCCCCGCAGAAGAGTTCGACGGCAAGCGGGCGTGTCGGGCTCATGCCGCCACCTTCCTGTCGTACGCGCAGTGGCGGGCGACGGGGCAGCGGGGGCACTCGGGCGTCCTCGGGCGGCAGATCGCGCGACCGTGCGCGATGCAGTCGACGTGGAAGGCGTAGCGCCGCACGGGGGGGACGAGGGCCTCGAGTTCGGCGTGGCACTGGTCCGCGCGCTTGCGCGCCGTCCAGCCCAACCGCCGGGCCACGCGGTGGACGTGGGCGTCCACGGGCAGCACCTCGGCCCCGAGCGTGTACATCATGACACAGCGGGCGACCTTGTCCGACACCCCGGGCAGCGACACGAGGTAGCGCAGTACCTCGTCGGCCGGCTCCTCGCGCAATCGGGAGAGGTCGCACGCCCCGAAGTCCGCGCGTATCTTGCGGAAAGCCGCGGCAAGCTGCGCGGACTTGACCGACGCGAGGCCAGCGGGCTCGAGGGCGGTGCGCAGCGCATCGATCGGCGCATCGGGGAGCGCGTCCCACGTCGGGCACGATGCCTTGAGGGCCCGATAGACGCGGGCCGCAACGTCCGGCGTCGTCCTGTTCGAGGCGATGATGTAGACGAGGTCGTCCGTGGGATCGTCGGGGTTGCCGAGGCGGGGACGCCCGTACCACCCCTCCAGGGTGGCGCACACCGAGCGCACGATAGCGGCGCGCCCCCTCGGCGTTTCGTCCCAGATAACGCCCGTTTTCACCAAGCCGGCGTCGCGCGCCGCCGTCCCTCCATGAGGGGAATCAAGCATATCACGTCCCGGTCGATCCGTCCACACCATTCATGCCACCGTATTGATAGTATGATATGAGAGCCGAACGCGCCAACAGGGCGAACGACGTGCGGCTTGCTAGGGAAAACGGCCGACGTATTGTGGCTGCTAGCGCGATGTGCCCTAACACCTCGCGGCTTCATCCCGACCACGACGCTTATATCGAAACGTCGGATGACCCTATCGTATCATCGACCGGCGCATCTGTCGATCGCAACGTGGATAACTCGATGCCGGAATGTACTCCCCGCGCCGCGTGGCGCCGCGGGGGATAGTCTTTTGTGGCATGACAACCGATGCTGGGAAACCCCTCCAACAGCGATGTAGCGTGATGGAGACGGGCTGATGCCAACCGCACGCCCCTTAGCTCGGGTGGGGGACGCCGCGGGCCAGGAGCGGCAAGAGGCAGGTGGTCCCTCTCGTCCGTCGCCCCCCTCTAATAAAAGGGGGTGACAGACGGTCGATGCATTCGCGTCGGCGCCGACCGCCCGTGGCCGTTAACGGCCACGGGCGGCGGATGGCCGTCCAGATCCGACACGCCGTGTTCCTGCCCTCGACACACCGGATATCTACGTTGGGCGCTCTCGTCAATACCCAATAATTTCCCGTAGCGACGAGATCCGCGTTCTCGCTCTTCCGGATCTGGGCAGTCATTCTATCCGCGCTGTTTGCCTTGGCGATAAACAGCGTGCATAATGACCACGAACGTAAAGGAACGGTGCGCCGGGCCTGGCCCGGCGCGCACGCCGACCGCGCGACAGACGAGAGGCGCCGAAGCGCACGGCAACGTTGATGGTCGACGCCAGCGTTGTCACGGGTGCGCCAGGGCGTCCGCTGTGGACCATGGGCATACAAAGTTCTCCCTCCCACCACCGTGGGATCGTCGCGGCCGACATGGCCGCGACCGTTGTGTCGCTGCGAGGAAAGCGGGGGCGAGCCCAAGACTCGTAAATTGTTCACCCGGGGCACCCCTTGTGGGTGCCCCAGGAGGCGAGCCCGGCCCACCTCCCGGGTCCGTGCCGTCGGGCAGCCTGTCGCCTCAGCGGCCGACCGTCCAGCGAAAAAGGGCGCCGGCCGGTCCACTCGTAAAGACCGTGCTGGTCGCCGGGTCAACCCATAGGCGATCAGCGCGGTTGCCGTACATCGCCTGCGTGTCGAGCGCGCCGTGCGCGCCTACCAGGTCGGTCGCAGCCGCGAACGCGAAGCGGCCACGGTCGCCGGCCGTGTAGAGACCGTTAGGGAAAGACGTGTGACCCGCGATCGTGGCGACGACCGCCGCGACCCAACGCCCGTGCGTCCGCACCGCTTCCACGACGTCCGTGGTCGTGGCGGGATGGTCAATGACAACCACGAAATGACGCCCGCCGTCTCGACTTACGTAGAGACCGCCGTCCTCCACCAACGAGAGCCCGCCTCCGAAAACGGAGAGTCCTCCCGCGAACGATTGACCGCTCGCACTCACGGGCAGCGCCCCCGGCGTCGAGCGCAGGGCCCAGTGGGCGCCCGCGTCCGGGGACGCGTAGAGCGCGCCCACGCGGTCGAGCCGGTAGAGCGACCGGCCGATGAGCGCGAGGTCGCAGGGGGCGTGCGTCTGCCGGGGCTGCGGCGCGTAGGACCACGCGCGGCCACCGTTCGTGGACGAGACGACGCCGATCCCCTGCGCGCAGGCCCACAGATGACCTTTCTTGTGCGGGTCGAACAGGAGGCCCGATGCCTCCACCGGGTCTCCGTTCGTCTGGATCGCGCGGAGCAGGGCCGGTGTGACGCGGATGGTCGTCTTGATGGATGTCGCGTCGGACGGCACGGAGAGCGGCCCCGTGTAGGCGAGCGCGTCGGACCAGGAGGCGCCGCCGTCGGTCGTCTGGACCGCTGGGTACCCCTGGATCGCCGTCGTGCAGCCGGCGTCTCCACCGCCGCAGCCGGACACGACGATGTGGCGCGGATCGAACGGGTCCACCGCGATTCCCAGCGCCGTCAGGCCGGGCGGCAGCGCGGCGTGGTCGCGCCACGCCGCGTCACGCACGCCCGGCTCCGCCACGCGCGGGTCCATCGTGCTGATGCGCTCGTCCCAGTGCGCTCCGTCGTCGTGCGTGGTCAGGAACACCGACCCCGCCATGCGGTAGGGCCGGGTCGCCAGGTCCGACGTCTCGGGGATGATGTACCGGCCCGCCCCATAGCACAGGCCGGCGCGCGGGCACGTCAGCGCCGTCACGACCACGTTCTGCAAGGCGGGCGCGCGCCCCGAGAGCAGCGTCAGCGGCGCATCGGACATAGGGGTGGCCCGCGCGCGCGAGACCGGGGTGAGGCGGGGGGTGAGCGTGAGTGTCGCCACGAGAACGAGCGCGATGGTCAGCGATCGCCGAATAACTGGGCGCACGATACGATACCTCCTGCGTGCTACTCGAAAAGTTGTGTGTAGGCTGCGCGACGAGATCGGATGCCACCGTGGCATCCCTCCGCGCGGATGACGAGGGGCGAGACAGGCGGGCGACAACGTCCTGCGTTGGCTCCGTCGACAGCGGCATGCGCGGGCCACGACCCGCGCGCCCTCACGGCGCGCGCGGGTAGGGCAGCCGCCGGCCGATCTGCCTGGCGACCGCCGGGCGGATCGGCCGCGGCGCCGCGCCCGCGTCGATAGCCTGTCTGGGCCTCGGGGGTACGGCCTGGATCACGGGCATCTCCTCGGGTGGGCGACGGGGTGGGGCGGAAGGGCAATGCCGGCGGGACGCGCGGCCCCGAGATGCGCGTATATTAAACCCTTATGGGGTTGTTTGTCAAACCTTCATAGGGTTATTGGGCGCCATCTCCCTACGCTAGGGCGTGGTCGCAAGCAATATCATCGAGGGGCGCAAGCGCCTCCAGCGCCTGCTCCGCGCGGTGCGCCTCGAGGCTGGCCTGACCCAGACCGAGGTGGCCCGGCGCGTCGGACAGCGGCAGAGCTACGTGTCCAAGGCGGAGCAGGGCGAGCGCCGGTTGGACCTGCCCCAACTGGCCGAGCTGTGCGACGCGATCGGCATCGAGCTGGATGCGTTCGTGCGCCGCTATGTGGAGGAGGGGACGGGCGATGACCACGTGGGGGACGCGTGATGGTCCGGCGACGGCGACGGGGCGCGTCGCGCTACCGCCCGTCCATGGGACAGGCTACGCAGGTCACCAGACGTCTGGCATGGCCTATCCGGGCGTGATCCGGGCACGAAAAGCGCGCCGAATCTCTGGTGATGCGCGTAGCCAGTCCCGCAAAAAGGCGTCGCACCGCTCGCGCACCTCCATGGTGAGGACGAGTTTTTCCCGGACCCGCACGATATCCCGGGGATGCGCCGTGCCCTCCAGGCGCTGTCGCAGCAGGTCGTAATAGGCCTGCGCGGACGCGTACCCGTACTGCGCCAGCGCCGCGTCGCCGGCCCACTCCAGGGTGCGCAGGGCATCCGGTGGGGCGGTGGTCCCGTGCGGGTAGCCGACCGTGTTGTGGTGGGCGATGGTGTAAACGTGGTCGGGGTCGCCGGTGCGCGCGAGGGCTCGCGCCAGGAGCCGGTGCGCCTCCGCCCGCCGGTCGGCGGTCATGCCCCGTCGGACGACGGCGCCGACCCTCTCGTGGGCGACCGCGTAGGTCGCCCCGCGCCCCTCGACGATCAGGCCGAGCGAGCGGGCAGCCGCCATGGCGACCCGCACGTCGTCGGCCGTCCGGTTGGCGGCGTCGGCGAGGACAGCGGTCTCCGTCGGCCGGCCCGCGATGACCGCCATCTCCACGACGAGGAGCGCCCCGCGCGGGAGGGCACGCACCAGGAGGCGCACCAACCGATCGACGTCCCCGATCATCGACGGGGCGTCCACGCCCTCCGGCCCGCGCCGGAGTGCCTCCGCGACTAGCACGAGGGGCAAGGGCAACCCGGCGGCCTGCGCGACCATCCGCTCGCGCGTCACCCGCCCCACCCATCCGACGTCGGACAAGCATGCGTCGAGCACCTCCAGCCCCGCGGCCTCGGGGAGCGGATCGAGCGGCACGTCGATGACCGCCTCCTCGCCGGCGACGTCGCGCAGCGATAGCATCACGTCGCGGTAGTGCGGGACGTCGGCGCGCTCGCGCTCGTATCCGGCGATCAGGCGCACCGGCCGATCGGGCTGGTCGTGGATGAGGATCGTCAGGAGGGCGAGCTCGTCGCGCGTCGCCCGGTGGATGCCGTCGAGCAGGAGGACGTGGCCGCGCGACCTGGCCTGGCTGGAGAGGTGGCCGGTGACCGCGAGGCCGGTCCGGATGGTCGCTTCCTCGATGGGGGAGCGGTTGCACCACCACTCGCCCGTCCTGTCCACGAGCGGGCGCGCCGGGACTACCGCGGCCAACCATGCATCCCTCTCGAACCTGCCCCACGAGACGACCTCGGACGGCGACACCTGCGTGATCGATTGCGCGAGAGCCTCCGCGATGGCCCCGTACGGGCCATGGTCGTCCCGCCACGCGCCGGCCACGACGTTGAAACCGGCGGCGCGGGCCTGGAGCGCGACCTCGTCGAGGAGACGCGACACGCCGCCGCCGGACGGCGCCCCGATCGCAAGCAGCGCCGCGCGATCGCCCTCGACATGCGCCATGAGGCGGGCGACGACCTCGGCGCGACCCGCGATCGGGGGGGGCGCCAGGGGCGGGAGGGACAACCCCGCGGCCGACAGCGTCGGGGACGCCGGTGGCGTCCGAGATCCCTCGGCGGCTCGCACGGCCTCGCGCTCCAGGTCAGACACATCGCCCGACCGCGCGCGCTTGCGCGCGCGGGGCGCCATCTTTCCCCCGCGCGCCGTGTGCCCGGGACGGCCCGCCGCGGCCTCGAAAGCGACGAGGTCGTCGCCGTCGAGGCGGAGCGCCTCGATGAGACGACTGAGCGTATTCCGCTGCGGCTTCCCGATGACGCCCCGCTCGATCGCCCCGATGGTATCCAGAGCAACACCGCTCGCCGCGCCCAGGGCCTCCTGGCTGCCGTAGCCCGCCGTGAGGCGGTGCGCGCGCAGGAGACTCCCGAACGATTCCCGCTCCGCGTCCGCGTGCCCCATCTCCCCCCTCGCGTATCCCGTCAAGGGACACATTCGGCATCATCGTAACACGCGCCGCCGCGTTTCTCCGTACACAGTCCTACGGGCCACATTTCTACGGGCCACGTTCCTACGGATAGCCGACGCGCAGCCGGGCCGCGGTCCCGTGGATAGCGATCCGCAGCATCCGTCGGACCGTGGCCGTTCCTCGCGCCCCATCATACGGACCGGTTTTCTCCGGATCGGGATAGCGGTGACCTGCCCCCTGCGTCACCATCAAGGGGACATGGTGGGAGGTGCGGGTGAACACGGGGACATGGGGCCGGGGACGGCGGGCGGGCATGGGTAGGACCACCATTAACCCTGTGCGGGTTGCGCATCGGGGGCGGCGTGGGGTACTATATAGGTCATATGTTCTAATGAGTGAGGAGGAAGAAAGGAGGCCGTGCGCACAAGCGCGGGGCCGGGTGTTGACGCACCCGGTCCCGCAGAGCCCCGCCGGACGAATCCGGCGACGACCCACGACCGACCGCAACCGCCAGGCCCGGTCGGCCCACCCTCATTCTACGGTCGCGTGCGCCTCCGCGCACGATCCTGCGCGTGCGGGTTGGCTCCGGCTGGGCAGACTTATGGAGCTGCTCATGCACCATCGGACCACGCCCGGGACGCCCCGCGTCTACCGCCTGACCCCGGCCCGCGCCACGGCGCTGGGCCTCTGTCCTCTGCACGGCCTCGAGACCACGATCCGACGCCGGTATGCGTCGCCGCCATCGGCGGCCATGGGCCGCGGTATCGCGGCGCACGGCCTGTTGCACCGCGTCACGCGCGCCCTCGCCGCCACCGGCGCGACTCCCGACCCCGATGCGGTCATCCGCGACGCTTACCCCCCGTCCGTCTCGCCCGACGCGGGCGACCCCGAGCTGGTCGCGTCGTCGCGCACCCTCATCGAGGGCTATCTCGAGGTGGTCAATGCGCACGGCCTCACGATCGTCGACGGGGAGCGCTGGATCAAAACGGCGCCGCGACAACTCGTCGCGGCGCCGGATGTCGCCGTCGAGTTCTCCGGAATCCCCGACGTCGTCGCCCGCCGCCCGGACGGCGGTCTCATATCCCTCGATTTCAAGACGGGTGGAAGGCCCCTCCCCGATCACGCCGATCTGGCGGGGCGCCTCGGTACGCCCGTGACTGTGTGGTTGCTGGCGTATCAGTACGGCTGCGCCCCCGAAAACATTGAGGTCGCCCTGTGCGCCCCGCATCGCCGCGACTGGGTCGGCGTGCGCCTCGACGCCGCGCGGCTCGAGGCAGCCCGCAGCGCGGTGCGGAACCTGGTCCGGGCCATGGACGGCGAGGATTTCCCGCCCACGCCCGGACATCACTGCGTCGTCTGCCCGGTGCGGACGTGTCCCGCGTACGCGCCGCGCGGCGACTGGGCCGATCGGCCGTTTTAACCATGTGGCCGAAGGACAAGGATATGTATTCACATGCACGCCAAGTCGCCTATGCCCCCGCCCGCTGGCAGGGGCAGGTTTGCGAGCGCGATGGGCACGGGCAACGACCGCACCGGGGTGCTGGAAGGACTGCTGGGGGGGATGGGCGATGATGACCGATACCGCATTCGAGCGGTGGTCCCTAAACATCGGGCTGTCGTCCCAGGCTATCGAGTTCATCTCGACGGTCAGGGCGTCCGCGCCCGCGCGTTTGGTCGCGGCGACGCACGTCAGCTCGCCCACGCGCTACTGCAGCTACAAAATGGGCTGGGCGATGGGGACCGAGAGCAGGACGATCGAGTTGCCCTTCGCGCGGGCGGCCGATGACGACGACAACATCGTGGAGATATGGGATCAGCCGACGAGGGCACACCTCGTCTATCGATCTCCGAAGGGTCGCAAGATGGGGCCCGTCCCGACGACGTTCGATTTCCTCACCCTCGAGCGCGACGGCGCGACCTTGTGGGACTGCAAGGACGAGGGCGCGCTTGAGGAGCTGGGCGCGCACAACCCTAACCACTATCGCCTCATGGATGACGGCCGATGGCACAACCTGCCAGGGGAGGACTGGGCCACGATCCGCGGGTTGCGCTGCCACGTCTTTTCCTCCGCGGACATCGACTGGGTGTATCAGCGCAACCTCATCTGGCTGGATGCGTACCTGCGCGCGGGCATTCCCCCGACGCTGGACGACGCCGTGGAGTCGACACGCTCCCTGTTGGCGGACCCGTTTGGCCTCCCCCTCTCGGAACTCATCGAACGCGCCCGAGCGACGACGGACGAGATCAACTGGATGATCGCCGCGCGGCGCATCTTCGTCGACTTACGGCTAGCCCCACTGGCGGAACCGGAGCGCGTGCGTGTGTTCAGGGACGAGGCGCTGTCCCGGGCGTACGCGCTCGTCAACGCGTTACCCCCGTCGCCCGAGGACGGTACGCACGCCCTCCGCGCGCGCGCGGGGGAGCCGATCATGCTGGACGACACGCCGTGGACGATCGCGAGCGCGACCGAGGCGACGGTGACCCTCCTCAAGGGCGACGGCGCGCTGGACATGGCCCGGGACGATTTCGACCGTTTCGTCGCGCGCGGGCGTATCCGGGGTATCCCCGAGGCGTCGCTGTCCGAGTCCGAGGCCCGGGCTCGGGTAATGCTGGCCTCGGCCGAACCGGAGGACATCGACGAGGCGCTGCGGAGGGTGCGCATCGCGCAAGCCGATCCGCCGGGTGGGGTGGCGCCGCCCGATCCAATTGGGCGGGACGTGGCGCGGTCACGACAGCGGTATGCCAAGCGGTGGAGGGAAGAAGGCATCCCAACCTACGGCCGCCGATACGCCTGGGTTGCCCTGCTTCCCCGCCATCGCAACTGTGGGTTCTACGGGCCGAAGTTGCAGCCCGGGGTCGAGGATCTGATGGCCGAGCATATCCGGCCATTCCGGTCGCACGGCGGCGTCAGACCGTACGAGAGGCCCGACGGCGGGACCCGCAAGAGCGTCTACGGGGCGTTGCGCGCGGCCTGCCTGACTAAGGGCCTGGAGATTCCCAGTTACGTCACGTTCTGCGAGAGGATTCGCCGCAGGGATCCGCACGAGCAGGAGAGCAACAGGCGAGGCCCGCGCGCGGCCTACGGTTCCGAGCCATTCTATCTCGAACTCGAGTTGACCACGCCGCGGCACGGGGATAGGGCCTGGGAAACAGGGCACATCGACCACTCGCCCGGCGATGTCGAGTTGTTCTGCCCGAAGACGGGCAAAAATCTGGGCACCTGTTGGTTCACTTTCCTCATGGACGCGTGCACACGGCGTATCCTGGCGATCTACATCGCCTTCCACCCGCCGAGCTACGTCTCGTGCATGATGGTCGTACGAGAATGCGTGCGCCGGTGGGGCCGCCTACCCGAGACAGTGGTCGTGGACGGCGCTCCGGAGTTCCGGAGCGTGTATTTCGATCGGCTGCTCGCCCGCTACGGGGTCCACAAGCGCACGCGCCCCAAGGCCAACCCCCGGCACGGGTCGACCTGCGAGCGCGTGTTCGGGACGACAATGACGCAGCTCCTCCACAGCCTACAAGGCAACACGGAGGTGCGCCGGCACACGCGCCAGGTGACCAAGGGTGTCGACCCGAAACGCAACGGCTGCTGGACGCTGCTCGCGCTTTACCTGACGCTCTACGCCTGGGCCGACTTGGTCTACGACCGAGCCGAACACGTGGGCATCCTGGAAACACCTGCGGACGCGTACGCGCGGAGCATGCAGGTCGGCGGGGAGCGGGAGCACATGTGCATACCGTACGACGAAGATTTCATCCGCTCCACGCTCCCGAGCACACCGAAGGGGACGGCGCGGCTGCAGGGGTCGAACGGCATCAAGGTGAACAATCTCTACTACTGGTGCGACGCATTCCGCTCCCCCATGATGCGGGTGCGGGGCCGCCTGAAAAAGTCTGGTGCTCGGGTGCAGTTCCGCTCCCCCGAGGGGCGGGGGCGGGGAGGCGATGTGCGCGTGTTGTACGATCCGCTCGACGCCGGTCATGTCTACGCGTACGTGGCCGGTGTGTGGCATGAGTGCCACGCGTGGAGGTACTACGCGGTTCTCAAAGGTCGCTCGGTGCGTGAGGTCGCCTCGGCCACGGCCGAATTGCGCAGGCGGCATGCCCTGCAGAACGGTCGACAGACATTTGAGGCGACCGTGGATAGGATCGCGGCGTTCCTCTCGGAGATCAAGGGCGTCGAGGACGAGTTGGTCCAATTGCGCAACGCGGAGGACCGCAGCGTTTTCAGCGTTATTATCGGCGGCCTTGCCGCCTTGGGGGCGACGGCGGATACGCCCCCCCTCATCGCGCCCAAGGCGGCGCAGATCGAGATCGTCGCCGCTGGCGACGACCTCGACGACGGCCGCGATGGCGACGAGGAGGAGGACGACGGCCACGACGATGACGACGAGCGCATGCCCGCGGGCCGCCACGCGCCCACCCGTGGGCTTAGTCCATCCTCGACGCCATCGCCCGCCAGGGCAGGCGATGGCGTCGAGGACGACGACGACGTGTGTGAGGACTATGCATGATGGATGAGAGGACGAGCATCGGCGTCGCGCGCGACATCCCGCGCGGCATGCTCAAGCCGGGGGACGAGGAGGGCTTCGCCGACTTCGTGCGCTACATGGCCGCCCACAGGCTCCAGAAAGCCGCCGACAGGGATCTGATCCATGCGCTGACACGCGCGCGCCAAATCCGCAAGGCCCAGGAGGGCGTTGCTGCCGGTGCGATTATCTTGCTCTATGGACCAACGGGCGTCGGCAAGACGCGCCTGTACCTAACCATCTTGCGGCGACTCATGGCCGCCTGGGCGGCGGCCATGGAGCGAGATTCGGGCATCATGCCGTTCTGCTCTGCCACGGCAAAAGGCCCAGATGCCCCCACATTTAGTTGGCCCGACTTCTACGAGCGCGGCCTCGACGCGCTCCACGAACCGGGGATCGCGCACAAAATCGACCCAGGTCCGCGCAGGCCCGGCGCGACGGGCGTCCCCGTCGCCCCCGGCAGGGGGAGCTCCGGCCGGGCTTTGCGCCGCGCCTTCGAGAGCGCGGTGCAGAACCGCCAGGTCGAAGATTTTTTCATCGACGAGGGTCACCACATCGGTGAGGTCTCGACGGTCGAGGGGTTCAGGCGACAGATGGAGAGCCTGAAATCCCTCGCCGACACGACCAATGCCACGTATATACTGCTGGGCACGTACAACTTGTTGGCCTTCCGCACTCTGAACGGCCAGTTAGGACGGAGGTGTACGCAGATCCATTTCCCCCGCTACCGACTCGACCTGCCGGAAGACGTGGGGGAGTACCAGAAAATTCTGCGGAGCTTCCAACGCAAGCTCCCGTTGGCGCAGCAACCGGACCTCGAATCCGAATGGAGGTACTACTACGACCGGAGCGCGGGGTGCGTCGGAGTCCTCAAGGATTGGCTGTGCCGGGCGCTATTCGAGGCCTTGGTGGAGGGGTCCAAGACGCTAAGCGAGACGCACCTGGAGCGCACGGTGCTGGCCGGGGACGAACTTGACGAGATGGCGTCCGACATCGTCTATGGCGAGGGGGCGCTGATCGAGAGCAGGGCGACGGAGACGTACGCCAAGGTGGGACGGAAGCTCGAGGGCGCGCCTGACGCGGTGACCGCGACACAGGGGAAATTGCCCACTCCGCCGGTCCAAAAGAGCCTCCAGACCCCATCCGCGAAACCCGGAAATCGGCGGCCCACGAGAGACCCGGCGGGGGGTGGGCGCGATGCTGGATAGCGATGGGAGACCGTCGTTGCGCGCCCTCACCGAGGCCGAGTGGGAACAAGAGGACGGCTCGCCTGTGCCGATACCGCCCCGCAGCCGGGTCTATCGCCTCGCGCCCATCGGGATCGGGACGCCGGATGTGGAATGCTTGACGGGGTATATCGCCCGCCTCGCTGCGGCGCACTGCATGACGCCGTATGCCTTCTTGCGGCACGCGGCGCCCGAGGTCGGCTCCCTCACCGCACACCGCAAGGCTCGGGCAGCGGCGGCGCCATGCAACGGAGTGTCCGACGTAGCGGGGTGCGTCGCCGCGGCACTTGAGGCATGCACGGGGTGTGGAGACGTGGCGCGCACGACACTGCGCCCTTGGCGTGACGTCCTCTCGCACCGCATGCTGGTCCGACGTCGCCGCGCCTGGTGCCCTCGCTGCCTGCACGGATGGTCCGATAGCGGGCATATCGTCTATGAACCGCTCCTGTGGGTGATCGACGCGGTCGCCGTCTGCCGGCATCACGGAGAGCCGCTGCGCACCGCGTGCCCGCACGTCGGGTGCGGGCGCTCGTCCACGCTCCTCGCGGGATGGGCAGGACCCGGCCACTGCGCGCACTGCGGCGGGTGGCTGGGGTCCGCGCACCCGGCCCCGGCACCGGATGGAATCGGCGACATATCATACGCGATGTGGGCCGCGGTCGCGGTTGCGCGGCTCGTTGCGGCAACGCCCGATCTGCCCGATCTCCCCGACGAGCGGTGCCGCCGCCTCGCGACCGAGATCGACACCCGCCTGCAGGTCCTCGGGCACGGGTGCCTGCTACCTATTGCGCAGACGACGGGGGTGGGCATGCTGGCACTCCAGCGTTGGCGGCAGGGCGCTTGCTCCCCGATGCTCGATCAGTTGCTGCGATTCGCCCACGCGGTTGGCGTTTCATCCCTTCCTGCCTTGCTCGGGGGGGAGATGAGTGAGAGATCGGAGGAGGTGGACAGCGATGGAGCGCTCCCGCCGACGATCGCGCGCGCCATCGAGATAGCCGCGGCACAACGGTCGCGCATTGTGGCGATGCGGCAGGCCCTGTGCGATGCCCTCAACGGCCCCGATGAGCGACTTCCCGCCGTCAGTAAATATCTGACGCATTTTGGCTATAGCAACGCTTTCGTGCTGCAACACGCGCCCGACTTGCGTGCCACTATCATCGAGCGCCGCGCACGCGAGAGGGAGCGCCGCGCACGCGAGAGGGAGCGCCGCGCACGCGGGGCTGCGCGTGCGGTGGCCAAGGTGACGCGCGAACTGGCTACGCGAGGAGCGTATCCCAGCAGAGAGGAGGTTGCTCAAGCCCTCGGGTACAACGTCTTCGTCCACAAGAGCACGCGTCGGAAGGCGCGCGGTGCGTACCGGACAACCATGACCGCATTGGGGCTCCCCTGGTGGGGCGGCGAATCCCGCCGCGGAGAGCGATGATGGATGAACTTATCCTAGACGATGTCGCGAACGAGGACGAAACGTGGGAGCCGTTGCCGGACGTCCCGCCGCGCAGTCTCCTGTACCCTCTGCGCCCGATCGGCATCAACGCCTGGGAGGGCGGCATTGGCGTGGAGAGCCTGACGGGCTATATCGCTCGCCTCGCCCGAGAACATTGCCTGCCGACGGGGGTCGTGGTCCGCGATTACCTGTCACCCGTGCTGACGTGCATGGGGGTCGGGGGCCGCCAGGCGACGTCGCTACAGTGGAAGATGGCCCACCTAATCGACGGGACCGGCGACGTGGCACGGGACACGACGAGGCTGCTCTGCGGGCTGACCGGGCGAGCCGACCTGGATCGGCTGAGCATGCTGCCCTGGGCCGGTGCGATCCCGGCGCGGAGCCTGTTACGACGGAAGCGAGCGTGGTGCCCGGACTGCTACCGCGCGTGGGAGGCCGCGGGCATCCCGGCCTATGATCCACTGATTTGGACAATCGAGGCCGTTACTGCCTGCCACCGCCACCACCGGCCGCTGCGCGCGCTTTGCCCGAACCCGCGGTGCCGCAGGGCTGTGCCCGTCCTCGCCTTCCGTGCCTCTCCCGGTCGCTGCGCGCACTGCGGTGTCTGGCTCGGTGAAGAGGACGCGAGGGACGAGGGCGAGGCACAAGGCGACGAGGGGATGCGCGAGCACGTCGCGCGGGCGGCTGCGGTCGCCGAGTTGCTCGCATCGACCGCGACCATGGCCCCCCTCTCCTCGCGCGAGAACGTGGCACACGCCGTTGGGCGGCTGGCGCGGCGCGGCGTGGAGGGGCGCGTCCCGAACATTGCGCGTACGCTGGACCTGTCCCCCGGCACGCTGCAGAGTTGGTATCAGGGGCGACGCCTGCCGACATTGCCCGCGCTCCTGCATCTGTCCGCCGGCCTGGGCCTCTCGCCACTGGCGTTCTTGACGGGGGCAGAGGAACTGACAGCCTCGATCAGCCCCCGTCTCGGGATCGAGCGTGGGGAGGACGGCGGCAGGACGGCCTCACCCCCCGAGACGGGGGCGGCGCGCGCGCGCTGGGCGCGCTTCGACACGTTCGGGGTGCGCCAACACCTGGAGGCGGTGCTCGATGACCCGCATCCCGACGCGCCGTCCATGGCCTCGGTCGCGCGCGACCTTGGCTACTATCACCAGGACCTACAGGCGCGCTTCCCCTCGCTCTGCGCGGCCATCTCGGCCCGGTACCGCGCCGATCGGACGCGGCGGGCACGGGCGCGCCGACGCGCCCTGGGCGAGGAGGTGCGGGCCGTGACCCTGCGGCTGCACGAGGACGGCGTCTATCCGAGCGAGGGACGCGTCGCGGCGGCGCTCTGGCCGCGCGGCGACTTCCGTACACCGGAGGTGCGCGCGGCGTGGGTGGGGGCGATGGCCGACCTCGCCGTGCCGCTCCAACGTGGCACCGTGCGCGGCGAGTAACTCGACGGTCCGAGGCGCGGAGCGCGCGTGCTCGACCAGACACATACACAACCGTGCGTCCCGCGAGGGGACGCCCCTATCGCTCCTATCGCTCCTATCGCTCCTATCGCTCCTATCGCTCCTATCGCTCCTATCGCTCCTATCGCTCCTATCGCTCCTATCGCTCGTCGCCCCCCATATCTCACAGCACCCACGCGGCTAATGCGCACCTGTGTCGCGTTGGCTATCCCGACGCCCGACGATGGACAGGGCAGCGCGTCACGCGTGACGCGCCGCGTGCAAAGTTATAACCATAGTCGGTCGCTACCAAATTATAATCATAGTTTGTCGTTTAGCGACCATCTATGGTTAAAGTTACACACACCACGGGCATGATCCACGTCGTGGCGGTGGACGGGCTCAAGGTCTCAATCTTCGTCGGCGCTGTCTATCGGGTGGCGCGCCGCGCCCTCGGCGCGCGCCTGGCCCCGCTCCCCGCCCTGGCCGCAC
>JAABVA010002646.1_pt1 | contig 17602 bp, 11 predicted proteins | sample 5560331 | NCBI WGS metagenome assembly JAABVA01 (sample SAMN12812661, study PRJNA571458) | rock metagenome | isolation source: Antarctica rocks | place: Antarctica: Victoria Land, Mt New Zealand sud | collected 2016-01-07 | reverse complement strand
GCTGGTAGAACGCTCCAAAACCGGACTAAAGGGCTCACGGGCCTCCTCAAACTTGTGTGGGAGACGGTCTCACTATAGATAGCACTCGGGCTGCCAACCGGCATCATCAAATGTGTGCATGAGCCTGAAAGTGGCCCCACCGCGGCGCTCGAATTTGGCCCCGTTTCAGGTAGTGTACCGTACGCGCCCGACAAGTCGTCGTGGCGCCGATGGACGGGGGTGTGTGTGCATACCCGTCGTCCGTACGCGACAGGTGACCGGACGCCACCCGTGCCTGGCCGCCTCTTCTTTTTCCCAGTAGTTGGCCGTGGCCTCCCTCCCGCTCGCCTGGTGCGACCGTGTCCCCCCCTTTCTCCCCGTGGGGGGGTGTGTCGTCGGCGCGCCCACCCGGCTCATTGGTCCGTGTCCGGGCCGCCGGCGGCCTCCAGGAAGGCGCGGGCAAGCGCGTGCAGATGCGCCTGGGTGACGGCCGCCGCGCCGCCGACGTACGCCTTGCGCAGACGACCATCCGTCCGGCGATAGGCGGTCCAGTACGTGCCCCCGCGGACGCGCCGTTCTTTGCGCACCGTCATCCGCGCGACGATATAGCCCTTGCGGGGATCGACGATGGGGTAGGCGAAGCGCGTCGTGGTCGCCGCGTCGAGCCAGGTGATCCAAGCCGGCGTATCGAGCCACACGCGCTCGTCGCCGGGCTGCAGGCCGTCGATGTAGGCGCGGCCCTCCCACGGCAGCACCCAGACAAAGGGTGTGGTGGCGCTCATTTTAGTCCCTCCTTTCGGTCGAAAAGTTACCCAACATCGCCAGCCCCTCCTGTCCGCGTACCGCCGCGCATCGCGCTGGCCTCGTGCTGGCCGATGCTGTGGCGGAGGCGGAAGCTCTGTCCCGCGAACTGCACCACATGCGCGTGGAACGCCAGGCGATCCAGCAGGGCGCCGGTCAGGCGCTGATCGCCGCCGAAGAGGCTCGTCCACTCCGCGAAGGGCACCGTCGTGGTCACAATCAGGCTGACCTGCTCGTGCAACACGGACAGGAAGCTGAAGAGCAGATCCGCGCCAACTTTGGTGAAGGGCACGAAGCCCACCTCGTCGATGACGAGCAGGTGGTGGCGCAGCAAGGCGCTCTCGAAACGCCCCAGTCGATGGGCGGCCTGCGCCTCAATCAGGTCGTTGGTTAGGCCGGCCGCCGTGTAGAAGCGCACGCGGTGTCCTTGCCGGCAGGCCTGCACCCCCAGCGCGGTCGCGACGTGGGTCTTGCCGGTGCCGATCTCGCCGGCCATCAGGATGTTTTCCTTGGCGGCGATGTAAGCGCCGCGCGCCAAGTCAAGCACGCGCTGCCGATTAAGCTGCGGCATTAAGGAGAAGTCGTACTGGTCGAGCGTCTTGAGCGTGGGGAATTTGGCCGCGGCCAGGCGCCGCTTCTGCATGTTCTCGTCGCGTTGCGCCAACTCCTCGTCGAGCAGCGCGAGCAAGAACCCGTCATAGGAGAGGTTGCGCTGGGTGGCGTCCTGGGCCACCTTGGGGTAGCGGGCCAGCACGACGGGCAGGCGCAGGCGGCGCAGGTGCTCCTCTAAGAGCAGCGCCTGAGCTGTCGCGTCGGGACTGGGCATGCGTGTCGCGGTCATGGACAGACCTCCTCATAGGCAAAAAGCCGGTCGAAGCAATGCGGATCGGGCAGGGGGATCTGAAGCTGGGCCAGATGGGTCAGCGTGGGCAGGGCCTCCAGGTCGACGAGTGTCGCTGGCGGCGGCGCGTCAAGTTCCTGATAGACGAGTTGCGCGACGCCATCGGCGGACCAGCAGCACAGCCCGTAGGCCCGCTCCAGTGCGGCGGCGAGCACGGCGGGCGTGTAGCGCGCGTGGAGTTGCAGGATGCGCACGAATTCGCGCCGCGCCTCCTGGGGGCGGGACTGTTGGAGCGCGTCGAGGTAGGTGCGGTAGATCGGCGGCCACTGCGTGGCCCACTGCTGGATCGGCCGGGCCAGGTCGAACGCGCCAGCCTTGCGTTCCAGTAGGGACAGGTAGTGCAGCGGGTCGAGTTGCTCGCCGTCGCGCCCGTAGAGGCGGGGGTGCCGCGCCACGACGGTCTGCCCGTCGGTGATCTCGACCTCCCAGGGGAAGGCGCGGACCAACAGCCGCTGGCCCTCATACACGGTCGGCACGCTGTAGCGGTTGCGCTCGAAGGTGACCAGGCTCTGCCGTGTGGCGCGCGCCGCGCGCGTGCGGCAACACGGGTAGCCGTGCCGCTGCAGCGGGCGCAGATGCGCCTGTTCCTCCTGCCCCAACGCCCCGATCAGGCCACCGCGCCCCGACGCCGGACGCGCGTCTTCCGCGACACAACGCTCATAAAGGTAGGCATTGAGCGCCGCCCACGAGGGCATATCCGGGACGGGCACCAGGAAGTTGCGCCGACTGTAGCCAACTAAACTTTCGACAAGCGGCTTCTCATGCGCCCCCTCCTGGCCCGGCAGGCAGAAGTGGCTCGCGAAGAGGTGGTGGCCGCGGAAGGCCACGAAGGCGCCCTGCTCCGTGCGACTCCGCCCTTCCAACACCTTCTGCACGGCACTGGTCAGGTTATCGTAGGTGATGCGGTGCGGGACGCCGCCCCACAGCGCGAAGGCCGCCTCGTGGCCGGCGAAGAAGCACTCCTGCCGCGCCGCCGGGAACGCGCACACAAACGGCTTGAGCGAGTACGCCAGGCGGATGCAGAAGAGCGACGCCTTCTGCTCGACCCCGGCGATGCGCACCACCGCGTCGCCCCAGTCGCATTGCGCCTCCGCCCCCGGCGCGTACGCCAGCGGCAGAAAGCCCCGCGCCGCGCCCTGCTGCTCCTTTTTCCACCGCTGCACGTACTCCCGCACGGCACGCTCCTGGCCCGCGTAGCCGTGCTCCGCGACCAGGCGGTCGTAGACGCGCTTGGCCGTGTGCCGTTGCTTGCGCGGCGCCGCCCGGTCCGCCTCCAGCCACGCGTCGATCGTCGGCGACACCGGGTCCAACAGCGGGCGCACCCGTGGTGTCCGCTGGCGGTAGCGGCGTGGTGGGGGACTCGTCCCGCTGATCGCCTCCCGCACCACGCGCCGATGGTGCCGCTGCTCCTGAGAAATGGCCCGGATACTCTTGTGCTCGACGTAGTACGCCCGTCTGATCATCTCGATGTCGTCCACTGTTAGCATGCCCTTCCCCCGCTCACTCCTCGCGTCCTTGTACTGCGAGGGTAGCGGGTTTGCCTGCCCAGTGGGGCCACTTTCGAGTGCCGTTAGCCTCTCAAGTGGGGCCGTTTCTCGGCTCTTGGGCGCTTTTGATGATGTCGATTTCGTGGTGATGCGCAGCGGAAACGATGAGAAATTAGGCGCATGATGGTTGGCTGACGTCAAATCGACAGGGCCCATGACCAATCAGGAATAGGAGTGTCGAGTTCTCGCAGCGCACGACCGTGCGTTGTGTTGCCGGGCTTCGTTGCTGCATGCTAGGGTCGGGATAAGACAAGGCTGCTTGATCGTTTCGGCTGTCTAACGGGTGGTCATCGTCATTGGTGGAGACAAACGTGCCGATTTTCATCTGTATGGTGCGAATTCCCCTCTCAGACAGCATCATCAAAAGCGCCCATGAGCCCGTTTCTCAGTGCCGAATACACCGCAGGGCCAGGTCTCGCCCGATAACCCCGGACGCGTGAAGGAACAGGCACCGATGCGACAGCGGATACGGACGGTCGCCCATTCGCCCGTTTCGCTCGTGGCGCGCATCCTGGCCGTCGCGGCCCTGGCCCTGGTCCTCCTCGCCAGCACGCTCCTCGTCGTCATCACGCAGGTCGTCGATCGGACGGTGTACGCCCAAAGCCAGGCCACGGTGACCCATGCCGATACCGTGTTGCGCTACCTGGTCGCGCAGAAAGGCGCGCCGGCCCTCATCGACGGCAAACTGACGTTCGGACGGTGGGTCGCCAACAACGATAACACCGTGGTGGACCAACTGGAGCAGTTGACCGGCGCGACCGCCACGCTGTTCCAGGCGTTGCCCCACGGGCGGTACATCCGCGTTGCCACCACGATCCGCAATGTGCACGGACACCGCAATATCGGCACGCTCGTCCTGGGACCCGCCGCCGCCGCGGTCGCGCGCGGCCAGACCTATACGGGCATCAACCCAATCCTCGGCCGCCCGTACGTGACGGAGTACGCGCTTATCCGCGATCAGCGCGGGCGGTCCATCGGCCTGACCTACACGGGCATCCCCCTGACGACGCTGGCACGGGCCGAGGGCCACATGGTCGCGGTCGTGCTCGCCGTCACGCTTGGCGCCCTTGTGGTCGGGCTCGGCCTGCTCGCCGTCGCACTGCGCCCGATCGCGCGCGCCATCGCCCAGCTGGAGACCCGGGCGGCCACCGACCCGCTCACCGGGCTGGGCAACCATCGCGCCTATCAGGAAACGCTTCACCGCGAGACGGCGCGGGCAGCGCGCGACCTACTTCCCCTGGCCCTGGCGCTGATCGACGTGGACGACTTCAAGACGATCAACGACCGCTATGGGCATGCTCAGGGCGATCAGACCTTGGCGGCGTTGGGCGCGTTGTTAGGCGCGCTGCGCGCCGGCGACGCGGCCTTCCGTCTAGGTGGCGATGAGTTCGCCCTTCTGCTGCCGCATACGTCCCGCGCGGACGCCCGCGTCGTCCTGGAGCGCCTATGCGCCCAGGCTCCGCACCTCCTGGGTGGGGCGACCGTGAGCATTGGCTTCGCCGTCGCGATGCCCGACGAGCCCCCTGCGTCCGCCGCGAGCGCCCTTGGCGCGGACACCCTCCAGGAACGGGCCGACGCGGCGCTCTACGAGGCCAAGCGGCGGGGTCGCGACGCGGTCGTCCCCTTCACGGACATCGGCGAAGGCGCCGCAGTCCTGCAGTCCGCCAAGGTCCGGGCGGTGCGCTGCCTGCTGGCCGAGGGGCGTGTCGCGGTGGCCTTCCAGCCCATCTGGGACCTGGAGCGGGGCGGCATCCTGGGCTACGAGGCGCTGGCGCGGCCGGACCCCGCGTACGGGTTGGACGGGCCGCAGGAAGCCTTCGATATCGCCGAGCGCATCGGGCGGGCGCACGAACTCGACGCCCTCTGCCGGGCGGCCATCCTGGCCCGCGCGCGCGAGGTGCCGCCCGACACCTTGCTCTTTCTCAACGTCTCGCCGCAATCGCTCGACCACGACCTGCTCGCGGGTACGGCGCTGGTGGAGGAGGTGGCCGCGGCGGGCGTGGCCCCGGCACGCGTGGTCTTGGAGATCACCGAGCGGTCGCTGGCGCGGCTGCCGGTGGTGGCGCGCGAGGCGAAGCGGCTGCGCGCCCTGGGGTTCAAGCTCGCGCTCGATGACGTGGGCGCGGGCAACGCGGGCCTGGAGATGCTGCGGCTGGTGCCAGTGGATGTGGTGAAGATCGACCGCGTGGTGGTGGCCAACGCCCTGGGCGACACGACGGCGCAGGCCGTCTTCGCGGCCATCCTGGCCTTCGCGGGGATGACCGGGAGCCGGGTGGTGGCCGAAGGGATCGAGACCGCAGCCATGCTCACCCTGGTCCGGCAGGCGGGTCGGCCAGGGGGCAGGCCAACCGTTGCCGTATGGGGCGTGCAAGGCTATCTGCTGGGGCGGCCAAGCGGCGCGCCCATCGCGCACGCGGTGGGCGCGCCGCACGCCCTCTCCGCATGAGACATCCTCGTCCCACGCGCCCGCCAGCCGTACGCTTCCTGATCGTCCCGGTCCCCTAGCCGGAGGGTGTCGTCCCTGTCCCATAGGTGGCCCAGAAAAGCGACCCGGTGGCCTGCTGCGCTCACTGCCCCATCGGGGCCGACGGGAAGAGATCAAGATCGGCGCAAGCGGCGGCGCGGGTCAGGGCGAGGCGAAAGTAAGGATCGGCCAGGGCGACGGGGAGGCCGGGGAGGAGGCGCGCGTAGACCGGGGCCTGGCCGAGAACATAGCGGTCGTGACGGGCCGAACACACGGCGGTAGCGCGTGATTCTACCTCCGCGTCGGCGGCATGACCGGCGCCGCCCGTGCGGTCCCACCCCTCCGCTTCATCCAGGGATCGCGCGCCGCTCAGCGTGACGCGCGGACAGCCAGGTCTCCACGGCGCCGGCCGGCATCGGCCGGCCCAGATGGTACCCTTGCATGCTGTCACACCCCAGCATGGCCAACGCCTCCCAGGCCGCCGCGTCCTCCACCCCCTCCGCGACGACGGTCAACCCCAGGCTGTGCCCTAACCCGATCGTCGAGGCGACGATGGTCCGGTCGGCCTCATCCGTCGTCAGGTTCCGCACGAAGGCGCGGTCGATCTTGAGTTCGTCGACCGGGAGGCGCTTGAGATAGGCCAACGATGAGTAGCCCGTTCCGTAATCGTCGACGGAGATGCCCACGCCCACCGCCGCGAGACCGGCCAACACGACGCCGGCGCGCGCGGGGTCCGCCATCAGCGCGCTCTCCGTCACTTCCAGACGTAGGCTCCCCGCGGGGACCCCGTGGACGTGCAGCAGCCGGGCGATCGTCGCGGGCAACCGCGGGTCGTGCAGCGTGGCCGCCGAGAGATTCACCGCGACGACGAGCGCGTGGCCCGCGTCGCGCCAGACCCGACACTGGCGGAGCGCTGTGTCCAGCGCCCAGTCGGTGAGCGCCCCCATCAGGCCCATGCCCTCCGCCAGCGGGATGAACTGGTCGGGCGGGACGAACCCATGCGTGGGATGCGGCCAACGCGCCAGCGCTTCGAGCCCCACGACGCGCCCGCTGTCTACCGCGATCTGCGGCTGGTAGTGCAGCACCAGCGCCCCCTCCGCCAGCGCCTGTCGCAGGTCGGCGATCAGGCTCAGCCGCGCGGGCAGCGCGGCGTCCTGCGCCGGCGCATACACGGCGTAGCCCCCGCCTCCGCCACGCTTGGCGGCGTACATCGCCACATCGGCGCGGCGCAGGAGCGTCGCGCCCTCGCGGCCGTGCGCCGGGCCGAGGGCAATGCCGATACTCGCTCCCAGATGGAGGGTATGCCCCTCCACGAGGAAGGGCGCCTCCAGCGCGACACCCAGCGCCGTCGCGACCGCCTCCGCCCTCACCGCGTCGGCCGCGGGAATGACCAGGGCGAACTCATCCCCGCCCAGGCGCGCCACCGTGTCCACCGGTCGCACCGCCTGCGTCAGCCGCGCGGGACCTGCTGTAAGACGACATCCCCGTGCGCGTGCCCGCGTGTGTCGTTGACCTCTTTGAAGCCATCGAGATCGAGCAGGAGCAGCGCCAGCGTGGGCTCCTCTCCCGCCGCGTCCACTCCCCCATCGTCCGTCCCCACGGCGTCGCGTCCACCGCCGCGCGCCTCCCGCAGGCGCTCGTGCAGCAGGATACGGTTAGGCAGCCCGGTGAGGGCGTCGTGCCGCGCGTGATGCCGCAACTTCTCTTCCAGACGCTGGCGCTCGGTGACATCCGTGGCCACGCCGATGACGCCCGTGACCACCCCCGCCGCGTCGTAGAGCGGCGTGAAGCGCGTCTCAAACGCGCTCCCCCTAACGACGACCACCGTCGTGTGCGCCTCGCCCCCCAACGCCCGCCGTACGGCGGCCAGGACGGGCGGGACCGCGCGGTAGACCTCGAAGATAGAGGAGCCCACGCCCGCGCCGGGCCGTCGGCCAAGCGCCGCCAATCCGCGCCCCTCGGACAGGGTGCACACGCCGTCACGGTCGAGCGCGAAGAGCACCACCGGCGCGTTGGACACGACCGTGCGCATGCGCTCCTCCGTCGTCCGTAGCGCCGCCTCCGCCCGCGCGCGCGCCGTCACGTCGATGAAACTGAGCACCACCTGCGCGAGACGCCCTTCGTCATCCAGGAGCGGGACGATATCCAGGTGCACGCAGCGCTCCGCGCCATCTGGATGTGTGAACCCGACCACGACATCGCGCGCCGGTTGGCGGACCTGCCACCCCTCCGGCGTCGCGCGCGGCGCGCGCGGCGCTCCGTCAACGGTCGTGACGCGCTCACGCAGGCCCCTGAGACCCAGGGCGCGCAAGGTGGTGAGATCAAGGCCAAGGATCTGCCGCGCGGCCTCGTTTGCGTCCACGATCGTCCCGTCGCCGTCAAGCACGACGACCCCGCACGCCATCGCGTGATACACGGTGCGCAGCCGCTCCTCTGAGGCGGCGAGGTCACGCAGCAGGGTCCGCTCACGCGTCACGTCGGCGAAGACCCCGACCGCGCCCATCAGGTCTCCCTTCTCGTCATAGAGCGGGACAGCGGAGACGCGCACGTCCCAATCAGCCCCATCGGTGGGTCCCCGCGCCAGGAGGGCGGCTCCCTGCACGGCCTCGCCCGCGAGGGCGCGCCCCAGCGGTGTCGCGGCGGGCGTGAGATCCTGTCCCGTCACCGCATCGCGCAAGCGGTAGGTCGCCGCGTGCTCCGAGACCGGAGACGCGTCCCCGTGGGCGGGGCCGGCCAGGCGGCGGCCCCCCGCGTTCATCAGCCGGACGTGGCCACCGCGATCCAGCGCGATCACCCCGTCCGGGATGTGATCGAGGATGGCCGTGAGTTCGGTCGCGCGCTCCACGGCCTCCCGCCGCAGCCGCTCTTCCCGTGCCCGGGCGCGCGCGCCTTCGATCGCGACCGCCGCCAGGCGCGCATAGAGCTCGAGCGTCTCCCGTTGATGCGCCGTCGGCGGCCCCGGCTGTGTTTGATAGGCGCCCAGCGTGCCCAGGACCCGGTCCTCCGCGCCCAGGAGGGGCACCGACCAGACGGCGCGGTACCCGTGTGGCCGCGCCAGGTGGCGGTCGGCGTCCCAGGCCGGATCGGTCTGCAGATCCTCGGTGATGACGGTCTCGCCGCGGAGCGCGGCGACGCCGCAGGCGCCCGCGTCCGGCCCGATAACCAACCCGTCGATAGCCGCCGTGTAGGCGGCCGGCACGCCCACCGAGGCGGCGTGCGTGAGCGTGCGCCCCGTCGCATCGCTCAGGAGGACGGAGAGATAGCGGAGCCCCGCGCCGCGTGCCGCCGCGCGTACCAGGCGGTCCAGGATCGCTCCGAGGTCGGTCTGCATGGCGACAGCCGCGGATACCTGCGCGGCGCGGCGCAGGTCGGCGGCGTGGGTCGCCAGGTCGTGCGTCCGTCGCCGCTCCTCCGCGCGGAGCGCGTCACGATCAACCATCTGCACGATGAGGCGGCCGGCCAGCGCGAGGAGCTCCCGTTCACCGGGCTGGACGGGGCGGGCCGCGGGGTGAAGGGTGCACAGCGTCCCGTAGAGCCGGCCGTCGGCGTGGTGGAGGGGGACGCCGCTGTACGCGCCGATGCCCAGCGTGCGCGTGGTCGCGCGCGTGGCAAAGGTAGGATCAGCCAGGGCATCCTCGACGACGAGCGAGCGCGCCGCGCCCGCCAGCAGCGTCGTTCAGTAGCTGTCGCACAACGGGATCGCCGTCCCGCTCGCCAGCCCCATGCCGGCGCGGTCGTGCGCCCGCTCCACATGGAGGGTCTCTCCGTCCACGCGCGAGAGGAACGTCACGCCGACGTCGAGGCTATCGGCAAGCAGGGCGAGGATGCCGGCGAGGGCGCCGTCGGCAGCAGGGGCATCGGCGAGGGCGAGGGTGGCCAGGCGCAGGAGGGCCGTACCCACCGCCCCGGAGGGCACGCCCGGACCGCGCGCGTCCGACTCCGAGGATCGGTCTGTGAGCCGGTCCACAGGGGAGACAGATAAGCGGGCCGCGTAGGCGCGGATATCCGCGGCACGAAAGCGCGCATAGCCGCGCGGCGTCCGATGCGCCGGGGCTAGGTCGCCGCGCTGCACGGCGCGTAACAGGGTCTTCTTCCCGATGTGTAACCGGCGGGCCGCCTCGCCCGACGTCAAAAACGCGTCGTCTCGCTCCATCACCCCTCCCTCTGCGCACCCCAGTCGCCCCAGCTGTCACACTTGACCTCTTTTGCACAGTATCGAGGCTGGGCCATGATAAGGCAATAGCACAGGTGGAGCAGTGGTGGAGTGGTGGTGGAGTGGTAGGGTGGTGGAGTGGTTGTGAGTGGGGATGCGGCACGGGCGAAAAACGCGCGGGTACTCGTCCTTAACGGGCGCGCTCATATGCCATGATGGAGGTACCCGCGCTGTCCATTTGGTCGTAGGGATGTTCCCCTACAGTGGAGAAACCCCTCGAACCGGGTGCGGCACGTACCGCTGATAGGGAGCGCAGTCAGTGACGGTGAGCCGACACGACTCGTTGTGCGCGTAAGCGCGGCAGGAGACATTGGGATAGTGCAGGGCGGCGACTGTCCGTGCGCGTGATCCGTGACCAGCGCCACTCCACATGGTGCGAAATGGTGCGGACGTCCACCCGTCCCCGCTGGTGGGGGACAACGCGACGGGAGGTGGGCTCTGCCGCGGCCAGCATAGGTGTCCTTATCCCAAGGCAGCGAGAGGGCAGGGGCCGGATGTCCAGGGGCAGCACGGGAGTCGAGAGGGGGCGGGCGTGGAGCGCGCAATGCCAGCGACCCATCAGCCAAGACCGCTAGAACCGGCCCGTGTCCGCCCCCCGCTCTACTAGTATAAATGCGCGATAGTTCCCCTGGTTACGCCGCATTATAGCACTGGGATGACAGCGTGGGCGGTTAGGTCGCCGGCAGGGGTGCAGGGAACAGGGCGAGACCGGCGTGGCGAACGGCGCGGGCGTGGCGGCGCGCAGGCACCCCGCGACGAGGGCGAGGAGCGCGGCGGCGGCGTGGTCGTTCCAGCCCGGCCGCCGGCCGCCGGACCAGCGGCCGGCGCGTTCACCTCACTGTTTCCCTACCCGTGAGGGATGCTCCTCCCGCGACATGCTCCTCCCGTATCGCCGGCGGGGCCGGACACAGACCGCGGACGAGAGCTGGATACCGCCGCTCGGCCCGGCGCACCCCGACGGCCCGCTAGAACTGCCCGCGTTCGACGACACGCGCACGCGCCTCGCGGGGTTGGGCGTCCACATCGCCATCGACGACGTCGGCGCCGGCTACTCCTCGCTCGCCTATCTGAAGCGGTTGCCGGTCGATGACCTCACGATCGACCGGGGGTTCGTGACGCACATGACGACGGAGAGCGGCGACGCGACGATTGTGGCCGCGACCATCAGGCGCGCGCACCGCATGGGCGTGCGCGTCGTCGCCACAGGGGCAGAGGACGCGGCGCCCTGCCCGCCCTGGGCCGCGCGCCGCCGGCCGGCCTGGTGGCCCAGGGCGACGCCGGCGCCCACGACCAGGCCCACGACCAGGAGTAGCAGCGCCGCGCCCCCCAGTAGCCACACCAGGGGCGTGCGCTGCGCGGTGTGGGCCAGCGCCTGGACCGGCGGCAAGGTGACGTTCGGGAGTGGCGCGGGGACGGCGGGACGGGCCACGACCGCCTGCCCCTGCCACGCGATGAGCGAGGCTCCCGCGCTCGACCGCACGCGCACGCCCACCGCGTAGGCGCCTGGCTGCAGCCTAAGGGTCGGCAACGGTATCATCACCCGGTCCGTCGCCGCGGGGAGAACCGTGTCAAGCGTGAACGGCATCGCCACCGTCCGCCTCCCTCTGCCGGTGACCGTCAGGGCTCCCGTCCCGGTGAGCAGGACCGTCCCACTGTTGCGCAACGCGACGATCGCCTGGCTCCCCAGGGCCGGGGTCGTCAATGTGACGCCCCTGACGCGGGCCGCCGTCCCCAGCACGCCCGGCGCCACCAGCACCACGGCGATCACGCGGCGATAGTGGACGTCAATCAGGACGTGGGAGCCCTGCCCGCGCCGCCGCGATATCCGCTCGCCGTGGATCCCTTTGATACGCCACGATGGCCGCTTTGGGGCCGTGGCGGCGTGACCTTGACGAGCATAGTGCGCGCGAACCGTCCGCGTGGCGTGACGGTGATCAAGGTCACGGTCAACATGACTCGCGCGGCCTGCCGTGGCCGGTAGTCCAGCCGTACCCGCGCGCTGAAGCGCCCCACGCGGCCGGCGCGCGCCCGCGTCGCTGTCCGCGTCCTATACAGGAGCGTGGTCCGCACAACGCGCCGCATGACGACGCGGGTGACGCAGCCGGACATACCCTTGCGGCACGTCCGCGTCGCTGCCGGCTTCACGCCCTTCTTGCTACTCGTTCGACGCGCGTTCGTCGTGGCGAACACGTAGATGACGGCGCGCTGGGACAGCGTACTGGTCGTAGTGAGGCTGGCGCTGATCGCCACGGTCGTCGCCGGCCGTGTACGCCCGTTGACCGTCACCACGCTGTTCAGTGTCACGCCGCCCGTAGGGACACGCACATCCGCCGCTACCACGGGCGTCGCGGTACGCGTCACGACCCTCGATCGGCGGGTCGTATGCACAGCCCGCAGCGTGGGCGTCGCAGTCATCCGCGCGCTCGTCGATATGAACGTCGCCGCTGGCGTGGCGACGGCGACGAGGCCCGCCCGCGCCGTCGTGGTGGACGTGGTCAATGCGGTGGGCATGGACAACGGCGTGGCCGTGCGCGTGTTCGGCGGCGCTGGCGCTGGCGTGTTCGGCGGCGCTGGCGTCGCGGTGTCCATAGGCGTGGCCGTGCTGGTGGGGCTCGGCGTGGCCGTGCTCGTATTCGTCGAGACCGGCGGCTGCGTCGCGGTGTCCGACGGAACCGGAGTCGCTGTGGCAGGGCTGACGATGACGATGGGCGCCGTTGTGCGCGTGCTCGTCGCGCTGGGAGCGCTCGTGGCTGTATTCGTGGCCGTGGGGACGGCGGCCGTGGCGCTCGGCGGAACGGTAGCTGTCGCAGTCGAGGTTGGCGCTCCTCCGGCGCCCGTCCAGTCGGCGGCAAGGTTGGCGAGGTTGGGCGAGCCCCACCCGGTGGCCTCATCCCACCCCGTGCCGGCTGGGTAGCCGTTGCTCCCGCTCGTCACGTCGTGGAAATCGCGCGCGTCGGTCGTCGCGTTGTTGGCCAGCTGATAGATGCGTGGGGCCGCGAAGCCCATCAAGGTCTGCCCATTGGCTGTCAGATAGCGATTGGTGACCGCGGCCATGCCGGACCACAGCGGAGCGGCCAGGCTGGTGCCGCCGATCTGCTGCGTACGGCCCTGGTAGTAGACATCGGCGCCCGTGTGGGGGTCGGCGTCGGCCGCGATATCGGGCTCGGCGCGGCCGGAGCACGTCGCCGCGCCCACGCCGGTTTGCCACGAGGGACGCGCGAAGACGGTCGAGCAGCCGCCGCCCGAACCACCCGTGCCGGCCGGTGGGAACGCCGTACATTGCGTCAGGCTCGCACAGGTCCAGGTGGTCTCGCCGCCGTAGGCATAACTCGCGCCGGTGGTCAGGTTCGTGCCGCCGACCGCGACGACGTAGGGGCTGTCGGCGGGGTAACTGGGCGACACGGTGGCGCCATCCCCATACGCGCCTGAATCGCCGCTGGAAAAATAAAACGTCGTTCCTACGCTCGCCGCATGCTGGAACGACGCGTTGGTGTTGGACACAAAGGGATCGGCCGCGCTGGTGGCCTCACCACCGCCCCAACTATTAGAAACGAGGTGCAGGCTCGTGTCGTTGGCCGCGTCGCTGATGGCCTGCTCCAGGCCTGTGTCACTGGGAGTGCATTGGTTGGTCGTGGGGTCGTAGCCGCAGTCGGAGAGCCAGTACTTGAGGTGGCTGCCTGGGGCGACACCGTGGGCGTACTCCACGTCCATGGCCGTTTCGCCAAGGTCAGTGGTATCGCTGCTGCCGCCGTTGACCGGGATCCAATCGATGCCGTCGGCGCCGGCTTGCCCACCGACCAGCGGGGCCGTTCCCGCATTGCGCGCGAACTGATTGAGGTCGCTCTGCGCGACCGGCGCGCCCCATAGGGTCAGGCCGATCGTCTGGCCGCTGCCGTCGCCGAGCGGTCCCACGTTGTAGGCGGCGCGGAAGTCGTTGGGATAGTAGCCGCCCGGGCGTACGTCCCCGGTCCGCGTCAGGGCGCGTGTCGCGGGCATACGGCGTTGCATGACGTAGAAGCGGTGTAGCGTGGATAAGCCGCTGATAGCGCGGATATCCAGGCCGGTGGGTACCACGGGGTCGTGGTCATTCGCTCGGAACACACGCCCGCGCAAGCTGTACGTACTGATACGCACGCCCAGCGCCTGCTCGATCGCCCCAGCCGTCCCACGCACCGTCACCAGCAGATGGTCCGGTGAGACGGCGCCCACCTGTAGCCCCGCCGTAGCCGCCCACGCGTGCACCGCCGCCACCTCGGCATCAGTCGGCGCGAAGCGCGCCATGTATTGAGCCGGGGTCAGGTAGTGGCCATAGGATGAGCTGGTCGCGTCGCTCGCGGCGGCGATGAGCGCGTCGAGCGCGGCCGAGTCGTGCGCCGCGAGGCCGATGTTGAGGGTCAGCGGCGTCGCGGGGTCCTGCGGGCCGCGCGCCGCCGCGCGGCCGTCGACGACGACGGCCGGCGTCTGGCCGCGCAATACGCGCGGGGGCGGCGGCGCGGCGCGCGCGCCCCGCACTGTCCCCGCTGTCGGGATGAGCATACCCATGATCCCCAGCAGCAGCAGCACGGTTAGCATTCTCGCGCGCACGATCCCTCCCCGCTAAGAGTCGATAGTCGTTAGCCGTCAGTCCAGGGTTGACACTACGACTATACGCGTCTACGCAAGACGTTTAACAGTGTACTTTCTGGCTACTGACGCAGGGCCATTTAGTTCTCCCCCTCACCCCCACCCCATGCGGATTGGGCTCTCTCCGTTGCGCTCCGACAGCCCAATCCGCATGGGGTGGGGGTGAGGGCCGTGCCGTCGCGCCGACAACTAAATGGCCCTGCGTCGCCGCCTTGGCGCAATACATTGCGTTCAATGTGTGATAATATACGACAAGAGAGTCTGGTCCGGCCGCCGCGCTCCCGGCCGGACCAGGGGCGCTCACGCGGACGACCAGCCACAGCCACCAGAGGAGAGGCGCGCACGGCGCCCGTGGCCTGGGCGGTGTCCGCCATCACGAGGTGTCTCCATGTCCGTTCACGATCACGTCGCCCCGCGCGTGCTGATCGCCGCGTCTGCCGGGGCAACCGGGCCAGTGCCCGCCTCCGTCCAGCGGCCGCGCCGGCCCCGCTCATGATGCGTCACGCCACGGCGCCGCCGCCGGCGGACGCCCGCCCGCTGGAGGACGTGGTCATGGACCTCGCGCGCCTGACGGCGCAGGTGCGGCAGATGACCGGGGCCAACGCCACGCTGACCGGCGCCAACGCCACGCTGACCGACGCCAACGCCACGCTGACCGACGCTAACACGGGCCTACGCCACGCCCAGGCCGACGCCCACGCTGAGACGGCCCAGGCCCGTGCCGAAACGGTGGACGCCCAGGCCGCGACGGTCGATGCCGAGGCCGCGACGGTCGATGCCGAGGCCGCCACCGCAGACATCCGCACCCGCAACGTCGCGCTGCACGCCACCAACGCCATGCTGGATCGCCGCACGGCCGACTTGGAGGCCACCGTCGCGGAGATGGAGCGCGCGCACGGGGCGCTGGCCGCGCATCGCGTGGCGGTGCAGGCGGCGGTCGCCGTGCTGGAAGCCGAGCGGGCGCAGTTCGCGGTCATCCTGGCCGGCCTGGAGGAGGCCGTGCTGGTGGTGGACCAGACCGGAACGCCCCTGCGCAGGAACGCCGCCTACGTGCAGCTCTTTGGCGACGCCGTCCTGGCGCCCGACGATGCGTGGGGACGGCCGCTGGCCCCCGACCAGACGCCGCAGGCCCGCGCGGCGCGGGGCGAAACGTTCAGCCTGTCGTTCAGCCTGCCGACCGGGACGCCCAGCCTCGTGGGCGAGGACACGCGGCGCTGGTTCGTCGCGACCGGGCAGCCGCTCCAGGAAGAGGGCGCGACGCACGCCATCGTGGTCATCCGCGATGTGACCCTGTCCAATCGGCACCGCCGCCTGCAAGAGGAGTTTCTGTCCCTGGCCGGCCATGAACTGCGCACGCCCCTGACCACCGTCAAAGGCTACCTCGACCTGCTCACGCCGTTGCTCGGTGTGGGCAGTGATGAGCGCGCGCGCCTGTATGCGACGCGCGCGCTGCACCAGACGCAGATGCTGGTGACGCTGGTGCGCGACCTGACGGACGCGGCACGCGTGCAGGGGGGGCAGCTGACGCTTGATCACGCCACGCTCGATCTCGTCCCGCTGGTCGCGCAGGGGGCGGAGACGGCGCAGGCGCTCCCCGGCGGACACACGATCCACCTCGCCCTCGGCGCCGCGCCCCTGTGGGTACGCGGCGACGCGGGCCGGTTGGAGCAGGTCCTCGTCAACCTGCTCACCAACGCCGCCACCCATGCCCCGAGCGCGCGGGCGATCGACGTGCGGCTGCGCCGCGTGGGTGCGGAGGCCGCGCTGGAGGTGCAGGACTATGGCCGGGGCATCGCGGCCGCTCAGGTGCCCCATCTCTTCACGCGCTTCTATCAGGTCGCGCGCGCCGATCGCCCCGCGCAGGGCGGTCTGGGGCTGGGCCTCTTCATCTGCCAGGAACTGATCGCGGCGCACGGGGGCCACATCACGGTCGCGTCCACGGAGGGGGAGGGGACGACGTTCACGGTGTGGGTGCCCCTGCTGGAGGGTGGAAGGCGCACCCCCCCGCGCGCGACGTGTCCACCGTGGCCACCAGGACACGGGGCGAGAGGCACGAACACCCGCTAGCCTGAGCCGGTGAGAGAGGAGACCGACCGATGGACACGATCCCCCTTCTGATTGTCGACGACGCGCCGCTGTTTCGCCAGGGCGTCCGTGCGGCCGTCGCGGAGGCGCCCACGGAGTTTCTGGTGGTCGGCGAGGCGGCCGACGGAGCGCACGCGCTGGACCTCGCCCTCACGCGCGCGCCGGCGGTCGTCTTGCTCAACGTCGCGCGCGCGGGGCTGGACAGCCGCGCGGTCATCCGCACGCTCAAGCGGCAGGTCCCGGGCGCCGCGGTGATTGTGGTGGTGGACCGGGAGGAGGAGGACACGTTGTTCGCGGCCATCACAGAGGGCGCCGCGGCGTATCTCCCCAAAAGCATCGGCATGGATGACCTGCGCGACGTCATACGCCGGGTGGCGCGCGGCGCGTACCTCATCAACGACCGTGTGCTCGCGACCCCGGCCGTGGCCGCGCGCGTGCTCGCGCGCTTCCGCGATCTGACGCACGAGGTCGCGCCGGAGGTCGCGCCGCTGTTCATCCCGCTCTCGCCGCGCGAGATCGAGGTGCTTGGCGTCGTCGCACAGGGCCACCGCAACAAAGAGATCGCCACGCTCCTGGGCATCAGCGACCAGACGGTCAAGAACCACATCACGTCGATCATGCGTAAGCTCGCGGTCAACGACCGCACGCACGCCGTCGTCTACGCCCTGCGCCAGGGGTGGATCACTGATGCGCCGGGGACGCGCCGCGGCGCGGCGGCTCTTGACGTGGGGCTTGGTTGAGCCAAGGAGCACGGCGCCCCGGCGCGGACGTGACCGGGGCGGGCCACGGGGCTGCGCCGTCGCCGCCGCGGTCGCCGCTAGCACGCGGCGGCCGGAGGCAGTCCCTCGATTAGCGCCGGTGTGCTAGCCTGGATTATTCATGAAAACATTTATCGAAATGGATTGGCTGCTGATGGCGGCTTTCGCAGGCCCCAGAGCCCACTCTGGGTACCAAAATCGGTTCTGGAGCCGATTCAGCGGCCCAAAAGG
>JAABVA010002645.1_pt1 | contig 17604 bp, 21 predicted proteins | sample 5560331 | NCBI WGS metagenome assembly JAABVA01 (sample SAMN12812661, study PRJNA571458) | rock metagenome | isolation source: Antarctica rocks | place: Antarctica: Victoria Land, Mt New Zealand sud | collected 2016-01-07 | reverse complement strand
TGCCATTCTTGACGATGTTTTCACTATCGCAGTGATAGCAGGTGATGATTCGAGTAATCATTCCTCGATTCTATCATTCGGCTTGTAGCCACTACCACCTTTTGTATACAGGCAAGGCTCCAGCGCGTCTTACTCCTCCTCTTCCGAGAGCTGTTCTCGGGCTTTGCGGCTCCTTTGCCTGCCTATAACAGACTGGTTGTGCGCGTGCAGCGCCTCACCCCGGCGGGCGCCTACGTAGGAGGCCGCCAGGACCGCGACGACGAGGACGACCGTCAGCAGCAGACCGCCGATAGTGCGGAGGTTGGCGAAAGGGTCGGCGCCTGCCGAGGGAGCGAGCAGGTTGACGATAGGCGAGACCGCGAAGGACGTCACCCCGACCATGACACCGTGAAGGTGGGGGCGCGACGGAGCCTTGTATGCCGCCGCCATCCCGCCGAAGTAGAAGGCGAAGGCCGCCGCGAAGACCACGATGACCGGCGGTAGAGCCGTCGAGACGACCTCCAAACCGAAGAAGCGGGTGAATACGGGTGCGGCGATGCCGAAGATGGCCAACGCCCCGATACCGAGTGCGAGAAGGATGCCTATGAATATCGCGCTGACGCTCTTCATCATAACTATATATTACAGGGTTCTTCCCGAGGTTCGCGTGGACGAGTTTACGTTCTACTCTCCAGAGAGGGCGGCTACCAACTCGTGGCAGAATACCGGGATGTCCGGGACGACGCGCCCCCAGACCAGGTTATTCTCGCGGAAGGCAGGCTTGTCTACCCAGGTCGCACCGGCGTTTACCAGGTCATCCTTGATACCCAGAGAACCCGTAGCCGATACGCCCGTCACGATTCCCGCGGAGATCGCCAAGAGCCCTCCGTGGCAGATGATACCGACCGTGCTGCCCCTCTCGTGGACCGCCCTTACGAGATCCGTGACCTCCTTATAGCGTCTGAGCTTGTCCGGAGCCCATCCACCGGGAATCACGAGGCCGTCCAGCTCGCCCGCGTCCACGTCGTTCGCCGTGGCATCCGCCCGGGCTTCCAGGTAGTTCTTGCCATGGAACGGTCCCTCGCCGGGACCGACGGAGATCACCTCAGCCCCCGCCTCCCGCAGGCGCATCACCGTCACCCAGTACTCAAGATCCTCGAACCCGTCGGCGACGAGTACCACTACTCTCTTGCCCCTGAGCTTCACCAGCACTCCTCTCTTCGAGTTATCTTCCCGCTCCTCACAACCGGGGTCGTTATATCCGGCTCTCTTCGCGCGCGAGCCGTCTGGCTCTTGACCCGGCGATGATCCAAACCCCGGATAGGAACCACGCAACCGTGCTATAGGCGATAATGCTGGCCGGGTAGGGTGGAAGGAAGACCGGCCTTCCAACCAGGAAGGGGAGTACGAACGCCATGACCGCCCACCCGAGGAACGATGCCGCCCAGATGAATCTCACAACGGGTCTCCCCCACCCCAGGTAACGAGACACGGCGTGTATCGAAAGGGCGCCAACCCAAAGCCCGATCGGCTCCGGCAACCAAGCGTAGTAAGTGAGCCTTTCAAAACCCTCATGTCAGGTAATTGAGGCAGATGAGCGAGCAGCCAAGATACAGAAACTCCTCGTGAATGTCGTCGCGCCGCTCATAGCGGATCGTGAGCCTACGGTACTTGGCAACCCATGCCAGCGTTCGCTCCACCACCCACCGATGCCTCCCCAGCTTCTCGCTGCTCTCTATGCCCTTCCTGGCTATGCAACTCTTGCTGACACGCTTCCTCAGAGCCCATTTGCACTTCTTGTCGTCGTCGTCGTCGTCGTAGGCTTTGTCCGCGTGCAGCTTCTCGAGACGCTTTCTCGGTCTGCCACGAGGACGTTTGATGGGCTCTATGGCGTCAACGAGTTCCTCAAACACCATCGAATCGTGGACGTCGTTTGCCGCAGTAAGCATCACCCCAAGCGGGACGCCACCTCGGTCGACCACAAGGTGGCGCTTCGAGCCCGATTTCCCCTTATCTGTCGGATTCGGGCCGGTCTTCTGGCCCCCCTTTTAGCGGAGATGCTCGCCGAGTCTAGAGAGGCCCGCGACCAATCTATCTGCTCGGCCTCTCCGAGCCGGTCGAGGAGCACCGCCAACAGGCGCCGCCACACCCCGACCTCTTGCCACTCCCTAAGACGCCGCCAGCACGTTACTCCGGAGCCGCAGCCCATCTCTTGGGGCAACATCTCCCAGGGGATGCCGCTCTTTAGCACGAAGACGATGCCGGTAAGAGCGGCTCGGTCATCTATGCGGGGTCTGGCGCCCTTCGGTTTGGGTGCCTCTTTAGGAAGTAGTGGCTCCACGACTTCCCATAGCTCGTCTGTCACCAGTTGCTTCTTCTTACTCATGTTCTCGACTTACCCAGATGCCCAGGTTTTGAAAGGCTTACTTAGAGGCCGTGCCAATAGGGAAGTGCTATCCGACGACTGGCTGCTCTCCGGATGATCAAACTGCCTTCTTATCACCCGTTGATACGTACGCTACTCACCTATTGGCGCAAGCTCTTAGCTGCCGATTCGAGCGCTAAAGGGTGCAGCTCGACCTCTCGGGTAACAGAGTCGAATTCCTCTTCGGTTGGCTCGTAGAGATCGACCCAGTCGTACCAATCCCATTGCTGGCGCGTCTCATAGGCATTTTTCAAGGGGCCGCCTAGTCGCTCCGAAGATCCTTTGTGTACACAGCGTTGTGGAAAATCGTAGCCGCATCGTGGATTGGGTATCAGGCCACGAACGTCGTCGTGGCCAGCAAGACGGAGAGCACGATTAGGAATACTATGGTGGCCCCGGCAACGATTCTAAATACCGGGCCGTTGGTGTACTTACCCATAACCTCTTCGTCGTTTGTCAGCTTCAGGAGAAAGACGAGGATGGGGATGAGGAAGATTGCGTTCACCGTCTGGGAGAAGAGCGCTATAGAAACCAAAGGAAGATTAAAAAGAACGAAGCCGGCCCCGAAGACGATGAAAAAGGCGAGGAGCCCGTAGAACCAGCGAGCCTCACCGAACGAGTGATCTACTCCCGCCTCAAATCCCAAGCCTTCGCAAAGTACGTAAGATGAAGCCATCGGCAGGATCGCCGCTCCGAGTATCGAGGCGTTGAGCAGGCCGAATCCGAATAGGATCTGGGCGAAGCGTCCCGCCAGAGGACCTAAAGCGACGGCCGCGTCCGAGGCATCCGAGACCTCCTGTCCACTCACGAAGAGTGTCGCGGCGCAGGCGATAACGATGAAGGCGGCCACGACGTTGGTAAAGAGTGACCCCATGTAGACGTCGGCGCGTTCGTAGTTCAGTTCGTCCGGGGAGAGACGTTTGTCCACCACGTAAGACTGGATAAAGAATTGCCCCCAAGGGGTTATCGTCGTGCCGACGGTCGCTATGAACGCTAGGACAAAGTCGGAGTTACCGAACTGGAAGCTGGGGACGAAGGTTCCTTCGAACGCGGCTCCCCAGTCGGGACTGGCGAGAAGCGCGGAAATTATGTACGAGAGGTAGACCACAGAGATGACCAAAAAGATTCGCTCCACCCTCTTGTAGCTGCCGCGGGTGACCAAAAAGAAGATGAGCAGCGCGGCCACGGGCACAGACACGTAGCGGGTAACGCCGAACAGCTCCAAACTGGCTGCTACACCTGCGAACTCCATCACGGTAGTGCCGAGGTTCGCAAATAGCGTGGCCAGCAAAGCCACTGCCGTTAATTTGACGCCGAAACGTTCCCGGATAAGGGAGGCAAGGCCTTTGCCCGTGACGATCCCAGCCCGGGCCCCCATCTCTTGGGTGATGCCCAAACTGAGTAGGAGTATCACGAAGATCCAGAGGAAGGAGTACCCGAACTGGGCCCCGACCACGGAGTACGTTGTGATGCCCCCAGCGTCGTTGTCGGCGGCCGCCGCGATGAGCCCCGGACCCAGAACCGCGAGCAGTGGAAGCAGGCGTCCCAGCCGTGTTCTCAGGAGAGCCAACGGCCCTCGCGCCTCCAGCCCATGGGTCCCACGAGGTCTATGGCGTCGTCCACCGTGATTATGCCCCCGAGTTTGTTCTGGGTATCTACCACGGGGACGGCCTTGAGGTTGTACTTCATGATCTTGCGCACAACCTCCTCCTGTCCGGTTTCCGGGGAGACGCACACCAAATCTTGGGTCATTAAGCTCCTCACCGGGGCCTCGGGATCAGCAAGGATCAAGTCTCGTAGCGAGAAGACGCCTTGTAGATGCTCTTCCTCGTCGGTTATGTAGATGTAGAAGGAGTGCTCTTCTTCGGGGGGCGACGCCCTGAGCTTCTCGATCACCTTCCGCGCCGTCGTATCTTGCCTCACCGAGAGGTACTCGGGGGTCATGAGACCCCCGGCCGATTCCTCCGGATGGGAGAGCAGCGCCTGAAGCTCCTGGACTTCCGAACGTGGCAGATGGGCTAGTATTTCTTGTACGCGCTCCTGCGGGAGGTTCGCCAAGAGGTCTGCTGCGTCGTCGGGGTCCATCTCCTCGACGAGCCCGAAAGCTTCCTGTTTTTCTAAAGAATTCAACACCGAGACCTGCAGCTCGGGGCTCATCTCCTCCAAGGTGTCGGCGGCCACCTCATCTGGCAGAGCCTCTATGAGACCTCGGCGCTCTTCGATGGAAAGGGAGGCGGCGATCTCAGCGAGGTCTGCCGGGTGGAGTCGGTTGAGGCTCTCTTTGCGGAGCCTGAGTTTCAGGTTTGGATCTCGCCAGTCTGTGAGGTTCACGTCATGCCAATCTACTACAGGAGGCGGAAACCGGCGAGCGATGGCGTCCGCCAGGCGCTTGCCCCCCAGCCGCCGGAGCAGTGCGCTGGCGGAAACATCTACTCCGAGCAACTGAACCTCTCGACCCGTACGGGCGAGTTGGACATCCTGAACTCGCACGATCTTGCGACCTTCCAAATCCACTATTTGCTTGTCTAAGACGTTCTTGGCCAGCAAGACGTCTGAGTCCTCCAGCTGGGCTTGAGGCAGCTCGTCTGCCTTTCGAGAGAGGATGATCTGAGTGCCTTCGAATGCCCTTACATCTTCCCAGGCGACGTAGCGATGGGATCTGCGCCCGGTGCGTACCTTGATGAGAGCGATGCGCGGGTAGTTGGGCGTAGGACGCGCGGTCAGGTCGGCTATACTGCCCAAATCCCGGCTCTGGGAATCAATAATCGGCAAGTTAAGAACTTCGCTAAAGTAAAGCATATAGTGATTCTACAGCTAAGATCAGGGGTCTGCCATTATCAGTCTCGTAAAATCGGGGCAAGAGAAGGCGAGTTTCCGAGAAGGGCATAGAAGCGGCAATTTCTGAGAATCAGCCCTTTCGGCAGCTCATGAATAGGTAGAAGGCTCGCCTGAGATGGACGTTCGGTCTGCCTCCTCTGCCTTGCGCCTTGCCTCTTTACTGTTTACTGTCAGCGGAGAATTTCCCGGCCTTTTCGGAGATAACGAGTAGTAGGGCTGTAAGGATGAAGTTGCCGAGCACCGAGGAGCCGCCGTAGGAGACAAAGGGTAGGGTGATGCCGGTAAGCGGAATGGCCTTCAAGACGCCGCCGATGATGACCAGGGTCTCTATAGCGAACGAGGCTGTGAGACCGAAGGCTAGGAGCTTCGAGTAGTCATCCTCGGCTAGAAGGGCTATCTTGATACCCCGTTGTACAAAGACGAGGAAGACGAGGAGCAGGGCCGTCGCTCCCAGAAGGCCGAGCTCGCTAGCGATGGTCGAAAAGATAAAGTCTGTCTGGACCTCGGGGATGGTCTGGGAGAAGCCCTCGCCCAAGCCCGTGCCGGTGATACCGCCGTCTGCGACGTTATAGAGGCTCTGTGTGATCTGGTACCCTTCCCCGCTCGGGTCGAACCATGGATCTAGCCAAGTATTGAAGCGCACCCGCACGTGCGGGAACAACTGGTATGCCGCGTATGAGCCCACGGTAAAGAGGAGACCCCCGAAGATCATGTAGGCGATCCGGCCTGTCGCCGCATAGAGCATCAGCAGAGGCACGAGGAAAAAGAGCAGGCTGCTCCCGAGAGATTTCTCGAAGACGAGGAGCCCTACGGAGGCCGCCCACAGGAGCGCGACCGGCCCGAAATATTTCAGCGGTGGTAGCTGCACTCCCATAAACGAGCGGCTCGTCGCCGCCCAGAGGTCGCGTTTCTCTGCGAGGTATCCGGCGAAGAAGATGGTGAGGGCGATCCTGGCGAACTCGGAGGGCTGGAAGTTGGCCGGCCCGATCTGCACCCAGAGGTGGGCGCCGTTCACCTCGTAGCCCAATGGCGTAAAAGTCAAGACTATGAGACAAACAGCGGTTAGGGCCAGGAGGTACTTGTAGGCGAATAATTTATGGTAGTCGCGAAAAAAGAGAACTATAAAACAGAGGATGACGCTCCCCAAGACGATCCAGACCGCCTGCGTGGTGGCCAGGTTTTCTTTCCCAGATATGCTGTAGGTGAGACGGTAGATAATGACTAGTCCGACTCCAGTCAGCAACGTAACTATTGGTAGAAGCAGCACGTCGGAGTGGGGCAGCCAGAGCCTGACGACGAAGTAGAGTACCAAGAGCGTCCCAGCATAGTACGCGCCGTAGAGCAGGGGCGGGCTTTTCGGCGCCTGGACGAAGAGAAGGGTCGCGAAGCCCAGGGAGGTAATGATGATCGCCAGGGCCATTGGTACGGTTGCGCGATGGTTCATTGTCCGGTTATCCTCCTAGCACTCTCTAGCCTCAGACTACTATAAACGCGGTTAAGATTCTCTGTTACAACCGGCTGCTGCCCCGAGGGAACCTTTTCTATTATCGGCGCCCAGACTTCCCAGTACTTGTTTGATCTTGTCCTCATTTGTCGGGAAGGTCCTTTACGTAGAGCCACCACGGCCCTACTTTTTCTACGTGATAGCGGGAATCGAGCCAATCAGTTAACTGCTGCCTGTGCTTGCTCGTTGCCTCTGCGGTAGGCGACAAGGTTTGCCCATCGCCAAGAAAGGTTATTACATCTGACGACTCCTCAAGCCCCCGAAGCCACCCCTCGAATCCTCCTGGCCATTTGGCCTCGATCTCTTGGTCAATTCCCGCGGTTATAAAGGGGTAGGGGTTAGGGTTCTCCCGGTGGAGAAATACCAAAACTTGTGGAGAGTTAATGGAAGCTAGCTTTACGTCCTCCCCGAACCTATTCTCTATCTCCAACGCTCCCTCTCTCTGCTGGCGGAGGTCTATATCTGTGCCAAGAAGGCTGTTAGCGGCGAGGGCATTCAACTCGTGAAAAGTGCTGGCTATGGCCACCCCTAGAAGGAGCATGCCAAAGAATGTGCCAATGAGCCGTGGGTTTTTGACACGCCGAATCACCGAAAACACGAAAGCACCGAATCCGATTGCTACGTATGGGAGGTAAACGAAGAAGTCGTCAGATAGCTGAAAATCTAACAGGGCCCACAAAAAGGGGGCTGGTAGAGAGATAAGAATCGGGGTGAGGCGGTATTCAAACGGTCTTATAAAGTAGAGGCGGAAGATCGCAAACAAGCCTACTATAATCGGGACGAGCATCATGCTGTATGGAAAAACGACGTTGCTTACCGGCCCCCAGATGAGAGATGGATTAGACGGAACCCTGAATATAAGCGGTGTCGTCGTGTACTCCCCTCGCGTAAGGTACTGGGCGTTAAAGTAAACGACCCCCTCCAAAAGGTTGCCTAAAGCGCCGTAGTAGTAGAAGTAAGCGACGGTGGCCAAGAGCGGCGTTGATATCCCCGCCACAGCGCGAAGCGCGGCGCCGTAACGCTCTTCTTTAGGCCGTGTAACAGACAGAAGAAAGACTAAGATTGCAAAGACCGCCATTGGCTGCCAGATAAGAAACGCCAGAGAGCCGCAAAGACCCGCCCAGAACCATCTCTTTTTGACCGCAAACAGGAGGCATAAAGCTTCGAAGAGGACCATAGGGGTCTTTGGTTCGGGCCCAGAGGCGGCGGAGTACCCGTAGGGGTAGAACCCAAGGAATGTCAAAGCTGCCAAGAATCCTACCGTCTGCGATTTGAACACGCTCTTGCCTAACAGGTAGACCACGACGACAGCGAGGCAGCCGGCAGTGAAGAAGACCAGGCGCACGGTGTAGATATCGTCCCAGTTCAACAGCTTGGATAGCATCACCCCTAGCCCGGAGATCATGGGGGCTAAGGGCCCCTTGTGATCGAAGACGCTAACGTAAGGTGGGACGCCCTCGGCCATCCTCTGGCCGCTGTAAAGGTAGATGGAGTAATCGCGGAGCAGCACCCCATCAAAGCCGTACAAGCCGTAGACGAAAACGGCTAGGGCCAGGACGAGGAGCGGTAAAGCTAGCCTGCCTACCGGTGTGAAGCTGCCTTTCTGAGTAAAGCTCTTGATGCGACCTCCCGCAAACCCAGGTTCGACCCTAAGTCCAGGAAGAAAGGGCGAACTGCCTACCAGATCTGGATCGGTTGTTTAAACGGCGCACGAGGCGAGCAGCCCGCTGCTACTACTACTGATCTCGTCGTTGCTCAACGGGTATCACCTCCTGCTCATAACCGGAAAAACAAAAGCGAACGAAAGGTAGCACGTGCCGCGGCCCATCACAACCTTCCTTACGCGCAACGAGCCGGGGAGGAAGAGGAGGCCAACGACGGGGATGAAGTCGGGGATCGGGTCTATTGGGCTAAACACGTAACCGATCGAGAGAGCCAAGAAGACCTTGGCGTACCAGGGAGTCCGAGGATCTGTGTAGGCCAGGTAAAGAGTGTAAGTCTCCTTCCTGAAGAATACGGTGTACCTTCCCCATAAGCGACTGAAAGCAACCGACGCATCAACGTCGGTGGGAAGGGGACACCGCGCTATGTTTAGAGTACATCAGGACCAGACGGCACGTGAAGAGCTCATGCTCGACCTCGATTAGATCGCCCGTCAGGGAGCAAGGAGGATGCTCGCCCAGGCACTGGAGGCTGAGGTACAAGCCTACATCGAAGTGGCCAAGGACCAGCGCGACGAGAGAGGCCACGCCCTGATCGTTCGCAATGGGCACGCCAGGGAGCGTGAGGTCCTTTTGGGAGCCGGGGCGGTGGAGGTCCGCGCCCCAGGGTCAACGACAAGAGGGTGGATGAGAGTGGCCAGCAACGGCGCTTCGAGAGCGTAATCTTGCCACCCTACATGCGCCGCTCGCCGAAGGTAACAGAGGTCTTGCCGCTGCTTTACCTCCATGGCTTCTCAAGTGGGGACTTCGTGCCCGCCCTCAGAGAGTGTTCTTCGGTACCGAGGCCGGGCTATCCGCGGCCACCATCACCCGCCTTACGGAGAGCTGGCAATCTGAGCGGGAGAGCTTCATGAGCCGGGATCTCTCGAAGCGGGACTACGTTTATGTCTGGATAGACGGCATCCACACCGGGTGAGACTCGGTCAAGAGGACCGTTTGTTCTGCCTGGTGATGGTCGGAGCCAGGCTTAAGACGGTAAGAAGGAGTTGGTGGCCCTGGCCAATGGCTACCGGCAGTCAGAAGAGAGTTGAGCGGAGCTCTTAGAGCTTGCGCGGATAGGCTCGCTACTTTCCACATTTTCCGATTCTCCGAACGATCAAATCGGCTTCTCATCAGCCATCGGCACTTTCAATATTCGCCTATCCGCGCAGCCTCTAAGTAGTTTCGAGAGACCCTTGTGAGAACCAAGAAAAGCCCCAGAGTGCCAAATACTGGGCACTCCTACAGTAATCCAACCGATGCTGCGGAGCCCAATTACGCAAAGTGGCACTGTAGGACTAAAGCTGGGGCATCAAGCGCACCTTACCGCAGCTTATCTTGCCCAAGGAGTGGTGGAGTCCTGACCTTTTGTGTGGACAGCTTTCTCCTCTTCCTGTTGCTTCTCCCCTTGTTCCGTTTGCATAGTGGGCTTTTGCCCCTCCTCAACGGCCTCCGGTTGTTTCTCCTCGGGCTCGTCCTTCCTATTTAGCCCCTCCTTGAACTCCTGGATACCCTGTCCGAGGCTCCGGCCCATCTCTGGCAGGCGTTTTGCACCGAAGACCAAGAGTATTATCACGAGAAGGATCATGAGGTGACTAGGTGATGCGAGACCTGAAATCATAAGCGGTTATCCTTTCTTCACGAGACGCTTCTTATCGGGATCGTCTTTCTTATCGGGATCGTCTTCGGTAAAAGTGCTTGTTAGCTCGTCCTTAAGCTTCTCCTTGTGACCCTGGATGCTCTGAATAGTCTGACCGAGACCCCGGCTCATCTCTACCAGGCGCTTGGGACCGAAAATCATCAGAGCAACCAGAAAGACAAAGAGTAAGTGCGTGGGTTGGAAAAGCTCGAACATAAGGCAAAACCTTCTCTTTTACTCTCAAAACCTTCTCTTCTACTCTGCGAGTTCGCCGTCACTATAACACAGTTACGAGGGGGCACAGCGAATAACAGAAGACCATACTATAGGCGTAGATTCAGGCGACCTTGGGCTCCTCGTGCTCCATTGAGGAGCCCAAGGTCGCCTCGGAGAGGGTGCCGCAGAGATATGGGTGGAATTACCCCGAGATGGCGGACAATCTCTCCTTACGCTACCGCAACCTCCTTCATTGTAGGCATCTGCTCATAGTCTGAGGGGCTCAAGTAACCAAGTGATGAGTGCCGTCTGACCCGGTTGTAGAACCCTTCGATGTAATCGAAGACGGAACTCATGGCAGCCTCCCGGCTGAGAAAGCGATGCCTGTGGAGAAGCTCGGTCTTCAAACTCGCCACGAAACTCTCCGAGAATGCGTTGTCCAAGGCTGAGCCCGGGTTGTGTCTGTAGATTCTGTAAGGGCGGCTAGAAGAGAAAGCCACCTTCCTCCAAGATCGTTGGTGCTCAAGTCAACCTTCGAGGAGGAAAAGATGGCCCACCACAATCCTAAGGTGGACGAGGAGATGGTGCAAAGAACCCTGCTGGACGACCCCGGGGATTCCTCAAGGAGATCGTCGAGCGGGTGCTCCAAGAGCTGTTGGAAGCCGAGATGACCGAGCACATAGGCGCCCCCCCCTACGAGCACGCCTCGGACCTCAAGGCCATATTCGCGGCGCCCGAGAAGAAGATGGCGCTCGGGCTGGCGTCTTCCGTAGCCGAGAAGTAGCAAGAGAAGGGCCGCGAGAAGGTGGCCGAGCACATCGAGGAGCATGTGGAAGAAGAGTGCCTCTCTCGTGCGTGTGGCCTTCCCCGAGAGCCACCGCCGGCGCATACTCACCACCAACGGCCAAGAGAGGTTCACCCAGGAGATAAAGAGGCGTACACGGGTAGTGAGGATCTTCTCGAATAGGGAGTCATGCCTGCGCCTGGTGACGGTCCTGGCGATCGAGCAGAGCGAGGAGTGGGTGACCAGGCGGCGCTATCTGGAGATGCGGGAGATCGAAGAGTACCTCTCTGCGAGGAGCGGGAAATGGAGGGGACGATGCTCATGGAGCGATAGAGGAGGGACAGGGCTTGGAGGAGATTACAGAAACTTCGGGACTTGACCTCTGAGAGGCCCTTGAAAACTGGATGAAGAGTTAATGAGGACGCCAATAGAAGAGGCTAAAGGCTCGGGGCGCACTAACGCCGCCTCGCTCGGCTCCCGACTTACTTACCTCATACTTCGTTTGTAAGCTGCTGCGCATGCTGCTCTCGCGTGTAGTAGATATGGAGAAGAGTGCGCCGTGTCCGGCATGGAGACAGGGGCAGTCCCGGCGCTGCTTGCGGGCGGGAGTATCGGAGAGACGCCAGTGTTCGGTGACTTGAGCCAGTGGGCTGCAGACATCCTGGGGGCGTTCGGTTCCGTGGGGCTTGCGGCGCCGATGCTGGCCACGAACCTGTTCCCGCCGATACCGTCGGAGGCTACACTGCCGCTCGCTGGTTTTCTGGTGACCGTGGGCGGCTCGACGCTGCGCAGGCGCTCGCCGCCTCGACGGTGGGGTCGCTCGCGCATAGCGTTGTCTTGATCCGTGTGGGTGCGGCGGAGATGTCGCTGGGGCGAGGCTTCTCCCGACCACGGCCGGCTCGGGCCTATGGAACGCGGCCCTGATTGGGCCCGGCGACCTGCTCGGTGTAACCAGGCCGCCAGGCCCGCGACCTCGTCAGCGTGTACTCGAACATCGTGCTCGCCGCTGCGGTCGTGGTGCTCACCCTGACGCTCCGGTGATGGCGCTGCCGAGGACGCTAGCGAGACGACCATCTTGATTAGACCGACGGAAAGCGATGGGAGGGAATCTTGCTCGGCTCGTTAGCCAGGCATAGCTTCGGGGCCATACTCCTGGCAGTAGTCGTCGAGGAGTCCGGTATACCGCTGCCAATCCCGACGGACGTCATGATTGTCTTCGCCGGCGCGGCCACAGGTGTTGCGCCGCCCAGGCTCGCGCTGATCTTCGTGCTGTTGACGATAGCGTCAGCGGTCGGGGGGGAGCGTTCTGTACGCGATCGTGCCTAGTGGAGGACGGCCGCTGGTAGACCGGGTAGGGCGCTACGTGCACCTCACGCCGGAGCGAATCTCCCGCGCCGAGACGCTGCTCGAGCGCGGGGGATGGGGCGGGATCGCCCTCGGGCGTGCTATACCAGGCGTCCGGTACGCCACGGTGGTCGCCTGCGGCTTGTTCAAGGTGCCGTACCCGCGCTTCGTTACGGCTCACCTCTCCGGCTCCTCGGTGTACGTGGCCGTCTTCCTCGCGCTGGGCGCGGCTTTCGGTCCGACGATCCTCGACCGGGTACACCTGCCCGCGCTAGGGGTGCGCCTGCTCTGGCTCTTGCCGTTGGCGCTGGGCCTGCCGCTACGCGCGATCTGGTGGAGACGCCGCGCCCAGCCGCCGATTGTCCAGTCGCGCTTGAGGTCGGTATGGGCGACCCTCTTCGGGAGCTTCGCTGGGACCACCGCGCTCGCCGCCACCCTCTCGGCCGCCGCTACCACCGCCGAACTCCTGGGGATCTCGCATCCGCTGAACGTCTCCTACACGCTACTGGGAGGGTTGCTGGGCCTGGGACTCGACGTGGATATCACCCTTCTGCTGCTGTACGCTGTTCTCCTCGCGTCGCTTGTGGGCCTCGGCACGGCCTACTATGAGCTGGCATTGCCGCACCTGGCTCCGGCAGGTGGCGCCTCACCGCTCTGGCAGACGCTCGGCCTGGCGCTCCTTGCGCTAGGGCTCTTCGGAACGATCCTAGCTTCGGCTGCCCTCGTGGCGCGCGAGGAACCGTTCGAGCACTGGTGGAAAATCGGCGGGCCGATCGCACTGCTCGGCTTGGTTCTTGAGGTCGCGGCCTACTCCGTCGTCACTGTCAACGGCCGTGCGCTGGCAGTCTCCGTGGTACCCACGCTGCGCCGAGACACGCCCGGGTAGGGCCACGCTACCTTAATTTCTTGCGGAAGCGGTTTTTCTCAGCTTGTTCTAATATTTGCCTCCTAGACTCCGCACGATGGAGATGGCCAAGGTTGCGCCTCTCAAAAGAGACCCATGACCAGGAGGTAGTTGCTATGAGAAGTCTCATCAAAGCTCGCCAGCGAAAAGCCGGCTCGCCACCGTCGCCGCCTAGCCGCGGGAAGGACAACTCCACATTCAAGCTCGTTGCGAGTGCGCTCCTGGGAGCCTTTCTCGTGCTCGCGGGGGGCATCTTCTATCTGCAATACAAGCCGCTATCTGGCGGGGGAACCGTAGTCCCGGCGCCGGTGATCCAGAGTAACGGGCAGGGAGCCATTGACGCTGCGGCCGTCTACAAGGCCGACGCTCCGGGGATCGTGCTCATAAAGAGCGAGGTCTCAAGGGATGCGACGGGTTCCTTCGGATCTCGGCGGCAGCAGGGCACGGCGCTCGGAAGCGGGTTCATGATCGACGGGCAAGGACGTATCCTGACCAACGATCACGTCGTCTCGGGAGCGTCTAAGACGACCGTTACTCTACTGGACAAGAAGAGCTACGAGGCGAAACTCGTCGGATCGGACCCCTCGAGCGACCTCGCGGTGCTGAAGATAGACGCCCCGGCGGACGAGCTGAAACCGCTTCCTCTGGGCGACTCCTCGCAGCTTGAGGTGGGCCAGCCGGTGCTCGCCATCGGCAACCCTCTCGGACTCAGCAGCACGGAGACCGAGGGCATCGTCTCGGCCCTAGAACGGGACATACAGGCCCCCAACGGGTTCACGATCCCTGGAGCGATACAAACCGACGCTCCTCTGACGAACGGCAATTCTGGCGGACCGCTTATAGACGCGAACGGACACGTGGTAGGCATCAACTCTCAGGGTGCCGCCAACCAAAATGGTACGGCGCAAGCGGCTGGTATCGGGTTCGCGGTACCCATCAGTACCGCCAAAGACGTCGTAGGGCAGCTAGACCAGAGCGGTGAGATCACCCGACCTTACCTCGGTATCTCCGGCTACGGTATCACCCCGGATACGGAGAACCTTTTCCCCACGGGCAAGGGCGTCGCCGTCGCCGAAGTTTCATCGGGAGGACCGGCAGAGAAGGCCGGCATCAGAGGTGGGGACCAAACCGTCGACGTCGGAGGCAGCCGGATAGTCACCGGGGGCGACGTAATCGTCGCGGTGGACGGCAACCCAGTATCGGATATGAGCGAGCTACAGAAGTCGATCTCGGGGGACGGTGTTGGTCAGCAGGTGAGCCTCACGATCCTTCGAGGCTCCCAGACCATGGATCTCCAGGTAACCCTGGATAACCGCCCACAATCCTCGAGCGGTTGAGAAGTTGCCGGTAGATCCTGCGGAAACGAGAGGGGTGCGTGTGAACATTTCGCACGCACCCCGGAACGGTAAGAGTCGGCTTATCGGCTTAGAACGAGCTCGCGAGCTGCGGAGACCTCGTCGTGGCGAACGCAATTGAATGATTCCGGTACCAGAACCTTCAAAGCGTCGGGGGCTACGGAGAAAGGTTTGGGGGTCCGCGAGACGAGTTCCCCGTCGAGGTTGATCGGGAGCACGGGACTGGTCTCAATGCTCACTCGGGAGGTCCGCCAGAAGCGGACGCACGGGTTCCCCACGAACTCCCCGGTCTTAAGGTGGCGTACCACTCCCGCGAGATCCCAGCCTCGCCCTTGCGCTATCGCGTAGACGTCCAGGGCCTTGTCGTGTATGTTCGAGTCTGGGCTCACGATCAGCCCTCCACCGTAGAAGCGCCCGTTACCGATAGCGACCTGGAGAAGCCCATCGAGGGTGACCGGCTCGTGGTCACCGTCCGGAAAGGTTAGCATGGCGGAGAAGGGGAGATGGTTCGCGTAAGCCCTGATGGCCGCGATGGGGTAGGCCAGGGTTCCGGTAGCGCGCTTGAGCCGGGGGGAGAGGTTCTCGATCACTTCTGTGCCGAGCCCCACCGAGGCCACGTTCACGTAGTAGTTCTCCCCCGCGAGCCCCAGATCCACGTCGATGACTTTGCCGTGGGCAATGGTATCGCAGGCGTCTCGCAGGTCGAATGGTATTTCAAGGGTCCGGGCGAAGTCGTTGGCGGTACCCACGGGCAGCAGGCCCAGGACAGCATCGCTCCCGGCCAGAAGGTCCACGATCGAGCTCACCGACCCGTCCCCACCCCCGAGGACGATGAGATCGTGGCCCTCCAAGAGCGCCTCACGAACCGTCTCCCGGAGTCGGGCCGGGTCGCGCAGAGCGTAAGCAGCACCCAGCGGTACTTTGGCTTCTTTGAGCAGGTCGCGCGCTAGGGCGAACATCGGCTCCCCGAGGTGAGAACGGGTATTCACTATCAAGGCAGCACGCAGAAAGTTTTGTCCGGAAGCCGCCAGCCGGGGAGACACGTGGACTCCCTCCTCACGCCGAGTTCCCTGCCGTACCTCCCAAGCGTCTCCATCTGTATCAGGGGCCGAAACCAACTTTTCTCGGTACATCGTTCTCCTTGTCCTAGATCGTCCTTGAGGCACGCTTCTCTTGTGTCTCTAGTGTGCGGCCAAGTCATGAGATAGAGCTGAGAGTTAGCTAAAAGGCCGGTTAGAAACGAGCCTCTCCAGAGAAGCTGGCCAAGTCGTTATATGAGGCAAGGTTTTTTCGAGTTACAAATATTTGCGTGATGGGGCAGGTCCACAGCGCGGGCCCCCAGAGCGTTAGCCGCGGCCTCTTTTACAGAGCGACATTGATTCGGCGCGGTGACCGCTAGAAGGCGCGTCCTAAGCAGCTTCTCATGCTCGTCCTTTTAACCCTACCGAAAACATTCCGGGTCCCCAGTGGATGTGTGATTCACTTTACTCGTCGAGTCTTGTTTGCCCTCACCGATGCGCAGCTTCGCGAAGGTGCTGCAATCGAACCACCTCAGTTCAAGTAACCGACCTATTCCGCTCGACTTGCGAACTAAAGACGGTTTGTAAGGAGTCGATAAAGATAAGGCCCCCGGGACTGCCCGGCGAATGGCTGGTTCTCATCAACAACTCATCTATATCTCATTGGATTCTCAGCAACTACGGCTAGCCTATAATCAGCGTAGGGGTTGAAAGGAGCCTCTTCACATGAAGTGTCAGACGAGACCCATAAGGAGCCAAAGAAATTCGAGCGCCTCGTACCTCCCCCAAACTCACCGAACGCTCGAAACGCAGAGAACTCACCGAACGCTCGAAACGCAGAGGTCAGAAGCGCAGGATCCGCATAGCTGCCTTGACCATGTGCCTGGTACTGCTCGTTCCGATCGGGAACTCGTACGTCTTCGCGTTGACGGTACCGGGCAACACGGGGTTCTTCGTTCGATCCGTCGAGTGGCTGAGAGACAGCCACGCGAGCTTTCTCGTGGCAGCCGCGGAGAACGTCTGGTACGATTTCAACCAGCCCCCCGAAGGTGGTCCGCCCCTGGACACGCTTTCGAGCCCTGCCGAGACTGCCAAGGCGCCCTCTTCCAACGGGTCAGCCTCCGAACAGGGATTACCCAAGCCCAAAGACGTCCTTCCGGTAGTGTCTCCGGCACTCTCGAAGGAGGGGGTGTGGGCTCCTGCGGGTCAGACTTTGAGCGGGAAAGCTCCGATTCTCGAGACCAAGCTACGCCCGGACCCGCTTCATCCTTCGGTCGAAGCCGGTCTGGCGTGGATAGACACCTCGCAGATCCACCTCGCCCTGGTACCTGGCCTATCGGAGCCCAAATCCAATCTAGCCTCTGGATCCGGCAAGGTCCCCCGAAAAGATGTGGGCCATCTTCTGGCCACCTTTAATGGTGGTTTCAAGACAAAGGATGGGCAGGGAGGGTTCGTCGCCGATGGCAAAACTTACGTCTCTCCCAAGGAAGGGTTAGGCACTATCGCCATACATAGCAACGGGCAGGTAGACATAGGGGAATGGGGAACCGAGGTTAAACCCTCTACCGATATCGCTTACTTGCGCCAAAACTTGCCTCTCATCGTTGATGGAGGAGCCCCCAACTCATGGGTGAACGATCACTCACCCTGGGTCAAGAACACGGTAAATAACCAGCGAATGGTTTGGAGATCTGGTATCGGGATCGACGCCAACGGCGGCCTCGTTTACGCTGCCAGCAACCAGATCACCGAGCGTGGGCTGGCTGACTTGTTGGTCCGGGCCGGGGCGGTAAGGGCCATGGCGCTGGACGAAAACTCCGCGTTTGTAGATTTCTTCACCTACGCCTCGCCTGACGGGAAGTCGCCATCCAAGCTTCTGCCGTCGATGTCGCACGAG
>JAABVA010002643.1_pt1 | contig 17614 bp, 18 predicted proteins | sample 5560331 | NCBI WGS metagenome assembly JAABVA01 (sample SAMN12812661, study PRJNA571458) | rock metagenome | isolation source: Antarctica rocks | place: Antarctica: Victoria Land, Mt New Zealand sud | collected 2016-01-07 | reverse complement strand
GCCGCCTGCGACGACTGGCTGTTTACAAGGGTACGCGCGGCGTCGACGCCGCCCAACCCGAAGGCGATCCCGCCCGCGATGGCGAGCATGCTGACGATGCCCGCGAATAGGATGAAGATCATGTTCTGCGCGATGTTGAGCTGTGCCAGCGCCGAGAGGACCGCGAACAGGATGATCGCCCAGCGCGTGATCCCCCCTAGCAGCCCGCCCGTCGAGAGGTGGGCCTCACTGGCCGCGCCGCGCACGATCCCCGCCGCTACGTTGGCGATCAGGCCGCCCACGATGAGGATGAGGATGGCCGCGAACACGTTGGGCAGGTAGCCGAGCACCTGGTTGATGAACAGCGTCGCCTGCGCGAAGCCAAGCACGGTGAACGCATTCTCGATGAAGTAGAGGAAAATCCACCAGAAGGCGACCGCAGCCAGCACCGCCGCCGCGTCCAGCCGCGTCCCCGCCGCTTGCAAGGCCCGTCCGACGCCGGCGCGGTCGGTGATCTGGTCAAAGTGGATGGCGCGCAACCCCTTGGTCAGGATGGTCCTGACGACGCGGGCCACGATGTAGCCGATGACCAGCCAGATCAGGGCGCCGATGATGTTGTGCAGGTAGACGATGGCCTCGCCCCACAATTGTAAGAACGCGTCGCTCGCGCTTCGTATCGGTGTCATCCTCAACACTCCTTCGCAGCCTCGACTGCTTGACTGCTCTCGTATGAAAGAGGACGCATGGGCCGGAACATTGCCTGCGTGTCCGGCCGCATACGTCCTCTTCTGCTGCCGCCCCTCTCTTACATGGGTTTAGCCCCATAGGGACTGGCTATTAACTGGTACGATCGTTGGGGCCGGCGTTGCGCGCGCCGCCCGCGCCCTGCTGCTGGTCCACGCCGTCCACGACCACGCGCTCACGGCGTACCGTGTCGCTGACCTGCTGCTGCTCCTCAGTCGCTTGCTTGTGCAGACGCACCTCCTCAACCTCATGGGCCTGCTTGCTCACGACAGCCTCCTCGCCCATCACCGGCACGTCGATGTCCTGCCCCTGGAAGGCGGTCTGGGCCGCGTTGGGGTCCACGGTACCCGTGAACGGCACGCGCTCGACGGTGACCTCTTCGCGTTGTAGCGTAACCGGCACGGTCTCCTGCTCCGACATGACCTCTTTGTGTAGGTGGACGCGGCCTTCCTCTTCCTGACGCTTGCCGACGACGAGTTCTTCCTCGTAGACGGGCACGCGGACGTCGTTAGTGTCGGTGGTCCGCGACGTCTGCGCCGGCTGCTGTACGGTCTGCGTCTGCACTGGCTGCGCATAGCCAGTGGTCTGCATCGGCGCCGCCGTGGCCGCCGTGTCGTTGTAGCCACCGAAGCCGCGGTCTTGCAGGTCCTCAGCGCCGTCGCGCAGCAAGATCTGACGCGCTTCGGCGTCGCGCCCCGCCGCGTCGACCGTCACCAGCGTCGCGCCGCCATGCACGCGCTCCTCGTAGTACTGGGCCTCCTCACGCGGGATACCCAAACCGGCCAAGCCACCGACGAGCCAGCCGGCCGCGCCGCCGACGAGCGATGTCGCCAGGATACCGGCGGAGAGGAAAGGCCCGACGCCGGGGATAACGAGGGCGCCGGTCGCCGCCAGGAGGGCGCCGGCCGTACCGCCGATGAGGCCGCCGGCCACGGCGCCCTCGGTGGAGTGCGTGCCGTGCTCCTCGGCCATCTGCTGGTTGGCCTGCTTATCCTGCGTCACCAAGCCGATGTGGTTCTGGTCGAAGCCGGCGCTCTTGAGGTCTTCGACGGCGCGCTCCGCGTCGGCGCGGTTCTCGAAAATACCTGCGATGCTGCGTGCCATTGATCTCGTTCCTCCTACTTTGTCAGCAGTCGTAACCTGTACTGCTCTTACCGTAGGGCCGGGATACATAGGCATCACTCGACCCACGACATGATACTTAGGCATATGCCGTGCCACACGCCTCAGCGATCAAGCAGCGCGGATTCAACCTCACCGGGGCCGAAGTCGGCGTCGACGTGGCCAAGGGGGTACGGGTAGATCGGCGCGGTCAACAGGCCCGAACGCTGTGCTACGATCTCGTGCTGCGCGCGGGCTGTGTCTATCCAGAGACCGTCCAGAACCGCACAGGGGTCCACGTCGCGCAGTTCGTCCTCGGCGCGGCACAGGTGCTCGGACCATAGGCGCAGGCGCACGGCGCTGGCGCTGGCCTGGTCGGTCGTAGCAATGTTCAACTCGCTGTCGGTCGCCATGCCGCGTCCGTTGAGGTTGGCCGAGCCCACGGTGGCCCAGGCGTCGTCGATGATACCTACCTTGGCGTGGACGTAGATCGGACGATACTTGTAGCCGCCGCGCCGCTCGTCGTGGCAAGACGTGTAGAGGGTATAGGCGCGGAAGACGCCGCGCCCAGCGTCGGCGCGGATCAGGTCCTCGACGTGCCGATCGCTATCGCCTTTCCCAATGTTGGGGTGCGAGGGCAGCACCAGCGCCACGCGCAAGCCCGTGTCGTGGCCGCGTTGGATCGCCTCACACAAGGCGTCGGTGATCTCGGGCGACCATAGGTACTGATTCTCCAGGTAGATGAAGCGCTCGGCGCGGGCGATGGCGCGGCGGTAGGCGTAGGCGATGCCGTAGATGCCGCGCGGCGCGAACGGGTAGTCGCCTTTGGGGATGGTGCGCAGCACCTGCGCGTCGGCGCCCCCCTCGAGCGGCGGCGGCGCCGGCGGCAACTCTAGCGGCTCGTCAGGGACCGCCGCGTTCCAGCGCTGCACGAAATTGGCCGCGACGTCGACGACGCAGGGTCCGTCGAGGCGCCAGTGCATGTCGTGCCAGTTGCGGCTCGCGCGGAAGGTGTGCGCCCGCACGTCCCAGCGGTCGGCGTCGAACGCGGTCACGTCGATGCCGCCGACGAAGGCGACGCGGCCATCGACGACGAGCGCCTTCTGGTGCTGGCAGTGACTGAAGCGCTCGCGCTTGTCCAACCGCGCGCGTATCTTGGGGTTGGCCCGCACGAGCATCTTTCGCGTCTTTTCGACGTGGCGATAGGCGAACTTGCCGGTGATGGAGCCCGGCCAGATCAGGACGCGCACGTCGACCTCATCGGCCTTGCGCGCTATCAGGGAGAGAAAGGCGTGCGGGCCGCCCTTACCGTCGCGCGGATCATAGGGGTCGTCGGCGGGCCGGATCATGCGCATGTTCGGCGTCACGAACCACGCGGCCACGAGGATCGATTCCTTGGCGTTCTCCATCGCCTCGTACATCGTGCGCATGGCGTCTTGTCCGTCTACGAGCGGGGTCAGACGATTGCCGTGCCGGGGCGGAGCGTCCGTGGGAAACCAGCGGTCGTCACCCGACCACCACGCCCCTGGCGGGGCGTGGTAGTCGCGCTCGAGCGCTTTGTGGCGGCGGTGACGCCAGGGGCGCGCGGCCAGCGCGCGCAGGTTCTGCACGATACCCAGCGGTGAGAGCTCAAAGGGGGAACGCATGCCTATTATCGCCTCCTGTTCTTACCACTGGCACGGCGGACGACGCGGCGTGGGACGTAGGTGGCTTTATGCACGCCGCCCTCGGTATCGAGCAACTCGGTGTCTTCCCCTTGCGTCGCCGCCGTGGCCGTCGTCGCCATCGTTGTGGTCGTCCGCACGGCGTCGCGCTCGCGCCTGCGGCGCAGCAGCCCGATGATCAGCGGCAGCAACAGCAATAGCAGTAACAAGAGCGCGGCCAGCACGGCGATCCCCGCCGTGCCCCAGCCTTTCGCCGCGTTCGTGGCGGGGGCGCTAGCGGTGGCGGCCGGCGTGGCCGTGTTGGCGCCGGTCGCCGGGTTCGACGCCGACCGCGCGTCGATCGCCGTCACCACGCTATTGATGGTCGTGAGGGTGATCTTGTCGCCCGCCTTCAGCGCGCCGAGGCTGCTCGTCTCGCCGTTGCGCGTGACCGAGATGTCCGGCGACGACGCGTGATAGGAGTGCGCGCCGTTGGCCTCTTGCACCGTCACGGTTCTGGCGCTCGTGTTCACAGCCGTGACCGTTCCGCTGTGGACCGCGCCGCCCGAACCAGCCGTCACGGTCGCGGGGACGCTCGTGGCGCGCGTCGTGGGCGCGCCGGAGAGCGTCACGCGCAGGGCGCCGGGCGTGGTCGAGGTGAATTGCGGGTTGCGCGCGGCGATGTCCGTGTACGTCCCACTGACGACGAGGGCGCCCAGGTATGCGACGAGGTTTTGCCGCAGCGCTGCGGAGATGGTGAGGCCCTTAGCCGCCGCGTCGCCTGCGACGAGCGCCGCGAGTGCGGCCGGCGTGGCCACATGCTGTGAAACAGCGGTCCCTTTGAGTGTGTTGATGAGGCCGGGGACCGCGCTGTAGCGGGCCCGTCCCTGTGCGAGGGCCAACTGGTCGCTGAGCACGGCCTCGCGGATGGCCAGGACGCCCCGCGCGGGGTTTATGGTCAGGCAGGAGAGTCGCGCCGCGCGCAACAGCCCCAGCAGCGCGGTCGTGCCGAAGGCCGGTTGGGAGGTCGGGGCGGCGACGCGGACCTCGGCGTCGGTCACGCCGGCCGTGAGCAGGGCGTTGGCGTAGGTCCGTGGCGCGTCCAACTGAATGTTGGGGTTGACGTCTATCGTCAGGCCGGAGCCCGCCGGCAACGGGCCGAGCAGCGCGGACGACACGGCCTCCTTGCGCGACCCCAGCAAGTCGGCTGGGATGAGCCCGCCGGCCTGCGCCAGCTCGTCTTGATATGTCTCGTCTACCTGCACCGTATGCGATCCGACTTTGAGCGCGCGCTGCACCTCGAAGCGGCCGCCCGCCGACATGTCGGCGCCGAGCACGGCCACGCGCGCGCCACAAGCCGCACTGGCGCGGGTCGCGGCGCTCGCAACGTTGCTACGTCCCTGGTCGGACAGCCCGACGCCGGATACCCCCACCATCAGGAGTACGGCCGCCGCGGTCGCCCGCGGCAATACTCTCATCATTGGTATGTAGACCTTTCTATTCACACGATCACCCGCTCGGGGTGGCTATAGACGTTCATGCGCTCCCCGCGCAGGAAGCCAATCAGGGTTATGCCACGCTCGTCGGCGACGCGTACGGCCAGGCTGGTCGGCGCGGACACAGCCGCGACGATGGGCACGCGAGCCACCAACGCCTTCTGCACGATCTCGTACGCGATGCGCCCACTGACCATAAGCAGGTATCGTTCCAGCGGCACGAGTCCCTGCCGCAGCGCGTGGCCGATCACTTTATCGACCGCGTTGTGGCGCCCCACGTCCTCGCGCGCCGCTAATAGCTCGCCGGCCGAATCGAACAGCGCGGCGGCGTGGATGCCGCCCGTCGCGCCGAAGCTCTCCTGTGTCGAGCGCAGGCGCGCGTCGAGCCCGTATAACGTGCTCGCGCGGACACGCAACGCCGTCGTGACGGGCGGCGAGTTCAGCGTCAGCGCCTCGAGGCTCTCCACGCCGCACACGCCACACGAAGAGGACGCATAGGAGTAGCGGCGCCAGCGCTCCTCGCCGTCGACGCGCGTCGAGTAGCGCACGTCGATCCGATTAGGCTGCGTGGGGTCGCGCGCGATGTCCTCCAGGTCGTCCGTGGCGCAAAGCAGTTCCTGCGCGTAGAGAAAGCCGGCCACGAGGTCCTCGTCGTGGCCGGGCGTGCGCATGGTCACGGTAAGCGGGCGTCCCGCCAGGCGTATCTCCAGCGGCTCCTCCGGCGCCAGGGCGTCCGGCCGCTCCTCGCACGACACCCCGGTCCAGCGCACCACGGGGCGAACGACACCGCTCTCCTCCGCTCCCATATGCGTCCCCGTTAATGGGGCGATGGCCGCCCCCTGTGTGGTCCCTAATCCGTCGAGTTGTTCTTGCTCCATTAGGATCGCCCTGACGCCCCTCTTTATTTGTACGTACTCCACGTATAGTACAACAGGCGGTCTAACGATGCGCCCCACGATGGTGATGGTGAGCGCCGCTGGCCTGGCCTTAAAAGACCATGGCAGGGAGCGGACCTTGAAAGGTCTCCCGACGCTAGCCGCGGTGGCTGCGCGCTAGACGGACGGCACGCGCGTCGCGCCCGGTCAGACCTTTCAAGGTCCGTCGTCTGCCATGACCTTTTAAGGTCAGGTTAAGGTCAGGCCGCCTCTCGCAATCGTGAGGGCGTACCCATTATCGCATGCCAGCCAATCAGCCATACCCCCCTGTACGGTAGCATATAGGGAGTACAGTCACGCCGGTGAGATGACCGTCGTTTGTGACCGGCATGGTGACGCCGGACAAACATAGCGAATCTAGCGAATATAGAGAGTGAGGCGCCTTAGTGCAACGCGACAGCAGCGTCAAAATCGCCATCTTCAGTGGGGGAGCCGGTTCGCGCCTGTGGCCGGTGAGCCGGCGCGCGCGCCCCAAGCAGTTCCAGCCGCTGACGGGGCCGGAGTCGCTCTTCCAGCACATGATCGGCCTGCTTGACCGCTCCTTTGGCATCGAGAACCTGTTTGTCTTCACGGGCCGCGACTACATAGACGCGGTGCGCGAGCAAACACCGCGCCTGCCGGTTGAGAATATCGTGGCCGAGCCGGAGATGCGCGATACGCTGGCCGCCGTCGGCTACGCCGCCGCCGTGATCGAGCATCGCTTCCCCGGCGCGCCCCTGGCGACGCTATGGGGTGGCGACCACATTATCCGGCAGGAGGACACGTTTGCGCGGGCGCTCTCCGCCGCGCGGACGCTCTCCGCCGCGCGCGATATCCCCGTTATGGTCGACGTGCGGCCGACCACGCCCAGCACGCAACTCGGCTACGTCGAGATCGGCGCGCAAGCGGACACGATCGATGGCTTCGAAGCCTATGACTTCATGCGCTTCAATGAGAAGCCGGACGCCTCCACCGCGCGCGACTACCTGCAAGACGGCCGTCACCTCTGGAACACGGGGTACTTCGTCTGGAATAGCGGTAAGCTGCTCGACCTCTACCGCCGCTACGCCCCCGAGGCCTATGGCGCGCTCGAACGCATTATGGCGGCGATGGGCACGCCCGACGAGGAGCGCGTCACCGTCGAGCAGTACGCCGCCATCCCCAAGACGAGCGTCGACTACGGCGTCTTCTCGCACATCGGGCCGCGCGAGATGCTCGCCATCCCCGCCGACCTGGGCTGGGCGGACGTCGGCGCGTGGGACGTGCTGCGCGATGAACTGACCACGGGCGACGACGCCAACGTGGTCCTGGCCGGCAAACACCTCGGTATCGACACCCACAATAGCGTCGTCTACGGCGCCGCCGGCAAGTTGATCGCTACCATCGGGATCGACGGGCTGGTCGTCGTCGACACGCCGGACGCGCTGCTCATCGTCCCGGCCGACCGCGCCCAGGACGTTAAAAAAATCGTGGAGCAACTCAAGACGGATGGCCGGACCGAGTATCTGTAAAATAAAACGGGAGGGATTTTATGCGTCCTGGACGGATTGCCATCATCAATTTGTTGGGCCTGCTGATCGTGCTCATCATCGCGGGCATCGCGTTTTACCTGTGGCATCAGAGTTATTACTTCTACAGCAGCGACGACGCCACCGTCTCCGGTTACACCGCCAGCGTGGCGTCCCTGACGCCGGGACAGGTCACGGCGGTCCTCGTCCAGCCCAACCAGACAGTCAACCAGGGGCAGGCGGTCGTCTCGCTGTTCGCCGCGTCGAGTAGTTCAGGCGGATCAAGTGGAGGAACCGCCAACGCGACATCGCCGCTTAGGGTACCGTGCTCGACGTGACGACGCAGCCTGGGCAGTTCGCACCGGCGGGGCAGCCGCTGGCTCAGGTCGCTGATCTTTCGCGCTCCTACATTACCGCGTACGTGGACGAGACCCACATTAGCGACATCCATGCGCGGCAGGGCGTCGACGTCCATGTGGACGCCTATCCCGACATCCAGTTCCACGGCACAGTACAACAGATCATACCCGCGACGGCCAGCACGTTTAGCCTGCTGCCAACCAACAACTACGCCAGCGGCAACTTCACCAAGGTCTCACAGCGCGTGCCGGTGATCATCACGCTCGACGGCACGCAAGGCAAGACGCTGCTCCCGAACACGAGCGCCAGCGTCACCATCCATATCCATGATTAGTAGGAGAACTCGTGGACGTCACATTACTTTTGCTCATCATCGCGCTGATCGTTGTCATTGTGCTTTTTGCCGTAACGTTGCGCGCCGGAGCCTCTACTAGACGCGCCGCCGTGGCTAACAATGGACGGCAGACGGCGGATAGGCCTGCCATCGCCGCGCGACCGCAGCAAACACAGAACTCTGGGACGCAGGCTGTCCCCGACGCGTTGTCGCTGGAACAGAGCGGCGCCGGCGGTCAAGAGACGCAGCGGTTGCTGGCCGATACGTCCGGGGACGACGCGTCACCCGCACAGGCACAGACCTTTGCTCCGCCACTAACGAGCGACGTAACGACCGTGGTAGGACAGCAGGCTGGCGCGCCTGTGATGTCCGGGACGGGCGAGACGCCCGCGCTCCCAGATAATGCGGGAGCCTTGAGGCCAGACGCGCCGCCTCCACAAGAGCCGTCCATAGGCGACCGCCAATTAGGCGCCGCAGACCTGAGCGCGGCTTCGGGCGATCACGTCGTTGCGGCGGGTGGGGCAAGAGTCGGCGGCGATAGTGTCCGCTACGTCGCGGACATCCCGCCCGCGACGACCGTCGCCCTGGACGCCCCCTCGCGGGAGGCTACGGAGCCGGCGACAGTAGCGACAGTGGCGACGGAAAACGCCGATCCTGTAGCTGCTGCTCCCCTATCCTCGGATGGAGCGCCGGCGGACGAGGGGTCGGTTAACAGTGAGACCGCGCTGGAGTTGGCCGGGCCGCCGGCGACGCGTACCGGCGCGGTCATGCTCTCCGTCACGCCGCAGCGCCTGCCGTACCGCCTGGCCGAGTTGTTGGGCGAGCAGCGCGGGCTCGAGGAAGCCATCAGCATCGCGCACCGCCGCATCGACGACATCGAGCTCGGCCCCGACCCCGGTGGGGCCGATAATCGCGTCCGGCTCGCGGTGTTGCGCCAGGACCTGTCCCAGAAGCAGGAACGTCTGCGCGAGATCCTGTTCTTGCAAGACGGCTACCGCTGGCTGCAACAGCATCTGGCTCCCGAGCGGGCGCCGAGCGAGAGTTGAACGTCCGGGGCATCTGGAACGACCACAAGCGGACGCTCGTTGGAGCCATGGCGCATCCGCAGGTCGATAACTGGCGCTGGCGCTGGCGCCCGCGCGACGTCGACAGCCGCCTCTACCCGCAGATCGCTCACAACCAGGTCGATGAGTTCGGGCACATCCAAATCCAGCGCCGCAGCCACCCGCTCCACCACGAGCGCCGACGGATATTTCTGGCCGCGCTCGATCTCGCCCAGGTAGACGGGCGAAACGATAGCGCGCTCGGCCAGCTCCCTGATCGTCAAGCCGCGCCCCTGTCGCTCCCGCCGGATCACCGCCCCAACGGTCTCTTGTAGATCGGCCACGTCCGTACCCCCTTTCATCTGTTCCCTCGGACCCTACCCTGTACTGTACGTATTGCCGCCTTCCCCGCAACACGCTTGCGGCATAGATTTGTTAGCAGCGAGATAGCCTACGGCCCCTTGTGCCAAAGTTTTGTATAACATAAGATGTTAATAGATGTTGAAAGGGAGCTATTATGGCGAACGAACCTAACGCGGCAGCGATGAGCACATTTAGCATCCGCATTCCCGCGGACACGAAAGAGAGAATCGATACCCTCGCCCATTCATTACGGCGCTCGCGCAACTTTCTCCTCACCGAAGCCGTCGAGCGATACCTGGAGATGCAGGCGCGACAAATCGCCCATATCGAAGAGGGCTTGGCCGACTTGGAGGCCGGTCGCGTGCACACACACGAGGAGATGAAAGACCTTGTGCGCGAGTTCGAGCGTTTCTCCGCTGAAGACAAAGGTCCAGGGCACTAGATGGCGCTGGTTTGGTCGGCGCGCGCCAAGCGCGACGTGCGAGAGATCGGCGTCTACATCGCCCAAAATAATAGGACGGCGGCAGTCGCGATGGTTAAACGCATCGTGGCTGTCGCGGAAAACCTGCATGAGTATCCGCTGATGGGACAGGCCGGACGCGTTGACGATACACGCGAGCTAGTCGTTCCCCAAACCTCGTATATCGTGGTCTATTGTACAACCACGCGTGGCGCCCGTATTATCGCGGTGATGCACACCTCACGCGAATGGCCGGATTCATTCTAACACGATAGCCTTCGGCATCTCCCATAATGGCCGTTTCCAGACGCGATTTTCGGGGAGCAAAGCATATAGTCCATGTGTGGCTGCCATGACTCGACCACTTGAAAGCCGGGTTGCGCGCGATTCGGCACTGCCCTATCGCGGGCGCTACGCCCCCACGCCGAGCGGCCCGCTGCACGCGGGCAACCTGCGCACGGCGCTGCTGGCGTGGCTGCTGGCACGGCGCGCCAGCGGCGCCTTTGCCTTGCGCGTGGAAGACCTCGACCGACCGCGCGTCCGCCCCGGCGCGACACAGGCCATGCTCGACGATCTGCGCTGGCTCGGCCTCGAGTGGGACGAAGGGCCGGACATCGGCGGCCCCCACGCGCCCTACGTGCAGAGTGAGCGTGACACCCTCTACGCGGAACGCCTACGCTGGTTGCAAGACCGCGGGTTGGTTTACCCATGCTACTGTAGCCGCGCTGATATCGCCCGCGCCGCCAGCGCTCCCCACGGCAACGCGCCCGGCCACATCACCCCTATGACTATCGTAGCCAGCGGAGAGACCGGCGAGGGACCGCGCTATCCCGGTACCTGCCGCGACCCCGCACGCCGCGCGATTCAGCGTGAGCGCGCGGGCGGACGCCCACCGGCGCTGCGCTTCCGCGTGCCGGACGGGCCGGACGGCGTGGTCCGCTTCGTGGATGGCCTGTACGGGCCGCTGGAGCAGGACGTGGCGCGCGCCGTCGGAGACTTTGTGGTAGGCCGCGCCGCCAGCGTCCCGGCCTATCAGCTGGCCGTCGTCGTCGACGACGCGCTCATGGGGATAACCGGCGTGGCGCGCGGCGCCGACCTGCTGCTCTCCACGCCGCGCCAGATCCTGCTGTACCGCGCCCTAGGCTACACGGTCCCGCGCTTCCTACACCTGCCGCTGGCCGTCGACGCGGCGGGCGCGCGCCTGGCCAAGCGCCACGGCGCCGTGGAACTCGGCCCGTGGCGCGAGCGGGGATACACGCCGGCCATCGTCGCGGGCGCGCTCGCCGCCAGCGCTGGGCTCGTCCCACCCGGCGCGCGCCTCACCCCGCGCGAGTTGCTGGAGATCTTCGACCCGGCCAAACTGTCGCGTGCGCCGTCTGTTATCGAGCTATAGAGCAATATCACTCACGCGCAGCCTCAGCGCGCCGCTCCGTGAGAAGTTCCTCCGACAGCGAACGCCCCTCTCCGCCACGGCTTCTGATGAGATCCTGCACCCGCTCGATCGCGGCGCGACGGCTCATAACGCGCAACTCCCCGTCTATGAGGCGTAGCACAACTTCATCCCCCGTTTGGAACCCCAAAGCCTTGAGGTATGGAGCGGGGATAACAAGCCGTCCATTCTCGCCAAACCGCGTCTTTGTATCCCGCACCATCTTCTCTTCCCTCCGTGCTAGTCCTCTCACGACATCAACCGTTACATTTAATATACGTAACTATCCAGCGGGTGGTTCATGGGACGGCGTACCTGGCGGATCAGACCTCGCAGGCGTAGAATACGGGCAGAGAGAGCCGCCTGCACGCTATGCCGGTAAGCCATGAAGGAAAGCTAGGCGTACTCGCTGTTGCGGCCCTGGAATGATGCAACATACTGATGATTTAAAAGGTGTGTGGCTAATGGCAACTAACGTACAGCAGGATAACAGGGAGGGTCTTTGGGCGGCCCTGGAAGATCCCGACGTAAACGTTCGTCGTGAAGCTATTATCGAGCTGGGAGAGCTGAAAGACGCCCGTGCGATACAACCATGCATTGACGCTTTGCGCGACGGGGATGATACTGTATGGCGTCATGCCGCCTGCGCACTAGGAAACTTTGGCGACGTGCGCGCTGTTATGCCCCTCATTGCCGCCCTATCAGACAAGGGGATGGAAATTGGTTGGTGCGCGGCACGCTCCCTTGGCAAACTCGGCGACAAACGCGCTGTCGAACCTCTGATTGACCTGCTCAACACAAGCATGGACATGTACACACGGCAGGAAGTAGCACAATCTTTAGGTAAGATAGGCGATGATCGCGCCCTGCAGCCTCTTGTGCGCGCACTCAACGATAAGGACAAACATGTACGCCGCGCCGCGGCCGCCGCATTGGGTGATCTGGGCAATGTACAGGCCTTACCAGCCTTAATCGCAACCGAACGGCAAGATCATGTGACCACCAACCAAGCTAATCGTCAGGGTATTCGGGAAGCGGCCGCGACAGCCATCGCGCGTATCGAGGCGCGGCATGCCGACATCCGAAGCGGCGCGCATAGGGGACAATAGGGATCTGGCAAAGGCTTTAGACGAGAGGACGAGAGGCGGACACCATGGCGAACCGACTGAGCGGCGAGACGAGCCCGTATCTGTTGCAGCATGCGCATAACCCCGTGGATTGGTATCCCTGGGGCGAGGAGGCGCTGGCGCGCGCGCGCGCCGAGGACCGACCCATCCTGCTCAGTATCGGCTACTCGGCCTGCCACTGGTGCCATGTGATGGAGCGCGAGTCCTTCGAGAACGCGGACATCGCGCGCCTCATGAACGACACCTTCGTCAACATCAAGATCGACCGCGAGGAGCGCCCCGACCTCGACAACATCTACATGGAGGCGGTGCAGGCCATGACCGGCCAGGGCGGTTGGCCCATGACCGTGTTCCTGACGCCCGACGGCGCGCCCTTCTACGGCGGGACCTATTTCCCGCCCGCCGACCGCATGGGCATGCCCGGCTTCCCGCGCGTGCTGCGCTCCGTCGCCGAGGCTTACCAGCGCTCGCCCGACGCGGTGCGCGATTCTGCCCAAGAGCTACGCGGGAGCCTGGGCCGCTCGCTGATGGGCTACGAGGAGGGCGCGCTCACGCCCGCGGTCACGGCGCACGCCTACCAGGGGCTGGCCGACGCCTTCGACCCCACGTACGGCGGCTTCGGCGGCGCGCCCAAGTTCCCGCAGCCGATGAACTATGAGTTCCTGCTGCGCCATCACTATCGTACCGGCGAGCCGCGCGCGCTGGAGATGACGCGGGTCACGCTCGACCACATGGCCCATGGCGGCATCTACGACCACATCGGCGGCGGCTTCCACCGCTACGCCACCGACGCCATCTGGCTCGTCCCGCACTTCGAGAAGATGCTCTACGACAATGCGCTGCTGGCGCGCGTCTATCTGGAGGCCTATCAGGTCACCGGCGACGAGGAGTACCGCCGCGTGGTCGAGGAGACTCTCGACTATGTGACCCGCGAGATGACGAGTCCCGAGGGCGGCTTCTACGCGGCGCAGGACGCCGATAGCGAGGGCGTGGAGGGCAAGTACTTCGTGTGGACGCCGCGCGAGATCGCGGCGGTCGTCGGGGCCGACGACGCCCCGCTGGTGTGCGCCTACTACGGCGTGACCGAGCGCGGCAACTTCGAGGGCGAGAACATCTTGCATCGCATGATTCCGCTCGCCGACGCGGCGCGCGACACGGGCGCGACGCCCGAACACATGCAAACGGTAGTAGAGCGTGCGCGCCCGTTGCTGTTGGCAGCGCGCGAACGGCGCGTCAAGCCGGGGCGCGACGACAAGATCCTCACGGCGTGGAATGGCCTGATGTTGCGCTCTTTCGCCGACGCCGCGCGCGTGCTGGGACGCGACGACTACCGCGCGGTCGCCGAACGCAGCGCGGATTTCCTGCTGACCAACCTGAAAACCGGCAACGGCCGCCTGCTGCGCACCTACAAAGACGGCCGCGCCAAGATCGACGGCTACCTCGACGACTACGCGGCGCTCGCCAACGGGCTGCTCGCGCTCTACGCGCTCACGTTCGAGCCGCGCCTCTTCGCCGAGGCGCGCGCGCTGGCCGGCGCGATCCTGGCGCGCTTCTGGGACGAGCGGGAGGGCGGCTTCTACATGACGAGCGACGACGGCCATACCGAGTTGATCAGCCGCCCCAAAGAACTGTTCGACAACGCCGTGCCTTCCGGCAACTCCACGGCCGTCGACGTGTTGCTGCGCCTGGCCGCGCTCTCCGGCGACAATAACTACGCCGAGCGCGCCGAGCGCACGCTGCAGGGGCTCACCGGCATCGTACAGCGCGCGCCGAGCGGCTTCGGGCGCGCGCTCGCGGCGATGGAGTTCGCGCTGTCCACGCCGACCGAGGTGGCGATCGCTGGCGACCCCGGCGAAGGGGCGGCCGACGCGCTGCTGCGTGTCGTCAACGGGGCGTACCGGCCCACCGTCGTGACCGCCGTCACGCGTCCCGGCGCGCTGGAAGCGGGCATCGCGCTGCTGGAGGGACGCGACCGGGTGGACGGGCAAGCGGCGGCCTACGTGTGCGAACGCTTCGCCTGCCGCCGACCGGTTACGACGCCCGCCGACCTGGCCCGCGAGTTGGGGATACAGTAGCATGGTGGAATGAAGCTGACTGATCTCACGCTCGCCGAAGCCAGCGATTTCATCGAGCGACGCGCCATCTCGCCGGTCGAGTTGACACGCGCGTACATTGAGCGCATCGAGCGGATCAATCCGCGGCTCAATAGCTTTATCACGCTCGCGGTGGAGGATGCGCTGTGTCGCGCCAAGGAAGCCGAAGCCGAGATCCGGCGAGGAATGTACCGCGGCGTCTGGCACGGTATCCCGATTGCCCTGAAAGACCTGTTCGAGACGCGGGGCCTGCGCACGACGGCCGGATCACCGTTCCTGGCCGACTATATACCCGCTACCGATTGCACGGTCGTACAGCGTTTGAACGCAGCCGGCGCCATCGTACTGGGCAAGCTCAATATGTACGAGTGGGCGTTGCAAGCTAACAATGCCAACCCGCACTACGGTCCCTGTTATAACCCCTGGGACCTTGCGCGTGACCCTGGCGGATCATCGGGCGGCGCGGGGGCGGCGCTTGCGGCGGGGCTGTGCCTCGCGGCGCTCGGCAGCGACACGGGGGGCTCGACGCGTATCCCGGCGGCGCTATGCGGCGTCGTGGACCTGAAGCCGACCTACGGACGCATCAGCACGCGGGGTGTCTTGCCCCTCAGCCCCAACCTCGACCATGTGGGGCCGATGGCGCGGCGCGTTCGCGATATCGCCGCGCTACTGCAGGTCATCGCGGGATATGACGTCGACGATCCGTACTCCGCCAAGGTTCCGACCGCCAACTACGTCGGGGAGTTGGACGGAGGCGTCACCGACTGGCGGGTGGGGTTGTCCATCGACGGGTTCGTCGACGATGGGATGGCAGTCGACGTGGAGGTGCGGCAGGCGGTACGCGACGCGGCAGGGATCTTCGAGCGATTAGGCGCGCGCGTCGACACAATCGAACTCGTGCGTGCGCGCGAGGCACGGCAGCTGAACAGCCTGATGTTGATCAGCGATGCCGCCACGTTGCACGGGGAGCGCATGCGGACACAGCCGGAGTTATTCGGCCCTGACGTCCTGGATGGTTTGAAGCACGGCGCGACGGTTCTGGCAACGGACTACGCGCGGGCGCGCTTCACGCAGGTCGAGTTGCGCCGCCGCTACGAGCAGATCTTCGAGGACTACGATATCCTGCTGACTCCGACAACCCCAGTAGCAGCGCCGCTTTGCGCTGAGTTCGGAGAGGTTGGGGATTTGCGCCCATCGGTGATCAGCTTCACCGCGCCCTTCAACCTGACGGGCCTGCCGGCGCTCTCCTTGCCAGGCGGTTTCACGCACGGGGGCCTACCAATCGGCCTACAACTCGTCGCACGTCCTTGGGCGGAGGACCGGCTACTACGCGCGGGCTACGCCTATGAGCAAGCGACATCGTGGCATGAAAGAAAGCCGGAATATATAGTGGCCTTTGGGTCCAGGGCACAGTTATATGGGGCCTCGCCCCACTCTGTCAAACGCGGGGTTATCCTGGGAGCGGCCAAAGCGACCGAAAGGCAGGAGGAGGGCTACGGCCGTCACATCGGTTTGCTCAGCCTCGTTGTCGAACTCGCCCGCATCCCAGGCGCGCATGAACTCTTCACCACTCATCCCTAGGTAGGCGCGCGCTCTTTCGTCAAAGAACGCACGCGCCTCTTCCGGCGTCATCTCGTATCCGTCATCCGCCTCAATGTCAGGCTCTTGCCGTGCTTGTTGCGCCTGTATGGCCATCTCTACAACCTCCTCACCGCGGTTCCCTATTGTAGAGTATCGTACAACCTTCATGTCGTTCGCCTACGATGTGACGCGACAATCACTGGATGTATCAAACTACTTCGCGCTCACGGCCGATGGCTGACTACCAACTGCTAAAGACGGGCGTGGCAGGCAGACGCGGCGGGGGACCAGGTGGTAGGCCAGGTAGGCTAGGCTGGCGAAGAGCAGGCTGATCAGGGCGGCGTGCAACAGCTCCGAGGTGAGGCCGAAGCTTGAAAATATCAGGAAAGCCCCGCTGGCCGATTGCAGCAGCACTGAGGCCAGCGCCGCCGTAGCCCCGTTGTAGAGGTCGGGGCGCTCAACACGATCACGCCGCGCGTTGACCCACAGGCCGAGTACCACGAGTACCAGCAGCCCTGCCGCGACGCGGTGTGCGAAGTTGACGAGCACGGCGTACGTCGTCGGCGACCCGAGACCTGGCAGCAACGCGCCGTTGCAGAGCGGCCAGCCCTGGCAATAACGCGTTGCCCCCACATGCTGCACGTAGGCCCCCATGTAGACCACCACATAGGTGTAGACCAGGCTGCCCCACACCATCAGGCGCAGGCGCGCCGGGACGGGCCGGTCGCGGGCGCCATCGGCGCCGCGCGCCTCGAACAGGAACGCCGTCGTAAGCACGATCGTGGCGAAGCTGATCAGCGAGACGCCGAAGTGTAGCGCCAGCACCTCGGGCGTCTCGTGCACGCCGGCGGCAATGGCGCCGAGGATGGCCTGCAGGAACAGAAACACGATCATGGCGGGCACGAGCCAGCGCGCCTCGCGCCGCCGCCGGTACAGCAGCCACGTCCCGGCGGCCAGCGCGAAGATCAACACCGTCTCCACGGCGGTCACAGCGCGGTGGCTGAACTCGACAAAGGCGGCTTGATCCAGCGATATGGAGAGCTGGGGGATGACCTTGCCTTTGCAGAGCGGCCAGGTGTTGCTACAGCCGTGGCCGGACCCTGTATTCGTCACGAGCGCGCCCATCACGAGCACGATGAACATGCCCAACGACGCCAAAACCCCTGTATATCTAAGCACACGCTGCATAGCCGCTACCTACATACCCTTCCCGCTTCCCGTTGTGCCGGCCAATCTCCTTTGAGTATACCCCGCTCCCCACATCCCGCTACCCGACAGCACGCCAAAAATAGTCGGGTGCACCACGAAATAATGGACGCACGGGATCAGGCCGAGCGGGCACGCCCGATGGGCTGCCGCCGCCAGGGATGATCGGCGGCCGGGCGCAGCAGGCGCGGGACCGGCGGCACGTCAGTCGGTGGCCCCGCGGTTGGTGGCCG
>JAABVA010002642.1_pt1 | contig 17614 bp, 23 predicted proteins | sample 5560331 | NCBI WGS metagenome assembly JAABVA01 (sample SAMN12812661, study PRJNA571458) | rock metagenome | isolation source: Antarctica rocks | place: Antarctica: Victoria Land, Mt New Zealand sud | collected 2016-01-07 | reverse complement strand
CTGGGCCTCGGCGAGGCGTTCGCGCTGCAGCTGCGGCCGCCGCCGCCGCCGCAGGCGCAGCGGGCGCGCGCCAGCCGCATGGATGCCGCGCTGGGCGCGCCGAGGGCCTTGCGGCAGCGCTGAGTGTTGCCGCGTAGCGCTGCATGTGTATGATGCTGCAGCCATGTTTGATGCATAAGGCTGCTTGCCCCGCGAGGCCGGGACTACCTTTAGGAGGCAGGTCGGCTCTATGTGCATGTGCCTGTCTTTGCAAATATGTGTGCAATTGTGTGCGATCGCGCAAGCTGCCTCCAGCCCGATGCGCCCCTGCCGGCGCTGCCGAGCAGCCTCTGGCGGCCGCTGTCCATATCTCCGGCCGCGAGCCGCCCTCGCGCGCGTGCGCGGCGCTACCAGCCCGAAACCGGTCAATACCTCTATGACAGTGGTGCGCGGCAAGGCGGGCTCCAAGCTGACGTGGACGCCGAACGCGGCAGGCCTGGCCGCTGGAGAGGGCAAGCCGCATGTTCAAAACGTCGCCGCCGACGGGCCCGCGCTCTCCGGCGGCGCAACCATGGGCTCCATGACCGGCTGGCAGGCGCTTGCCGATCAGGCGCGCCCGCGCGCGTGCGTGCCGTGCCAAATTTAGGTTAGTGTATAACAATAAGCGTACCCTAGCCTCGGTCGCGCCGGCGGCGGCAGCCGCTCGCAGCCTGTGCGTCTGAGCGCTGCGCCGCGCGCAGGTCATGGCGGAGGCGGAGGCCGACGGCGCGGGTGAGGCGCCCGGCGCGCTGTCGGATGAGCGGGGGGATGCTGCAGGAGCGGCGCACGGCGCGACAGCGGCGGACCGGCCGAAGCCCGCTGCGCTGCTGGCGGCGCCCGTCGCCCGGCCCGGGTGGCGGCCCAGCACAGCTAGCGTAGGCGCTCCTGTCGCGCCTGCCTGCTTCATCAGGGGTTTTCAGCTAGAATACTAGCTAGGACAGGCACTATGTACCTGCCGCGAACAGCAGCAACGCTGCACCGCAAGCCAGCTGCCAGCCCTCACGCCCGCGGTCCATGCATGCCGTCCCGGCCGGGCGGCCTGGGTGCCAGCGCCGCAGACACCCTCGCAGACTCAAAGGCTGTGGCAGTCAGGCAGCAACTACAGTGCTTGAGGCGCCAACTGCGCGTGGCACTGCCCCCAGCTTTAGCACTACAGCCGTCTGGCGCCGCGTCCTGGACGGACTAGGGTAGGGTACCCTATGGCGCAACCTCATAGCGCGCCCCCGCGCAGGGGCACGCTCTTCCTGCAGTATGAGCTGCAGGAGGACCTGGGCGAGGGCGCGTTTGGGCGCGCGGTGCGCGCGCGCCGGCGCCGCGACGACCAGCCCGTCGTCGTCAAGATCATGCACCCCGACACGCTCAGCGACAGCGCGCGCGAGGAGGTGCGGCCGCGGGCCGGCCGCACGCGAGCCTGCGCGCGCCCGCCCGCAGCCCTGGCGCGCAGCGCATTTTGGTGGCGGTGCCATGCATTCTTGGCACGCACATGGGCAGTGGGTGCATGGTATGGGATGGGTGCATGGCATGACACCCTTGTGTGCATTCAAAGCAGCCGGCATTTAGGGTGAGCTGCCCTGCCCCGCACACCCTCGCCTGTCTGCCTCCGAGGCACGCCGCAGCAAGGGCGGCGCCAGCCCGCGCCCGAGCGCAGTCCTAAACCTACCCTAGCGCGGCCGCGCAGGCGCGGAATGAGGTCGCCGTGCTGGCAGCGCTGGACCACGTCAACATCGTCCGGTACCTCGACTGCTTCACCGCAGAGCGCGGCCGCATCCAGATCGTCATGGAGCTGTGCGAGGCGCGCGCGGCGCCCTGCACTGTATCGCCTCATTGTGTTGTCTTTGCATTGTTGCATTGTTGCATTGTGCAAAGCGTGCGCGCCGCCGCGCGCGTCTCGCGCAGTGCCCTGGGGCCGGGCAGAGGGGCCGGGCCGGGCGGGCACAGCGCTGTTGCGCATGTGTCTGGGCCCATGCTCGCCAGCCAGGGGCCAGCGCATGTGCGGGTGGGGGGGAGGGAGCGATGCAGACCGGTCTCCATGACATCCTCGCGGCGCGAGGGGGCACCAGGGGGGCAGCTCCTGGAGCGCAGCAACTCGCACAAGTGTGAAAGCTCAGGCTTTCCAAGCACACGGAGCCGGCCAGGCACCGGGAAACGCCGCAGCGCGCACGCAGGAGGGCGACCTGCACAGCTACCTCAAGCGGCGCGCCGGGCGGCTGCTGGACGAGGATGAGGTCATGGCCAAGCTCGTCCAGCTGTGCCTGGGCCTGCAGCATGTGCACAGCAAGGCAGGCAGCCCTCACGCGCACCCTGCCATGCACCCGCAGTCGGCTGGGGCCTCACCGTGTCGCACCGCGCCCTGCAGCGTCCGGGCCGCGCTGCAGGGCGCCCGCACGGCAGGGCATGCCTGGAGGCACCGCTCAGGGCTTTGCGTTCGCAATGTGAGTGTGCAGTCTTACGCCGTGCGTACGTCTGATCCGTCTGCACCGGGGCGCAACGCGCCATGCAGGGCATCATCCACCGCGATTTGAAAGCCAACAACGTGCTTCTAAGCGTGGGCGGCGTCGTCAAGCTGGGCGACTTTGGCATCTCCAAGGCGCACGCCCTGCCTAACCGCCTCTGTGCATGCACGACAGGCTCAGTGGCCCATGGACTACACAGATGGGCCGCTTTGCCTGTCGCAGCTGTGAGACGGGGTCGCGCTGGGCATGATGGACCGGGCTAAATGTTCGGAGGCCCGTGACTGCGCCCGTTCTCCACAGGTGCTCGCGCACGACCAGGCGGCTGCGCGCACCATGCTCGGCACGCCCTACTACATGAGCCCTGAGATCTGCAAGGTGCATGGCCCTAGTATCCCCGCAAGCCCAGCAAATGGGCCCTGGGCGCGTGCCCCCAGGCCTTGCCCGCGCCCGCTCAGGGCTGGCGCACGGCATGAGCTTCGTGAGAAAGTCCAGAAAAAGGGGCTGCAGGGGCCAATGCTAGAGCGCAGGGCGCGCCAGGCGCTGTCTCAGGCCAGGTCGAGCCGCGCATGGCCCAAGCTGAGCAAGGTTGGCTGCGGAGAGGGTGAGAGCTCCGCAACATGTGCACGCGCATGCGCATGCGATGCGCTTGACAAAAACCCACCCCAGCTGCCAGCAGGGCGCTATATCTGGCTGATCGACGAGATCCGCCACCGCAGGGCCGCCCATACGGCACAGCAACCGATGTGTGGGCGCTCGGGTGCATATTGTACGAGCTGTGCGCGCTCCGGCGCGCGTTTGATGGCAGCAACCTGGGCGCCATCACCGTGCGCATCATGAGGTGCGCGAAGGGTGTACGCATGACACGGCACGTTGAGAGAGAGCCCCCGGCATGACCTTCATGGTGTCCGACATGCCAGAGAGGCGTCGCGTCGATCGGCTGCATGACGAGCTTGGCAGTGGAGCGACCCCTTGCATGAACCTGCTTGTGCAAGGCCCAGGTTACGTACGCACATACCTTATATTTGCCCATGTCGCAAGACGTGCAAGCCTCAAGGACAGTGGGGAGGCAACGCGCGCGCATGCTGCGCCCCTGCCACCACGACGCCGCCGCCCGAACGCGCAGCGGCAGGTTTGCGCCCATCCCGGCCTGCTTCAGCGCCGAGCTGCGCGCGCTCAGCGAGGACCTGCTGCAGCGCGACCCGGAGCGCCGCCCGACGCTGGACGCGCTGCTGGCGCGGCCGTTCGTGCGGCGCCACCTGGGCGCGCTGGCTGCGCGCGTGCGCGCCGGCGGCATGCGCCGCCAGGCCAGCTTTGAGCGCACGCTGGCTGCGCTGCGCTTGCCGCTGGTGCGCCCGGGCTGGGTGTGCGGCTGCTGGCTGGTGCCAGGGTGGCGGCCGGCGGGCGCGCGACGGCTGAGCCGGCCTGGCGCGGCACCCAGGCCATGCATACTGGCACCTCATGGACGATGCTCAAGCCGTGGCATCTTCTGCGGCCCAGCGGGGGGCGCGGGCGCCGCGGCCAGCAAGGCTGGTGGCCAGCTGGCGCCAGCAGCTGTGTAACTCGCCACACATCAGCTGCAGCGCACAGCGAAGGTGCTCAGTTGGAGGAATAGCTTCATTGCCGGCGGTTCCCTGTCTGCGTGTCACGCCTGCGCATGCGCGGCTGCAGGAGGAGCCCGAGCCGCCGGGCGCGCGTGTGGGCGCCGGCGCGTGCGCGCGCGCAGCCGCGGGAGCCAGCGGAGGCAGCGGCAGCGGCGCCTCGCCTGGCTCCTCCGGCCTCGGCCCGCCAACGCCCTGCCCAGCCGCGGAAGCACCGCTAGGGTTCCCGGCCTGCGAGTCGCAGGCCAGCTGCGCCAGCTCCGCATGTCAGGCACACGCCGAGCCAGATAGCCTGGCGGCCGCCCGGACAGACCTGGTCGGAGTGCCAGCGCAAGCAGCCACCTGCATCGGAGTGGCTGCTGCGCCGCTGCATGCGGGGGACACAGCGAGGGCCGCCCTGCCTGGTGACTTGGACACTGAGGCCTCGAGTGGGTGCCATACAGATGAAAGGGGTGCAGAGGCTCATACACCTCACATCAACGACTGCATGATGAGCGGCGGCGGCCCCGGTGTGCCCGCCGCTGGCTGTCTGGCCGACGCGCGCGTGCCAGCGGCCTCGTCACACGCTCCGGGTAGTCGTGATGAGGCTGCGGAGGCGGCAGCGCAGCAGCGACGGCAGCGGGAGGCCGCGCGGCGCGCGCGGCAGGCAGAGCGCGATGCAGAGGAGGCGGCAGCGGCGCCGCGCGTGCGCGCATTTTTTGCCAGCGGGGGTTTCTCGGCTGTTTGGTGACTGTACCTGCATGGCTGACGTTGAGGCCGCAACGGCCACGCTGCACGTGCGCGCGTACTAGCCGGCGAGGTTTATCCAATTTGAGGTTTAGGCTGGGAGCAGCGCGCTTCTCGGTATGCCATTGGCAGATTTTTGAGGGTGTGAGTGCATCATGACTCAGTCCCAACACCACAACATGTGCAAGGGCACATGCGAATGTTTTGCAGTCATGAATTGCAGTCATGAATGAATTACAACCGTGTATCAGCCAAAACTGGCCGCTTACGGGCGCAGCCCTGAACAGGGCTACGCATTTATCAACTTGATCTCAGCTAAGCATGCGAGGATGCAGTGGGCGACCGCCAAGGTGTGCCGGTTCCGATTCCCGCCTGGCGGCATATCACTCCTTGCTTTGCCATCCAGGGCTGCTCAGGCGGTCAGGCCCGCACGTGGGGCCGCCAGGCGAGTTCACTGTGTTTGCATCAAGCACAAGGCATGTCGTGAGGCAGGCCTTCTCTGTGAAGCAGCACCTGCTACCTGTTAAGTTAGCCTACATACAAGGCACCCTTCATACAAGGCACTTGAATGAACCGGCTTCAGATGCAATGAGCATTTAGGGTCTCGTGCTTCACCCTGCTGGCACGTGCAGATAGGACCGCACAAGAACGGTTGATATCGGCGTGCTTGCAGCTTGAGCTTCGCACTGTTCTCACAAACTCAGATTCAATTTTTTCCTTGCTGCCTTGGGCGCAACCACACCCGCCTCTGCATCAGAGCTTCACCATGGTCACCGTTCCCGGCCTGGCGCCAAGGCCCTGTAGCGGGGCGCTGGCAAGCAGCAGCAGCCCCGTTAGCTTCCGGAAAAGCCGCTACACGTGCTTGCAGCGCAGGCGCTCGCAGCAGCGGCCAGCGGTGTCTGCAACAGCGAGCAGCGTTGTCGATGAAGTCTTGCAGCGCATTGCTGGCTCCGGCACGCCCCTTGCTACAAGGAGTCGAGCTAGTCAGAAAAAGAGACAAGCGCACGTATGAGTGAGCTTTGCCTGGGACGAGGCATGCATCCATCACTTACGTATAGCGGTAACGGCAGTCCGGGGTAGGCTCGTCTGGGTAACTGTTGCGCACATAAATGATAAACTCGTGTGTATAGCGCCTTCAGTAGCAGGCACGCCATCCGGGCGAAAGGGAGCGAGGTGCTAGTTGCTTTGCTGGCACAAACTGTGTGTTCACCAGTGCCTTGTCTCGCGTGGTATGCTTTGGACAGGCAGCAAGTCTGGCAACTGGCTTTAAACCAGTAAGGGGAACTCAGCAAGACACAGGGCTGCTTTCTGATGCCTCCCAGTTTTGCCTGGCGTGTATGCTTGTTAAGGGCAGCCCTACCGGCAGATGGCGGCGAGGACCTGGGAGAGGCCGAGCAGGCCTCGGTCGATAGGCTGCTGAGCCAGCTAGAGGAAGCAGGAGCGCGTCAGCAGCCGCGGCCGCTGGACAACCCGTTGTTGATGGGCAACTGTAGGGTCGGGTATGTGTCGACGCGCCAGGCACCAAAGCAGGACGGCAAGCGTGCGCCCCCGGTCTCTTGCAAGCATGCTCCTCTCGTGTCCAGCAACAGCCAAATTCAATGCGCTGCTCTAGCCTGTTTCCTCGTGCACTGAGCACAGCAAGCATGGGCTCTCATGCACAGCAGTATGGGCTCTCATGCACAGCAGTATGGGCTCGCATGCATGCAAGCGCGCCGCATACGCTTCGGCCCTGTGCTGTGCTCTCATTTGCAATCCGGCTTGCCCAGCTGACTGTGTGTGTTTATGTGTGGCGCTGCAGCGGCCGGGGGCCGCTTCCGTACGCGCTGGGGCCGCGCGCTTTTTCAGACCTCCGGCCTGTTCCAGAGCGTGTGCGCCTGCCCTGCAGCCGAATGCGTTGCCGCGCAACCTGCGATTGCTATTGCTAGGACTCGGCCACAGGCCTGACGCCCAACACGTGGCGGGGCCGAGCAGGCTCCCGTCAGACCTGGCGACGAACAAGGCACGCAGCTCGCTGCCAGTGCTGGCCCGCATGGCATAGCTGCGCTGTCACCCCTGCACAGACCAGCACTCTATGCTGCAGGTGGCGTTCAAGCTCTTTGGGTGCATCCCGGGCCATGTCGGCCTGCGCGGAAGAGTGGAGGCTGTCGGCGAGGGGCGGGACACCGTGAAGGTGCGCGGTGCGCCAGGCGCAGCAGCACGCCGCGCCCGCAGACACGCGCATGCAGCTTCTCAGTGTTGGGCCCGAGCGGGTTTGGGCCCCGACCCGTGCTCGCCGTGTGGCACCTCTGCGCCTTGCCCTGGCGCGTCCGGGCCGGGCACCGTGTGCCAGCGCGCCCAGCGCCGGCCAGCCGGCAAGCGCGCTTCAGTTGGAAGCAAACCCCAGGCCCGCAGGTCACGCAGCGCAGTGAGTCACCGCGCCGGCGTCAGCATGGGACGCTGGGGCCCGCGCCAGGTCCGCTTCGAGCGGCCGGAGCTCGTGCTGCCCGGCCTGGCGCTGCGCATCGGCCCGCCCAGCGCGGTGCAGCTGGCTACTACATACCTGGACGAGCGCGTGCGCCTCGGCCGCGGCTCGCGCGGCTCGCGCTTTGTGTTCGTGCGCGGCGGGTCAGCCGACGGCGCCGGTGCGCGGCCGATCGCGCGAGCAGGCTGGCATGCCAGGTTGAGACGCGGCTGCGCTGCCCATCCTGGCGTGTAGATAGTCGGCAAGCCGTAGGCACTGTGCAGCATCGCATCCCAGCCGCATGCGCCTGCTTGCCTGCGTCAAGCCCCCTGCTCACTGCACTTTCAGGGCTGTCTGCAGCCACGGAATGGTTGCATGGGGCCGCATGGCGCTTGTCTGACAGCCTGCTGGCGCTGACACGTGCGGGGGCGGCCAACGGTGTGTCATTGCGCTGTGTGGGGCTGTGCTTGGCTCTGTTCAATGAGCACAACATGTATCCGTCGCTGTGAGCCATCGCTGGAACAGTGCGGCACAGTGCGCAGGCATGGACGTGGTCGGTCTGAACAGGACGTCCCCGGTGGGCTGGCTGCTGCTGGCGGCGGCGGCGGCTGCGAGCGCGTGGCGCGCGGCCGCCCTCTGGCGCGCCGGCACGCTGGCGGCGCGCGTCGGGGCCGCGGCCTGCGCGCTGCTGGCGCTCGGGGTGGCACTCGCCGTTTGTGTGGACCGCGCGCCGGCGGTCCGGCGGCGGCTGGGAAGCTGACACGTGTCGGGACGACACGATCGACCTTATGAGCATGCGGCATGCTCAGTCGTGCTGGCTGGGTGCGGCTGCATGCGGCCGCAGCGGCGCAAGCGCTCGTGAGGTAGCGGCTGAGGCAGGCCTGTGACTGCTGTTGCAGAGACGGTGCAGAGACGTGGCGGCAAGGGCCGTCCTTGCTGTGAATTGCTCGTGCGAGAGGAGTGCACACCTGCGCATCTCTCGCTCAGTAAGAAGCATGCATGCATCAGCATTGCAAGTATATGCGACTTTGCTGGTACAAAACATCTCCTGGGAAGTCTTGGAGGGTTTCACAAGGCAAGCCCTACTAGGAAAACAAGGCTGGTGCACTCGCGGTGGGAGGGGCCCAACGTCCTCAACCTCCCAAGGGACAGCGGTGTCCACAGCTGCCCCTGGAAAGCACGTGCGCCAGCATCCTGCAGCGGCTGCGTGGCTAGTGCGGCGGGAGGGGCCCGGGCCTCGCTGCGCCTCAGCGCGCGTGGCGGCGCTGCCTGCGGCCTCACCGGCGCGGCGTGCGGCGGGGGTTGCCAAGCGGCTCCGCGGGCGCCTGGTGGCAGGCCCAGGCAGTGGCTGGGGGCAGGTGGTGAGCAGGAGCAGCACGAGCCCAGAGCAGTGAGTCCATATGGACTCGCTCTTAAATCACCCCAAGTACCAAAAGGTGCGGGTCGCACCGCCGGACCTGCCTGCCGCTCGGCCGGCAGCCGGCCCGGCGCAGAAAGGTGCCCAGGGCCCATGCAAACGGTAAGCAGAGGTGTCCACGGCCCGGCGCAGATCCGGGACCTCAACAGTGGCACGTTTGGCTTTGTGGAGCTGGCCTTGGACAAGAGCTCGGGGCAGCAGGTCGCCATAAAGGTGCAGCCCTGTGCCGTTCCCTGCTCATATTTGTTTCCTTGTAGTGCCAGGCGCTGGGGCGCGGCCCGCCCGCGCTGCCTGCGCTCCCAGGCGTCCTGCGGTGGACTGAGCGGCTTGTGTGTGCCACCGCCGCAGTTCATCGAGCGGGGAGAGAAGGTGAGCCCCGCCGTAGTGCTGCGCGGTGCAGCTTCGGCGCATGCGGAACATGCTGTAGCGGCCTGTCTCTGGCAGAGCGGCGCCTGGGGTGGGCTGGACGCGCTCGCGGCGGGCGACCCCACTGCGGCGACCGGCCTGAACCCTCGCGGAGCGCGCGCAGGTCACAAAGTATGTGGAGCGCGAGATTCTCAACCACCGCTTCCTCATGCACCCCCAGTGCGTGCCCCGCAGCGCGCTGGCTGCCTGCTGGCTGACCGCCGTGCCACGCTGCGCCGCGCGGCGCCCGCCGCGCCTGCGCGCCCAGCTTCTGCGCCGGCTGAAGAGCGCGCGGGGTCGGGCGCGCGCGCGCAGCATCGTGCAGTTCAAGGAGGTGTTCCTCACGCCGCGGTACCTGGCAATCGCGATGGAGTTTGTGGCCGGCGGCGACATGTTCGAGTATGTCGTGCGGAAGGGCGGGCTGAAGGAGAGCGAGGCGCGCTGGTTCTTCCAGCAGCTCATCGTGGGCGTGGACTACCTGCACAGGATGGTGCGCGCCGCGCGCTCGCGGGGGAGGGGGGGCGCGCGTCGGAGTGGTCGCGCGGCTGCGCGCCCGGCTTGCACGGCGCTGCTCGCCGAGCGCGCGCGGCTCGCCACGCGGCTCAGGGCGGTCGCTGGGCTGCACGGAGTGCCGCAACTGTGCCGGTCGACCGCCTGGCGGCGCGGGGACGGCGGGTGACCCCTGCGCGCGCGCGCGCCGCAGGGCGTGGCCAGCCGAGATATAAAGCTGGAGAACACGCTGCTCGACGGCAGCCCGCGGCCGCTGCTGAAGATTTGCGATTTCGGCTACTCGAAGGCGCGCTTGCGCCGGCGCGCTGCTGTGCTCTGCGCCACTGCAGTGCTGGCTAGGCGGAGGGTGCGCAGCACACTGCGTCTCACCAGTCTGCGCCTAATACGAGGACCGCGCGCGCGCGCGCAGCACGAGAAGTTCCAGTCGGCGCCCGGGTCGCGCGTGGGCACGCCGGCCTACCTCGCACCCGAGGTCATCATGACCACAAAGGGGCAGACGTACGACGGCAAGGTGGGCGCCGCGCCCGCCGTACCTCGGCGCATGCGCGGCCAGCGAGCTGCGCGCGGGCACTTGACAGGCGCCGCGGGCGCAGCTCGCGGACCTGTGGAGCTGCGGCGTCATGCTCTACGTCATGCTGGTCGGCGCGTACCCCTTTGAGCGGCCAGAGGACAAGCACGACAACCAGAAGTTGCAAAAGATGATTCAGGCGCGCGGCCGGAACCAAGCAGTTGTGGCTCGTCGCGCGCTCCTGCGCTTGTCCCGTGTGCTTGCAGTGCCCGGGCGCGCGGCGACGCGCGGGGGCGGGCGCGCAGAGGATACTGAAGGTCGAGTACGAGTTCCCCGCGCACGTCAAGGTGTCGCGCGAGTGCCGCGACCTGCTGTCGAAGATCCTGGTGCCCGACCCGACGAAGCGCGTCACCATCCCTGTCATCCAGCGCCACCCCTGGTACTTGAAGGACTTGCCGCCGGGCGTGGCGGAGATGAACGACTCGCTGCCGCAGCCCAGCGCGGGCGTGCAGGCGCGCGCGCTCCCCCCCTCTTTGCCTAGGGGTCTGGGCGAAGCATGTCTGGAGGTCTGGGCAAAGCAAGGAGCGCACAGAGCTCCTGGCGCAAGGAGCGGGGCCGCGTGGGCTGCTGACCTTTGGGCTACAAGGCCTGGATGTGCGCACTGGGATGTGTGCAGCCTGGATGTGCAATCTGGTTGTGTGCAGCCTTGTGTCCCATGTCGTGAGCCAGGACGCTGGCGGCCGCTGATGCTGACGATGCGCGCGGCCCCGCGCAGTCTGTGGAGGACATCCAGCGCATCGTGCGGGAGGCGCAGACGCCGCCCGCGGGGCCGGCCGGCTGGGACAATGATGAATATATCGACGACGCGATGGACCAGGAGCGCTACGACAGCTCCTCCTACGACGAGTGGGGCGCGCCCAGCATGTGAGCCGCGCGCGGGCTGCGCGCGCGCTGCGCCGGTCACACCGGGCAGGCGGGGGTGTAGTGGGCGGCGCTCGTGCGGTGTAGAGCCGGGCGCGCGTACCGCGTGAGGTCTGGATGATCACTGGTGCCGGAGGAGCCGCGGGGCTCGGGCGGACTGGAGGGGGGTGCGCCAGCGGCAACAGCGGTGGTGGGGTGCGCGCACGCGCGGCGGCTGCGCCGTCTTGTCAGCAGGGTGCATCGCTGTGATATACCCTGCTGGGGAAGGAGGCGCGAAGGAACCCTGCGTGCGAGGTGCTGCCGGCCGGGCGTGTGAGCGTGCGCGCTGCGTGTTAGCGCAACCCGCGGCCACCGCCACTGCCAGCGAGGAGGCACGCGCGTCCGGCGTGCGGGCCGTCATCGCCCGGCGCACGCACGCGCTGGGTAGCTTCCTGAGCAATGACAGCGCTGCACGCGCAAGCCTGGCGCGGTAGGAGCGCAGGCGCGCCGGAACGGAGCACGCTCCAGCGTCTGAGTCGCCGCTGGGGCGCATTGCCCGGGCACGCCCCGTGTGCTGCGACCTGTGGCGGGCTGGGTGTACGGCCGGGTTGTTCGCAGATAAGTGCCACCGTGTTGCAGCGGCACAGTGCTCCTTGCTGCCCCCGGGCGCGGCCTTGCAGGGCGCCTGCGCCGCGCCGAGGCTTTGGCCTGCCGCTTGGCTGTCCGGGGTCGCGGCTGCGTGTAGCGGGGCGAGATAGCAAGGGTAGCATCCTGGCTGTTGTGATGTTGGCCCCCCGGGGGGGGCGGTCGGGGGGCCGCTGGCAGCGCAGGCCGTGTTTTTGCCAGGTGGGGCGCTGCGCGCCGGGCTGGCGGGCCGCCGAGCGGTGCCGCTGGCGTGTCGGGCACCTAAGAGCCTGTGATACCCTGTGTGGTGGCAGCGCCTATTGCTGCAATGATTCATATGCACCCGAACAGCTCAGCGTACGCTGCTGTCATGGGGTGGCGCTCAGGCGTGCCTGCTGGGTTTGCTACTAGCCCGCATACGCGCGTCTTGCGCTGCGCTGAGCGGCGCGGGGTTTTGGGCGGGAGTTTGCGCCAGCGCGGGTGGTCCACTCTGCGCTGGTAGCGATTGGAGCACTTTGGTGACAGCCGTGAGTTTGTCATGGCCCCTTCCATGTAGATGGTCTCCAGGGCAGCCTGCGGCCTGCCAGGCAACTGTGTGCGACTTAGGCTGTCCAGAAGTTGGGAGCCCATGTCCCCTGGTTTGGCGGGTGCATTTCCTGTGCACTGGGCGAACTGGTACTTTCCCCGTGTAAGTCGCAGACCGCTTGTCCACATGCATCAGCCCTGAACGCACACCGCTCAGCTTGTGTCCTCCTGCATCGTCCCTGAAGGCACGGACCTCAGTGGCTGCAGCATGCAGTGGTGATGCCATGCAACATTTGCTATCAACGGTTCTGTCAGAACATGGCGGGGTCCTGTACTCACTTTGCTCGACTTGTTTCCAAGCTCGTGCATCTAGCCACGAAGTAGCCCCAACCTTCGCAGACAAGTCCAAGACACAGCAGGGGCTCCACACAAAAAGAGGGCTGGCGGTCAAAGAGGGGCGAAGGCGGCAGCCCATCAGGCGTGCTGAACAACGTGCCCGGCCGGCAGCAGGGCGCTTGCGTTGCCAAGCTGGCGGGGGTTGCGAGTGCAGAGCGCGCAGATAGCGGAACGCAGCGCTATGTCAGCGCCGCGGCCCAGCAAAGCGGAGCCGCTGCTGGGCCATCCCAAATACCGCAAGGCACGGGTCCCAGGAGACGGGCGATAGGACCCCGGGATGCTTGCGGTTGTGCATGCTGTGCCTAGCGCCACCTTGAAACCCACACCGGAGGGCGAGTGGCAGCCATGACCGCCGGTATATGCGTACATTGTGTTGAGCATACTGCAAGGACAGGAGCTGTGTGTTTCGTAAGCTCCACACTACCAGCACATGTGTAATGTTGTTGAAGCAGGTTGCGGACCTGGCGCGCGGAACGTTTGGCTTTGTCCAGCTCGCGCAGGACCTCGTGAGCGGCGAGCATGTTGCTATAAAGGTATGCTTTTCCCAGCGAGTACCAGACCTGGAACGGAGTGGCCGTGTGCCTGCCATGAGCGCAGGTGCTTGCTACTATGTCGCACGCAGCCGAGTATTCCTTGTTCAAGAGGCTGAATAAGGTGTGTGGCTCGCAGTTTGTCCCCCGCGGCGAGAAGGTGCGCGCTCAGCGCCAAGCATACGTTTATTGTGCAGAGTCATGTTGTGAAAAACAAGCGCACGAGCTGAAAATCTGGTACAAGGCCTGGGTATGACAAGCAGTGCTTTACGCATGCTCTGGCGTCACGCAACAGATAACCAAGTACGTGGAGCGAGAGATAATCAACCACAAGCAGCTCAAGCACCCGCACGTGGTGGAGCTCAGGGAGGTGCGCTGCGCCTCGCCCCCGGCGCTTGCGGGAGTCGCTATGATAGCTTGCACAGAGTCTCCGTACACGCTCAACGTACTCGCTCATCTGGAAAGAAAGTAGGTTCCTTCACATTTGCAACTCCCATGCTGCCGCATGCCGACGTTGTATTGCTGGTAGATGTGTGCTGCCTGGTTTGCTGCTTTCTTGAGGAGAGGGCAAAGTTGCGGCAGCTTTATGTTGGTGCCTGTTGCACGCCATGTTGTCTGCTAGAGGCTTTGTCGTCGGCAAGTACCACTGTGCCACTGTAGGCAACGCTGCACATGTGAGCAACGGCGCAGTATTGTACGCCTTGTTGTCTGCTGCTACAGGCTTTATCACCGGCAAGTGAAATCGTGCCACTGCAGGAGTAGCTGCAAGACGAGAAATGGCGCGCAGGTGTTCCTCACGGCCGAGTACCTGGCGATCGCGATGGAGTATGCGGCCGGCGGTGACATGTACCACCGCGTGGTGCGCTGCCGCGGGCTGCCCGAGGACGACGCGCGCTGGTACTTCCAGCAGCTGGTCATCGCCATCGACTACTGCCACCGCATGGCGCGCCGCTGTGCTGCACGTGCAGGACTCCCCGTTGCGCGTGCGGTGTTTGCAGCCACTTCACAGTGCCCATCTGCTTCATGCTTTGAGTATGATGGACGGCAACAATGGAAGGCAAGTGGCAAGCTCGCTCTGAGGTGTATTTGTAATGTAATGTAGAGAAGGTGTCTCGGACAGTGCCTTCACACCGTAACGCCAAGCGCGCCGTGTGGAGCTACCGTAGACCCGGACGCAAGCGGCTGCAGGGCGTCGCAAACCGGGACATAAAGCTGGAGAACACGCTGCTGGACGACAGCGAGCGCCCGCTGCTGAAGATCTGCGACTTCGGCTACTCCAAGGCGCGCCCTGCGCAGTCACACCGCGGCGCGCCCGGCGCCCCGGCCGGCCTGCTGCCTGGCACGCCTGGCAGCCGGCCGGCCATATCGCTGCATGCGCAAGCGTTCCAACCTGGCAGAGACCTGCACGCATGGCTGTCTGAGGTAACGGGGCACATGCAGGCACATGCAAGGCGCTCTCCTTGCCCCGCGCTACTTCGCAAATCTCCATCCCTCACTTTTAGCGTTAGCATGTCCTGGGAGACTACGGTGGGCATGCGTACAGAAGTACTGCCGAACGCCGTGCCTTGGACTGACAGTGCGACGCATGCATGCGTGCAGCATGAGAAGTATCAGTCGGCGCCCGGGTCGCGCGTGGGCACGCCGGCCTACCTAGCCCCTGAGGTCATCCTGACCACCAAGGGCAAGAAGTACGACGGCAAGGTGGCCCCCGCTCGGCCTGCCGTGCGAGCAGCCTGCGGGGCTTGCGTGTATGGAGATAGCGTCATAAGCAAGACGTGCGTGCAGAATTACGCCTGCTGAGCTTAAAAGTACACAGCATGTCATATAGCTTTTTCAACTTGAGATGCCGGTCCTTGAAAGCGTGGACGTGCCCGGCGCGCACATGGCGCGGCCCAGATTGCCATAGTAACCCCATCTGTGGCCGCCGGCAGTCGGCGGACACATGGGCGTGCGGCGTGATGCTGTTCATCATGCTGGCCTCGGCCTACCCGTTTGGGCGCCCGGAGGATGAGCAGCTCAAGCCCTCTGCCAAGATGCATGTCATGCTGCAGGTCCGCCATTGGAGCACGCAGCGGCTAGCTTCCGCTAGGCAGTGCTCATACAGGGGAGGGGGCCGCTGCACCATGCCTGCTTTACGCTGTCTGGCAAGGGGCAAGCACATCAGGGCTGTATGCTGAGCCAAGGCTGCTCTCTGGGGGATTGGAGGCATTTGCAGCCGTATCTGGGGCGTTCGTGAGGTCTGAGGTCTGATGTCTCTGAGACCCTAGCCCTCACATCGGACAGAAGCCACCTCCGCCTGCACTGCACATGCAGCGCTGCTCCTTGGCAGTGCGCCGCCGTGGGGGCGCGCGCGCGCTTCTGCCAGCCATTGAGAAAGCGCTCATGTGGCCGCTCGTGGCGAACTCCGTTGCGGACAGAGACTGCATGTTAGAGCGCTTGCCTGTCCTCCAGGCGCGCGGCTGACCCAGCGCGCCGCGCCTGCGCGCGCAGCGCATCCTGCACACGGACTACGCGCTGCCGGCGCACGTGCGCGCGTCAGCGGAGTGCCGCGATCTGCTCGGCCGCATCCTGGTTGCCGACCCGGCCGCGCGGCTGAGCCTGGCGGGCATCCAGGCGCACGCCTGGTTCTGCGCGGCGCTGCCGGAGGGCTGCCAGGACATGAACGCGCGCCTGCTGGAGGAGCCGCCCGAGGCCGAGCTGCAGGCGCGGCGCCGAGGCTGCGCTGGGGTCGCGTGGCTTGCAGTCCGTAGGGTGTCTGCGTAGGGGCGCCCAAGATGTGCGCCTGGCCCTGAGCGCAGCCGCCAGACGGGAGGGCTAGAGCATGAGTGCGCGCAAGCCACAAGGAGCTGCCCGAGTGGCAGTCTTAGGCGCGCAGCAGGGAGTGGCTGGCTCTGGGAAAGAAGAGGCAGTGAGGCTGCTGATGCAGGCGGGCAAGACTTATTGTGCGTGGCGGCGTGCGGAGGCCGCGTGTGCAGCGCTTAGCAGAGATCAAGGCAGGCTGGGGTTGCCTCCATGCTGGCTCTTTGGCGGGGAGGCTGCGGCGGCGCGTGAGCACCAGATGCGTCTGCCACTCAGCAGCCAGGCGTTCTTGCTCGCCACGATCTGAATGCCAGGGGAAGGCTGAGGAGGTGCTGGCTTGGCAAGGATGTAGGGATGCTGGCCTGTCTAGGGTTTAGGTTTGCAAGGGTTGAGGAGGTGCTGGCCGGCCGCGGCAGACCGTGGAGGAGACGGAGCGCATCGTGCGCGAGGCCATGACCGCGCCGGCCGCCGCGGCCGCCGCGGCCGCCGCGCCGAGGCTCAACTTTGACAACGATGACACGCTGGACACGTTTGTGGACGAGCAGCGCCGCGCGAGCAGCGCCGGCGGCGCCGTGTTTGTTGCCGAGGACGAGTGGTGAGCGCGGGGCGCGCGCCCGGCTCTCCTGATTTGCACCTGCTGCCGACGACGGGCGGCGAGCCCGTGGGTAGCCGCCGCAGCAGCGCTGCCGCCATGCGCTCCGGGTGTGCGCTCCTAGGTTGCTACCGTGTGACTGCCGCTGGACATGGCTGTATAGAGACACGCAGCGGGAGCTGCTCTGCTTGGTTGCGTGGGCAAACAAACGGTGCGCGATGGGCAGGACCTTTGAAAGGCCCGTGGGTGGGTCCTGGGATCCCAGCTGTCTCTTGTCTGGTGCCCAACGTTTCTCGGCCTGAGGCAGCAGCAAGTCTGTACATCCGGTGGTTTTCAGCATGGCGAAGTGTGTGTAGGTAACCTGAAGTACTTTTGCAGAGGTGTGCTTTTCGAAGAGCTCCTGGTCAGCGAAGTATGCCAATAGTTGCATGGATGCCGAGGTACCTTGGTGTGTGATTTGCATTTTGAGTGTTTCCTGATGCCTGCTGTGGGCAGTCTGCACAAGCGCGGCCTTGCAACGCTGTCATCAAGCGCGTCGCGCGCACTGTGTTACCTCCTCAGCCATGAAGCGGCCACCCATGCCATACCTATATGCGAGGCTACTGTGAGAGGCTGCAGTGCTCATATGCACCGCCATGCGCCGTCATAGACCGTCACTTGCGCACAACTCGCATGCGACGAGCAAGGCAAGCCAGCCTATCATGCATCCCTGACGCCTGACACTGCATACGCACAACGCCCCCAATTGACACAAGACCCAAAAAGTTCACACAATATACACTGCAGCATGCCTGCTGCGGCATGCCCCGCACCTGCGCAGAGCTGACGTGGCGCACCGCCCTGCTGACACATGGAACCAACGCGTCACGCTGCTGGCCTGCCGTGCGCTCACTGCACAGCCTGCGCCTGGCCGCCCTCCGTGCACGTGTACCACTGGCCGCTCGCGGCGTCCGCGTACAGCCAGCAGCCGTGCCGGCGGCTGTAGTAGCAGCCCGAGGTCGCGTCGTACTCATAGTCGCTCGCGGCGCACGGCGCGGCGCCCGCACCCGCCCCGGCCGCCGCGGCGCTGGCCGCGGCGGGCGCCTGCGTCCCGACACCCGCGTCGCCAGCCTGGTGCGCGCCACCGGGCGCGCCGGCGCCCCCGGCGCCCTCTTCGTCCATGTCGCCGCTGCC
>JAABVA010002641.1_pt1 | contig 17624 bp, 13 predicted proteins | sample 5560331 | NCBI WGS metagenome assembly JAABVA01 (sample SAMN12812661, study PRJNA571458) | rock metagenome | isolation source: Antarctica rocks | place: Antarctica: Victoria Land, Mt New Zealand sud | collected 2016-01-07 | reverse complement strand
TCGCTTTTCGCTTTTTCATTCCTTTGAATTTCACAATCGCTTGTGTTTGCTGTTTTTGCTGCGAATTCGCATTTCGCAGATTGATTGTATTCTTGTCGTTGTGCGCATTTGCATGTGAATTTAGCATTAATGCATTGAATGAACTAAACATGTATTGCGTTTTTCTATTTGCTAATGTGAGCGATTTTTGTTGACTGCGAAATAAATCGACAATGTTGTTTTGCAATTGTTTGCTTGTTGATGAACTCATGCTAAGTTCGTCTCATAGATCTGTTTCAATCTCTAACGTTGACTTTTTGATTTCTATCGTCGAGATTTTGAGTTCTAACGCTGAGCTATTGCTTCTGCTGAGTTTCGCGTTACTATTAGCGAAACGAGGCAAGAAAGAGCGCATAACGCGACTCTTTATATTTCTTTTCATAGAGAGTTTTTTCGAGTTTCAAGCTTCGAGCTTCTAGAAAATTTACTTGACATCACTTAAATATTTCTTTAATCTCTTACTTAGAGCGTTTCACGTAGACAGTAACTTTAGTGTAAAGATTTCTCAATTTCTATCTTGAAATCTGCAATAGATCGTCTTCTATTATCAACTTATGTCAGATGAAAATGATATAAATCTAGTCTGCAAGAGTCTAGATTACTCTTTTTGATAGAAAATGCTTGACGCAATTGCTTTTTTTTTTAAATTTCTTCAAGTTTTACGTGCTTATACAGTCTAAGACTATCAAACACGATGCTATTTACCTAAATAGTAACACTGAAGCGCTGTGTATATGCTAAATTACATGTAATCTAGTCATAATCGCTGCTGTATATCTTTTTATTGAGCATTCAGATTGTTAGAATGCGCATACGAGCGTGTGACATGTTTATATAATCAAATGATCATATAAACAAATCGAAATTATGAAAGCTGATCACTTTAACGTAAGCTTTCGAATTTGCTGTTTGATCATCTAGCTGAGCAAGCTAGATAAGCGATCGATGTGTTGTGAAAGTTGATCACTTCGACGTGAGCTTTCATTCGCTGTTTGACCATCTAGTTGAACAGGCTAGATGAGCTTTGAATTGTTTGTGAGCATCGCGATGCGATGCTCAATCTGTGTATTGTGAAAGCTGATCACTTTGACGTGAGCTTTCGAATTTGCTGTTTGATCATTTAGCTGAGCGAGCTAGATGAGTAATCAATGTATTGTGAAAGTTGATCACTTCGACGTGAACTTTCGTTCGCTGTTTGATCATCTAGTTGAGCAGACTAGATGAGCTTTGATCTATGTAGATGAAAGCTGATCATAGATGAGGTTTGATCTATGTATTTTCGACTCATGTAAATCGATCAGAAAACCTAAATCGATCGATTTACTGCGTTGCACAGATGTGTAGATGCGCAAAAGCTGAGTCGTGCCTTCGCAGTGACTATGTAAATGTCGTATACTAGTTGCAGCGCGTGCGCAAAGACGTTGCTGTTGTTCTGTGTATATGAGCAAAGACTGTGTCGTGTCTTTGCAGTGTATGTGATTGCGATGCATGTAAATCGATCTGATAATGCGAAAAATCGATCGATTTACTGCGTCGCACAGATGTGTAGATGCGCAAAAGCTGAGTCGTGCCTTCGCAATGTATGTGTGTGTGATGTATATGAGTTGCAGCATGTGCGCAAAGACGTTGCTGTCGTTCTGTGTATATAAGCAAAGACTGTGTCGTGTCTTCGCAATGTATGTGATTGCGATGCATGTAAATCGATCTAATAAAGCAAAAAACCGATCGATTTACTGCATCATGCAGACGTGTAGATGCACAAAAGCTGAATCGTGTCTTCGCAGTATATGTGTGTATATTGTATATGAGCTCAACGTGTGAATAAAGCGCTGTTACTGCTCTGTGTGTGATTGCGCTGCGTGTAAATCGATCTGAAAATGCGAAAAATCGATCGATTTACTGCATCACGTCTGTCTGTATATGCGCAAAAGCTGAGTCGTGCCTTCGCAGTATATGTGTATGTGTCGTATATAAGCTGCAGCGTGTATGCAAAGACGTTGCTGTCATTCTGTGTATATGCAAGCTTCAACGCGTTGATGATCGCGTTGTCATTGCTTCGCTTTTTGACTGTGTGTGAGCTCAACGCGTGAGTAAAGCGCTGTTACTGCTCTGTCAATGTTGATGAGATTGTTCAGCTTCTCTGACAAGCATAGCTTGCAGAAGATTCGTAGTCAGCATTTCATACAGGTAAATCTCGTTGTTGATTGACGCAATTACTTTATATTTCATGTATCAAAGTAGTCACGTTATCTCACTCAAAATAGTAACGACTGATCTTGATTTATTGTCTTGCACATCAAGAAAAGGTAAAACAAATAGTGATTTGATAAGAAACACTGTACTTCTCTGAAACAACGTTGTTTTCTGTGCAATCTTTAAGTGCAAAAGAGTTTGATTTCGATTTTTGTGTCAGTACACAGTCTTCTGTGCTGTTCTGAAGTCAATTGATGACTTGTTTTTTTCATGTGAGTTTGCTCTTCGATTTATCAATCAAATTACTGTCTGAATTGATGATTCTTTCTTCTGCGTTGATGAACTTTCGTTTCGCCGCCGATTTTGATCTGCGTAAGCGCGAAAAATTTCAATTTTCGATTTTTGACTTGCGACGCAGTCATCTGTGAAGCTATTGAGTCGAATGAGAACTTGTTTTGATCGTACAATTGTGCTCTATAACTTGTCAATCAATTTGATATATTATATGCTTCAATAGATCGTTATCGTCAATTTTCCGAGATTCAATCTGTATCACATGAAACTAAAATCATTTGAAATTCTAGAAGAAAAGAAATTGATTAACTACAAGTTGAATCTTTCAACATCTATGAGAATACACTCAGTAACTCATATTTCTCTTTTGAAGTCTGCAAATTTGAATTCATCAATTCAAACAGAATCTTCAGAAATCAATTCAGAATGTCAGAATGTCAAGTACAAAGTAAAAAATATACTAAATCAACAGAATATTGAAGATCAGTCTCATTAATTGATTAAGTGAAAAGATTATGAACATATTGAGAACACTTGAAAATCAAGGAAAAATCTCAAGAACTGTCAGATGCTTCTGCAACAGTTTCAGTTAAGAAATTCAGTCAGTCAAAATCTGATGAAATCTCAATCTGCTTGAAAGACACGTCAAAAAGAAAATCATTCAGTGATGATTCACTAATTCTTATCTCTTCTTTCTTGAGCTTGACAATGTTTTGAAACTTTCGTTCAATCATTGTCTGTTTCTTGTTCTTCAGAAACACAAATTGATTTTGCAGATGAATAGCTCTTGCGAAGATCTTTTGCATCTGCTTGTAAATGTTCAGCAGCTCATGAAGAATTCAATCGCGTTCTATCTTTACTCTTTTTCACTTCATCATCGAAAAAGTAAGATTGCACTTACGATCAAGATGCACACACTCGATGTAATGATTAAATTCATTGTTGACACGACATTTCTTTTGCAAGCGACTGCAGTGTTCACAAGAACGCATAACAGCATGCTCAGAACTCGTACGCTCAAGAAAATCTTTGCGACGCAAGATAAAGTTTTTTGTTATGCAATGAGAAGACATGAAGAAAAAGTGATTTTCGAAACGAAAATCTTAGAAGAAAATCTAGTGTTAGAACTCTTTTGCAGATGATTAAATAAAGCAATGATTAAATAATTATTGCATAATCAGAGTCTTGAAGTGATCGCTCTGATCGCTTGAATCAGAAGTGATCACAGTAAGCATGATGAGCATGATGCTCATCTTGCTCATCTTGCTCAAAAATGATCAGAAAGATCATTCAGAGCAGAGATAACTTGACATGATTCTTTTATATTTATATAATGGTGATTGTTCTCTTAGATAGAAGCTTCGTGCTCAACTCATGTAATAGTCAATACAGTTTATTATCTTAGCTATTCTCAAATCTTCAGTCTAGTGATTAGTTTGTTACTATACTGATCTCTGTTTATATCTTGTGTTGTTAAAGAAACAATCATTACATTTGTCAAGAAAGAAATCAATTAGTAGACTAATTGTCAAGTCAAGTTTTCATATTTACATTTTGACTCGACTCAAGTACTCGAATTGAATCTTCTGACTCGACTCAAATACTTAAGTTAAATCTCATGACTCGACTCGATATTGATCTCGAGTCAATTCAGAACTCGCTGACTCAACTCAACTCATCAAGCAATTGAATATGACGTTAAGAGAGCTAAATATAGAAATTTTTCCTGTTTTTCGCCTTTGCATTATCTTTTTGCATTATCTTTTTGATAGAAAGTCATAAAGAGAAACATGAAGAGAAACATGAAGAGAAACATGAAGAGAAACATGAAGATCATTTGATAGAGAGCTTTGATAGAAAGCTATGATAGAAAGCTATGATAGAGAGTCATGATGAGAAACTATAAAGGCTGTTTGATAGAAAGCTATGAAGAGAAGTCATGAAGAGAAGCTATGAAGAAAAACTATGAAGGTTATTTGATAGAGAGTCATAATAGAAAGTCATAATAGAAAGTCATAATAGAATATCTATCTATCTATCTTTATGTCTTGACGAGTCGAGTCGAAAATTTCGAATTAATACTCGATTTCAATTCTCTGACTCGACTCAAATACTTGAGCTGAACATCTTGACTCGACTCAAATACTTGAATCAAGAATTCTGACTCAAATTGAGTCTTGACGAATCGAGAACTCGACTCGATCTCGATGACTCAACTCGACGCAATCAGTCTATCAATTAGATTGAAAACAATTATTGTTTTCAAGTAGAAATGTAGTGCATCATTTTGAAAAGATGATTGACTACAATTATAATGCTGTCGTAGAAAATATTTAAGACGCTTGTACTGTCAGAAAAATTAATGATGAAATTCATGATGATGCTTTTTCATATTCTTTAAGAAATAAATAAACTATTTAAAAGTTCTCAGATTCTGTAATATAATGTCTTATATTACTGACATGATTTACAAATCTTGCAATATTTCTTAATGTTTTTATTTGCAAACAATCAGTTGAAGATTCATTAAACAAGTTTTAAACATCTTTGAAAGTTGAGATGTTTTGCAAGAGAATTATCATGATGTCATTTCATGACTTCTGTTTTAAATTCATTTTGTGCAGAAACATAAATAAATTCTCAAAATATCATGATATCATTTATGATTTTCATCAATCAGTTGATCATAAAGATGCTGAAGTCAATTTCAGTATCATGCATGCTTAAGCTTTTTTTTTCATTAATTCTCATATTGTGATGATGAAATGATTTATTTTCTGCTGTTTGCAGATTAATTGAATCAGATTCTTGAAAGAATAGCTTGCAAAGTTAACAAAGTTCAACATCATGATGTTATCTTGTATTAACTTTAAATTGAAGCATTTATGAATTTTTATGCTTTTCAAAACTGCATCATCTGAATTATTTTAAATCATAATCAAATGATTCTCTGATGTCTTCATCTTTTCTTTCATGATTAAAGCTTTTCTCTCTTCAGCAAAATAATGCATAGTTCTGCTTTGACTCATGATTAAACACTCACTTTTCTCAGCAGAATGATACATAGTTGAATCTCTGCTTTAATTCATGATCAAACATTCGCTTTCTTCAGCAAAATAATGCATAACTGAATCTTTACTCTGATTCATGATCAAACATTCACTTTCTTCAGCAAAATGATACATAGTTGAATATTTATTCTGATTCATGATCAAACATTTGCTTTTCTCAACAAAACAATACATAGTTAAATCTTTGTTCTGATTTATGATCAAACATTCATTTTTCTCAGCAGAACAACACATAGTTAAATCTTTGTTCTGATTCATGATTAAATATTTGCTTTCTTCAGCAAAATGATACATAGTTGAATTCTCACTCTGATTCATGATTAAACATTTGCTTTTCTCAGTAAAACAACACATAATTAAACTCTTGATCTGATTTATGATTGTAATTGTAATTGTGATTGTAATTTATACACTCTTGTGACATTGATTTAGACTCGACTCATGAGAGACTCTATGCTATTTATATCAAGTGAACAAAAGTCTTTAAGAAAGAAAATAACTCGTCATTTATACAACTGCTTCACGCAGTTGAAACAATGAGATTGACACTGTGTTATCAAGTAATGAATCTATAGCTTCTATTCAGCGCGTGATGCTTAAGTAAACTTTTAATGAAAGTGTCTGTGCTGTTTGATTATAACACATTGTCTTTGCTCTGCTCTTCATTGATGATATTCTATACAACGATGTCTTGATTCAATTCTCGATTCAAAGATGAAAGATGTTTTCTTTGCATTTGTGATGCTCATGATTGTAACATACATAGAGCTGTGTTCTCTTACTTAATAATTGTCATTCATTGAGCAGAGAAATATGTGATGAAAGAGAGATGCACATGATGAGAAGATAAAGTGTGATTATATTGAGTAACTCTTTTCTTCTCTTGATTTGACTTATGTCACGTAGACGTTGAATGAATTGTTAGTATAAATGTGCAATTGCAATCGTTCGATGTTTGACTCTGATCAATGAAAGAGAATGCATTCTGATCATTCTCTTGAGCTCTCAATTTTTCATGTGAATAGATGAATGACTTAACGTCAAGTAAAGAAAATGAGCTCAAGCTCTCTTAGTATATCAGCATAATCAACAAGTCACTACTTCTTCAAGCACTGTAATCACGTCTTTCAATACTTGAAATGACTATTCTATTTGATATTTTTTCATTAATTACTCAATGACACTGTTGATGTGATGAAGACGTTTTGATATCGACGCAGTCGACGAGTTGCAAATTCTTTGATCACTTGTAATCACAACTTGCAGACTCTTCATCTGAGTTGTCTTTTTCACTAGTAGTATCTTTTCATCTCTTACTGACATCGACATGTCATTAATCTTCTTTGTAAATCAATTGTGACTGTTAGAGAAGAATGTTGTTGCATGAGTGAAAACTTTGCACGATGACTTTGCTGATCATACAATGTTCTAACATCGTTTGAACTGCGTTGAATTGAAATCTCTTGACTTTTCTGACTTCTATTCAAACACAGAATGAAATCAAAAGATTCATAGTCAACATCATGTACAGATGAATCTCGTTGTCAGTCGATCTGATTTATGATTAAACATTCATTTTTCTCAGCAGAACAATACATAGTTGAATCTTTGCTTTAATTCATGATCAAATTTTTATTCTTTTTAACAAAAAGATTTACTCTTCTGTATTTTCATCTCATTTAAATGATGTTCTTTTCAATCTCAGTGATAATAATAAATGTTGATTCAATGTTTTTACAAAAATAAACATTTCTTTTAATTTTAATGATGATAATGAACATTGACTCAATGTTTTTGCAAATGCAGATGTTTTTTCTAGTTTCAATGATAATAATAAATGTAATTTTTTTAATTCTTACTTGATTCAACACTTATTATGAATCTATGCAAGATTCTATATACTGTAGCGAGCGCTGCGTTAGTGCAGCGCTCTTTTCACATCAAAAATCACTTCTTTCTGCGCTCTATATTATAACTGTTCTCAATGCAAGAATTCTATGAGTTTGTTTCTTTTCTATTTTTTCTCTCTTTCATCTGATTTTTTGATGACATCACAGCTTGAAATTGATTCAGTATGCTCATTGAGAGTATCATTTGAATGATCATCATTATTGCGCTTATGATTTCTAAGAACTTTCTCAAGTTCGTGATATTCTCTTCTTATTGCATTGCTTTTCATTCTACTTTTCATTTGAAACATGTTAATAAAACATGCTTGATTGACATTCAATCTTTATCACACTCGCACGTCATCATAGCAACATTAAGTACTCATCTCTCATGTAAAAATTGATTGAAGTCAATTTTTCTTATGCATAGCTGCGTCAATAATGCATTGTGAGACTTCATATGATTCTTGTGCAGTCACAGATGTTGATGTGTCATTTCTGATGTCAAATATTGAAAATGAGCTGCGTTGAATTTCTCTTTTCAAACTATTCTTCATGTTTATCTAATTTATTTCTGTATGAGCCTTAATCTTGTCATCACTTCAATGCATTAATGCTCAGTCAGTAATAAAGACAAATCATGTGCATCATTAATCATCTTGTTCATTGCTTCATTTTCAAGTACTTTTGCATGTCTCATCACTCAATATAGCTTCAGCGTAACTTCTTGAGATTGAATGTTCTCATGTGCAATCTGAACTCATTGCAGACGTGTCTGATCTTTTGTTAATATTATAGCTTTCACTGTTTTCAAAGAAGTCTGACTATCACTGTATACTTTGTATATCTTTTCATGATACTCTCGATTCTTTGTCACTACATTTGCAAAATGTTTCATTCTTGTGATCAATTCTTTCAGTTCTTCATGATGAGTGATGACTGCAGTCGATCTTCTCAATCTTTTATTTAGCTCTCAGTTAATTTTCATTGCAATCATCGTAACATTTTCTCTACTGTTGCTATCATTCAAGTAAACTCTTTGCTTCAATGCAAATGTGTCGAGACAATGTTGACTTATTGACATTTTCTTGTTTGCAACTATAACTATTCTCGATGACTCTGATCAGAAAATCATCATGTAAAGATGACTTCACTTCATCTTCATTTATTCAAGTGTTTCTTTCATTCACTTTTGCTTCAGCTGCAAAAATGTCTTGCATAACTTTGATTTTCAATCTCTTTTGAATATCAAGTCGTTGCAAATTCAACGCATCATCATCTCAATAACTTCATCTGATTTTTGAAAGTTCATGTTCATTATTGACTTTTGTATCAGCTTTTGTAAATGAATATTTATCGATGCTGTGTTTATTTCTATCTGTAGAGTCTTTGTTAATGTTGCATAATAAACATCAATGATTTGTTGCAATGTTCTTTCTTGTACTAATTTCAGCTTGACGTTCAGATCTTTTCAATGATTCTTCACTTTCTATAACATGTATCATATGATGACTTCGTGACTAAGCAAAGAATGCATCATCGCGAAGTGAATTTGCTTTTTCGTCATCATTGATGAATTTTAAGTAAACTTGATGATTGTCTGCATGATCTTTTGTTTAATCACTAGTTTTGCTTCAACATAATGCATGTGAATTGCTCATTTCAGCTTGAAGTTCAGTTGAACTCTCAAAACTCTGATATTTGATTTCAAGTTAATCTGATGTTTTATCAACTTTACATCAATGTTCATATTGAATCACTTAAAGATTCTTGTAAAGTGAATCAGCTCATGCTTTGTCTTTAAAAACTTGATGTCGTGCGTTTTTGATCACTGTTCGCATCTATCATAGATTTCGCTAAGAACTCTGCAATTGCACTTCATGAACTTTTTATATATTAAAATATTGACGTTATTTATAAAATCTGTAAAGCTTGTTCTCAATTTAATGTTGTCACATGCTTTTAGCAAGTTCATGTTGTAGAACAGATATAATATTGATGATAGCAAAGAATTTTGTGATATGTCAACGTTCACGCTGCATTTCATTGTCGTGTAGTCATCAATTGTGATCATGATACATTGATTTCTCAGAAAGTTCTTCACAAATTTGAGAAGCAGTCTGAAAACTCTTCTCTTTTTCATGTCATGCAAGAGTCTGCTATGCACTACATTGTCAAATGCACTCTTCTTATTCAGACTCAGCAATGAAACTACTCTTTTTCTTGTATCACTTCATACAATGTGTATCTTTTCTGTAATCAGTTACAAAGTCGTATTTATTGATTTGTGTTTGCAAGTTTTCATCTGAATGTTCAATATCAAGTTGCACACTTTTATAATGTTTCACAGATGTTCAAATATGATGAACTTCAGTATCTTGCTCAGCATGTTGAATAGCACAATTGATTTATATATTTTTGCATTAAAGTAATTCTTTTTGTCTGACTTTTACATCATTATTGTGATTACGCTCTTGAACTGAGTTGATTATATTCTCTTCTGCAAACATCTTTCAAAAAGAGAGCATATTTATTCTGACGTGTTATCAATGAGTCTGCGCATTATTCTATTTATATATTTTGTGTATTTTAAAGTTTTGTTGAACATTATCTTGTAAATGACTCTTTTAATCTTGCGATGCATCAATGAAGTATCATTCTCAATCAAGAATGAATACTTGAAGTCTTTTATGTTCAGCATGAGAATCTTTGAAGATGATGAAAAGTGAGTTTAAAACATCATCTTCATCTTATTTTGCACTGTTATAGCAATGTTGAAGCACTCTGACTTGATCAGAGAGAAAATTGTTGCTTGAGTCAGTGTGTGTCTGTGATTGCATTTCTTGCTCATTTCGCAGTTTTGAACAGTCTTCTCAAGAATTGTTCAACATTCTGCATGATTTCTTAATATTCACTGCGTTTCTGTTTTCTGATGATCTTGCTCTTTTTATCACATGCTTGAATGTACTCTGTTCAATCATCAATGATTCAACAGCTTTTTCTCATTCATCACACACTCTTGATGATTTTTATACACTTCTTCGTTCATTCTGCTTTGATCATTTCATGTGATCTCACTCAGAAAGTAGAAATCTCGATGATCTTCTTCAGTGCATTCAGCAGTTGCTTAGTGTATTCATCTATGCGCTGATGCTTCATCTCATGATTCAACAGTGATTTCAACATTTATTCTCTCAAAGTATTGATGAACTTTTCTTCATTCATTGTCTTTCAATTGCAACGCGATTTTCGCGCTGACTCTTTGCAAACTTTGAAATTTATAATTGTCTGTATCAACAGATGATCTGAGAAGTTTTTTATTTCTTCGTTGATTTCACATCATATTAGTCGATTCATAATGTCATCTGTCGTGAAAATCAAATCTATTGTCATTTAAGATTTCTGATAATTTCTCGTAATTGTGTCTTGAAATAGCATCAGCGATGCATCGACATTTGTGATCATTTCAATTAAATCATTTGACAATAGATGCTGTCTTGAGTAGAATGATTCTTCTCATGTGAGATGATGCAGATTGAAGTCTTCTACAAGAATGCGTTCTTTCAACATGTGTAACATCTTTTCAATGTTTGAAAGACTTTCTTTTTCATGAATGACTTTGTGATCTTTGAGTGACAAATTGTATGCTTCATGAATGTGTATAGCTTTCTGAGTCATCTGTGTATCATTTATTAATGTTTATAATGTAATAATGTTTACATTTTTGAAGTGTTATGTTGAGTATTAAATGTTGCTGTCAATTCTCTTATTTATGTAGAAATAGATTCTACTTTCATTATTCTTCAGCATGAAGTTGACAGTTATTGAACAGTACACTCTGAAATTCTCATCAAATCATCAAAGTTCTTGAAGAATCAAAATGTCATAATTCTTTATCTTTTTCTCATGTAGTAATGCTATCATCATCTTTTCTCTGAACTTGTGAACATTATACTCTAGTATTCAAAGCTTCTTTTGCTGAAACATTAAAATTTACATTCAAAGTTGTTTGATGTTCTCTTAAGCATTTGCAATGTGCTTGCTTCACTTATAAAATCTTTAAAAGAAGATGATACTGAAATTGATGTGATTAATGTTGACTTCAACTCATTTATTTTTGACTTCTTGACTAGATGATTCAATATAATGTTTTCGAATGTGATGATCATGCTAAGCAGACAACTTTCATTTGTTAAGCATTTTTGTTTTCTCTTCAAGTCATTGTTTATCAGCAATTTTAAATTGATAAATATCGTTGTGAATATCTTCAACATCATCGCTTTGTGCCTTTTCTGCTCTCGTACGACGTGATATAAAGATCTGTATTTTGTAACTTTCTTTATTCTCTCTTTTTCAATCTGTCGTTTATGACATTGAGAATCAAAGACTCTGTGTATATCTCAACATATTTCACATTTTCACATGTTTCAAGTCTGTTTATGAGAATAATGCTTTAAGTAATGATCTAGCATGCAGTAAATGCATCTTTGCTTATTTCTGCATTTGTATATTTTATGATTGTAGTCTTGATACTTTAAACATTGATGTGCTTTACAACTCAAATCATAAAACTGCGTGATTTTTATATCAATTTTATGACATACTTTCTCATTAATTAGCTTGTTCATCATCTCAGCACTGACTATGCATATCATCAGCAAGATGTATCTCTTTTGTTCACTATTCTTTGTAAGTCACTCGACTTTTTCAATCATCATCTTCAAATGTATGTCTTTATTGATCTTAATGAGCATTTTCATTCTCTTCTTCTTTATGTCTTTAAACATTTCTTTAACTTTAATTTCATGTATCACTATCTTGAAACTAACTTCATACAGACTTATGTTCAATGAAATTTCTTTGATTCAAAAATTGTTTTTCTTCAATATTTTCTTGTTGTCTTTCATCTTGATTCAAAATATCAGTAAATTTGATCATCTCTTCATAGTTTTTATGTTCTTACATGTCGATAGCATCTCATCAACATCAATTTCTCTCGCTCATTTCACTATGTTCTCTGTTATTATCATCATGATTCTCTTGATCTTCTCTTTCTTTTTAATGAAAATCTTAATCTTGAATTTCTTGCAATGATTTTGCACTGATGATGCAACATCAGCGCTGAAGACAAGATGATTCTCAAACAACATCATTGACTTTTCATTCACTTTCTTTTCTCAGTTGTCAACGCATTTCTTCTTCTTCGTGAACTTCTTTTTAAGTTTGCTCATTATCTTTTTCAATCTCTTCAGCTGATTCTTCATGTGTTGATTGACAGTCGACGCAGTGACGCGTTAATGCGTCAGCTTTTCTATCATCTCTGTCAATCTTCTCATCTTTCTTCAGAGCATCAGCTCGTTGTTTCTACGTTCGTTGAACTCATAAAGTACTTGCAGCTTGTTTAATTTCTTGTGTATATTCTTTGTCTTGATTGAATTTTTCTGCAAGATAGTAATATTCATCTCTTGCTCACTTGCTGATGTCACATTGATAACATTCATCATTTGCTCTTGATGATCAGAATGAAGTCTAAACATCATGTCGATGATGTTTTATTATCAAAAGAGATTGATGTGAATGTTTGTTATTAATCAATGTTCAAGTTCAATGAAGATTAATAATAAATGTTAATTCAATGTTCTTGCAAAAACAAATATTTTCTTTAGTTTTAATGATCATAACAAATGTTGATTCAATGTTTTTGCAAAAACAAATATTTTCTTTAGTTTCAACAACAGTAGTAAACGCTGATTTAATATTTTCATGAAAATAAATGTTTTTCTAATAAGAAATAATGATATTTTCAAATCATCATTAAGACTTTTTGTCAGCAGTTGAGAATTTCTTCAAAGTTTAAACTCTTTTGATTCTCTTTATAACTGTTAATAAATTGATAATTTTTTTGAATGATTTGATGATTATTCTTTCATGATTCTTGATGTTCGAAGTCTTGAACTGTTAAATGAAGATAATAAAAGTTGATATTAACTGATTTAAAAAATCTTTGAAAAGTTCTTTCATGTATGTTAAGTCATGATTGAACTTTCTCTTGTTTGCATTAAAAATTTTCTCATAGTTAAATCTTCTTAATGAATCATTAATCAGCAATGAAACTCATTTATACGCGATGCTGATTACGAATCTATTGTTTAGCTACAGTAAAGTCTAGAAATTATCAAAAGTTTGAATGATATTGATGCGCTGCTTGATTGCAAAGCGCTATGCATTAATCACATGCAGAGTTTTCATGATCTTGCAGACATTGATAATCTCAATACGCATGCTACAAGCAATTTATATACAGATGAGAAAGTTAAATAAAACGCAGAACTACGAGAAAATTCGCTTATGAAAATCATTCAATTCAATATCTCATCGCTGCATTTGTGATGATGAGAACTGAAACAAAACATTCTTATGTTTAATCTGTTGAGAATGATTAGTAAAAAGAACTTGAATCATGAACATTCTTTAAATCTTCACGCTAACTATATATAAATCTTGTTAAGACTGCATGTCTGTTACTATAAATCTATGATATAAACAATTCACGAGTCTCATTAAGTTTGACATGAGCAAACTCATAAATCTCATTAATATCGTTTAACAGATGTTCAAACATAAGCATTTTATACACAGATGATATGTTGATAAAAAAACTTCATTAAGAGAAAAGAATCATAAGTAAATTAATAAAGAATGATTGAATTACGCTGTCTGATTAAAAATGTAACATATAAACATCTTTGCAAGACATGATTAATCTGCACAAGAAATCAACAATGAGATTTATCTGTACAAGATGCTGACTACAAATCTTCTGCAAGCTATGCTGATCAGAAGAGTTGAACAATCTTATCAACAGAGCAGTAACAGCGCGATATGCATATGTTATGCTCACATACACAGATTGAGCATCGCATTGCGATGCTCATAAACAACAAGATCATGTGATTAAATGATCATATGATCAAACAATGAACAAAAGCTTACGTCAAAGTGATCAGCTTTCACAATACACAGATTGAGCATTGCATCATAATGCTCATAAACAATTCAAAACTCATTTAGTCTGCTCAATTAAATGATCAAACAGCGAACGAAAGCTCACATTGAAGTGATCAACTTTCACAATACATCGATCGCTCATTTAACTCGCTCAGTTAAATGATTAAACAGCAAATTTGAAAGCTTACGTTGAAGTGATCAGCTCTCACAATATACAAATCAAGCATTGCATTATGATGCTCACAAACAACTCAAAGTTAATCTAGTTTGCTCAACTAAATGATCAAACAGTGAATAAAAGCTTACGTCAAAGTGATCAACTTTCACAATACACAGATCAAGCATTGCATCATGATGCTCACAAACAACTCAAAGCTCATTAAGTCTGCTCAACTAAATAATCAAACAGCAAATGAAAGCTCACGTTGAAGTGATCAACTTTCACAATACACAGATCAAGCATTGCATTGCAATGCTTACAAACAACTCAAAACTCATTTAATCTGCTCAACTAAATGACTAAACAATGAATTAAAGCTTACGTCAAAGTGATCAACTTTTACAACACATCAATCACTCATTTAGCTCGCTTAACTAAATGATCAAACAGCAAATTTGAAAGCTTACGTTGAAGTGATCAGCTTTTACATACAGATCAAAACTCATTTAGCTTACTTGATTAAATGATCAAACAGCGAACGAAAGCTTATGTTGAAGTGATCAACTTTCATAATACATTGATCAATCATTTAATCTTTTCATCTAAATGATCAAACAGCAAACTCAAAAGCTCACGTTAAAGTGATCAATTTTCATAATACATTGATTGATCATTTAATCTCTTCATCTAAATGAGCAAACAGCAAATTTGAAAGCTCACATTGAAGTGATCAGCTTTTATAATACATCGATTAATCATTTAGTCTTTTCATCTAAATGATCAAACAGCAAACTTGAAAGCTTACGTTGAAGTGATCAGCTTTCATACACAGATCAAAGCTCATTTAGCTTGCTTAACTAGATGATCAAACAATGAACAAAAGCTCATGTTGAAATGATCAACTTTTATACATAAATCAAAACTCATCTAGCTTATTTAACTAGATGATTAAACAGCAAATGAAAGTTTACGTTGAAGTGATCAGCTTTCATAATTTCAATTTGTTGATATGATCACTTAATTATATAAACAAATCATATACTTATATGCACACACAAATGATTTGACTGAGCAATGAGAAGATATACTGCAACAATTAAAGCTAGAATACATGTAATTTAACTTACATACAGCGCTTCAGTGTGACTATTTAGATAGATAGCATCGTGTTTTATAGTCATAAACTGCATAAGCATGTAAAACTTGAAGAAGAAAAAAAGAAAAAAAATCTGCACAAGAAAAATCTTTACAGATAACATGAAACAGATGAGTTACACATCTTACAAGTGAAGTGAGCATTTGCGAAACATAATATACAATGATGATAACTGTTGATCTTAAGAATCTTACTTCTTCACTGAACTTTCATGATTCTTGAATGTCTTGATGATAAAATTAATCTTTAGTTGAAAATATCATTTGTATAACTTAAGAGAACAGTTTTTTTTCTTTTTCTTCAAGTTTTATGTACTTATGCAGTCTATGATTATGAAACACGATGTTATCTATCTAAATAGTCACACTGAAGCGCTGTGTGTAAGCTAAATTACATGTATTCTAGCTTTAGTTGCTGCAGTATATCTTCTCATTGCTCAGTCAGATCATTTGTGTGCGCATACGAGTGCACGATCTGTTTATATAATTAAGTGATTATATCAACAAATTGAAATTATGAAAGCTGATCACTTCAACGTGAGCTTTCGTTCGCTGTTTGATCATCTAGTTAAGTAAGCTAAATGAGCTTTGATCTATGTATAAAAGCTAATCACTTCAACGTGAGCTTTCGTTCGCTGTTTGATCATCTAGTTAAGTAAGCTAAATGAGCTTTGATCTATGTATGAAAGCTGATTACTTCAACGTGAACTTTCAAGTTTGCTGTTTGATCATTTAAATGAAAAGACTAGATAATCAATCAATGTATTATGAAAGTTGATCACTTCAACGTGAGCTTTCAAGTTTGCTGTTTGATCATTTAGTTAAGTAGACTAGATGAGCTTTGAATTGTTTGTAAGCATCATGATGTGATGCTCAATCTGTGTATTGTGAAAGCTGATCACTTCGACGTGAGCTTTCATTCGCTGTTTGATCACATGATCATTTAGTCACATGATCTTGTTGTTTGTGAGCATTGTGATGTGATGCTCGATCTGTGTATGTGAGCATAACGCGTTGTTACTGCTTTCTCTGCGTTCTATTTGACTTTCTCATCTGCATGCAGATTGCTTTGTAACATGCACATTAAGATTATCAAAGTTTGCGTGATCGCGAAAACTCTGCATGCGATCAACGCACAGCGCTTCATCATCACGCAGCATCTTGATGTCATTCAAACTTTTGATAATCTCTAGACTTTACTGTAGCTAGACAGTAGATTTGTAGTCAGCATCGCATACAGATGAGTTTCATCGCTGATTTTAAAAGAACAGTAATGTATATCAATGTGATTAAAATCAAGTATCGAGCGAAAAAGAAATATAGCGACAGCGATCTATCGAAGCATATGATATATCAAATCGATCGGCAAGTTATAGAGCACAATCGTACGATCAAAACAAGTCTCTATTCGACTCAATAGCTTCACAGATGACTGCGTCGCAAGTCAAAAATCGAAAATTGAAATTTTTCGCGCTCACGCAGACCAAAATCGGCGGCGAAACGAGAGTTCATCAACGCAGAAGAAAGAATCATCAATTCAGACAGTAATTTGATTGATAAATCGAAGAGCAAACTCACATGAAAAGAACAAGTCATCAATCGACTTCAGAACAGCACAGAAGACTGCGTACTGACGCAAAAATCGAAATCAAACTCTTTTGCGCTTGAAGATCGCACAGAGAACAACGTTGTTTCAGAGAAGTACAGCGTTTCTTATCAAATCACTATCTGTTTTATCTTTTCTTGATGCGCAAGACAATAAGTCGAGATCAGTCGTTACTATTCTGAGCGAGATAACGCGACTACTTCGATACA
>JAABVA010002639.1_pt1 | contig 17628 bp, 15 predicted proteins | sample 5560331 | NCBI WGS metagenome assembly JAABVA01 (sample SAMN12812661, study PRJNA571458) | rock metagenome | isolation source: Antarctica rocks | place: Antarctica: Victoria Land, Mt New Zealand sud | collected 2016-01-07 | reverse complement strand
GTCGATGTAGTCCCCGCCGGCCCCCTTGCCCAGGGCCTCGCGCAGCACGTGGTCTTCGACCAGGGCCTCGGTCGCATGCAGCAGTGTCGGCGGCATGGTGATCAGCCCGCGCTCGGCGACCTGCTCCCTCGACAGGGTGTAGAGGTTGTCGCGGTTGGGCTCGCCGGGGTCGAGCTCGCGGTCGACGCCGTCCAGTCCGGCTGCCAGCATCACCGTCAACGCCAGGTAGGGGTTGGCGGAGCCGTCGCAGCCGCGGTGCTCCACCCGTCCGCCGTCGGGGATCCGCAGCATCTGCGTGCGGTTGTTGCCGCCGTAGGTGGCGTACGCCGGTGCCCAGGTAGCGCCGGACGCCGGGGCACCCACCCCCATGCGCTTGTAGCTGTTGACCGTCGGGCAGGTGACGGCCACGGACGCTCGTGCGTGCTCGACCAGGCCGGCGACGAAGGAGTAGCCCAGCGAGGACATCCCGAGACCTCGAGGGTCGGCGTCGTCAACGAACAGCTGCTCCTCGCCGCGCCAGAGGCTGGAGTGCATGTGCAGGCCGTTGCCGGTGCGGTCACTGAAGACCTTGGGCATGAACGTCGCGGCCATACCCGCCTCGTGGGCCAGGGTGTGCACCATGTAGCGGAAGAAGATCAGCCGGTCTGCTGAAGTCAGCGCGTCGGCGTACTTGAAGTTCTGCTCGAACTGCCCGTTCGCGTCCTCGTGGTCGTTGGCGTAGTTGCTCCAGCCGAGCTGGTTGCAGTACTTCGAGACCCGGGCCAGGTGCGGGAACATGCGGGTGAGCGCCTTGACGTCGTAACAGGGCGAGCTGGCGGTGTCGAGGGGGTCCGCGATGCGCACCTGCCCATTCGGCTGGCGGGTGACCAGGAAGTACTCCGCCTCCACGCCCACCTTGTAGGTCAGCCCACGTTCCTCGAGCCGGTCCAGCTGGTTTTTCAGGATGAGCCGTGGTGTGAACGCCCACGGCTGGCCGTCGACGTGGATGTCGCACTGCAGCACGGCGAGCTCGGGCTGCCACGGGACCCGCAGATAGGAAGAAGGATCGGGTACCGCGATCATGTCTGGGTCTGAAGGCGTCTGCCCCATCGGTCCGGCGGCGAAGCCGGCGAAGCCGGCCCCCCCGTCCATGAGCACGTCGAAGGACTCCGCTGGTACCAGCTTCGCGCACGGCTTGCCGTGCATGTCGACGAACATGGCGAAGAAGAACTCGATCCCGTCGGCCTCCGCCTGCCGCTTGAGTTCCTCGCGAGAAGTCATGCTCTCTCCTGCCTTCGGGCCCCAGGGCTCGGCTCGTGACCTGTCCCCGGCGAGGGACGCGTGGCGTACATGCACTCCTATGAGCGGGTTGCCTGTCAAGAAAAACTGCCTTTGCCTGCCAGGAAACGATGTGTATCGTCAGGTGACCGAGCCGCGGGTCGCGGCCGGTACCGACGTGATCCTTTCGTTCTCGGGAGCCGGGCGTGTGCGGAATCGTAGGACTTCACCTGAAGGACCCCGCCCTAGAATCTTCGCTTGGTGAGCTCTTAGTCCCGATGATCGAGGGTCTAACCGGGCGGGGGCCGGACTCGGCGGGGCTCGCGCTGTACGACCGGATGGTGCCCGACGGGTCACTGCGCTGGTCCCTGCGCGGACCTGGCGCCGGCTACGACTGGTTAGCCCTCGGCGAGCGCCTGGGGGCCGAGGTTGGACAGCCGGCCGTCGTGGACGTCAAGGCCGACGTCGCGCTGCTGACGGTCAAAGCGCCCGCTGACCAGGTCCGGAACCGTCTACTGGAGATCGCGCCGCAGGTCGGCATCGTCGGCGTCGGCGAGTCGATGACCCTGTACAAGGAGACCGGCTCGGCCCGGCATGTCTGCGACCGGTACGGGATCGAGAAGGCGAGCGGCTACCAAGGTGTAGGGCATACCAGGATGGCGACCGAGTCGGCCATCACGACCCAGCATTCCCACCCGTTCTCGCCAGCACCTGATCTCGCGCTGGTCCACAACGGCTCGTTCTCCAACCACGCCTCCATCCGCCGGCGCCTGGAAGACCGCGGCCTGAGCTTCGAGACCGACAACGACTCGGAGGTGGCAGCGCGCTACATCGGCTGGCGGCTCGATGAGGGCGACACGCTCGAGGACGCCATGCGGATGGTGCTCAAGGAGTTCGACGGGTTCTTCACGCTGCTCGTCGCCTCCCGCACCGAGTTTACTGTCGTTCGGGACGCCTTCGCCTGCAAGCCGTTGGTCGTCGCCGAAACACCTGCTTACGTAGCGGTGGCCAGCGAGTACCACGCCCTGGCCGACCTGCCCGGCATCGACGACGCCCGCGTGTTCGAGCCGCAGCCCGAAGAAGTCCACTCGTGGGTGACGGGGTGAACCAGCTGCTCTCCCCCTCGCCGGCGGCAGAGCCGGCAGCCGGTGTTGTCCTGAGCTGCGCTGAACTGACGACCCGCCAGATCAACGACCGGTTACGAGAGTTGCCCGAGGGCAGCGTCGTACGCATCACCGAGGCGCGCGGCACCCACAACCTCGCCGTCGGTCTGCGCCACCGCCTCGACATCACCATCGAAGGCAACGCCGGCTACTACACCGCGGGCCTGTCCGACGGTCCCGACGTCACCGTCGAAGGATCAGTCGGCTGGGGGCTCGCCGAGAACCTCATGAGCGGGGTGGTGCGCGTGCGCGGCAACGCATCCGAGTCCGCGGCTGCCACCGCACACGGCGGGACGGTCATCGTGCATGGGGACGCCTCCTCGCGGGCGGGCATCTCCCTCAAAGGCGGGACGCTCGCGGTGGCCGGCGACGTCGGGCACATGAGCGGCTTCATGGCGCAGGCCGGCACCATCCTCGTCGGTGGTAACGCTGGTCACGCGTTGGGCGACAGCCTGTACGAGGCCGTCGTCTACGTCGGCGGACAGGTTCGCTCGCTCGGCGCTGACAGCCAGGTCGAGGACCTCACCGAGCCCGACGTCCGACGCGTCCGCCAGCTCATCGCCGTTGCGGGGTTCGACCACATCGACCCCGAGAACGTCACCAGGGTCGCGTCAGCCAAGCAGCTCTACAACTTCGACGCCCTCAAGAACCAGAGGTACTGAGTGAGCATCGTCGATTTGCCGACGCCGGGAGCGGCAGACGTGCCTGGGGCCAACGGCGGCCGTGGCACTAGCGAGCATGGTGGTACCAGTGAGCACGGCGCAGTCGCTGATGCGGTCGCAGCGCCGGCGCGCTCTCAGGTGCACCCGGTCCGGCGTCCCAGCGCGAGCTTCCCGCCGGAGGTCGTCGCTCAGATCCAGACGATGGCCGACACCGGGCGGTATGAGATCCGCGGCTGGGGTGCCAAACGCCGGCTACCCACCTTTGAGGACTTGTCGTTTCTGACGGCGTCGGCGTCTCGCTATCCCTTGGAGGGCTACCGGGAGCGCTGCGAGACCACGACGGTGCTCGGGTCCCGCTACGCGAGCAAGCCCCTCGTGCTCGACATTCCGATCACGATCGCGGGCATGAGCTTCGGCTCGCTGTCGGCGCACGCCAAGGAGTCGCTGGGCCGCGCTGCAACGGCGGTCGGCACCTCGACCACCACGGGCGACGGGGGGATGACGGCGGAGGAGCGGCGCGCCTCCAAGACGTTGGTGTACCAGTGCCTGCCGTCGCGGTACGGCTTCAACCCCACCGACCTGCATCAGGCCGACGCCATCGAGGTGGTGATCGGGCAGGGTGCGAAGCCCGGGGGCGGCGGGATGCTGCTCGGGGAGAAGGTCAGCGAGCGGGTCGCCGGCATGCGGACGCTGCCCGCCGGGATTGACCAGCGATCAGCCAGCCGGCACCCGGACTGGACGGGTCCGGATGACCTCGCCATCAAAATTGCTGAGCTGCGGGAGGCCACCGGCTGGGAGAAGCCGGTCTTCGTCAAACTGGGGGCCACGCGGGTGGCCAACGATGTCAAGCTCGCCGTCGCCGCGGGCGCGGACGTCGTCGTCGTCGACGGCATGCAGGGAGGGACGGGCGCGACCCAGGAAGTGTTCATCGAGCACACCGGCATCCCGACACTTGCCGCTGTGCGGCTCGCTTCGGATGCGCTGCGGGAGCTCGGCAAGTCCGAGGAGGTTCAGCTCATCGTCTCGGGCGGGATCCGGACCGGAGCCGACGTCGCCAAGGCCTTGGCGCTCGGTGCGACCGGGGTGTCCATCGGGGTGGGCGCGCTGGTCGCCCTGGGCTGTAACCGTTCGACCTACGTCCAGGACGGACAGGAGCACGACGCGACAGAGGACTTCGCTGCCCTGGGCACGGCGCCCGGCTTCTGCCACCACTGCCAGACCGGCCGCTGTCCCACCGGGGTCACCACCCAGGACCCGGTGCTGGAGTCCCGGCTCGACCCCGACGTGGGCGCACGGTGGGTGACGAACTACCTCAAGGCGATGACCATGGAGCTCACGACGCTGACCCGTGCATGCGGGAAGTCGAGCGTGCATCACCTGGAGCCCGAAGACCTGGTGGCGCTGACGATTGAGGCCGCCGCCATGGCGCGCCTGCCGCTTGCCGGTACCACCTGGATCCCGGGCCAGGCGTTCTAATAGCCCCCCGCAAACCTGCCGTGCAGGCGCCCGTGTCGCCGCGGGCTCCTGCTCGCTCACGACCGAAGAAGCCTGACGAGCCCGATGTGACAGTCCCACGGCGGGAGAGCAGGCAAGGCGCGGCTACTCCCCAGTCCGAATCCGGCACCCTGGCACGGGAGTCTCCGGAAGCCTCCTCCAGGGCTGAGGCCGGCCTCGAGCACGCCCTGGGGCTGAACATCGCCGAGCGGATCCGGGAGTATCGCCAGCAGCTCGGCCTGTCCGGCAGCCAGCTCGCGGAGGCGAGCGGCCTGTCCAGGGGGATGCTGAGCAAGCTGGAGAAGGGGCAGGTCTCCCCCAGCCTGGCCACCCTCGTTCGGCTTTCCGTCGCGCTGCAGGTACCGGTCACGGCCTTTTTCCGTGGGCTCGACGAGGAGCGCGACGTCCTGCTGGTGAAGGCCGGTCAGGGGATGGACATCAGCCACCGCGGCAGTCGGGCCGGACATCGCTACCAGCTGCTGGGGAGCATGCGCGGTCCGAACAAGCGGATGGAGCCCGTGCTCGTCACGCTGCTCGAGCGCAGCGAGGTCTTCCCGCTCTACCAGCATCCCGGCACCGAGCTGCTGTACGTCCTGTCCGGCGAGCTGGAGTACGGCGTCGGCGGGGCGAGCTACACCCTCGAAGCCGGCGATGCTCTGCAGTTCGACGGCGAGGTGTCCCACGGCCCTCGGCGCCTGCTGTCGCTGCCCACCCAGTTCCTGTCCATCAAGGCGTTCGGCGGTGCTCAGTCGTGACGAACCTGTTTCCTGCTGGTAGACAGCGTTTCACGGCAGGGTTACGTTTGTTCCACTTCGCCAAAGCCCCAGGGGGGTCCTCCCGGTGAAAGCATCACTGTCCTCGGCCACCAAGAGCCTTCGCGGCACGGGGGACACACCGCGCACTGTGGGCTCCACGAGCCCCAAGGGCGTAGTTGGCAGGCTGGGTTCGGCGCGCCGGGGGCCAGCCCGGTACTCCGCCCTCGGGTTAGCTCGACGCGGCGCGTTGGGGCAGGACTGGCCGCGCAGCTTCGCCCAGCCCGAGCTGAAGGCCACCTACGACGCGGTCATCATCGGCGCCGGTGTTCACGGCTTGGCAGCGGCCTACTACCTGGCGACCAACCACGGGATGACCAACGTCGCCGTCCTGGACAAGGCCTACATCGGCGGCGGCGGTTCGGGCCGCAACACCGCCATCGTGCGGTCGAACTACCTCACACCTGAGGGCGTCCGGTTCTACGACCGGTCGGTGAAGCTCTACGAGGACCTCGCTGTCGACCTGAACTACAACGTCATGTTCTCCCAGCGCGGCCACCTGACGCTGGCCCATAACGACTCCTCGCTTCGCACCATGCACTGGCGGGCCGAGGTCAACAAGCTGCAGGGCGTTGACTCGCAAGTCATCGGCCCGGACGACATCTCCCGCCTGGTCCCCTACCTCGACGTCTCTCCCGACGCCCGCTACCCGGTGCTCGGCGCGCTCTACCACCCGCCGGGCGGCACCATCCGCCACGACGCCGTCAACTGGGGCTACGCGCGGGCCGCCACCCACCTCGGTGCCGAGATCCACCAGTACACCGAGGTCACCGGCATCCAGGTGACCGCGGACCGGGTGACCGGCGTCAGGACCAACCGCGGCGACATCTCAGCGCCGGTCGTCGTCAACTGCACGGCAGGCTGGGCAAGCACCGTGTGCGACCTCGCCGGCGTCCGGCTGCCACTCATCACTCACCCGCTGCAGGCAGCGGTCACCGAACCGGTCAAGGTCTTCCTCGAGACCGTCGTGGTGTCCGGCAGCCTGCACGTGTACGTCAGCCAGACCGACCGCGGCGAGCTGGTGTTCGGAGCCAGCGTCGACCCCTACCCGTCGTACTCCATGCGCGGATCGCTGGAATTCATCGAGGAGCTGTCCGGGCATGTCCTCGAGCTGATGCCATCGATCGCCAAGCTGCGTGTCCTGCGGCAGTGGGCCGGCCTGTGCGACATGACACCCGACTACTCCCCGATCATGGGTGTCACACCCGTCGACGGCTTCCTGGTCGACGTCGGCTGGGGCACCTACGGCTACAAGGCCGGACCCGTCGCCGGTGAGGCGATGGCTGAGCTGATCGCAACCGGCAAGACCCCGGAGATCATCAGCTCCTTCGACCTCGCCCGCTTCAGCGAGGGGCGGCTCGTGGGCGAGAAGGGCGCGGCGGCCGTCGGCCACTGACCGGACGCCGCGGCTAAATGTCTCGCTCAATTGTTGCTCCCGAAGCGCCAGGAGGACTCACCCATGATCCGGATCCCGTGTCCGTACTGCGACGCCCGCAACTCCTCTGAGTTCCGGCACGTCGGGGAGGCCGGTTCGCGCCCCGACCCGACGGCAGCCACCCCCCAGCAGTGGCGCTCCTACCTCTATGAGCGGTCCAACCCGGCGGGCTGGACCACCGAGACCTGGTTTCACACGATGGGTTGCCGCCGGTTCGTACGGGTCGAGCGCAACACCGTCACCAACGAGATCCGCTCGGCCGCGCCGGTCGGTCGGGATGCATCCGGACCGGGCGAGGTCCTGTCAGCACGGGCCGACGGCGGCAGCCCCGACGCTGGAGGGCAGGCCCTGTGAGCGCCGCGCCGGCAACCTCCAGGCGCCTGGCTGCGCAGGTCGGCGAGCTGGTCGACCGCAGCCAGCCGATCCCCTTCCGGTGGGACGGCTGCACCTACGTCGGGCTGGAGGGCGACACGATCGTCTCTGCGTTGCTGGCCAACGGCGTCACCGTCTTGTCCCGCAGTTTCAAGTACTCCCGGCCGCGGGGGGTGCTCAGCGCGAGCTTCGTCGACCCCGGCTGCACCGTGCAGGTCGGCGACGAACCCAACGTGCGTGCCGGGCATCGCCGGCTGGCAGCAGGCATGGACGTGCGGCCGCAGAACGTGTGGCCCTCCCTGCAGTTCGACCTGAAGTCCGCGAACCGTCTCGCCGGGCGCTTCCTGACGGCAGGCTTTTACTACAAGACCTTCATCAAGCCCCAGCGCCTGTGGCCCGCCTACCAGCAGGTGCTGTCCCGCTTCGCGGCCGGCGGCGTCGCGTCCACGGACAGCGTGCACGGCTACTACGACAAGCGCTACATGCATGTCGACGTCGTCGTCGCCGGCGCCGGCCCCGCCGGCATGGCGGCAGCGGTTGCGGCCGCGGACCGGGGAGCGCGCGTGCTGCTCGTCGAGGAGGAGTACGAGCTCGGCGGCCACCTGCGCTACGACGGGGAGCGGAGCGTGTCGCTGCTGTCCGAACTCCGGGCCCAGGTTGCGGCCCGCTCCTCGATCGAGGTGATGACCGACGCTGTGGTGACCGCGCGCTATGACGACAACTGGATCGCCGTGCTGCAGCGCCAGGTCGCCGGCGCGACCGAGCGGCTCGTGAAGGTCCGGGCCGGCGTCCTGGTCGCGGCGCCCGGCCTGATCGAACGGCCGTACGTGTTCGAGGGCAACGACCTGCCGGGCGTGATGCTGTCGACCGCCGTGCGCCGACTGATCAACCTCTACGCCGTCAAGCCTGGCGACCGCGCCGTGGTGCTCACCGCCAACTCCGAGGGTGAGGCCGCCGCCGCCGACCTCGCCAGGGCGGGTGTCGAGGTCGTGCGTGTCGTCGACGCGCGTGGCGGTGAGACGATCCGCCGGGCGACCGGCCGCGGCCGCGTGCAGGCGGTGGAGCTCGAGGACGGGACCGTTGTCGGTGCCGACCTGCTGGTGACCGCCACCGGTTGGACAGCTCCCACCTCGCTGGTCAACATGGCCGGCGACCGGCCGGTCTGGGACGCAGCCGCCGCCCGCTTCGTCCCCTCCGGTACCGGGTTGCCCCCCACCGTCCTCGCGACAGGCGGTCTGGTCGGCGACGGCAGCAGCCAGGACCTCATCGACCACGGCCAGGCAGTCGGTGCCCTGGCGGCGGACCGGGCGCAGGGGCGAGGCGGCGACGACGTCGCGCCGCTGCCCCGCGCTCAGCATCCGGCGATGTTCCGGGCCTCGACCCACGGGTTCGTCGACTTCTCCGAGGACGTCTCGAGCAAGGACATCGTCGCGGCGGCCAAGGAGGGCTACGACTCCAGCGAGCTGGTCAAGCGGTTCACGACCGCGACGATGGGCCCCTCGCAGGGCAAGCTCGAGACGGTCAACACGGTCGCCGTCCTGAGCGAGGCCACCGGCCGCCCCATCGCCGACCTGGGTACCACCGTCTGGCGGCCTCCGTACGCGCCGATCAGCCTGGGCGCCCTCGCCGGGCGGGTCTTCGAACCCACCCGGGTCTCACCGATGCAGACCTGGCACGAGCAGCATGGTGCAACGCCGCTGCTCGCCGGCCAGTGGGTGCGGCCCGACCACTACGGCGACGCGGCGCAGGAGGCCCGCAACGTGCGCAAGAACGTCGGCATCATCGACGTCACCCCGTTGGGCAAGCTCGACCTGCGCGGTCCGGACGTCCCCAAGCTGCTGAACCACGTCTACGTCAACAAGTGGTCCAAGCTCGACGTCGGCTCGGTGCGCTACGGGGTGATGTGCGCCGAGGACGGCGTGGTCATGGACGACGGGGTCACCGGCCGGCTCGGTGAGGACCACTACTTGATGTCGACCACCTCGTCGGGGGCCGCCACCGTGTGGGAGTGGCTGGAGAACTGGCTGCAGACCGACCACACCGAATGGCAGGTGCACGTCTCGCCGGTCACCACGGCCTACGCGAGCATCAACGTCGCCGGCCCCCGCTCGCGTGAGCTCATGCAACGACTCGTCGAAGGCGGTGAGCTGTCCAACGAGGCGTTCCCCTACATGCGGGTCCGCCAGGGGCGCATCGCCGGGGTCGACGACTGCATCATGTGGCGCATCGGCTTCACCGGTGAACTGTCGTATGAGATCCACGTGCCCGCCTCCTACGGACTGCACGTCTGGGAGGCACTGATCGACGCCGGCAGCGACCTCGGCGTCCAGGCCTTCGGCGTCGAGGCGCAGCGCATGCTGCGCTTGGAGAAAGGTCACCTGATCGTCGCCCAGGACACCGACGGCTTGACCCGAGCGTCCAGCGCCGGACTTGGGAGCCTGGTCAAGCTCGACAAGGACGACTTCGCCGGCAAACCCGAACTGCTCTGGCATGAGCAGTTCGGTTTGGCCACCGCCCCCCGGCTGGTCGCCCTGCAGCCGATCGACCCAAGCGTGGTCCCGCCCGAGGCCAGCCAGATCATCACGCCCAACGGTCACATCCTCGGCCGGATCACCTCCAGCCGGATGTCACCGACGCTGGGCCACGCCATCTGCCTGGGTCAAGTCGACCCAGCAATCGCCGCGCCGGGAACCGTCGTCATCATCCGTCTGCCAAGCGGCGGCGACGCCGAGGCCACCGTCAAAGAGGACCTTGCTTTTGTCGACCCGGAAGGGGTGCGGCTCCGTGCCTGAGGCAACTGTTGCTGCGGCCGATGATCGAACGGGCAGGGTGTCGGCGACGCCGGTTGCACGCAGCCCGATCGCTGTGCCCGGGCCGCGCTCCGTCGTCGGCCGGTGGGAAGTCAGCACCCGTCGCAGCTCGGCCCCCCTGCGCCTCGCGGACGCGAGCCCACTCGCCAAAGTCTCGATCCGGGCAGACGTCGACGGCGCCTTCGCAGCCGCGCTCGGCGTGCGGTTTCGCCGTAGCCGCCGGGAGAACGGCGTCCTGACGATCGGCAGCGGACCGGGCGAGTGGCTGCTCATCGGCGCCCCGGACACGGCACCTGGCCTGACCGAGCAGGTTCACGCCCTGGCTGCCGGGGAGTTCGTCACCACCGTCGACCTGACCCACGGCCGTGCTCTGATGCGGCTGAGCGGGCACGCCGCCGCTCAGGCGCTGTCCAAGGTGTGCGCCGTCGACCTGGCTGAGGCCACCACCCCCGAGGGCGCGGCTTTCCGCAGCTCGGTGGCCAAGGTGACGACCGACGTCGTTCGTGACGACGCCGGGGCGGCACCCGGCGAACCCTCTTACCTACTGCACTGCGAGCGGTCGGCGGGCCAGTACCTGTTCGAGTGCCTGCTGGATGCCGGCAAGGAGTTCGGTGTCGAACCAGCCGGTTCGGACCTCACCGGAGAGGGAGTCTGACGTGGCCATGCCATCGGACCTGCAGATCGCCAGGAGCGCCTCGCTCAAGCCACTCGATGACCTCGCTCACCAGATGGGGATCGGCGAGCATCTGCTCGAGCCCTACGGCACGGGCGTAGCCAAGATCAAGCTCGAGGCGATCGAGGAACTCAAGGACCGGCCGAAGGCGAAGTACGTCGTGGTCAGCGCCGTCACCCCCACTCCGCTGGGGGAGGGCAAGACCACGACCACGGTCGGGCTCGGACAGGCCTTCGGCCACATCGGCAAGAAGGCCACCGTCGCCATCCGGCAACCGTCTATGGGGCCTACTTTCGGCATCAAAGGCGGCGCCGCTGGCGGCGGCTACAGCCAGGTGGTCCCGATGGAGCTGCTGAACCTGCACCTGACCGGCGACTCGCACGCCGTCACTGCGGCACACAACCTGCTGTCCGCGATGCTCGACAACTCGCTCTACCAAGGCAACCCCACCGGCCTGTTCCAGCACGACATCACCTGGCGGCGCGTGCTCGACGTCAACGACCGGGCACTGCGCAACACCGTCATCGGCCTGGGCAGCAAGCTCGACGGTGTGCCGCGCGAGACCGGCTTCGACATCACCGCCGCCAGCGAGGTCATGGCAGTGCTCGCCCTCGCGACGTCGCTGCAGGACCTGCGGGTGCGCCTGGGACGGATCGTGGTCGGCTACACGGCCAAAGGCGAGCCGGTGACCGCCGACCAGCTGCGAGCCGGCGGTGCGATGACTGTGATCATGCGGGAGGCGATCAAGCCGAACCTGATGCAGACCCTGGAGAACACGCCCGTCCTGGTGCATGCCGGCCCGTTCGGAAACATCGCGCATGGCAATTCCTCCGTGGTGGCCGACCTGGTCGGGATCCACGCGGGCGACTACCTGGTGACCGAGGCGGGCTTTGGAGCCGACATCGGCGCGGAGAAGTTCTTCAACATCAAATGCCGCGCTTCCGGTCTCACCCCGGACGCCGCCGTCGTCGTCACCACGATCCGGGCCATGAAGGCGCACTCGGGCAAGCACAAGATCGTGGCCGGCCGGCCCCTGCCGCCGGACCTGCTCAAGGAAAACCCCGACGAGGTGCACATGGGCGTGGCGAACCTGCGCAAGCAGATCGAAAACATTCGACTGCACGGTGTCAGCCCGGTCGTGGCCATCAATGCCTTCCCGGACGACTTCGCCTCCGAGCACGAAGCGGTCCGGTCCATCTCAGCCGAGCTCGGGGTGCGCTCGGCTGTCTGCACCCACTTCGGACAGGGAGGCAAGGGCGCGACCGACCTTGCAGAGGCAGTCGCCGAAGCCGCCAACGAGCCCTCGGCGTTCCACTTCCTCTACCCGGATGATGCTTCACTGCGGGAGAAGATCTCGACGCTGGCGACCGAGGTCTACGGCGCGGACGGCGTCGACTACGCGCCTAGCGCCGCCAAGCAGATCGACAACTACGAGCGGAACGGCTTCGGTGACCTGCCCATCTGCGTCGCCAAGACCCACCTGTCGATCTCATCCGACCCCACCCTGCTCGGCGCCCCCACCGGCTGGCGACTGCCCGTACGGGAGGTCCGCGCCAACGTCGGCGCCGGGTTCATCTACCCCATCTGCGGTGAAATGCGGACCATGCCCGGGCTCGGGACCTCGGCCGCCGCGGAACGCATCGACATCGACTCTGACGGCGAAATCGTCGGCCTGTCATGATCGCGGCACTGCCGGCGGTGAGCGTGCGCTACGCCTTCCTGGACGAGCCACTGTCGCGCTTCCTCGACCGGGTGGCCAACGACGAGCCCGCCCCCGGCGGAGGGGCCTGCGCCGCGGTGACGGTCGCCCTCGCCGCCGGGCTGTGCGCGATGGCTGCCAGGTTGAGCTCCGCCACGCTGCCCGATGCGGACGAGGTAGCAGAGCGGGCCGACGCGGTGCGCCGCGCAGTCGAGCCGCTGGCGACAAAGGACGCCGAGGCCTACACCGACGTTTTGAATGCGTTCCGCCTCCCTCGGGAACCAGACCCCCAAGGGCGCCGCAACCGAATCCGGGCGAGCCTGTCGGCAGCTGCCGAGCCGCCGCTAGCCGTGGCAGCAGCCGCGGTCGAAGTGGGACACCTCGCGAGCCGGCTCGTCGCCGAAGGCAACCCGAACCTGCGCGGCGATGCCGTCACCAGTCGGCTGCTCGCAGCAGCAGGTTGCCGCGCCGCCGTCGAGCTGGTCGCCGCCAACCTTCAGCCGGAGGACCCGCGGCTGGAACGGGCCCGGCAGCTTGCCGCCGGCTGGCCTGACTTCGAATGAGCGCGGTCAAAATTGACGGGACGGCTGCGGCTCGCCAACTTCACAACGAGTTACAGCGTGACGTCAAAGCGCTTGGCGAGCAGCAGCTGGTGCCCGGTCTAGCCACCGTTCTCGTGGGAAGCGAGTATGCCTCCATCGCCTACGAGCGACGCGTACGCAGGCTCGCCGAGGAAGTGGGCTGCCACTACGTCCACGTTCACCTGCAGGCCGAGGCCGAACAGGCCGACCTACTCGCCCTGGTAGGGAGCCTGAACGCCGACCCGCGGGTCTCGGGCATCCTCATCCTGCGTCCCCTGCAACCGCAGCACACCGAGGCCGACATCTTCCGCATGCTCGATCCGGGCAAGGACATCGAGTCCGTTCACCCCCTCAACGCCGGTCTGTTGGCACTCGGCCGGCCGCGTTTCATCCCCTCGACTCCCGCCTCCTGCTTCTACTTACTCGATCACCACCTGCAGCAGACCGGGACTGACCCAGAGGCCTTCTACACTCGCAGCTGCATAGTGGTGCTAGGTCGCTCGAACAACGTGGGAAAGCCGGTCTCGCTACTGGGTATGCAGCGCGGAGCCACCGTCCTGTCCTGCGACGTCAACACCTCACGTGCCGGACGGCTCCGCGAATTCACCAGACAGGCCGACGTTCTTGTCGTGGCAGTCGGGGTACCCGGTCTCATCGGACCAGACGACGTGAAGGCTGGAGCAATGGTCATCGACGTCGGCATTAACCCCGTAGCAGGCGCGGACGGGCGTACGCGGCTAGTGGGCGACGTTGACCCAGCGGTCAGTGAGCGAGTCGCGGCCCTGACACCGGTCCCGGGCGGGGTCGGCCCTGTCACCGACGTGTGGCTGCTCAACAACACTCTGCTGGCGGCCAGGCTGCAGGCCGGGATGGATCGCGCGGAGACGACCAGGTCAGGATGCTTCTCCTAGGCTCGCGGTTCCGGTTCCACAGGGACCCGACGCCGCGGCCGGGACCAGCGCGTCACCTGCCTGCGGAGCCGACTGACGCTCGAGGACCGACCCACACTCGTGTCCGTCGTTCTGCCGCGTGCCGCGTGCCGCGTTGCCACCGCATCGGCTCGTGACGTTGACGATGTCAGGACACCCCGTTGTCCGGGCCGGTCCAGCGGACGCGGCACGGGGACCAGACTGGTCTGCCCCATGCGCGATGATTGGACAGGCCGGGCGCTACGCCTCCTGGGCGCGCAGTGGCTTGCCGCGGAACACCCGCCTTGGTTCGGCCGCGGGAGGCCGAGAAGCATTGAACACGAGTCATGAGAGTCGACCTCGAACCGGCACGGCCAGGCGGCTGCCGTCCGGGGAGGATGTCTCGTGAACCCGGATCGGCTTCCCATCCTCGAGCTTCGACACATTGAGTCTGAGGGGCCTGCCGCGTACAGCCCCGTGCTCGAGGAGTACGCCCCGGTCGTCACTGTGCGCATGTGGCAGTCGCAGCCCCTCCCCGATCTGCACAAGTTCTCCGCGATCATCGCCATGGGCGGACCCATGGGTGTGAACGACGGACGGACCTTTCCGTGGATAGACGAGCAAATCGCCTACCTTCGTGCGGCCTCGGACGCCGGCGTGCCGGTGTGGGGAGTCTGTCTAGGAGCGCAGTTGCTGGCGGCAGCTCTGGGTGCGCGGGTCTACACCGGCCGGCTGCCCGAGGTCGGGGTGCTCGAGTTGGCGATGACCGACGACGCAAAGTCGGACCCCGTGTGGGGCGACTTCCCCCGGGTGTTCTCGGCACTTCAGTGGCATTCGGACAGCTTCGATCTGCCAGCAGGGGCCCTGCGCCTGGCTGGATCGAACGCCTACCGAAACCAGCTCTTCAGACACGGGAACAGCTACGGAGTTCAGTTCCACCTCGAAGCCGACGGCAACCTCGCCCGCCGGTGGCTAGAGATCGACGAGTACGTGTCGGCCCTCGAGCAGACCCTCGGAGCGGGTAGCGCTCCGCACTTCCTCGCAGACATCGAGGTCGCGCAATACGAGACCGTAAGACTCGCAAGACATGCGATCCGTCGCTGGCTCGACATCCTCTTTGCCAGCGGTCGTCGCGATGTCGACGAAAGTTGACGTCACCGTCCTGGTTGACCACCTGAAATCCCCTGCCGCAACGTAGGCCATAACGAGATACGGAAGAGCGCGACTCACTCGCGTGCCCGCGCCGGGATTTCCCTGGCCCCGCATAGCTTGCCCCGCTCACGAGTCGCGGCCCCTGCAGAGACCCCCGCCACCGAAGGCGCGTCCTACCGGATGCCGAGAAGCCCCCACCCCGAAGACGCCGGCCGCCGAAGCGCTGAACCCCTCCCGCGACCCACTCGGGTGGGGCGTCGGCGGCTTCGGGTCGCTCTAGCAGCCGCCAAGTAGCTGAAAGTAGCGGGTCCGACTCAGCTCAGTCCCGCACCGGCTGCGCTCCGTGGGCGACGCACGCGGTCAGTCCGGGTCTGCGGGCAATCTCGGGTGGCCGTGTCAAGTTGATCTGGCCCCACTGTCACGGGGCACTTGGCCCCACCCGCGCGCTAACCGCCACTGTGAATTCGACCGACAAGGGCGGGATCGGCGCCGAAAGGGCTAGGGAAGGAGGTCAGGGACCGCGTGCAGCGCCGGCAGGAACGAGGTCCCGTCTACGGCGACGCTTGCTGCAGACCGGGCATCGCTTGACGCGTTCAGCGCGACGCTGAACCCCACGGCCCTGAACAACGGCAGGTCCGACCGGCTGTCACCGATCGCCACGACCTGTTCCATTCCGATCCCCACACGACGACAATGCTCGGCCACGAACGCGACCTTGTCCTCGGGCTGGAAGTGACGAGCGACCCGTCCGGTGAAGCGTCCCGAAGACCGGTCGAGCTCCAGCTCAGCGCCGCACACCTCGGAGAAGCCCCAAAGATCCGCCAGCCCCCGCGCCGCGAAGCTCCAGGACACCGTCGCGATGAACGCCTCCACCGAGCGCTGCCGCAGCATCGCGACGCCGAGCCGGATGTCATCGATGCTGGGGATTTGCGACATGGCTTTGACGGCATCCGCCAACGCGACGCCCTTGTAGAACAGCGCGTAGCCGTCTGCGACCTCTCGGTCGCTGACCTTGCCGCGAGCGAGCTTCTCCTCCAGGCCCTCAATCATCGGTTCGTGCCCCAGCCAGGCGCCGAGGTGGGCGAGGGCCGTGGTCCCGCTGACCAGGGTGCCGTCCATGTGAGACACGACCAGGCGCCAAGGAGAGTCGCTCAAGGAGATCACGTCGCGCCACGAGTGGATCGACGGGGCCGAGCCCGGACGGTGAGTGGCTAGTGTCGCGTGAGCGTGTTGTCTTTACCTTAGGTGGCTGTTCTCGGACAATGGCTTATGTCGTTGACTGTGTTTGTGCAGGTGCCGCCGAGCGACCGTCAGGAGCTCGAGTCCTGGCTTCGGGCGCCTTCGATCCGGGCGGGTCTGGCGCAGCGGGCGCGGATCGTGCTGCTGGCCGCGGACGGGTTGGGGACCGCGGAGATCGTGCGCCGGGTCGGGGTGAGCAAGCCGACGGTGATCGCCTGGAAGCGGCGCTACGCAGCAGAAGGCGTCGGCGGGTTGGCTGACCGGCACAAGGCCGGCAAGCCGCGCACGACTGACGACGTGGCGATCGTGCTGCGCACGCTGGAGGCGCCGCCGGCCCGGCTGGGGGTGACGCACTGGTCAAGCCGGCTGCTGGCACGAGAGCTGGGCCTGTCCAACGTCAAGGTCGCCGACGTGTGGCGCGAGTACGGCCTGCAACCCTGGCGATCCCAGACGTTCAAGTTCTCCACCGACCCCGAGCTCGTCGCCAAGGTCCGCGACGTCTTCGGGCTCTACCTGAACCCGCCACAGAAGGCTGTCGTGCTGTGCGTGGATGAGTTGGGTCGGGCCGGGGCGCACCACTGTTCAGAAGAACAGCGTGTCTCCCCGACCCGCCCACCGAACCCGGCGTGCGCGTCTCCACGCACCGGGCTCTCCACGGACTGATGCCAGTCGGCCGTGATCATGCTGCGGTCGTCGCCCATGGTGTCGGGATGTTCGTTGCCCGGTAGCGGTAACGGCTGACCGTCACCGTTTGAGGCTGGAACAGCACGATCTCGTCCTCGGTTGGTCGCCAGTTCACGTAGAACCGGCGGAACAGGACGGCCCACTTCGTCTTGCGGTATCGACGCTTGATCCATCGCAAGACTCGACGCCACGCGCACTCGTCGAGGTAGCAGAAGGTCGCTTTCGACACGCCGTGTCGGAAGTAGGTGCACCAGCCCCGCAGCACCGGATTGAGCTGGCGCAGCAGGGCAGCGAGCGACGGATGAGCTGTCCGCCTGGTCAGCGCACGGACCCGCCCGATGATGGCCGCAAGTGCCTTCTTCGACGGGTAGGTGTAGACCATGCGCCGGGTGGTGCCTGGCTTGCGCCGCCGCTGGATGCGGAAGCCCAAGAAGTCCAGACCCTCGTCGATATGACTGACCCTGGTCTTGGCCGCCGACAGGCGCAAACCCATCGGGGCCAGGACCCGCGCGACGCCGGCCCGCAGCGCTTCGGTGTCGGCCTGGCTGCCGTGGACCAATACGACGAGGTGAGTAGCCGGGGGGAATTTCACCCCCCGGCTCTCGCAGAACCGGACTTGAATCTCTCGACTCATCCGGCTCCCATCGCCCAGCCGTCAGGACGCGCGCCGAGGCGCCAGTGCGCGAA
>JAABVA010002637.1_pt1 | contig 17634 bp, 16 predicted proteins | sample 5560331 | NCBI WGS metagenome assembly JAABVA01 (sample SAMN12812661, study PRJNA571458) | rock metagenome | isolation source: Antarctica rocks | place: Antarctica: Victoria Land, Mt New Zealand sud | collected 2016-01-07 | reverse complement strand
CGGTCCTCGTCCTCCGGGCTGACCACCTGCACGACGTAGTTCATCTCCGAGCCGAGCAGCTCGAGAGTCTCGTCGTTCACCGACTGGGTCGCCGTGACCATCTCACCGAGGTGGAACAGGGCCTGCACCAGCGCGGCCGGGTTCGCGTCGATCTTGTCCGCGAAGTCCGACAGCGAGGCACCGCGGGCGAGCCGGATGGTCTCGCCGTTGCCGTGGGGCAGACGCACACCGCCGACGGCGGGCGCCTGCATGCTCTCGTACTCGGCCCGCTTCGCCCGCTTCGACTTGCGACCGCGACGGACGGGACCGCCCGCGCGACCGAAGGCACCCGCGGCCGCACCTCGACCGCGGTTACCGCCACCGGGGCGGCCGCGGAAGCCACCGCCTGCGGGGGGACCCGCCGGAGCTCCGGGAGCGCCGCCGCCGGCGCCACCGCGGTAGTTACCGCCGCCGCCACCGGTACGGGCGCCGCCGGGTCCGCCGGGGCCGGCAGGACGGCCGGGCCGTCCAGGACCGCCCGGGCCGGTCGGACGCGCAGCCCGCTGCGGCATGGCACCGGGGCTGGGCCGCGGTGGCATGCTGCCGGGATTGGGCCGTGGGCCGCCCGCTCCGGGCGCCGGGCGGGGACCACCGGCACCCGCGGCGGGACGGGGCGCCCCGGGACGTGGTGCCGCTGGGCCCGGTGCCGGGGTCGCTCCGGGCCGAGGCGCACCGGGGCGCGGTGCCGTCGGCGCGGAGCTGAACGGGTTGTTGCCAACGCGAGGTGCCTTGTGCACCGGCGCCTTGGGGCCGGGTTTGGGACCCGACGGGCCGCCGTCGACGGCCTGAGTCTGCGGGGCCTGCGTCTGCGGTGCTTCCGGCACCGCGGTCGGCGCACTCGCCGCCGGGGCGGCCGGAGCCGCGGGCCTGGCGGTGCTCGGCTGCTCAGCCGGCGGCTGGGCTGGGGGTGCCTGCGGCGCCGGCGTCGGGGCGGCAGGCGGCTGAGGTGCGGGTGCGGACTCCGCAACCGGTGTTTGCGGGGCCTCTGCCGGTCGGGGACCGGGACGCGGCCCAGGGCGCGCAGCGGACGGGGCCGGCCTGGCTCCGTTGCCTGCACCATCGCCCGCGGCCTGGCCGCCGGCACTCTTGCCCGCTGCGCCTGCCGCGGGGAATGCCTCACGCAGCCGACGCGCCACGGGCGCCTCGACCGTCGAGGAGGCTGACTTCACGAACTCGCCCTGCTCTTTCAGCTTGGCGAGAACAACTTTACTGGTGACTCCGAGCTCTTTCGCCAGCTCGTGCACGCGGGCCTTGCCTGCCACTGCTCTCCTTACTGGGAGGCCGGGCGGGGAAGATCCGCACGACCTCGGTTACAACCGACGGACGTTCATCACTGACGCTTCACGGGGTGCTCATGAGTTCTTGGCCTGTCTTCCTCGTTGGACGTGCTCTGTGCTCACCGGATGCTGCTCCACATATGCCGCCACCGCACTGACGTCAAGCGCTCCAGGGACTTTCAGAGCCCTGGAAAACGCCCGGCGCCGCTCGGCCGCGCGAAGACATTCACCGTCGGGATGCAACCACGCACCTCGTCCGGCCAGTCTTCGCTGTGGATCAGGAGCTACGCATGAGCCACGCGCAACTACCCTGAGCAGTCCGGCGGTCGACACCCGAGCCCGGCATCCGACACATGTTCGCTCAGGCTGATGGGCCCGGGGCGATCGGTGGGGATCCGAGACATCACGCTCGACCATCGACAAGTCTAGCGCTCTTGGGCCGGCGTCGACGAACTGCGTTGTTCACCCGGGCTCGGCGGGGTGAGTTCCTCGGTCGTCGGCGCGTCGCTGCGGATGTCGATGCGCCAGCCGGTGAGCCGCGCGGCCAGCCTGGCGTTCTGCCCCTCCTTGCCGATGGCCAGGGAGAGCTGGAAGTCCGGCACCACCACCCGGGCCGCTCTGGCGGCCTCGTCCACGACCGTGACCGAAACAACCTTGGACGGCGAGAGGGCATTACCGACGAAGCGCGCGGGCTCCTCGTCGTAGTCGATGATGTCGATCTTCTCCCCGGCGAGCTCACTCATCACGTTGCGCACTCGCTGCCCCATGGGTCCGATGCAGGCTCCCTTCGCGTTGAGGCCGGCGACCTTGGTCCGCACCGCGATCTTCGAGCGGTGGCCCGACTCCCTGGCCACGGCCATGATCTCCACCGATCCGTCCGCGATCTCGGGAACCTCCAGCGCGAACAGCTTCCGCACCAGGTTGGGGTGGGTGCGGGAAAGCGTGATGGCCGGCCCGCGCTGCCCGCGGGTGACGCCGACGACGTAGCACTTCACCCGCTCCCCGTGCTGGTAGGTCTCCCCGGGGACCTGCTCGGCCGGCGGCATGACCCCTTCGACGCCGGCGGCCTCGCTGCCGATGCGAACGATGACCATGCCCCTGGCGTTGGCCCGCGAGTCGCGTTGCACCACTCCCCCGACGATTTCGCCCTCGTGGGTGGAGAACTCACCGAAGGTGCGCTCGTGCTCGGCGTCGCGCAGCCGCTGTAGGATGACCTGACGTGCCGTGGTGGCAGCGATCCGCCCGAAACCCTCAGGTGTGTCGTCCCACTCCGAGATCACGGTGCCGTCCTGGTCCACCTCCCGGGCCAGGACGCGCACCAGACCGGTCTTGCGGTCGACATCGATGCGGGCGTCGGGTTGATGGCCCTCGACGTGCCGGTAGGCGGTGAGCAACGCCGACTGGATGGCCGAGATCACCGTCTCGATGGATACGCCCTTCTCCGCCTCAATGGCACGCAGGGCCGCGACGTCGATATTCACTTGTTCTCCTCGTTGTCGATCATGTGCTCGCCTAGCTCGTTCTCCCCCGGGCCGTTCTCCCCTGGCCCCCTGGGCGCCCCCGTGATGGCCAGCTCGGCCGGGTCGGGTGTGGAGAACTCGACCTCCACCACGGCGCTGCGCACCTCGGTCAGGGCCACCGTGCGAATCTCCGGCGCCGGCCGGGCGCGCAACACCAGCTGGACGGTCCCGTCGGCCACCTCACCGACCCGCCCCGACAGCTTCTCCTGCTCGAAGGTCACCGCCACCCGGCGGCCACGCGCGCGGCGCCAGTGCCGCTCCTTGGTCAGCGGACGATCCACGCCGGGCGAGGTCACCTCCAGGGTGTACGCGGCTTCACCGATGCCCGGGGCGGCGTCCAGCACCTCCGAGACCGCCCGACTCAACGCGGCAACCTCGTCAAGCTCCATGCCGTCCTTGGAGTCCACGACGACCCGCACGACACTGCGCCTGCCGGCGGCGGACACCGTCACACCCTCCAGGTCGCAGCCCGCATCGGCGATGACGCCGGCGATCAGCTCAGTGACCTTGTCCGGGGGCGGGACGGGCATTGTGGGGCTCCCAGCGATGGTCGGGGCGTGCAGTTGTTCGCAAGTGCAGTGATGTCCTTGCGGATGACCAGAGTAGCCGCTCCTGGCTGGCAAAATGCTCGCTGGCAGGATCGTCCTTGTGTCCTGTCCACACCCCTTGCCAGGCGAGCCCCCCCCGCGTTCGTCGACGAAGCGTGCTGCTCGGGGCGGCGGCTCTGCTGCTCACCGCAGGAGCGGGCGGCTGCGGGCTGGTCGGGTCCACCGCGCCGCCCGTACCGCCGCAGCCCGATGCGCTGCTGCCCCTGGCCGCCGCGGCGAGGGCCGACGCCGCCCTCGCACGCAGCCTCGCCACCCTGGTACCGCAACAGGCCGGGGCCATGCAGACCGTCAGCGCCGAACGCAGCGCCCACGCAGACGCATTGGCGGTGGAGATCGCCAGGGCGGCGGGTCCGCCCAGCTCGCCGGCCTCCCCCTCGCCCACCCCGGCACCCGGCCCGCCCCAACCCACCCTCGGGGATCTCCGCACCAGCCTGCAGCGCAACCAGGCGGCCGCCGCGGAGCTCGCCCGCATCAGCCCCGCCTACCGCGCCGGGCTACTGGGCTCCGTCGCTGCCGCCTGCGCGGCCGAAGTGGCGGTGTTGCTGTGAGCGCTCGACGGGCAGCGGGCGCCCTACCGCTGAGCGGGCAGGGGCAGCAGGCCCTCGCGGACGCGGTGTGGGCCGAGCACGCGGCGGTGTACGCCTACGGGCTGGTCGCCGCCTATGCCGCGGCGCAACGCGGCGCGGCGGTCACCGAGGCCGCAGGCGCGCACCGAGCTCGCCGGGACGCGGCGACGGCGCTGCTGCGCGCCGCAGGCGCCCAGCCTCCGCCGGCCGAGGCCGGCTACGTCATCCCGCTGCCGGTCACCGATCCGGCCGCCGCCCTGGCCCTGGCCGCGCAGGTGGAGCGGGAGACCGCGGTGGCGTGGCGGGCGGTGCTGGAGCGCAGCGAACCCACTGCCCCCGACGTCCGGGCGAGCGCGGTCGCGGCGCTCACCGACTGCGCAGTGCGGGGTGCCGGTTGGCGTGCTGTGCTTGCGCAGTCACCACCCACCACGGCCTTCCCGGGGAGCCCATGAAGACACACGTGCTGCAGGTCCGCACCGGCACCGCGGAGACCGTGCACGACCTCACCGCCGACTGCGCCCGCTTCCTCGCCGACTCCGGGGCCGAGGACGGGCTGCTCAACGTGTGGGTCCCGCACGCGACCGCCGGCATCGCGGTGCTGGAGACCGGCGCAGGCAGCGACACCGACCTGCTCGCCGCGTTGCGTGAGCTGTTGCCCGCCGACGACCGCTGGCGCCACCGGCACGGCTCCCCCGGGCACGGCCGCGACCATGTGCTGCCCGCGTTCGTCGCCCCGCACGCAACCATCCCGGTGCAGGACGGCAGCCTGGCGCTGGGCACCTGGCAGTCGGTGTGTCTGGTCGACACCAACGGCGACAACGCGGTGCGGCAGGTCCGGCTCAGCTACCTCGCCGGCTGAGCAGGTCCATCGCCTCCGCGACCGGCACCTCGCCACCGCTTCCGGTGAACCGGTCCCGCACTTCGACCAGGCCGTTCTTCCACCCGCGTCCCACGATGCAGACCACCGGCACCCCGATGAGTTCGGCGTCGGCGAACTTCACGCCGGGTGAGGCCTTGCGGTCGTCCAGCAGCACGCGCACGCCCGCGGCGTCGAGGTCCGCGGCCAGCTGCTCCGCGCCCTCGCGCGCGGCCTCGTCCTTGCCCGCGATCACCAGGTGCACGTCCGCGGGCGCCACCTCGGCGGGCCAGCGCAGCCCCCGCTCGTCGTGGCACTGCTCGGCGATGACGGCCACCAACCGCGAGACACCGACGCCGTAGGAGCCCATCGTGGGCCGGACCTTCTTGCCGTCCGCACCCAGGACGTCCACCGAGAAGGCATCGGTGTACTTGCGGCCGAGCTGGAAGATGTGGCCGATCTCGATGCCCCGGGCCGACATCAGCACACCGGCGCCGTCCGGGGAGGGGTCACCGTCCCGGACCTCGGCGGCCTCGACGGTGCCGTCCGGGGTGAAGTCGCGACCGCACACCGCGTCCACCACATGCTTGCCGGCCTCGTCGGCGCCGGTGATCCACGCGGTCCCGATGCCCACCCGCGGGTCGACCAATAACTTGATGCCGTTGTCCCGCAAGGCCTTCGGTCCGACATATCCCTTGATCAGGAACGGGTTTCGAGCGAAGTCGGACTCGGTGAGCAGCACCACCTCCGCGGGCTCCATGGCGGCGGCCAGCCGCTTGGTGTCCACCTCCCGGTCGCCAGGCAGGCCGACGCCGAGCAGCTGCCACTCGCCCGCGGGGAGCTTGTTCTTGACCAGTACGGTCTTCAGTGTGTCCGCCGCGGTGACAGCCCGGCCGAGCCCGGCCGAGTTGGCCCAGTCCACCAGCGCATCGATCGTCGGGGTGTCCGGGGTGTCGCACACCCTGGCCGGCGGCAGGCCGTCGATCGGACGGGGCGCCGCAGCCGGCGTGGTCACCGCCTCCACGTTGGCGGCATAGCCGGACTCGAGGCACCGGACGAAGGTGTCCTCGCCGTTGGGGCTCTCGGCCAGGAACTCCTCGGAGGCCGAGCCTCCCATGGCCCCGGACATCGCCGAGACGATCACGTACCGCACGCCGAGGCGGTCGAACATCCGTTGATAGGCACCCCGGTGCAGGGCGTAGGAAGCGACCAGGCCGTCCTCGTCCAGGTCGAAGGAGTAGGAGTCCTTCATGATGAACTCGCGTCCGCGCAGGATGCCGGCCCGCGGGCGCTCCTCGTCGCGGTACTTGGTCTGTACCTGGTAGAGGGTGACGGGAAAGTCCTTGTAGGAATTCAGCTCGCCCTGCACGGTGAGCGCGAAAAGCTCCTCGTGGGTCGGCCCGAGCAGGTAGTCGTTGCCCTTGCGGTCTTTGAGGCGGAACAGGCCGGGGCCGTACTCGGTCCAGCGGTTGGTCTTCTCGTAGGGCTCGCGGGGCAGCAGCGCGGGCAAGCTGATCTCCTGGGCGCCGATGGCGTCCATCTCCTCGCGGACCACCCGCTCGACCTCCCGCAACACCCGCAAGCCCAGCGGCAGCCAGGAGTACACGCCCGGCGCGATGCGCCGGATGTAGCCGGCGCGGACCAGCAGCCGGTGGCTGGGCAGCTCGGCGTCGGCGGGGTCGTCGCGAAGGGTGCGCAGGAAGAGGGTGGAGAGGCGGGTGATCACGGATCGTCAGCGTAGTCGGGGGCAAACATCCGATCGTGCCGTCCGGCGGTCCCGGGTTCTCCTTCGTAGAGTTCACTCATAGAGTCAGTCCTACAAAGCCGTCTACGCAGGAGGATTCACGTGCTTATCCGTCGCCTCGCCCGTCCCATGCTCGCCACCATGTTCGTCGCCGGTGGCGTTGACACGCTGCGCAACCCCGCGGGCAGGGCGCAGGCTGCCGCGCCGCTCATCGCCAAGAGCGAGCAGGCTCTTCCGGACCAGATCACCGACAACATCCCGACCGACCCCGACACCCTGGTGAAGGTGAACGCGGCCGTGCAGGTCGGCGGCGGACTGCTGCTGGCGACAGGCAGGCTGCCCCGGCTGGCGTCCCTCGCCCTGGCCGGGAGCCTGGTGCCCACCACCTTCGCCGGCCACCCGTTCTGGGAGGAGACCGACCCGGCCACCAAGGCCGCGCAGCGGGTGCACTTTCTCAAAAACGTGAGCCTGCTCGGTGGTCTGCTCATCGCGGCGGTAGACACCGAGGGCAAGCCGTCGGTCGGTTGGCGCTCGCGCCGCGCGGCACGGCGGGCGAGCGAGGCGGTGACCGCCGCGCTGCCCTCCGCCGCAGCGGGAGCCTCCAGCACCTCCAAGTCCCTCAAGAACACATCCGAGTCCCTCGGCGACGCGGCGAGCAAGGCGGCAGACCGGGGCCAGGACCTCGCCCAGCGGATCGCCGCGAGCGACACCACCAAGCGACTCTCGGCCTCGGGCAGTGAGTTGGCGCACACCGCCCGCACGCGTGCCGCCGAGCTCGCCGCCGCTGCCGCCGACCGGGGCTCGGAACTGGCCCATGTCGCCGCGCAGCGGGGCAGCGAGTTCGCGCAGGTCGCAGCCGACCGAGCGCCGGTCCTGGCCGAGCAGGCCAAGGGCCGGGGCGCCGAGTTGGCCGAGCAGGCCCGCGAGCGCGGCGCCGACCTGGCTGCCCTGGCCGGCGACCGGGGTGCCGAGCTCGCCGAGCAGGCTCGCGAGCAGAGTGCCTGGCTGGCCAAGGAGAGCGCCAAGAAGCGTCGCAAGGCCACCCAGCGCTGGGGCTACTGAGCCAGACGTTCGGGGTCGTCGCCGCTGCCGCTAGAATGGTTCGGTGCTCGTGCTGCTTCCGCCATCGGAAACCAAGTCCCACGGCGGCGACGGTCCCCCGCTCGACCTGCAGTCTCTCAGTTTCCCGTCGTTGAACCCGTTGCGGGGCAAGCTTATCGACGCACTGGTGGTGCTCGCCGCCGATCCCGAGGCCAGCATGGCCGCCTTGGCTCTCGGGCCGAAACAGGCCGCGGAGAGCGCGCAGAACGCCCTGCTCCGCGAGGCCCCCACCGCCGCCGCACTGCAGCGCTACACCGGGGTGCTCTATGACGCGCTCGGTGCCGCCAGCTTCACTCGTGCGCAGCGGGCCCGCGCCCGGGGACGCCTGGCCGTTGGGTCGGCGCTCTTCGGGGTGCTCCGCGCCGGCGACCAGATCCCCCGGTACCGCTTGTCCGCAAGCTCCGCGTTGCCCGGCTTCGGCACTTTGCGGTCGCTGTGGCGGCCGGAACTGTCCCCCGAATTGTCCACTGTGGACAATCTGGTCGTCGACCTGCGGTCTGGCTCCTATGCCGCACTCGGTCCGGTCCCTGGCGCGATCACCGCCACCGTGCTCACCGAGAAGCCTGACGGAACCCGGGCCGTCGTCAGCCACTTCAACAAGGCCCACAAGGGTTTGCTGGCCCGAGCGCTCGCGCTGAGCCGTGCCGAGCCCACCGATGCGCGCGGGGTGGTCCGGGTCGCGCGGAGTGCGGGCCTGCGGGTGGAGCTGACCGGTGACTCCTGCCTGACGATCCTGACCCGCTCGCCCGAAATGGGATAGGTATTACGGCGCCTCCCAACTACTAGAATTATCTAGAAGTTAAGAGGTGTGCTGATCGGTTCTCCCCGGAACTCCAAGCGCAATGCGGCTTGGCCGCCTCACCGGCCGCTAGGATCACCGCGGCACCGACTTCGAGCTCGCGGGAGAACCATGACCACGGCCAAGAACTCCCCCCGCACCGCGCGTACGCCGTTCATGGACCGCTTCTTCCGAATCACCGAACGCGGCTCGAGCGTCGGCAGGGAGGTCCGCGGAGGCATCGTCACGTTCGTGACCATGGCCTACATCGTGGTGCTGAACCCCCTGGTACTGGGCAGCTTCTCCGCGGAGGACGCCTCCGCCCACCGCGACGTGCTCGGCAACATCCTGCCGGTGGGGCAGGTCGCCGCCGTCACCGCACTCGTCGCCGGGGTGATGACCATCCTGTTCGGCCTGATCGCGAACTATCCCTTTGCCATCGCCACCGGGCTGGGCATCAACACGCTGCTTGCCGTGACCATCGCCCCGCAGGTCAGCTGGCCGGAGGCCATGGCGCTGGTGGTCATCGACGGCATCATCATCGTGGTGCTGGCACTGACCGGTCTGCGGACCGCCGTGTTCAACGCCGTGCCCGCCGAGCTGAAGGCCGCCATCGCCGCCGGGATCGGGTTATTCATCGCGTTCATCGGTCTGGTCGACGCCGGCTTCGTGCGGCGGCTGCCCGACTCGGCGCACACCACCGTGCCCGTCGGCCTGGGCATCAACGGCTCCATCGCCTCGTGGCCGACCTTTGTGTTCGTCTTCGGCCTGCTGCTGATGAGCGTGCTGGTGGTGCGCAGGATGCGCGGCGGGCTGCTCATCGGGATCATCGTCACCACCGTGCTGGCCGTGCTCGTGCAAGCACTGGCCCAGGTCGGCCCGTCCAAGGGGGTGAACCCCAAGGGCTGGAACCTCAGCGTGCCCGCCCTGCCCGAGGTGTTCGCCGGCCTGCCGGACCTCAGCCTGGTCGGGGACATCAGCTGGGGCGCCTTCGCGCGCATCGGTGCACTCTCGGCGACCCTGCTGGTGTTCACCTTGGTGCTGGCGAACTTCTTCGACGCCATGGGCACGATGACCGGGCTGGCCAAGGAAGCCGACCTGGCCGACAAGGACGGCAACGTCCCCGGCATCGGCAAGGCGCTGGTGGTCGAGGGCATCGGCGCGGTCGCCGGTGGGGCGGGATCGGCCTCCTCGAACACCGTGTTCATCGAGTCGGCATCGGGAATCGCCGAGGGTGCCCGCACCGGACTGGCGAACGTGGTCACCGGGCTGCTGTTCCTGGCCGCCATGTTCCTCACGCCGCTGTACTCGGTGATCCCCATCGAAGCAGCCGCGCCCGCGCTGGTGGTTGTTGGCGCCTTGATGATCAGCCAGATCAAGGAGATCGACTTCGCCGACTTCTCCATGGCACTGCCGGCGTTCCTCACCATCGTGGTGATGCCGTTCACCTACTCGATCGCCAATGGGATCGGCGTCGGATTCATCACCTGGGTGGTGCTGCGGGTGGCGCGCGGCCGCATCCGCGAGGTGCACCCGCTGATGTGGGTGGTCTCCGTGCTGTTCGTGGCCTACTTCGCCGTCGGCCCCATCACGGACGCCCTGAAGTAACGGGGCGACCGGCGAGACCGACGGCGATCCCGATGAGCTGGTCCTCCTGGCCGCCCACCAGCTTGCGCCGGCCGGCCTCGATGAGGATCTCCGCGCCGGAGACGCCGTAGCGCCGGGCCTGGGTGTCGGCGTGTTTGAGGAAGCTCGAGTACACCCCCGCGTAGCCCATGGTCAGCGACAACCGGTCCAGCAGGCACTCGCCGTCCATCACCGGGCGCACGACGTCCTCGGCGGCGCGATGATCTGCAGGCCTCGACGGGGGTGTTGCCTGCCCCGGCCCCGAACCGGCGCGTGGAGCCGTCAATTTGCTGGGCACCGGCCCGCACGGCCAGCACCGAGTTCGCCACTCCTAGGCCGAGGTTCTCGTGGCCGTGGAACCCGACCTGCGCGTCGGAGCCCAGTTCGGCGACCAGCGCGCCGATCCGCTCGCTGACGTCCTCCAGGATCAGGGCACCGGCCGAGTCGACCACGTAGACGCATTGGCACCCCGCGTCGGCCATGATCCGGGCCTGCTTGGCCAGCACCGTCGCTGGTCGGCTGTGCGACATCGTCGCCTGCGTGGCGGTCTGCACGGCCGCCTTGATCAGCTCCTGTTCGGGGGTACGGCTGAACCCATAGTTGAACGAGGATCCGCCGAGGCCGTCGCCGTGGGCGACCTCGATCACCGGCAGCCCCGCGGCGTCCAGCGCGCCGACGACGGCGCGGACGTCCGCGGTGGTGAACTGGTGCTGCTTGGCGTGCGAGCCGTCGCGCAGTGAGGAGTCGGTGACCCGGATGTCCAGGTCCGCGCTGTACGCCATGTGATGAGTCCTGTTCCGTGTCAGAGGGCGGCCGGGGTCAGGGCAGCCGCGAAGCTCTCCCCGACCCGGGTGGCCGCCGCGGTCATGATGTCGAGGTTGCCCGAGTAGGACGGCAGGAAGTCCCCGGCACCCTCGATCTCCAGGAAGATCGCGACTCGCGCGAATCCTTTGCTGAGGGTGTTCGGCTCCTCGAACTGCGGCTCGGCCCGCAGCCGGTATCCGGGTACGTACTCGGCGACGCCCGCGGCGACCTCGTGGATCGACGCGCAAATCGCCGGCCGGTCCGCCTCGGCGGGGATCGCGCAGAAGACGGTGTCCTGCATGAACATCGGCGGCTCGGCCGGATTGAGGATCATGATCGCCTTGCCGGTGCGCGCCCATGTTCACCGCGGGCACGACCGCGGGGCCCAGTGCGGCCGGGGTCAGGTCCACGGCCTGGATGTCGAGCGCGGCGTAGCGCGGGGCGTTGGCCCGGTGCACGTAGGCGGAGGTCGCCTCGAACGCGATGACCGGGCGCTCGTCCTGGCTGAGCAGCCAGTCCACCCCCTCGGCGCTGGCCTGCAGACCGTGGTCCCTCGCCCGGGCCAGGCCCGGGCTCTGCGGGTCTACACCGATCATCCAGCGCGGTTCGATGTGCTGCGAACGCAATAGTTTGTACATCAGGTCGGTGCCGATGTTGCCCGATCCGACGATGGCGGCTCTAGCCTTGGTCACTGCTCTCACCCTCACGTGAAGTCAACGAAAACGGACCCGATCGCACTGAAGTCGGCCCGGAAGCTGTCCCCCGGACGGGCGTCGATGGCGCGGGTACAGGAGCCTGGCAGGATGACGTGCCCGGCCTCCAGGCGCACCCCAAAGCTCGCCACCTCGCGGGCCAGCCACGCCACCGCCCTGGTCGGATCGCCCAGCACCGCGGACGCCTGCCCGCGGGCGATCTCCTCCTCGCCGCGGTAGAGCACCGCCTCGATGACGCCGATGTCCACTTCGGACGGTGCGATCCGCCCGGCGCCGAGGATGACCGCGGCCGAGGAGTCGGCTGAGCCGGCAGTGGCGCACCCAGGACGTAGCCGATCTCCACCGCGATCCGCGGGGAGCAGTACCGGGCGGTGTCGATGGGCTTCCCCTCGGCCAACACCATGTCCGAGAGCAGGTGCCCGTAGTCGGGCTCGTCGATGCCCATCATGGCCTGCATCGCCGCCGAGGACAGCCCGACCTTGTGGCCGTACACCGTGGCGCCCGCGGCCAGGCGCCGACGAATGTTCAGCAACTGGATCTCGTAGGCGTCCTCTACGTCGACGTCGGGATAGTGGCTGGTTAACGCGTCGATCGGCGCGCGAGCACGCTCGGCCGACCAGAGCTGGTGCGCGGCGGCGGCACGGTGGGACTGCGTAAGCATGTGGTGCGGTCCTCCGAACGTGTGGCGGCGAATTCTGGGCTGAACTGCCCTGCAACCGACGCTGCCAGGACCGTGCCGCCAGCAGTAGGCGCGCTCCCACTCAGCGGGTGAGGAAGGCCAGCACGGCCGTGACCCAGGCCTGCTTCGCCTCGATCATCGCCCAGTGCCCACAGTTGGGGAACACGTGCAGTTCCGCGTGCGGAATGGCCCGCATCGGCAGCATCGCCATGTCCACCGGGCTCACCCGGTCGTCGCGGCCCCAGGTCAGCATCGTCGGCGCGGTGATCTTGTGGAACTGCGCCCAGGACGGCGTCGCCTCGGAGGCCAGCGCTGCCTGCATGGTCGCCGCGAAGGCCTTGCTGCCGTACATCCGCTGGGCGATCTCCCAGGGTCTGCGGCTCGGTCGCGAGGGCCCAGCGCTCCTCGATGAGTTCCTCGGTGACCACGGCCGGGTCGTACACCATTGCCTGCAGCCACCGGATCAGGCCTTCCCTGGTCGGATTGTCGGTGAACTCCATCAGCGTCCGGATGCCCTCCCCCGGTCCGGGGCTGAAGATGTTCGTGCCGATCCCGCCGATGGTGACGAGCTTGCGCACCCGTTGCGGCTCACCGATCGCGACCGTGCTCGCCACGATGCCACCCATCGAGTTCCCGATTATCGAGACCGCACCCAGCCCGAGCCCGTCCAGGAATCGGCCGACCGCGGACTGCGCCATCACCATCGGGTGCCCGTCACCGGGTCGCTCACCCCGAAGCCGGGGAACTCCAGGATCAGACAGCGGAAGTGCTCGGCGAACGCACCGAGCACCCCGCGGTAGTTGCGCCAACCCGTGACGCCCGGACCGGACCCGTGCAACAACAGCAGCGGCGGTCGGCTCCGGCTTCGTGGTAGCGCAACACGCCCTGCTCGGTGGCCAGCTCGCGCTGTGTTCCTGCATAAGTCAGCGTTCCTGCATAACTCAGCTCAGTCATCTCTCCGCCTCGAGTCGCCGACCCGGCGCTCGGGCCTGTGCCCCGGACGGTAGTGAGCACAGCCGCGGGCCGAACCGCACCGTCCCGGTCAGCGAGACGTCCGCACCCTCATGCGAGGGTGTGAGCAGGCCGGAGGAAGGGATCACCACCATGCTGAAATTCGGGTACAAGGCGTCCAACGAACAGTTCGCCCCGCAGGATCTGCTGCGTTACGGAGTCCTGGCTGAGGAGGTCGGCTTCGATTCGGTGTTCGTCAGCGACCATCTGCAGCCGTGGCGCCACGACGGGGGGCATGCGCCCTTCGCGATGACCTGGCTGGGTGCGCTGGGGGCGCGCACCGAGCGGATCACGATGGGCACCAGCGTCTTGACCCCGACCTTTCGCTATCACCCGGCGATCGTGGCGCAGGCCTTCGCCACGCTGGGGTGCCTGTACCCGGGACGCATGGTGCTGGGGCTGGGCACCGGGGAGTCGATGAACGAGGTGCCGCTCGGCCTGGAGTGGCCCGACGGCAAGGAGCGCTTCGCCCGGTTCCGGGAGGCGGTGGCGTTGATTCGGCAGCTGTGGTCGCAGGAGCGGGTCAGCTTCGACGGGCAGTACTACCAGACGGACAAGGCCACCATCTACGACCGGCCCGAGCAGCCCGTGCCGCTGTACCTCGCCGGGTCGGGACCCGCGGCCACCCGCTACGCCGGCCGGGTGGGTGACGGCTACATCACCACCTCCGGCAAGGCGCCCGAGCTCTACACCGAGACCCTGCTGCCCGCGGTGTCCGAGGGCGCGGCCAAGGCCGGCCGGACGGTGGCCGATCTGGACATGATGATCGAGGTGAAGGTGTCCTTCGACCACGATAGGGACGCCGCGATGGACGCCACCCGGTTCTGGGGCGCGCTAGCCCTGACGCCGGAGCAGAAGTCGGGGGTGGATGACCCGGTGGAGATGCAGCGCCTGGCCGACGAGCTGCCCGCCGAACGCACCGCATCCCGGTTCATCGTCTCCACCGACCCCGACGAGCACGTGGCCGCGATCCGGCGCTACCTCGACCTGGGGTTCACCCACCTGGTGTTCCACGCGCCGGGTCCGGACCAGGAGAAGTTCCTGCGCCTGTACGGCAGCGAAATCCTGCCCCGGCTCCGCGCGCTACCGGGGTGATTCGGCGCTCGTGGCCCGGCGGGCCTCCGACACGCGGGCGCTGGTGCTCGGGACTGTCGGTGCCCGGTGGTATCAACAGGGCACCGGAACAACCGGACGAAGGAGGTGCGTGATGATCGATCAGTGCGCAGACTGTGCAGCCGAGCTGGACCACTGCCACGGGGCGTTGATCGTGCACCGCGAAGGGGTCGTCGAGTGCACCGAGGACGGCTGCTTCGTCCTCGAGATCGTGCGCCACGACATGGTGCTGGACTGCGCCAGCCTGGCCGGCGACTGCGACTGCCGCGAGGCGAGCGCGCTGGAGTTCCTCCGATCGGCGTAGTCCCTACCGCCGCGGTCAGGCGTCAAGGAAATGGAACGCGGGCGGCGGGTGCATGAGGAAGTCGTGGTGGGAGATGTTCCAGGCGTAGGCGCCGGCCAAGGCGAACACCACCCGGTCGCCCGCCCGTAGGCCAATTGCCCGCACGCCGCGGGCAAGCACGTCCTTGGGCGTGCACAGCTGCCCGGTCATGGTCACGCAGTCCTGCTGCGCGACAGGGCGCGGCCACGGGTGGGGCCAGGTGTGCACCGGGAGCACCGTGCAGGGCTGGTCATGGCGCTGGCTCGCCGGGGTGCGCAGGTGATGAGTGCCGCCGCGCAGCACGGCAAACTCCTCGCCGTGGCTGAACTTCACGTCCAGCACTTCCGTGGCGTACCAGCCGCAGTACGCCGTCAGGGCCCGGCCCGGCTCGATGCGCAGCACCAGATCCGGGTGGGCGGCCAGGAGCCGGCCCAGGCCGCGTCCGTACCCGGCCCAGTCGAAGCGACCGTGCGGGTCGGCGTAGTCCACCGTCATTCCGCCGCCGACGTTCACCTCGGCGAGCCGGATGCGATGGCGCTCGGCCAGGGACATCGCCCAGGCGACGACAGCCTCGGCCACCGCGATCAGTTCGGGCGCGTGCAGGCCGCTGGCCAGGTGGGCGTGCACGCCGCGCAGCTCCAGGTGCGGGTATGTGCCGTCGGTGAGCAGGCGCACCACCTCGTCGGCCTGGGAAGGGTCGAACCCGAACGGCGTCGGACTCCCGCCCATGGCCATCGAGCTGCCCTGCAACAAGCTTGCGGATACCGCCAGGTTGAAGCGCGCGAGCACAGCCACCTTCGCCCGCGGCACCACGCGGCTCGCCAAATGGGCCAGCATCTGCAGCTCGGCCACGCTCTCCACGTGAAACCGCTGCACGCCCAGCTCCAGGGCGCTGGTGATCTCGGCCGGCGTCTTTCCGGGACCGCCAAACGCCAGCGGCCGGTCGGGCATCGCCTTGGCGACGTGCGCCAGCTCGCCGCCGGAGGAGACCTCGTAGCCATCCACGTACGGTCCGAGCGCGGCGAGAATGTCCGGCTCCGGGTTGGCCTTGGCGGCGTAGTACAACTCGACGCGCTCGGGCAGGGCCGCCCGCACCGCGGCGGCGTGCTCGCGCAGCGCGCTCAGGTCGTAGAGGTAGGCGGGCAGGTCCTCGCAGGCGAGGGCGCGGGCGCGGACCAGCGGCGTCATCGTGCACTCCAAGGGTCGTCGTTGCGGACCGCTCCGGACAGCACGTCCTCGGCGAGCGGGGAGGGCAGGCGTACATAGCCTGCCTGGCGGTCGGCCTTGCGTTCCCAGCGGGTGAGCGCCCGCTGCGCGGCGGTTAGCCAATTACGGGCTTTGGAAATGCTGGGTGATCGTCCCCACGCCCTCGAGACCGCTGCGGAGAACGTTGCCGGGCTGGAGGAACCGTTTGGGTGACCTCGCGTTGCCGACCCCGGCCGGGGTGCCGGTGAAGATTAGGTCCCCGGGTAGGAGGGGGCAGACCGCGGAGAGTCGGGTGATGAGTTCGGGGAATGTCGTAGATCATGTAGCTCGTCCGTGACTCTTGGACCGTCTGTCCGTCTAGCTGGCACCAGAGGGCCAAGTCGTCTGGGTCGTCGAGTTCGTCCGGGGTGACCAGCCATGGCCCGGTGGGACCGAAGCCGGGGTAGGACTTCGCGAGGCTGAACTGGGGCTTGCTGCCGGCGAGTTGGGCGGTGCGTTCGGAGAGGTCTTGTCCCACAGTGAGGCCGGCGACGAAGTCCCATGCCTGATCCCGGTGGACGTGCTCGGCGTGTCGGGAGATCGCCACGACGGCCTCGACCTCCCAGTCGACTGTGTCGGTCGGTAGGACTACGTCGCTGTCCGGACCGGTCAGGCAGGTGGGGAACTTGGTGAAGGTCACCGGCATCGCGTCCGGCGAGTAGCCGGCTTCCTTGGCGTGTTCTGCGTAGTTGATGCCGATGGCGAACACTTGGGTGGGGTGCGGTACGGGAGCGTCGAGCAGGCGGGGGTCCATGGGGGCGGCCGGGCTGGTGTCGACGCCTCCCGCCCAGTTGAGGAAGTTGTCCCAATCGTCGAAGGCGGCCTGTGGTGAGGACGGGAAGCGTCCGCTGCTGGCCTCTTCAACGTCCAGGGCCCGGTCCTCGACGACGAGGACGAGACGGTTTCCGAGGTTGGCGATCTTCACCAGTCGACCCGTGCTGGTGCGGGCACGCCGTAGGCGTCTTTCCAGGACTGCACCGTGTTCCGGAGGACGCCCAGCCCGTCGATCTCGGCTTGACGACGTCGCCGGGGCGCAGGTAGAAGTCGAAGGGGTTGTCCTGTACTGCAGCGACACCGGAGATGGTGCCGGTGGTGAGGATGTCGCCGGCGCTGAATACTTGCGGTGAGTGGTAGGCCACCAGATGGGGGATGGAGACCCGCATTTCGTTGGTGTTGCCGCGTTGGCGGATTTCGCCGTTGACCCGCAGCTGCATGGCTAGCTGTTGCATGTCGGGAATTTCGTCGGCGGTGACGATCCAGGGGCCGATGGGGCAGAAGGTGTCGATGGCCTTGCTGAAGGAGAAGACGCCGGACTCCATCTCACGGCGCTGGATCTCACGGGCGGTGATGTCGTTGAAGATGGTGAAGCCGGCGATGTGTTCAACTGCCTCGTCGGGGCCGAAGAGTTTGCCCGGTTTGCCGATGATGACGGCCAGCTCGAGTTCGTAGTCCAGTTCGTTCGTCAGGTGTTCGGGGTACACGACCGGATCGTCGGGCCCGATGATCGCGTCGACGTTCTGGAAGAAGACGATTCCCTTGTGGACGGGGTGCGACCAGTTGACCGCCTGCAGTTCCTTGTGGTGGTCGGCGAAGTTGCCCGCTGTGTGGAAAAACTTCTTCGGGCGGATCGGC
>JAABVA010002635.1_pt1 | contig 17644 bp, 18 predicted proteins | sample 5560331 | NCBI WGS metagenome assembly JAABVA01 (sample SAMN12812661, study PRJNA571458) | rock metagenome | isolation source: Antarctica rocks | place: Antarctica: Victoria Land, Mt New Zealand sud | collected 2016-01-07 | reverse complement strand
TCGTGGCGCGGCATGGTACACTTCCTCATGCCTTGTTGAAAGGGTTCCTCTGGTCTGCTGCTTCATTTCTTCCTTCTCAATTCCTTATTGATGTATTTTTAGGGCTTGACATAGAGAGTCTTTCTTCTCAGTTGGTTGCCCAATTTGTAACAAATTAGTAGTGCTGGTCCTCGGTCTGAGCGGAGCGATGACCTTCTTCAATCCACTACGACCGTTTCTGGGAGTTGCCTCAATTCTTTTGTTAAGTGTCACGTTACTTTTACGTATCCGCGTCCTCCGTCGAGGTTGTCCTGTCAATTTTAACGCCATGACAACGGCTGGAAGACGCTGAAAAAGACTACGAGAAAGATAGCTATGTTCACACGACGCACAAGCATCATCGCGACCTGTTTCCTGGCCTATCTTGTACTAGCTGCTGCCTGCGTTCAGTCGTCTCCTCCGACGAAGACGAAATCTGGCGTCTCAACGACGACGCCTTCTCATACCGCAAGCAGTACGCCTACAGTGCCACCTACTGCTACCGCGAAGCCTTCGCCAACCATCACTCCTAAAGCAGCACCACGCACCTACACACCGAGTCTGGTGGTACGGGGAGCGGGAAGACCGGATGATCTTGTTTTTGATCAACAGGGGAGATTGCTGTTTAGTGACGAAATCAATAGAACAATTAGTCGAGTGAATGCAGATGGTTCAGTCACAGTCATGCTTAATGATGCGAACGGACCAGAAGGTATGGTCAGTTTCCCTGATGGAACGCTGATCTTCGCAGAGCAAGTCACGAATCGCATTGTCAAGCTCGCCCCTGGTTCGACGACACCTGTTGTGTTACGCACACTCCCTGGAACACCGAGCAAAGCTGCATGCAAAGATGGTGTAGATGGTATTGCTTTCGACGCAACCACAAATACTATTATTGTGCCCAATAGTGTGACTGGCGATGTGTATCGTATGAGTCTGGATGGTAAAACGTTCACACTCCTTGCGTCAGGCATTGTGCGGCCTGTTGGAGCGGGGTGGATAGTCAGGGAAATATCTTTGTCGCAGATGAGTGTGGGAATGCCATCTGGCGCATCACTCCTGATGGCAAGTTAACACGTATCGGCGGCTTTGGCATGCCGGATGATGTCATTTCTGATGGAGCAGGCAATGTCCTGGTGATCGACCTGGAACCCTCTATACACTCGCTCATCCGCCTGAATCTGGCAACAGGCAAGCGCGAAACATTGGCGAGTCGAGGGTACATTGAACCGCAAGGTATTGTAATGGATTCTCAGGGCAATGTTTTCGTATCGGATGATTACGCAAATCTGATTATGAAGTATACACCTGTTCAATGATTTGGGGAGATGTTACTACTGTTTAACTAACCATGTCTTCGGTGAAGTAGATCCACCCTCTTGCATCAACAACAACGCCCACGCCTACTCTATGTAGAGTTGTACTTGTTAAGTGAATAAAATGCCATCCTGTTGCACCTTCATGCATCATACCCTCCTGCACATTATATACGCCACCCCAGGGAGTAGGGTATGGTCCTGCGAGAGCAATATTTTCGCCGCAATCACTATAACCAGCGAAGCCTTCACTTGCGATACGCTGGCATTGAGTCGTTCCCTCACAATTATGGCTAAACCCACAATGAATCATGTTCCAACTATGCAAACGTGCGCCCCCTGCAAGGACTGGATTCCAGACAAAAGGGTACAGGCCACGCGCCGCTCTATCGCTATTGATCAGTGCAAAGAGTTGCTGTGTAATCTGTACCTCTTCTGCCGTCATTGCTGGCGGTTGTCCATAAGGTGCATTCCCAACACCGCTACCAGGGATATTTGTAGGAGGTGTTGGTGCTGTTGGTAGTGTAGTAGGTACGTTCGTCGCTGTCACTGTTGGTGTTGGAGGAGCGTTCGTCGCTGTCACTGTTGGTGTTGGAGGAGCGTTCGTCGCTGTCACTTTGAGTGATGGTTTGGGTGTGGAAGTTGCGACTTGTCGAGGAATTACCACCTGAGTGGAATTGGCTGCACCTTGTCCTGCAAGGCTGTCGTTGAGCAAGGGTTTTGAGGGCACGATATGGTTGCTCTGCTGTGAACCACAACCAGTAGCGAGAAATATAACGAACAATGCAAGTAACGAGAACGATTTCCTACTCATGTGTACAGACTACTCCTGACTTCACACAACACCTGTCGTGAATAAAACAGTCACTTGCAAGAGAATAACACATAATACAAAGAGATTGCTGTATACGAGGAACAAAACAGTACTTTTAGCCCGAAGAAAAGAGGCATTTTCTGATTGAGTCCAAGTGTAATGCACAGAGAGCAAGTGTGCATATCATAATTCTCACCGCGGTTCCTTCCTACTTATGAATGCGCAGCGATGCAAACCCTAGTGACTATTTCTCTCCAATTGGACCTAGAACTGTACTGACGAGTGCGCGGATTTCAGTCTCAGTTACAGATCGATCAGGAAATATGCGTAGGGCGCGTATAATTCCCCTGGTGTCAATAACAACAAGGGCGTTTGTATCCACTGGTGCGGCATCTTGCTGGGCCAGATGATAGAGGCCATAAGCTGATCCTGCAGGATGCTGATTCATATCAGGAGACTCCGACAAGAGAAGGTAGCCAAGGTCAAGACGCCTTACGACCGCTTGCTGAACTGCTGATGTATCAGTTGAGACAACGAAGAGATCAATATCATGGGTTTGTAACTCTGGTAGGAGTTCTTGCAGTGTTTGCAGCTGCTCCTGACAAAAACCGCAAAGAACAGACGGAACAAACCCAAGCAATACAACACGTCCATGGACAAGTGAAAGCGACTCTATGTTTCCTCCTGTTGAAGGCAGTGCAAAATTGGCTGCTCGCTGTCCCGTGAAAACTAAGGGGGTGTGTGCTACTCGCTCTGTTGTCAATCCGCTGATGACTAAAGCGACGAGTATGACTCCCGACACGATTTGAAGCAGACTGAGTTGATGCTTATAACCAGGGAAGGATAATGTGCCTGCATGCTTCGGTGCGTCTTTGTCAACGAACGGAGACCTGGTATTGGGAACCCTAATATATCCGATAAGCAACATCATCCACAGAATAGCGAGTACAGGGAGTGCAGGTGCTAGTGTCTCATCAAGGGAAACGTGAAACAGGAAGAGGTCCATCCAATCGCGGTGGAATGGGCCGAATCGATAGATGAAGTCCGGCACGAGTGCGTAGAACGACACTCCGAGCGGCAAAAAACCATCCCAACGTGACCGGGAGCGTCCACACGACAGAGAGACGGAGAGGAGAACCAGCCCGATGTTCCATCCCATAAGCGTATGCAAAAAAAAGTGCGGGGTTTCATCCGCATTGAGATAAAGGAGTAGCACAGGCAGTAGAAACGATGAGGGGAGTAGTATTGTTGCGAGTCTTCTCAGTGGATGCACCAATACTCTGTCACTGTCGGTTCCTCTGCTCTCATTTTTTCGCGTCACAGTGTTGACCTCCAAATTTTTTCGCTTCATGCCTTAGAGCTTAATGAGAGGAACAAAATAGCGGTTCAGAGAGGTAAGCACATTGAAGTAGATCATTGCCCCCATGACTATCATAACGATGCCTGTACCGATTTCAATCTTTCCAAGAAAAGGTCTAAGATGCTTCAACACGCGACTTATTTGATTTAGGCCAAGCCCAAGCAGTAGGAACGGAAGACCCATGCCAAGTGAATAAGCAAGAAGTAACAGAACACCTTGCCTCAACGTTGCGGCAGCGGCTGCAAGACCGAGGATCGAACCGAGTAAAAGGCTGATACAAGGAGTCCAGCCAATAGCAAAAATAATGCCAATGACAAATGATATCAAATAGTTAGGACGTGTAGAATGAAATTCAAAACGCTTTTGCCAGCAGAGAAAGGGGAGTTTGAGAATACCCACCAGGTGTAGCCCAATAAGGATGAGCAAGACACCACCTATTTGACGCAGTTGGAATTGATAGGCACTGAGTAGACTTCCTAGCGTACTCGCTGTTGCTCCTAGTGCAACAAAAGCAGTTGTGAAACCAAGCACAAACATGGTCGAGTGAAAGAACGTGGTAAAGCGTGTTGGACGGGTACCTCCTCTTTCCACAGACTGAGAAACGCTCTGACCGACAAGCTGAGTGAGGTAAATAGGGACCAACGGCAACATGCAAGGTGAGAGAAAAGAAACTAACCCAGCAAGAAAGGCAATGCCAAAACTCACAAGTGATATATTCATGTGCTAGTAAAACTCCTGATGATACTATCTTTTTTCTTCATTTTCGCTCTCTTGAGGCACACTTCCAGGTGCGACAGAGAGACGAAATGCCCAACCATGCCACAACCAATTGAGAGCAAAAGCTCGTTCGCGTACAACACTGAGTCCTGCTTGCAGACAAAGCAACTTCACCTCCGACAAGCTATAGGCTTGCACTTCTCCTGCCTCGATATGTCGTATCAACCACTCAAAGAGTTTCCAAAGAACAGGTGGACCGTGTCGAGCATAGTCTTCTACGATCAGCTGTCCCTCTGGTGCTAACAGGTGCCTAATTTGGGTAAGTGTTCCCACTGGGTTCGACACATCGTGCAAAGCATTGGTACACATAATGAGGTCAAAAAACTGTGATGCATATGGAAGATGACCAGTCTCGTCATTGACCAAGATTGCTTGCTCCAACTGTATACGCGGCTGATCTGCAAGTGCAAGACGAGCCTGTGCCAACATGTCTGCACTGGCATCCAGCCCATACCCCTCCATATCAGGAATGTGCTTGGTGAGCATTTTTAGCAGAACACCAGTCCCGCAAGCGACATCAAGCACACGGGGTGGATGGCCTTGTTGCGAAGCGACATCATGCAACTGAGCCATATCAATCATCGCAACCGTTTCTGCCAGAGTGTTCTCGGTAAACGAGTGCCAGCGCAGGTTATAATATCGCGCATGCGACCCTGTATAATAACTACTCACATCTGCCTCTTTCCCAATGTATCAAAAGCATGTTGCCTCGTATTGTAAGCCAACGAAGTACAATCGTCAAAGGTACTACTGGCAATGGTAAAAGACCAATAGGATGTTCTCTTAGAGCCTGTAAAATAATTGGGCCAATCTCTCTGGTAGCAGAGGATATGTCGGTGTCTTGACAGATGGAAAGTGAACATGTCATACTCTATGAAGAGCTTGGAAAGAACGCATTCATAATCACCTAAAGGTTGAAGTATGTAGAAGTACTCTTTAAACGCCCAGGTTATTCACGCTTGGGGCATTCTCACTGCCATCGGTGGGAACCGAACCGAACCAGACTTCCAAGTACCAGCGGAGACTGGTGCTTTTCCTCGTGCTCGCGCACCTCCTTTGTTGATCTGCTGGGGCTTGATCCCTCATCTCGACCCACTTTCACTACTGTTTAAAGATGATCATGTTATTCAAAGGAGATTCTCTACCATGACTCAGATCAGAAACATGCACGAACGCGAAGCTGAGCGCGTTCGTGCCTTATGGTTACAGATGTGTGCAGAAGCAGGAACGCCGCTTCTAGAATCATCTGCATCTCTCATCCTTGCTACCCTCACGCAGTATGCTACTCATCAAGCAGTCCACTGCTTCGTGGCTGAAGAACGACACATCCTCATCGGCTTTGTCACCTGTAGTGTGACGGAGCATCCTGTCATGCCAGGGCTAACGGGCGAAATCGAGGAACTATACGTCCAACCTGACCCTCACAAGCAAACGGTTCGGGCTGAATTGGTGAGGCAAGCTGTCGCCTTCATGCAAGGACGCGGAGCGAGGAGTATTCACACACGGATCGGTATCGGGGAAGAAAGCCCAGAAGAGGGGGCACAGCGGGCGTTCTGGCAATTGCTGGACTGGGAGAATGATATGACCATCTATTCCATCTACAGCAATGTCCCAGGAGATCCTGCCTTACAGCGTGTGTGGGACAAGTACCAGACACATGCCAAGACAATGACCAATGAGCAACAGCCCTAAGCTCTCGCCTTCCAGGTGGAAGCGTAGCTCGTCACCTGGAAGGTGACACATCGTGGGAGGTACCTGCTGATTTTTCAGCGGGTACCTCATGCAACAGGAGGCCATCCTTCGTCTAGAAGGCCAAACTAGAACTTGCATCGCCTACTATCATGGATAGTACCCTTGAATATAGTATCTTCGTTCGCTATAATCTACTGTGTTACATACAAAAATGTAGCAGGAAATAAATGCCTGACTAGTACGTGTAGGAAAATTTACGAAAAGCGAAGGATAAAACATGAGTAAAGGTTCAATTACGAAAAAAGTAGGCAAATACACAATAATCTCAGTGAATGGGAAGTATCATAGAGAAGGATAAATTATGGAATCAAAAAACGATGCATCTAAAAATAGACATGGAACCGATATATTACAATCAAACGAAGGAGATACAAAGGTACCTGCTCTTACACCGAGAAGTGCTCGTAGGCGCACCATTACGATATTTGTGATCGTCAGTGTTCTCAATGTAGCACTTTTCGCATTACTCTGGACGCAACTTTTGACTCCTGCATCAAACACATCAAGTAGCAATTCTGGAACACTACTTGGTGATGTAAGTAGTCCTCTCATCGGGAAAACAGCACCCGACTTTACGTTGAAGACCTTGCAGGGAACACCTGCAACAATGAGCTTAGCGAGTCTCAAAGGCAAGCGCATTGTAGTGAATTTTTGGGCATCGTGGTGTGGGCCATGCAAAGAGGAGGCACCTTTCTTGCAAAAAATCGCGCCACGACTACAGGCACAAGGGATCGTCCTCCTGGGAATTGATGCTGAAGATACAAGTAGTGATGCCCTACAGTTCTTGCAAACGTATGGTATCACGTATCCCAACGTTCAAGATACAAGTAACGGCGAGACTATGGTAAAGTATGGTGTCGTCGGCTTTCCCGAAACCTTTTTTATCAATCGAAGTGGCGTCATTGCTGCGAAGTGGATGATGCCCCTGAACGAGCAGGGACTGAAAGCTGAGTTAGCAAAGATAGCATCCTGACTGATGAGGTTCGCCTGTTAGAAAAGGTTGTGACATGTTCTGAAGCTGTAGTACATTCCTACCATTCCTACGAGATCTGAACGTAAGATTATATCGCAATATAGTACCATCTGAAATAGTAGATACGTGCTTGTCTATCGACAGAAGGCGAACGCATCCAAACAGGTAATCCTGGAAACAAAAGCAACGTAAAGAAAGAGCATTATGGAAGAGAGTAGACAACACTTCCCGTTCACACGTCGGGAATTTTTGACATATGCAGGGTTGGGAACTGGTGTTCTGGCTCTAAGTGGTTGTAATGTATGGCCTTTTGGGGCAGGGAGTACGCGTACCTTGCCGTCGTTTCCGCGTGCGGCAAGTACTGGTCGGGTTCACAACTACACCCTGGAAGCGAACTATGCTACCGTCGCATTAGGTGGGCAGAATGTCTTAACCTGGGCGTACAATAAAGCCCCTATGGGACCTGAAATCAGGCTTACAGAGGGTGATACGCTGCGTGTAGCGGTGAAAAATCGCTTGCCACAGGATACTACTGTTCACTGGCATGGAGTACCACTCGTCAACGCGATGGACGGCGTTCCCGATGTTACACAAAAGCCAATTACGCCTGGACAGGACTTCATCTACAATTTTGTTGCACCCACCGCTGGAACCTACTTTTATCATTCTCACGTCGGGTTACAGCAGGACCGTGCTTTGTATGGACCACTGATCATCGACTCGACGACAGAAGCAAAGAACTATGATCATGACTTTGTTCTGGTATTGGATGATTGGCTTGATGGTATGCCTGGGACGCCAGAGGATGCGATGAAACGCTTAATCGCGGGAGGAGATCGAATGGGAGGCATGGGCGGTATGGGGGGAATGAATTCGATGCAAGTACCACCGGATATTGTCTATCCGCTCTACCTCATGAACGGGAAATCCAGTGACAATCCGATGGAAATGCAACTGAGCCAAGGCCACAAGGCACGTATTCGTCTCATCAATGCTTCAAGTTCCACCATCTTTCGCATTGCCTTGCAAGGGCATCGTATGACGGTGACACACACCGACGGACAACCTGTGGAGCCTGTAGAGGTTGACACGATACGCATCGGCATGGGAGAACGCTATGATGTCCTGGTATCCGCGAATAATCCAGGTGTCTGGCAACTCGCTGCTCAAGTGGAAGGGGCAAAGAGCATGGTGAGGGCAGTCTTTCGCTACAAAGGAAACATGGCCTCTCCACCACCGACTACCTATTTGCCACAAGAATTGATGGGTCAGATGTTGACGTATAAGATGCTGAAAGCTGCACCTGGTCTCGTTGTTCCTCCTGGTGGTGATCCAGACGTAACAATGCCAATACAGCTGAGTGGCGGTATGGGACAATATGTGTGGAAGATCAACGACAAGGTTTTAGCAAACGCGGAGCATCTCAATGTAGACCGTAATCGTTTCGTGCGTTTTCAGTTTGAGAGTAAGAGTATGATGCCCCATCCAATGCACCTGCACGGACATTTCTTTCAGGTTGACAATGGAACGGGGCGTGGACCTTTGAAGGATACTGTACTGGTGGACCCGATGCAAAAGCTGACAGTGAACTGGATTTCAGATAATCCTGGTTCCTGGGCCTTCCACTGTCATAATCGCTATCACGAGGAAGCGGGTATGATGCGTATCGTGACGGTGAGCTAAAAAGAGTCCAAAAGAGGAAGAAGCTTATATCACTCATTGTGGCTCTGAAGTGCCTTGCTGTTAATGAGACAGTTTAGAGCCACTATCTACCTTTTTCAAAAGAGAAAATGAAAGAGATTTACGCGTTAAACCACTGCTTTTTCCAGGTATTCATGTGTTGTATTTCTCCCGTTTGGGCGGTAATGATGTTCTGACTCAAGTTCACCAACTCGGGGCGTTGTGACTTTTGCGGAACAAGCTTCGACATGTTGACCGCTTCCTGGTGATGCATCGTCATTTGATCAAGGAACAACCTATCGAATGCTGCATCCTTTGCATTCTTCATCTGGTCTATACCGCCCATCATGTCCATCATTCCTGGCGCATCCATAGAGCTTGCAAGCGGTTTTGCATTGTCCCATTGAGCCAGCCAGTTCGTCATTTGACTGATCTCTTTGGATTGGGACGAAATGATGTTTTGCGCGAGCGTATTGAGTTCGGGGCGCTTCGTGTGGGTGGGGACAAGTTGTGCCATCTCGACAGCCGACTGATGATGGGCAATCATATCCTGCATGAATTTCACCTCGAAGTCCTTGCCACTCACCCCTTTAAGGCTATTCGTCATTGGATCGCTCGTTGGTGTTCCCGTTGCCATAGCAGGCATGGTTGCTGTAGGACTCTGACTGCCACCAGATGAACCCGTAGAGGATGTACTTCCACAGGCTGTTAGTACAAGCACTGCAAGTAGGCTTATGAGAAGTGAGAAAAGAAAACTTTTGTTCACAAGAGAACCTTCTTTCTTAGAGAGATGAGAAACTAGCCTAAATTCGTCAAGGAGAACATCTCCGTTATGAAATAGCACACAGGATAGTTCTTCATATTCATAGCATTCACTGTCACTATCAGCAGTAGCATTATTTCTTTGTTCAACCCAGCCAAATCACACCCACATTGGTTATTGAAGCATTCTGTCGGTGCTAATTTATACCATTGCTGATAGTATCCATATTGATAGTAGCAATATTTCTGTATCTCGTCAAGAGTTCAAAAGGGTGAGTATGTAGCAAGTAAGCTTGACCGAGAGTGTGTAATATCCAAGTTACATATCAAACCACAAGATTATAGAGGGTATGCTAAAGATACAAATTTCATGCAGATTTCATCTTTCACGAGTAAGCTTGGGCAAAGCTCACCTACGGGCCGATGACAAATTTGTATTGGTCTTTGCAAATACAAGCAAAGGGTACTGATGTGGTGAATACGAAGAGACATGAGAGTGTTGTTTTGCTTCCAGAAAAGTGCAGCAATGAAAAAGAGAAGAGAAACTGGAATACAAGCGGTCCTTTTCACGAAAAGATATGAAACAAGATGAAAAGGGGAAGATGTTCATGGAGCAAGGTGCCACTGGGAGCATAGAGGATCAGCAGAACCTCCACCTCCAGTTGCTTGTTGGAACAGGTCTTGATGCTGGTATTCCCCAGGGATACCAGAGCAATGAAGATAGTGTGTTTGCTATCCAGGGAACGCAAACGTATAAAGGACGTCTTCAACCATTTGGGGTATTCATCGTTGCAGATGGCATAGGAGATCACGAGTATGGAGCAGAAGCAAGCAACCTCGCGCTGCGTGTGATGAGCAACAGCATCGTGCCGTTTCTGCTTGGGAATGCCGCACTTGGTCAGGATGCACTCTTTGAACTCCTGATAAGCGGTGTGCAACGTGCCAACGAAGTTCTCTATCGGTACAACGTGCAAGAACATACACATATTGGGACAACAGTGACCTCCGTTCTAATAAGCGGCTCTACAGCGTATGTCGTGAATGTAGGGAACAGCAGGACCTATCTCTTTCGTGAACCAAATACACTCTCTCAAGTGACACGTATTCACTCCGTTATCACCCCATTTGAGGGTGGCATCACTCCTTCCTCTCATTTGAATAGGCATTCCCAACGTCGCCAGCTTGAACATTATTTGGGTGAGAAAGCTACCGTACAAGTTGATACATTTACCCTTTCGCTCAAAAAAGGTGATAAACTGTTACTCTGTTCGGATGGCCTTTGGGAAATGGTACGCGATCCCGATCTTGAGCAAATCATGCGCGTTCCCGTAAATGTGCCAGCTCAGGTTGTCGAAATGCTGATTCAGGCCGCCCTTAAAGAGGGTGGTAGAGATAATATCAGCGTCATTGTGGCGTTTCTATCGTGACAAAGATAAAAAGAGAGTGCGAGTTTGTCGGCTTGTGAAGCAGGCGTTGTTGTCAGGAGAAGGTGCATGCGTATTCTTGTCGTAGAGGACGACCCACGTCTGGGTCCCAGTCTAAAAAAAGGGTTAGAAAAGCATCACTACGCCGTTGACTTGGTAGATAACGGAGAAGATGCCGTATTGATTGCCACCGCTACACCATATGATCTTCTTGTGTTGGATGTACTCCTGCCGCGTCTCAACGGCTTTGAGGTTTGTCATCAGTTACGAAATCATAGGCGAACCATGCCAATTCTCCTGCTCACAGCTCTAGGCGAAGTCGATCATCGCGTTACAGGGCTTGACATAGGGGCGGACGATTACCTGACAAAACCCTTTGCATTCCGTGAATTGGAGGCACGTGTTCGCGCTTTGTTGCGACGAGAAAGCGCAATCAAGACGGTAGAATTACGCTTCATGGATATCAGCTTGGACACGGGAACCCATGAGGCGCGGCGCGGAGAACGTGTTATTCTATTAAACAGCAAAGAGTACGCACTCTTGGAATACCTGATGCGTCGTCCCCATCAAATATTAAGTCGCACAATGATCGCTGAACACGTGTGGGATGGTGACGCCGATCATATGTCTAATGTTATTGATGTCTATATTCGGTGTCTCCGACGCAAGCTGTGCGAAGGTCATGAGCCAGATGTTATTCATACCATCCGCGGGTCGGGATATCAACTCAAGGAGCCTGCATCATGAGAAAAAAAGCACCGCGACTCCCATCACCGGGAATTCGCGTCCAATTGACGCTCTGGTATACCGCTATCTTTGCGCTCCTGATTCTCATATTTTGCGGTGTTTTCTATACCACCCTGCAGGCATTTCTGGCTGCAGGCGTAGATTCTACCTTACAACTACGTGCCCAGCAAATCGCTGATGGGATTTCAACCAGCGGAGGGAAAATCGTGATTCAGGATATTACGGGCGACCTCCCCGGTCTCGACACCACTTCACCCCTTGGACAACAAAGCACACGTCAAAATGGGAACAATCAGACGAATGACACAAAGAACACCACGCAGTCAGGTGTGCAGTCGGACGTGAATATCGGAGCGTTGGTGTGCGTACTCGGCGTACAGGGGCAAAAGGTCTACATCTCACCTGCATTCCGTGCCCTGACACTACCCACGGCAGGCTTCACTCAACCGCTTCATAATCTCTCCTGGCAAGCAACTGTGACTGCGTACAGCGGGCAAGAGGTGCGAGTAATCAGCGTTCCTTTGCTTGAGAACGGCAAGGTCTTCGGGGTCCTTCAGGTTGGAGAATCACTGGCACAATTGACGCACACATTGCAGAGTACGACCATCGCCTTGCTCACCATTGCACCTATCGTACTTCTGCTAGGTGCCATCGGCAGCTACTGGCTGGCAAAACGCGCGTTCAGGCCGATCCTCCATCTCACCCGTACCGCTCGTGAGATCAAAGCGGGAGACCTACATCGGCGCGTTCATGTTCCTCGCTCCAGGGACGAGGTGCGCGATCTTGCCTTGACTCTGAACGAAATGATTGGACGACTGGATCAGGCATTCACACAACAACGCCGCTTTGTCGCTGATGCCTCTCATGAACTGCGTACACCGGTGACCGTTATTCGCAGTATTACAGACGTGGCACTGGAAGATATTCTTCGTCCAGCAGAATATGTTGAGATACTGCGCGATATTAACACCGAAGCTGAACGTTTAGGGCTGCTTATCAGTGATCTGTTAGTATTGGCACGTGCGGATGAAGAACAAGTATCACTGGACAGTGAACAGGTGCGCCTTGACCTTTTGGCTTTTGACGTAGCGGCCTCAATGGAGCCACTAGCTGTCGGGCGCGGTATCGAACTGGCGGTTCGCATGCTTGAACCAGCGACTATCATAGGAGATACTGCGCGACTTATCCAGGTGTTGATGGGACTGGTGGAGAATGCTCTGACCTACACCAATGCAGGTGGTTCGGTTGCGCTAGATGTCAAGGTACAAGACACAATGGCTTGCTTGATGGTTCAGGATACAGGAATAGGAATTGCAAGCAAAGATATTCCGTTTATCTTTGACCGCTTTTATCGCGCTGATCCCGCACGGTCTCGTGTCGTTGGTGGCAGTGGATTAGGATTGTCGATTGCTCATTGGGTGATTCAGGCTCACCAAGGATCAATCGTGGTCGAGAGCCAAGTCGGACAGGGATCCACGTTTACAGTAATGCTACCGTTAGCACCTTCGTTACCACAAATGGATGCGAACACCTTCAAAAATACGCATTTGACAACTGCTAAAGCACAACCTCGTCATTAATACTCATGAATGGTGTTCCACAAAAACTAAAAGTGTTGCTTGTCTAGTGAATGAGCCATTCAGTTCATGAGAAAGATGTTTTGATTTTTCATAACGACTCCTTAGCGTGTTCATCCCTTGTCTTCTATAATCCTTGCAAAGGCAGAAACGAAACTACATCCGCCAAAGTGTTTACATACAACAAATCTTGTTAGCGTGTCAGAAAGCCTGCATCAAGAGGAAGCGCATATCCAGTGATTGCACGAGCTTCATCAGAAGCTAACTAGAGAACGACCTCACTGATATCTTCGGGCGCAAGCATTCCTCTGTCTACAAACAAATTCATCTCATTCATTCGTGCAATCACATATTCACAAGTTGCAGTTGGGCCTGGACCACCAGCAAAGTAGTCAAAAAACGCTTGGTTGTTGACAATGCCTGTGTCAACAGTGGTCGGGCAAATGGCGTTCACGTTGATGTTGTACGGAGCTAGCTCTAGCGCGAGTGCTTTCACAAGGCCAACGACGCCATGTTTTGCTGCGACATAAAGCCCTAAGCCAGGAAGCTCTTTGAAACTTCCTGTTGACGCCGTGCAAATAATTTTCCCTTTTCGCTGGCGTATCATCTGTGGAATGGCAACTTTGCATGTCAGCCATACCCCCTTGAGGACAACCGCAAGCGTCTCATCCCATGTTGCTCTGTCAACTCCCAGGTCGAACCGAATGAATACAGTCCCGCATTCGCCATACCAATATCAAAACCATTGCGGTAGGATCGCTTTATTCCCACTGTATGATATACTGACGTACCTGATATAACGTGAGTTCTGGATAAGCAGACCCTCCTCCGATGAGTTAAGATAGAAACGAACAAACACCTTCTCTCCATCATCGGAGGGATCTGACTATGAGTCTACTCGAATTGTTTTGTGCTGTCGATGACTTTTGGCTCGGCTTTGAGCCACACTGGAAAACCCACCAATTGCAAGCGGGCAAGAAGCGAGAGCGTGCAGGCCAACTCTGCCCGAGTGAGGTGATGACGATTCTGATCCACTTTCACCAATCGCACTATCGAACCTTTAAGGCGTACTCTACTGAACACGTTCAGGTCCATCTCGCAAAGGAATTTCCTCGCTTGGTGAGTTATCCGCGCTTTGTCGCACTCATTCCAGACATGATGGTTCCAATGCTCGCCTATCTCCAGAGCCGATTTGGAGAGTGTACAGGCATCAGCTTCATCGCTTCGACGTCTTTGAAAGTCTGTCACTCCAAACGGATTAGCCAGCACCGCGTCTTTGCGGCGGATGCTCGACGTGGCAAGACCAGCAGGGGCTGGTTCTACGGTTTTAAAATACACCTCGCGGTCAATGATCGCGGCGATCTGTTGGCTTGTTGCCTGACCCCAGGCAAGGTTGATGATCGGACTCCTGTTCCTACCAGGGTGAAAAGACTGCGGGGCAAGCTGTTTGGGGATCGCGGGTACATTTCTGCTCCCCTCACGCACCTGCTTTTTGACCAGGGACTCCAGCTCATCACCCGGCTGCGTAAAAACATGAAAAACCATCGTATGCATCTGTCGGACAAGCTCTTGCTACGCAAACGAGTGATCATTGAGTCCATCATTGACCAACTCAAAAACAGTTCGCAGATTGAGCATTCTCGTCACCGCAGTCCCACCAATTTTGTGGTGCATTTGATGGCTGGACTCCTTGCCTACAGTCATCAAGACAAAAAACCAGGCTTGCATCTTGATAAACGCGCTCTTCTGGCTGCTTGATCGGTTTGACTTAAACAGAACTCACGTTAGGAAATATGTCCTGAGCGAGATCGTTGTAGCGTAGAGCTAGTTCTGATTGGGATTGATGAGCGTAGGCAGAGGAGAGACGAGCGTAAATACGCCCTCGTAGCAGGGGTGACACTTCTTTAGAAAATGACTCAGCTTGTTGCAGTGTTAGAAGCCATTGAGCAAAACGCCTATTCTCGTAGTATGTGTCCTGTAATCGTATTAATGCCATTGCTTGAAGATTTGTGTCTCCCGCCAGTTGCCCATAAAGAATTGCTTGCTTACAGTGTTCTATCGCTCTTCCAAAGTTCTCGTGCCCTTGTTCAAGCAACGCGATTAGTTGATGGGTTTGTGAGAGAAGGGCAGCAGCACTCTTCTGTAGCTTTGAGGGCATATGTGCTAGTACCGCTAGGTGAGAGAGATGGCCTGGAATAACACGCTCTAATTCAGCCTGCTCACTCTCGTAATACAAACGCCAACAAGCGGGAATACCCGCAGCATAGAGAGGTATTACTTCCTCTGGAACTAATGATGCAGAAGGTTGACCAGAAACTTTTGCGAAGCCATAGAGTGCTAAAGGCATCCCTGCAATAAAGCTAAGTATCCCGCATCGTGGCATCCGTTGCTTTATTTGCATCTCTGGAAGCACTCCTTCTAGTGCTTGCGTGACTCTCTGCTCTAACTCGTTGACATCCCATTGATGTTGTTGCTGATGCAGAACTAGTGCCATAACACCGATGGTGAACAAGTCTAGTGGACCTGAATTGCTTTGTATCACTCCTTGCGGTACACCCTCAAGAGCAAAAGAACTTTTTGGAGAGGAATGTAACGTATATTTCTGTGGAAGGTTCACAGGAGAACTATCATCCACTGGTGGTCTTGCAACCAAACTCTTAGCCGATAAATACTCTTGTTCTTGAGTAGGTGGGAGTGTAGACGATGGGTAAATCACGTCCTGTTTCTTCCCTAGCAACCCCAACGCTTCAGAGGTTATTCCCAACCGATCACAGAGTTGACGACGCACTTTCGGACTGAGCCGATGCCCATTCTCTGCTCGCGAAATCGTCGCCTCACTGACTCCAACGGTGATGGCAAAGTCATTTTGCGATAAATCCAGTTGTGTTCGTAACACACGCAACGGATGTCCATTCTCACTATTTACATCGTGTATCATGTCTCCCTCCTCCTTGCTCTCTTAGTGTAGCATTCGACTTTGCATCTGTCGAGAACTTTTCACGGACTGAAAGAAGTTGTAAGAAAACTGATGCCATCAAGTGGGCATTATGCAACATACTTTTCCCCTTTTGATGGAGAAATGTCATATTTCCAGACAGTTTTTAATCTGCAATGCGGCATACTTCTCTCTGGAAAACAAATACTCTCAGTCGAAGAAGGAACATGGAGACACGTGCGAAGACAAAAAACATATCACTTGATTTTCGCCAGTGATGGCAAGGGGACAACACAACTTGCTCATGTGTATGCTGAAACCTTTGAGCAGGCATCGCATGCCGCCGCACAATGACGCGATGAGAACCATTGACCTTGCCCCGATTTGATAGAGTCGCCAAACTTGGATTATACTCAACCAAGGGAGGAACTCATGCCAAAAGAGCAGAAAACGTATACGCGCGAGTTCAAGATTGAAGCAGCGCGCCTGGTACAAACAAGTGGAAAAAGCATGAATCAGGTAGCACAAGACTTAGGAATAGCCGAAAGTACTTTATATCACTGGTGCAAACAATCTACATTACAAGAGGAACACCCGTTTCCAGGCAGTGGACATCAACAACCACAGGAAGAAGAGCTTCGTCGCCTCAAAAAAGAACTGGAGCTAGTGCGTCAGGAGCGTGACATCTTACACAAAGCGTTGGGCATCTTCTCACGACAGCAGCCATGAAGTTTGAGTTCATTTCCGATCATAGGCAAGAGTATTGTGTGAACACGATGTGTCGCGTTCTCGATGTTTCAGAATGCAGCTATTATGCATGGCTCAAACGACCAAAGAGCTTGCGTCAACAAAAGAATGAGGAGTAAGTTGAGCGCATAAAGGAAATCCATCAGAGCAATCGTCGCGTCTATGGGAGTCCACGTAGTCACGCAGAACTGAAAACACAGGGAGGGGCATGTTCCCGAAAACGCATTGCCCGTCTCATGCAAACGCATGGCATCAGTGCCAAGATCAGACGTCGTCGCGTTCAGACAACGGATAGTCGGCATACCAATCCGATTGCTGAAAACCGACTAGATCGTGATTTTCTAGCAACAGAACCTCATCGTACGTGGCTCACTGATAGAACCGCGATGAGGACAGCGGAGGGGTGGCTCTCTCTTGCGGTTGTCTTAGATCTGTATTCACGTCTCGTGGTAGGCTGGTCGAGGTCAATTCATCGAGATGCAAGGCTCGTAGAAAACGCGCTACACATGGCACTCGCACGACGGCATCCGCCAGGAGGATTGGTGCACCATTCAGATCGCGGAAGCCACTATACTCGTCAACAGTCTCAAGAGCAGCTGGCGCAAGCAGGGATTGAGGTCAGTATGAGCCGGAAAGGCTATAATGGACCCCATAATCTGCACAAAGAGAGAGGCGGCGATAAGATATACTAAAGCATGATGAGCAAACATTATACAGCAGCTTTCAAAGCAAAAGTGGTCCAAGAATTGCTGAAAGAAGAGA